>Ga0335078_10005258_pt1 | contig 19131 bp, 17 predicted proteins | sample Lox_Sample_32_FD_206711 | JGI IMG/M metagenome (GOLD analysis project Ga0335078, IMG submission 206711) | Soil microbial communities from Loxahatchee National Wildlife Refuge, Florida, United States - Lox_Sample_3.2 | ecosystem: Environmental > Terrestrial > Soil > Wetlands | place: USA... | reverse complement strand
TCGTTCTTCTCGTGCTTCCGATCGCGATCGCGATCGTGGGGCTCGATGCGCGGTCGCGGCGGGCGCGGCGCGCGGGAGACGCGCGAGCGATCGCGGCGATCGCGACGCGCCTTCCGAGCGGAGATCTCGCGCTGTCGGGCGGCGCGCGCTGGCTCCGCGAGCCATCGCTCGAAGAGCCGAACGCCGCGTTCGCCGACGGGATCGCCGCGCCCGATCCGGATCCCGCGGGCGGCGCGATGGCGCCGCCGTTCCAAAACGCGGGGTCCTCCCGATGAAATCGTATCTTTCGCTCCTCGCGTTCGCGATGGGCGCGCTCGCGCGGCGACGCGCGCGTGCGATCGCGCTCGGGCTCGGCCTCGCGCTGACCGTGACGCTCGTGGCGGCCGTTTTGTTTTTGACGGAGTCGCTGCGCGGCGAAGCGGATCGATCGGAGATCGCGGTGCCCGACGTCGTCGTGCAACGGCTGGTCGCGGGGCGCCCGTCGATCGTGAAGACGAGCGACGCGAAGGCGCTCGCGGACATCGACTCCGTGAAGAGCGCGCGCGCGCGCGTGTGGGGTTACGTGTTTCTCCCCGCGCTGCAAGGCAACGTGACGATCGTCGGCGTGCCGGAGCGCGAAGGCGCGCCTTCGCTCGACGGGACGGGTGCGCTCGCGCAGGGACGGGATCTCGCGCTCGGAAAGCACGAGATGCTCGCGGGCGCGCCGCTCGCGAAGTCGCTCGGGCTCGTCGTCGGAGATTCCCTCGGTCTTCCATCGCCGAAACCGTCGCCGCCGCTCGCGCTCGTCGGAACGTTCTCGAGCGCGGTCGATCTCTACGCGGCCGACGTGATCCTCTGCGACGAATCCGACGCGCGCGCGATCCTCGGGCTCGGCGAAGACGAAGCGACCGACATCGCGATCGACGTGAAGAACCCCGAAGAGTCGCGCGTCGTCGCGCGCACGGTGATCGACCGCATGCCCTCCGCGCGCGTCGTCGAGAAGCGGACGCAAGCGCGCGTCTACACGCTCGCGTACGGTCGTCGCGCGGGCCTCGTGCTCGCGGCGTGCATTCCGGCGCTCATCGCGCTCATCGTGCTCGCGCTCGATCGCGCGAGCGGGATCTCGCCGGACGAAAAACGCGAGATCGCGATCATGAAGGCCGTGGGATTTTCGATCCGCGACGTGCTCGTCGTGAAGATGCTCGAGGCGCTCGTCGTCGCGACGGTCGCGGCCTCCGTCGGGATGGTCGCGGCGTACGCGTGGGTTTTTTGGCTCGGCGCGCTCGGTCTGCGCGGCGCGCTCGTCGGATGGTCGGTGCTGTATCCCGAAGCGCCGCTCACGCCCGCCGTGGATTTCGCGCAGCTCCTCGCGATCGCGGGCGCGACCGTGGGACCGTTCGTCGGCCTCTCGATCGTGCCCGCTTGGCGCGCCGCGATCCTCGAGCCGATGGACGCGATGCGCGGCTGATGCGAAACTCCATGCGATGTCGACGCCGCAGGTCTTCTCGCTGGAAGAGGTGAACGCGCTCGTCCCCGAGCTCACGCGCATCGTCCGCGAGCAGCTCGATCGTCGTCAGCGCATCGAAGCGATGCTCGACGCGCTCGCCGAGGCGACCGGAGCGCGCGGCGACGTCACGCCGCGCGCCGACGATTCACCTGACGTGCGAAGAAAAAAGCGCGAGCTCGCGCGCAGCGTCGACGAGTACCAGCGCGGCTGGACCCGCGTCGAAGGCATCGGAGGCGTCCTCAAAGATCCGCGCGAAGGTCTCGTGGATTTCTACGGCAAGATCGACGAGCGCATCGTGTGGCTCTGCTGGAAGTTCGGCGAGACGCAAGTCGACCACTACCACCCTCTCGACGAAGGTTTCTCGGCGCGAAAGCGCATCGAGGAGTCCGGTCGCCGCTACACGTTGAACTGATCATGGATCGAGTCGCAGCGGCGCGCGCGATCGACGCGTTCTTGATCGCGATCGGACGCGATCCGAAGATCGAACGCGAAATCGAGGGGACGGGCGCGCGCGTCGCGGCGGCGTTCGTCGACGAGCTGTGCGCGGGATACGCGGTCGACGTGGACGCGCTCGTGCGCGGCAACGCGCTCGCCGCGGAGGGAAGCGGCGGCGTCGTCGAGCTCCGCGACGTCGCGCTGACGACGACGTGCCCGCACCATCTGATGGCGGGCGTCGGCAAGGCGACGATCGGCTTCGCGCCGCGTGAAAAAATTGTCGGCGTCGGCGCGCTCGCGCGCGTGCTCGACGCGTTCGCGCGAAGACTCACGCTCCAAGAGGCGATCGGCGAGAACGTCGTCGGCGCGCTCGAGAAGAATCTCGCGCCGCGCTGGGTCGCGTGTCGCATCGAGATGACGCACGCGTGCATGGTCGCGCGCGGCGAGCGCTCGCACGGCGCGCGTCTCGTGACGTTCGCGGTGCGCGCCGAGAACGACGCGGCGCGCGAAGAAGCGACGCGCTTCGTGCAAAAGGAAACGCCGTGATCGCCGTGGTCACGGGCGCGGGCCGCGGGATCGGCCGCGCGATCGCCATCGAGCTCGCGTCGCGCGGCGCGGACGTGGCGCTCCTCGCGCGCACCGAACGCGATCTCGAGGAGACGGCGGCGCTCGTTCGCAAGCGCGACGCGCGCGCGCTCGTCGCGCCGTGCGACGTGTGCGACGCGAAGGCGACGGCGATCGCGGCGGAAAAAATCTTGGACGCGCTCGGCGCGCCCGACGTCGTCGTCGCGAACGCGGGGATCGTGAAGCGCGCGCTCGTCACCGAAATGGACGAGGCGGACTGGGACGCTGTGCTCGACGTGAACCTCAAAGGGACGTTTCTCACGGCGCGCGCGTTCCTCCCCGCGATGGTGTCGCAAAAGCGCGGGCGCTTCGTCGCCGTCGGGAGCATCTCGTCGACGCTCGGCACGCCGCGACAGAGCGCGTACTGCGCGTCGAAATGGGGCGCCGTCGGATTCGTGAAGTCGCTCGCGGAAGAGCTTCGCGGCTCGGGCGTGCAAGCGATGATCGTGTTGCCGAGCGGCGTCGACACGGAGATGCTGCGCGGCTCCGGTTTCGAGGCCAAGATGACGACCGAGGACGTCGCCAAGCTCGTCGCGTTCGCGGCGCTCGACGCGCCGGCCGCGATGAACGGAAGCGCCATCGAGATGTTCGGACCATGAAGACGACGCGCACGTACGATCTCGCGAAGGCGCTCGACGAGCTCCCGATTTTTCCGCTCCCGCGGCTCGTCTTTTTTCCGAACACGATGCTCCCGCTTCACGTGTTCGAGCCGCGCTACAGGAAGATGCTCGCCGATTGTCTCGAGACGCACGGCGCGATGGCCGTCGTCCGGCTCGAGCCCGGCGAGCGCATCGCGAGCGTCGCGGGCGCGGGGATCGTCGTGCGCCACGAGTCGCTCCCCGACGGGCGCTCGAACCTCGTGCTCGCGGGATCGGCGCGCGTTCGCCTCGAGGAGCTGCCGTTCATTCCGCCGTATCGCCGCGCGCGCGCGACGGTGCTCGACCCGATTCATTCGCGCGTGCCGGAAAAAGATCTCGCCGCGCTCGTCGCCGCCGCGACCGATTTCGTGCGCGAGGTGCGCCGTCACGACGCGGAGTTTTCCTTCGAGCTCCCGAGCTCGCGCGGACCGGGCGTCCTCGCCGACGTGTGCGCCGCGCACCTCATCGTCGACGCCGACGTGCGCCAGCGGCTGCTCGAAGAGCTCGACGACGCGGCGCGCGTTCGCGCGGTCGTCGAGGAGCTCGCCGCGCAGCGCCTCTCGCTCGGCGATCGCTCGCGCGTGCTCCATTGAGATGAAGAAGCTCGTCGGAAAAATTCCTTTCAGCGCGATCGCGGACGGACAGCTCGTGCGCTTGAAATATCCGCCGTACGACGTGCTCGTCACGACGGTCGACGGCGAGCCCACGGCGATCGAAGACTCGTGCAACCACGGCGGCGCGAGCCTCGCGGCCGGCGACCGATCGCCGATTCGTCCGAACTGCGTCGTGTGTCCGCTGCACGGCTACGTCTTCGACTTGCGAAACGGCAAGGTCGTCGTGCCGCAGGGTCTCTGCGACGATCAGCGCACGTTCCTCACGACCCGCGAAGGCGACGAAATCGCCGTGTGGGACACGTTCGGCATTCTTCTGACTTGAGGTGAGAGATCCTCAATCGGTGACCGTCACGTCCGTCGGCGGGAGCGTGCGGTAGTTCTGGTCGACGTACTGCACGAGCTCGTCGAACCACGTGTCGAAGAGCGCGCCGCCCGGACGCGCAGAGTCGAGATAAAACCCACCTTGGATGCACTCGGGCTGACCTTGCGGCGTGCCGGGGCTTCCCGGTTGCCACCCGCTCGGCGCCGTGCCTTCGCGGCATCGCCCGTCGACGTACACCGCGATGAACTTCCCGAGACGACGCTCGTACGAGACGGTGCCGTCGTTCATGAAGTTGTTGGAGATGAGCTGGAGCGCTTCGAGGTCGTCGGGATTTTGACCGTAGCCGTGGAGCACGAACACGACCGGGTAGCGCACGTTGCGGAGCCGATTGTCCTCGTTCGCGTAACCCGGCGGCAGCGTGACCGCGAAGGGCCCCGTGCGTCCTGAGCTCGTCCCGGTGAAGACGCCCTCGCAGTGCCCGTTCATCTCGCAGCAGCTCGAGATGTCCGCGCCGGCGCAGAGCACGTTCGCGGTTTGCGTCTCGGGGTTGTCCGAGACGACGTTCGTGAGGAGCCGATCGGCGTCCGGCCATTGGTGCGCGACGAAGTAGAACGCGGCCTCGAGTCGGTAGAGGATTTGCGCGCCGGTGCCGACGTGCTGACCGTCGCCTTGGCTGATTTGCGCAGGCGTCGCGTCGACCGTTCCGTAACGCAAGGACGGCGACGCGGCGAGATCCGCCCAGCGAGTCATCGACGCGATGAAGTTGTCCGGCTGCGTCTCGTCTTGACCGGGGAGCATGTTGAAGTTGTCGTAGAAGGCGACGGGTTGGAGCGCGTGGCCGTCGCTCGTGCGGCGCGTCGAGAGCGCGCCTTCGAAGTGCGTGGCGACCGCGGCGAAGTTGAAGAGATCGCGCACGCCGCCGTCGCTCCAAATCGAGAAGCGCTGGAGATCGTCGTCGCTCATCGTCGTTTGACCCGCCGACGCGTTCGTCCATCCGCGCAAGATCGAGTGCGGATCGACGGACAAGAAGTTCTGAAGGCCGCTCGCCATCGTGAACACGCCGTCGCCTTCGCCTTTGTCGAACGGCGAGCCCGCGGTGTTCGCGACGCCGTCCAGGCCGACGTCTTGGAACGGCTCGCCGAGCTGATAGCGGTGATCGTTCTCCGTGCCCGTCGGGTTGATGTACGGGTCGTAGTCGTCGCCGTTGGGATCGGGGTTGTTGACCGGGTCGTAGCCGGGCTCTTGCGCGTCGGCGAGCCCGTCGGTGCCCGTGTCGCTCCACGGCTCGTGCCCGCTGCGAATGACGGGCTCGTTCTCGTCGCGCACGCCGTTCTTGTTCAAGTCGACGGCGAGCGCGAGGCTGAGCGGGTACGCGTTCTGCGGCGTCGGCGGAAGGAACGTGTTCTCGTACGGGCTGTACTGGTCGTTGTTGACGTTGCCTTCTTGGTTGCCGTCGCAAACGCTGATGACCTGCTGCGAGCCGTCCGGGTTGTACTCGTCGTCGTAGTAGCCGCTCGGCACGACGAACGTGTGCTGCGGATCACAGCGCGTCTGGGCGCACTGCGTTTGGATCTGTTGCTCGGTCGGATAGAACGGGTCGGTTCCACCGTCGGGAAGCGCGTTGATCGGCGAGAGCGTGAACGCGCAGTTCGTCCCTTGTGGAAGCCCGCCCGCGTCACCCTGCACCCACGGCGCGCCCGCGTCGGGACCTGCCGCGAAGATCGCCATGTGCATCTGATCCGGATCGTCGTTCTCGCCGTTCGGGTTGTTCCGCATGAGCGCGAGGTCGGTGAAAATCTGCTCGTAATCGGAGCGTGAGAAGTGCCCGCCGTTTCCGTTGCCGGCCTCGTACCACCAGTGGTTGAAGTCCTCCGTGTGCATGTACGTGTCGGTCGCCGGGTAGTCGCCCGGCGCGGGGAGGGTGCACGTCGGATTCGCCGCGGTGCAGAAACCGCCGAGCGCGTAGTGCTCGACGAACCAACCGAGCCACGACCAATCGCTGGGCCCGCCGAGCGGACCGATCGCGTCGAACTCGTCGTGATGGTGCATGCCGAACGTCGCCGCGCCGCCGCCGCCCATCGAGATGCCGATGACCGCGCGGTGCGTGAGGTGGCGCGAGTGCGTGCGTGTTCCGGCGTCGGTGCGCGCGAACGCTTGGTACTCGCCGAACCACGGTGACGAGAATTTGAACGCGTAGTTCCCGTCGGGCATCGCCTCGATGCGCGGGTTCGCGACGTTCACCGGTCGCGGCGCCTGCGCCATCTTGTTTCGGAACATCACCTCGACGTGTCGCGTGCGTCCGGCCGACGGCATGTTCGCGGGGTTGATCGGGATCGCGAAATCGATCTCGCGGCGCAGCGGCGTGATCTCGCTGAGCGCGCTCGTCGGGATGAAGCTCACCGCAGGCGTGAGCGCGACGAGATCCGGCGTGACGATGTCGCTCTGACACGACACCGTCGTGCTGAACGGCGGAAGCGCGAGCCAATCGGTTCGCGTGAACGCGCCCGTCGTGCTCCCGAGCGACGCGTCGGCCAGCGTGCCCGTTCCATTTTGCGTGGGCTGCGATTGCGAGAGCGCGATCGTCGAGGTGTCCGTGCACGGCGGCTCGCCTTGCGGGCGCACGTCGATCTTGATCGTGGCCGTCGCCGTCGAGCCGTCTTGGTTCTTGTACGGCGCGCCCGTGGAGTCGAGCATCGTCGCCGTGAGGTTCGCGATGCCGACGGTCGAGGTCGCGCCGAGCGGTTGAACCTGAAAGTCGTAGCTCGCGTGTCGAAGATCGACTTGCGCCGTTTGCGGCGCGACCACGAGCGCCGGATTGTCCGACGTGAACGTGACGGACGTCGCGTTGCACACGTCGGGGTTGATGAGGAGCGTCACCGGTCGCGTCTGCGTCGCCGACACGACCGCGTACGGCGGATCGAACGAGAGCAGGTACGCTTGGATCGACTGAGGATCGCAGACCTGCTCGCCGGGCAGGTTCTGCGGCGGCGGGGTGACGGGCGTGGAGTTGCACTGCGCGAGCAGCGCGGAGGTGGCAAAGAGAAGGACGCGACGTTGCACGGGCGAAAGCATAGCACTTGCGTCGTAAGCTCAGGCGCGTTCTCAGAGTCGACGCGCGCGACGCAGCGCGGTAGACAGACGACGCGATGGCCGATCTCGCGACCGAAATTCGTCGAAGGAAGACGTTCGCGATCATTTCGCACCCCGACGCCGGCAAGACGACGCTCACCGAGAAGCTCCTCCTCTACGGCGGAGCGATCCAACTCGCCGGCGCGGTGAAAGCAAAGCGCGGCAAAGCCGCCGCGGTCTCCGACTGGATGGAGATGGAGCGCGAGCGCGGCATCTCGATCACGACGAGCGTGATGCAGTTTCCTTATCACGGCCTGCAGATGAACCTGCTCGACACGCCCGGCCACGCCGACTTCAGCGAGGACACGTACCGCACGCTCCACGCCGTCGACGGCGCGGTGATGCTCCTCGACTGCGCCAAGGGCGTCGAGCCGCAGACGAAGAAGCTCTTTCGCGTCTGCAAAGAGCGCAAGATGCCGATCTTCACCTTCGTGAACAAAATGGATCGGCCGGGGCGCGAGCCGTTCGAGCTCATCGGCGAGGTCGAGGACGTGCTCGGCATCGGCGTGTATCCGGTGACGTGGCCCGCGTACGACGGGAGCGAGCGCTTCCGCGGCGTCTACCACCGCGAGACGAAGAAGGTGCATTTGTTCGACGCGTCGCGCGCGACGTCGTCCGCCGCGATGGGCGCGGAGGTCGCGACCGCGACGATCACGACGCTCGACGATCCCAAATTGAAAGACGAGCTCGGCACGGGGTTTCAACGTTTGAAAGACGAAGTGGAGCTCCTCGATCAAGCGGGTGACGCGTTCGACGAAGCGCGGTTTCAATCGGGCGACGTGTCGCCGATGTTCTTCGGCAGCGCGATCAACAATTTCGGCCTCCAAGCGTTCCTCGACACGTTCTGCGAGAAGATGCCCGCGCCCGTCGCCCGCATGTCGAACAAAGGCCTGATCGAGCCCACGTCGAACGTGTTTTCGGCGTTCGTCTTCAAGATCCAAGCGAACATGAACAAAGCGCACCGCGATCGCGTCGCGTTCATGCGCGTGTGCTCGGGACACTTCGAGCGCAACATGAAGGTGAAGATCGTCCGCACGCAAAAAGAGACGCGCCTCGCGAACCCGACGACCTTCCTCGCGCAAGAGCGCAGCATCGTCGAGGAGGGTTACGCGGGCGACGTGCTCGGCGTCTACGATCCGGGCATCTTCGAGATCGGCGACACGATCACGTCAGGGCCGGACATCCAGTACGAAGAGATCCCGAGCTTCGCGCCCGAGCACTTCGTCCGCGCCGCGATGATCGATCCGATGCGACGCAAGCAGCTCAAGGCCGGCCTCGAGCAGCTCGCGCAAGAAGGAACGATTCAGCTCTATCGGCCCGCGGAGGGGTTGTCCGGCGATCCCATGCTCGGCGCGGTCGGACGACTCCAGCTCGAGGTCGTGAAGTTCCGATTGAAGAACGAGTACGACGTCGACGTACGCCTCGAACCGATGAGCGTCGAGTTCGCGCGTTGGGTCACGCACGAAGGCGGCAAAGCGCTCGAGCCCGCGGAGCTCCGCGCGTTCGATCGCGAGCGCGTCGGAATTCCCGCGATCGACGTGCGCGATCGCGCGGTCGTGCTCTTCGCGGGCGAGTGGCAGTTGAACAGCGCGAAGCGCACGTTCGGCGCGCTGCGCTACGCGGAGACGGCGCACGCTCAATAAGTCATGCGCACGCCGGTCGGCGTCGTCGGCCCGCCGAGCAGCAACGTGAGCACGAGCGCGATGACGAACATGATCGTGTACACGCCGAACGCGATGCCGACTCCCATGAGCCATCCCACGAGCGATTTGCGCGTCACGCCGAAATAGACGATGAGCGGCGCGGGTCCGCAGAACAGCGCGAGCACGAGGTACGCCGTGGGGCTGCGATCCATGAAGTCGACGGTGCCCTGCGCGGCCGCGCGCTTTCGTTGGATGTTCCGATCGAGCAAGATGATCCCGACGGTGAGTCCGAAATAAACGATCCAGCAAACGAGCGTGACGATCGGGTTCCCTTGCATCGATCGATCGTATATTTCGATGAGATGCTTCGAAAGCTCTTTGGCGGGCTCGCGCTCGGTGCGGCGCTTCTCGCCTGCGCGCCGCCGCTCGACACCGTGTCGTACGTCGACACGACGCAGCTCGAAGGCACGTGGTACGAAATCGCGCACCTGCCGCGGCCGACGCAAGAGGGCTGCGCGAACACGACCGCGACGTACACGTCCGTGTCGAACGGACACTTCGCCGTCGTCAACGCGTGCACGCTGCCGAACGGGCAGCTCCTCTCGCAAGCCGCGACGCTCTACGTCGTCGACGCGTCGACCAACGCGAAGCTCGGGATCGATCTCGGCGGCTTCATCGGCGACTACTGGATCATCGACGCGGCCGACGACTACCGCTACATCGTCGTCGGCGTTCCTTCGCGCGAGTATTTGTGGATCCTCGCGCGCGACAAGCAGCTCAGCGCGTCGGATTTGTCGACCGTGCTGGAACACGCGAAAAATCAGGGTTTCGACACGTCGAATGTAGAATACACGCTTCAGGACGGGCAGCTCGCGCCGGAGTCGAGCGCGGGGTGCAGCGCGAGCGCGATCCACGACGCGCCGCGCGGCGCGCTCTTCGGGGCGATCGCGCTCGCCGCCGTCGCGCTCGTTCGTCGACGCAAACGCGCGTGACCGAGACTACTCCCTCCAGAGCGCGATGCCGCCGAGGAGCCCCGCGACGTTGTCCGTGATCGACACGTTCTTCGGGAGCGTGATGTGGAGCTTCTTCGCGTTGCCGCCGCCCAAGTAGATGTGCGTCGGGTTGAAGATCGGTTGCACCTGCTCGAGCACGTGCTTCACGCGTTTGTTCCAGCGCTTCTTGCCGATCTTCTTCAGCGCCTTCATGCCGATGAACTCTTCGTACGTCTTGCCGTTGTGGAACGGGTGGTGCGCGAGCTCGATGTTCGGCACGTAGCGCCCGTCGACGTAAATCGCGCAACCCATTCCGGTGCCGAGCGTGATCACCATCTCGGTGCCTTCGCCGTGGATGACGCCGAAGCCCTGCACGCCCGCGTCGTTGAGCGCGCGCACCGGCTTCTTGAAGATTTTTTCGAGCTGCTTCTGCAGCGGGAACGCCTTCCACTGCTCGTGCAGGTTCGGCGCGCTCATCGTGACGCCCTTCACGACGACGCCGGGAAACCCGACCGACACGCGATCGAATTTTCCGAGCGGCGCGCAGAGCTTCGCGAGCGCGGCGAGGATGGCGGCGGGCGTCGCGGGCCGCGGCGTCTCCACGCGGACGCGCTCGTGCACCGGCTTGCCCTTCGCGTCGAGGATGGTCGCCTTGAGCCCCGTGCCGCCGATGTCGATCGCGAGTGTGTTCATGCTGGGCGCGGAGGATACAACTACGGAAGGACTTCTCGCGTGAAATTGCGGACCGCGTCGCGCGCGACGAAGACGTCGTCCTCGACGCGCACGCCGCCGAGCGGAGCGAGCGCGTCGACGAGCGCCCAATCGATGTATTTTGCAACGTCTTTTCCGCGCAAATCCCGGAGCAAGCTCTCGATGAAGTACACGCCGGGCTCGATCGTGAAGACCTGCCCCTCCTCGATGATCGACGTGTTGCGGAGGAACGGATTGTCGGCGCGCGGCTTCGTGAGCGCGCAGCCGACGTCGTGCGTTTGAAGACCGAGCGAGTGTCCGAGCCCGTGTGGGTAGAACGCGCGGGAAACCCCCTTCGCGTCGATCGCTTCCGCCGACAGCTCCTTCACGACGCCGAGCTCACACAAGATCGCGCTCGTTTGTCTGTGCGACTCGTCGTGCAGCGACTCGTAGCGGTCGCCTTGGCGGATCGCGGCGCACAAACGCTTTTGCATCGCGTCGACGGACTTCACGAGCGCGCCGAACGCGTCGTTCGCGGCCGCGCCGCGCACGTGCGTCCGCGTGATGTCGGAGCAGTACCCGTGGAACGTCGCGCCCGCGTCGACGAGGAGCGACGGCGAGCCGCTCGCGTCTTTGCGGTACGTGACGTGATGGAGCGCCGCGGCGTTTTTTCCGGACGCTACGATGTTCTTGTAGGGCGTCTCGGGATCGTCTTGCTGCGTCGTCTCGAGGAACAAGAGGTGGAGGCGGAGCTCGTTGGTCTCGCCGCGCGAAAACGCGTCGCGCAGCGCGACGTGTCCGCGCGCGGCGATCGCGTTCGCCTCCGCGAGGCACGCGATTTCGTACGGCGTCTTCTTCGTGCGGATCGCGTCGAGCGCGCGCTCGAGCGGCTCGCTGCGCGGAAGACCGAAGCTCCGATCCGTCCGCTCGCCGACGAACGCGACGCGCGAAGACGCGGGGACCTGCCGCTTCGCGTCTTCCCACGCGTCGAGATCGATGACGTCGAACGAATCGAGGAGCCACGGCGCGACCGGCGTCGGCTGAGTCTCCCAGAAGCTCGACGCGCGCGGTCGAAGGAGCGTCGGTTTCCGATCGCCGCGCACGATCAAGAAACAATCGGGCTCCGCGAGCGGGACGAAATGTTGGAAATGCGGCGTCGTTCGCAACGGAAAATCCTGATCGTCGAACTCCGTCTTGCGAATCAGCGCGCCCGAATGCACGAGCGCGGCGTCGAGCGCGTTTTCTTCGAGCGCGCGCGCGAACGCGCGCGTGACGAAGCGCACGTGATCTTCGTAGAGCGCGCGGAGATCGCTCACGGGTTTCGCACGCAGTCGTCGGTGAGCGTCACGTTCGCGCTCAAGTCGACGACTTCGAAATCGTCGACGGTGAGCGCCGCGAACGACTGCGCGGTGATTCCCACCGTCGCCCACTTCGCCGTCGTCGTGCGATCGTCGGCGAACGTCAGCGCGATGTTCCCGCCGTCCGAGAGGAGCATGCCGTACTTCTGCATCGCGGCGAGGATCACCTTCTCGCCCGCGTCGAACGTGCTCACGTCGAACGACGCCTTCAATCGGAATCGCACGCCGTACGGCGGCGCGTCGGCGTTCGTCGCGCTGGGTCCTCCCGCGTGGGACGCCGGGTGAACGTAGACGCCCTTCAACATGCGATCGTTCGGCAAGATGAAGCGCATCGCGTGCTTCACCGCGCCCGCCGCGACCTCGTCCGCCGTCGGCAAGAGCGCCGCGATCGGAAAACCCGCCGCGTCCGCCGACGTGCACTGGTCGCCGCGCTCGTTCGGCGGATACGCTTTGGTGAGATCCCAAATGAACGCGCCGAGCGCGTCGATGTTCGAGCCGTCCGCGGTCGCGTTGTAGAGCTCGTAGAGTTTTTGCGAGGTGGTGTCGACGACGAGGAGGTGACAGTCGTTGTCGGCGACGTCGCACGTGAGGTTCGTCGAGCCTTCGATGTTCGCGTTCGTCGGCACCGGCATCTGCAGCGGGACGGGATCGCAGTCGGGGCCGCCGTAGCAATATTGATCGCCGGAGGGTCCGTCGATCGTCGTCTGCGGCGTGGAGCTGTCGGCGAAGAAGAGCGGGATCGAAAAATCGATCTGCATCTTGTTGCCGTTGCCCCAACCGCCGAGCGAGTCGAGCGCCGCGATGATCGCGGCGGAGCGCGGATCGGGCGAGAGCGACGACACGTCTTCGGTCCACGGTTCGCTCGCCGTGAAAATTCCGCCGACCGTCGGCGTCACGCTTCCACCGTCCGGCGAGCCGCCATCCGGCGAGCTACCGCCGCCGTTCGAGCACGCAACGAGCACGACCACCATCCCCAGCTTCCGCATTCGTGGATGATAGCGCGTCCTCGCGCGAGCAGGCTTGGCCGCGATGAGACTAGTCCGCGTACTTCACGCCGCACCCGTACGCCTTCGTCTCGGATTTCGCGACGGCGCGTCCGGCGGCGAGATCCGCGAGCGCCGCGTCGACGTAATTCACGAACGGCGCGCCGAGATCGGTCTCGCCGTCCGGCGCGTTGTCGATCGCGCCGCGGTAGACGAGCGTGCCCGTCTTGTCGATCACGAACATGTGCGGCGTGTGATCCGCGCCGTACGCGTGGCCGACTTTGCCGTCCGGGTCGAGCAGCACGGGGTTCGTCATGCCGTACTTCTGCATGCCGACTTTCGTCGCGTCGGCGCCGTAGCCTTGTTTGCCCTGCGCGCCCGAGTTGATCGAGAGCCACACCGCGCCCGTCTTCTCGACGCGCGCCGCCATGTCCTTCAGCGGTCCCTTCTCGTGGTTGTGCCTCACGAACGGACAACTCGGGTTGAACCACTCGAGCACGACGGTCTTGCCCTTGAACGAAGCGAGCGAGACGCTCTTGCCGTCGACGTCGTTCAGCGTGAAGTCCGGCGCGGGTTTTCCGATTTCGGCGTGCGCCGGAGCGTTCGTTTGGGGCGGCTGCGTTTGTGTCTGCGTCTGCGACGACGTCGCTTGCGTGGTCTGCGTTTCCGTTTGCGGCTGCGGTTGGTTTTGGGCGCATCCCGCGAGCGCGGTCGCGAGAGCGAGCGCGATGGTCGAATTTCGCATGCCGACGGCTTACGGCGCGAAGCGCGCGCGCGCAACCTTCGTTACACTGTCGCAATGAAGCGAAACATCGCGCTCGCGCTCGTGGTCCTCGGTTGTGGCTCGACGGCGCAAAGCGCGAACGACGCGGGCTCGGACGCGATCGCGCCGACGGACGCGCCGAACACGCCCAGCGACGCGTCGAGCGACGCCGCGAATCCCACCGACGCGCCGAGCGCGAGCTCGCTCTGGTCGCTCGGGTATTACGCGAGCTGGGACACGACCACGTATCCCGTGAGCGCGATCGAGTGGAGCGGGCTCACGCACGTGGCCGCGTCGTTCTACGTTCCGCAAACCGACGGCTCGCTCAGTTTGCTCGGCGCCAATCCGCAGACGATGCAAGATCTCGTGACCGCGGCGCACGCGCACAACGTGAAGGCCATCGCGTCCATCGGCGGTTCCGATTCGGGCACGGCGTTCGAAGCGGCGACGACGGGAGCCACGCGCGCGACGCTCGTCGCGAACATCGTGTCGACCGTGCAGAGCGCCGGATACGACGGCGTCGACATCGATTGGGAGCCCATCGACGCGAGCGACGAGCCCATCGTGATCGATCTCGCGAACAAAATCCGCGCGGCAGTTCCTGGCGCGATCATGACGCTCGCGATCGGCTACATCAACCCGAACGATCCGCCCGACACGTCGCAGTACGCGCAGATCGCCGCCGTCTACGATCAGATGAACGTGATGTCCTACGGCATGGCCGGCGCGTGGAGCGGTTGGTACTCCTGGCACAATAGCCCCCTCTACCAACAAGACACGCACACGCCGCTCTCGATCGACGAGACGGTGAAAGCGTACGAACAAGCCGGAGTGCCCGCGGCGAAGCTCGGCGTCGGCATCGGCTTCTACGGACTCTGTTACTCGACGCCGGTCACCGCGCCGGATCAACCGCTCAACGGATCGACGATCGTCGCCGACGATGGAACGATGTCTTACGCGCACATCATGAGCGCGTACTACGCGCAGAACGTCGCGCAGTTCGATTCGCTCGCGCAGGTCCCGTATCTTTCGTTCACGAGCGCGCACGGTCCCGAAGGGTGCACGTACATTTCGTACGACGACGAGCAGTCGATCGCCGCGAAGGGAAGCTACGTGAAGTCGAACGGCCTCGGCGGCGTGATGCAGTGGGAGATCAACGAGGGCTACACGAACGGACAGAGCCCTCTGCTCGTCGCGATCCACGATCACGTCCTCACGAACTAGAACGCGAAGCTGAAGGCTCGCGAGCGATCGACTCTGCGCGGGGGAGGGGTCGGGTCGACAAAAAGCACGAAGGCGGTCACCCGTCGCCGGGGCCGCCTTCGTGGAAGTTGCTTTGCTGCGTGGGAACGAGCCGCTCGGCTCCATTTCGAGGCGGCACCTTGGCCGCCGACTCACGCGCCACTCGCAGTCGTCGCGACGATCCCGCTTCCGGATCTTCGTTTCGATCTGCGCGTCATCGGTTGGCAGCGATGTCCTTCCCAAAACGACCCAGCATGATTCGCGTCATGAGAGTCGTGGAGGATCGGCGAGGTAGTTAGCCTTCGCCAGCTTCGGTACGACGGTCCGCGATGCGTGTCTTCTCTTCCCCGTGAAACGATCTTGCGATCGTCTCCATCGACCGAACCCGCGCTCTTGTTACGAGCTCGAGCTCCCGTTGGAAGAAGGTCTTTCGACGTTCGTCACGCTGACCCTCCGCGCGTGGTTACCGCTGGGAGAGCCTTCACCGCGAATCCACCGACCTCTGACGTTCCATCGTCGCTCGCGGGCACCCCCGACCGGCACCATCCGGCGAGAGCTCGGTGCGCGCTGGTCTCGCGACCGTGCGCCCACCTTACGCCGACCACCTTGCGGCGATCGACTCGGCGATCACTTGCGTGACCTCCGCCTCGGGTCCGTCGTCTTTCGACTCCGTCTCCGAGGAACCCACGAACCAGGGTCGCTCTTGCGGCACCCCCGTAAAGGGATGACGTAGCCTCGACCCAGAACGCCTTCCACCGTATCGAATCACCGCGACTTTCGTCGCGATCCGAAGCGCCGTGAAAATCCGTAGAGGAACACGACGACGCTTCGCACACCGTTTCACCGCTGGATTTGGCCGTGGACCGCGTCAGCGCGGTTTTCCACGGAGCCCCTCGGCTATCGTGCAGAATACACACATCGTCTTGCGACGCTGCGCGCTCCGCACGCGTGATGCGTACGATCGGCTTCTGCCATCTGCTGCTTCAATCTCGAGCACCCGTGTCTCGTTCGTTCTCGACGAGGTCGCGCCTCGCGCCGCCGGACCTTCCCTCTTGCGAGGGCGGAGCCCGTCTGCGCCGCCGGCCCTGGAGGAGTTGCCTCCCGTCGCGCCGACGATCGAGCACCCAGCGGTTTCACGCCGCCGTGGTGGCTTCGGTGGATGAATTCGATTTCGTTTCTTCGATTCACCGAACCGATGTCGTGCCTGTCGCGCCTTCTCGCTCGCGCCAGCTTGCGGATCCCTCCGCAGCGGCCCACGCGTTCGAGCCTGCGCCTAGATCGCCTCTCAGCGAAGCCCGTGAAGACTTCACCGCGTTACGATCCGACACGACTTTCATCGAGAAGAAGCGTTTCTTCGACTTGCGTCTTGCGACGCTCGCCGCGCGCGACTGGAACGGGGTCCCGTCGTGCGACTTGCTCGGCTTTCGTTGGTTTTGCCGCCAACGCGCCGGGCACTGCGCTCTTTCGTCGCCGCGATTCCGCGCTTTCGCGCGGTTGCGACGACTAGGCTCCCGTTCACGCCCGCGAATCGGATTGATGCAGGCGCTTCCCTGAGCCAGACGCAGCTTCTCGACTTCTGCAACTGAGTTTTCAAAGTACGACACACGAGCACGATTCTGCGAGCGTGGTCCTCGCGCGCTGCAGGGGATTGCCCTGCGAACGTTGCCACGATCGATGCGCTCTTCACGCTGCCCGCGTCTTCCTCTTTTCGATGCAAAGAAGACTCGAGCTCGATCGCCGCAGCGAGCTACGCGATTTCTCCGACGCCTGGGCTCGAGACCCAGACCCCGAGAGTCCGAAAACTCTCGCCCCCGCGAACGACGCCTTTCAAGCGGGTCCGCAGGACATGAGAAACGCGCAGGTCGAAAGAGCAGAGCAAAGGTGAACGCGGCGCGCCCTCGCGAGCGCGTGCGAACCGACGCGGCTTGCGCCCCGTGGTCCCTCCTCACTTCTCTTTCGAGCTCCTCCTGTCGCCGGCGATGCGTGCGAGATGGGATGGAGGCCCATTCGCGTGCTTGTACACGTCCGCATCGTCGGCCAAGGCTCTCGTTCTGGTTGCGATCCCGCGAAGGATCGCGCCTTTCCGAAAACCGAGGTGCTTTCGGCCGCTGGAATCGAATGACGGAAGGGATCGCTCCCTGAATCACCCGACAGGACCTTCTCGTGACGCGGCCGGTTCTCGGCTTTGCCACGAAGAGCGTCCACGCCTTTGTTACCGAGGATCCTCGCCTGGGGCTGACGGCTCCAAGCGCGGGTGTCTTCGGCTCGACGGGGTTCCGCGGTTTGACCCGCTTCACCCGCGTCGCAGCGCCCAATCTTTTGTTTGGCGGCTTCTACGACTCGTCCGCTCGCGGAACTGACGTACCGCGAACTTCGAGAGGCGTTATGCCAAGACGCTCGAAGTCGATCAACAAAAAAATCGCATTCAAATCACTTTTTTTCTTCACCAATGTGTCCACATGGTTCTCCTCAAGTTCTCCACAGGTCAACCGAACGGCTTGTTTCTGCTGGTTTCAGAGCGACCGCGTTTGAGTCGAAAAGTAGCACGTTTGATTGATACATTTGATCGTTACAACGAATGTGCGTTTGATTGTGATCGCGCGCGCTCGGCGTACGATGTGTGCATGAAGGCGTGGAGGTTGGTTTTCGCCGCGGCGATCGCGTGCGGCGGCGCGCAAGACGCGAAGCCACACGAGCCCGATCAAACCGCGCAGAGCGACGGGAGCGCGGCGAGCGTCTCGGCCGTTTCACAAAACGACGCGAGCGTGACGAACGCGCAAACGGACGGCGCGGTCGCCCAAGCGGACGCAGCTTCGCTCAGCGCGCCGGAGCAAGACGATGTGGACAAGTCGGTCTCCGTCTGCGGCGACGAAGCGATTCCGATCGAAAAAAGGGTCCGCAAGAAGGTGAAAGAGTGCTGGTCGGCGGCCGCGTCGCGCAAGCCCGCGCTCGACGGTCACGTTCGGGTGACCTTCGTGATCGATCCGCAGGGTAAGATTCAGAAGACGACGATCGCGCAGGAAAAGACGCTCGGCGCCGACACGACCGCGTGCATCAAAGCCGCGATCAACGCCTACAAGCTCGACGGGACGAAGTGCATGGGCAAGACGGTGGGTTTCGAAGAAGCGTTCGGACGCGCGGCGCGAGACTGAGGTCGATGGTCGTTCTTCGAAATGCCGGGCCTTCGCAGCGCGCGCGCGCGGTGTTCACCGAGTGGCTCGCGAAGACGGGCGACGTGCGCATCGCGGCGGAGCGCGCGGGCGTGTCGGAGCGAACGGGGCGCCGTTGGAAGAACGAGGGTCCGAACGCGAGCGACGCGTCGTCGCCGCGCATGCCTGCGCCCATCCAAAGCGCCGAGCCGACGAAGTTCGTCGGGCGCAAAGCCGCGCTGCTCACGTTGCGCAAAATGCTCTCCGAGGGCGCGCGCCTCGTGACGGTGCTCGGACCTGCGGGAATCGGAAAGACGCGCCTGTCGCTTCGTTACGCGGATCTCAACGCGAGCGCGTATGCGGGCGGCGTTTTGTTTTGCGATGCGTCCGGAGCGAAGAGCGTCGAAGAGGTGTGCGCGGCGGTCGCGCGCGCGCTCGGCGTGACGCTCCCGTCGCGCGCGTCGGACGGCGAGCGCGTCGAGCAGCTCGGTCACGCGCTCGACAACCGCGGAACGATGCTCTTCGTGCTCGACAATTTCGAACAAGCCGTCGCCGCGGCGCCCGCGACGGTGGGCGCGTGGACGTCGATCGCGCGCCGCGCGCACGTCATCGTGACGTCGCGCGTGCAGCTCCGCGTGCTCGGGGAGGCGTGTTTTTGGCTCGACGCGCTGGAGCTTCCGAAAGAGGGCGTCGTCGCGTCGGAGTCGGAGGCGGTGCAGCTCTTCGTCGATCGCGCGCAGCTCGCGCGACCGGGGTTCGTGCTCGGCGCGAGCGAATCGCAAGCGGTGGTCGATCTCGTGAAGCGACTCGACGGCAACGCGCTCGCCATCGAGCTCGCCGCGGCGCGCGCGTCGATGCTCTCGCCGTCTCAGCTCCTCGCGCGCCTCGCGAAGCGCTTCGACGTGCTCGCGGGCGGCGCGCGCGACGCGGTCGCGCGACAAGCGTCGATGCGCGTCGCGCTCGACCAGAGCTGGGAGCTGCTCGACGACGCGAGTCGCCGCGTGCTCGCGCAAGCGTCGCTCTTTCGTGGAGGCTTCACGCTCGACGCCGCCGAAGAGGTCAT
>Ga0335078_10005257_pt1 | contig 19132 bp, 14 predicted proteins | sample Lox_Sample_32_FD_206711 | JGI IMG/M metagenome (GOLD analysis project Ga0335078, IMG submission 206711) | Soil microbial communities from Loxahatchee National Wildlife Refuge, Florida, United States - Lox_Sample_3.2 | ecosystem: Environmental > Terrestrial > Soil > Wetlands | place: USA... | reverse complement strand
CTCGGGCCAGCCAGGCAGGCGGCCCTTACGGCTGGGAACCGCTGCTGTACCTGGCGTTCGCCCGGCACGACCCGCATATCAGCGAAGAGGCGAGTTTGGGCACGGCCGGGGCGCTGCTGGGGTTCGCGCTGGCCGAGCTACTGCTGACCGCGGGCGCCGACGCCAGCGACAGCCAAGCCCTGTACAACCGGCAGTTCGGGGAAGACAACCGGCACTTGCTGCTGCTGTTCGCGCACGGCCTCGGTCGCGGGGACGGCGGACCGTGGGCCGCAAGGTTCGGGCCAGCCGCGGACTCCCCGCAGGAGATGCTGCGCAGTCAGCTGTGGCGGGCGATCGTGCACGACATGCGCGACCGGGTCAGGCTGCTGATCGAGCATCGCGTCGACTTCCTGACTCCGTACTCCGCGCCCGGCGGGCGGCCGATGGTGCTGCGGAACTCCGACGGCTACACCCCAGCGATCCGAGCATCAGGAGCGAGTTTGGCGGGACACCGCTGGAGGCTGCCCGGAGCGAGGGCCGACAGGACGTGGCCGAGCTGCTCGAGCCGCTGACTGGGTGAAGCGCGCTGCCTAGACTCCGGCGGGCAGGTCTCCGATTTGCTCGGCGGTGGCGGCCCAGCTCGCGAGCATCTTGAGGCTGTCGGCTGTGGGGGTGCCGGCGGCTGCGGTGTAGGCGAGGAGCGTCAGGCCGGGGTGGGCGGGGAACTCCATGGCCTCGAAGTCGAGGTCGAGGGTGCCGACGACCGGGTGGTGGATGCGCTTGTGGCCGGTCCGGTGGAAGCGGACGTTGTGGGCGGCCCATCGGGTCCGGAATTCACTGCTCTGGGTGGATAGTTCGCCGATCAGCTCGATGAGCTGCTTGTCGTGGGGGTTGCTGCCTGCCTCGGATCGGAGCATGGCTGCGATGTCGTCAGCGGCGCGGTCCCAGTCGGCGAAGAATTCGCGTGCAGCGGGGTCGAGGTAGACGAATCGGGCATTGTTGGCCGGCCTGCGCGGGTCGGCGAGGACCGGGGCGTAGAGGGCTCGGGCAAGCTGGTTGGCGGCGAGCATGTCGTGCCGGGCGTTGCGTACCCAGGCCGGCGCCTCGGTGATGGCATCGAGGATCTGCCGGATGCCGTCGGTGAGGCCGGAGGTCTTGGGCCGCCGGTGCCGCGGTGAGACTGGCTGGCTGGCGCGGGCGAGGTCGAACAGGTGCGCTCGCTCGGCCTCATCGAGCTGGAGCGCGTTCGCCACTCCGTCGAGGACGGAGTCGGAGGCGCCGGTCAGGTTGCCGCGTTCCATCCGCACGTAGTAGTCGATGCTCACCCCCGCAAGTAGAGCAACTTCCTCGCGCCGCAGGCCCTTGACCCGCCGGTTGCCGCCGCCGTAGGCGGGCAGCCCGGCATCGGCAGGCGAGATCCGCTCGCGCCGCGAGGTGAGGAACTCGCGGACCTGGGCACGGTTGTCCATGGCCTCTACGGTAGGCGGGCGTCCTGCTGCCTAGCAGGTACTGGCGTTACCTGGAACACCCGTCACTCCCGCAGCCGCAGTTCAGCGCGTTGACTAGGCGACATGACCCCCACAGCAGAGTCCGCCGCCGGCATAATCAAGGAGGCTAGATAGGTCATGCGAGCTGCGATTTTCCGCGGGCCACAGGACATCGAGGTCGGCGAGCGGCCCGACCCGGTGATCCGGGAGCCGACCGACGCGATCGTCCGGGTCGTGCTGGCCTGCGTCTGCGGGTCGGACCTGTGGTACTACCGGGGCGAGAGCCCCCATGCCGCCGGATCGATCGGCCACGAGTTCATCGGTGTGGTGGAGCAGGTCGGCGCGGACGTGTCGACCGTGTCACCAGGGGACCTGGTCGTGGCCCCGTTCATCTTCAGCGACATGTCCTGCCCGCACTGCCAGCACGGCTCGACGATCTCCTGCAAGCTGGGCGGCAGCTTCGGCGACGGCACCATCGACGGCGGGCAGGGCGAGGCCGTCCGGGTTCCGCTGGCGGGCAGCACTCTGGTGCGCGTTCCGGGCAGCGGTCACTCGGATCAGACCCTCCGATCGCTGCTCACTCTGTCGGACGTGATGGCGACCGGTCATCACGCGGCGGTCAGTGCGGGCGTGCGGCCCGGCGATGTCGTCGGGGTCGTCGGTGACGGGGCGGTCGGGCTATCGGCGGTGCTGGCCGCCTGCAGGCTGGGCGCCGAGCGTGTCATCGCCCTGAGCCGCCATCCGGACCGCCAGGCGGTCGCCAAGGCATTCGGCGCCACGGACATAGTCGCCGCCCGCGGTGATGAGGCAACCGAGGCCGTCATGAAACTGACCGGCGGGATCGGCGCCGACGCGTCGCTCGAATGCGTGGGAACGCCCCAGGCGATAGCCACGGCATTTGCCATCGCCCGTCCGGGCTCGACCGTCGGGATGGTCGGCGTGCCGCACGGTGACGTGCCAACGGCGCAGACGTTCTTCCGCAACGTCGGCTGGCGGGGCGGTCCGGCGCCAGCCCGCATCTATATCCCCGAGCTGCTCGGCGACGTCCTCAGCGGCGCGATCAACCCCGGTCTCGTCCTCGATTACGAGACCGACCTTGACCACGTCGCGGATGCCTACGCCGCGATGGACCAGCGCAGGGCCATCAAGTCGCTCATCCGCATCGGCTCGCTGTAAGAGGAGGGAACTCGCCATGAGCGACGTCACCGTGGTCATCGGCGCCGGGCAGATCGGCCAGGCGATCGCCCGCCGTGTCAGCGCCGGCAAGCACGTGCTGCTCGCCGATCTGCACCAGGCCAGCGCCGACGCCGCCGCTGAGGTGCTGGCCGACGCCGGCTTTGACGTCAGCACCGCAATCCTCGATGTGTCATCGCGCGAATCGGTGCATGCCCTCGCCCAAACCGCCGCGGCGCGCGGCGACATCACCGGCGTCATCCACGCCGCCGGTGTCTCACCCAGCCAGGCGGCACCGGAGGTCATCCTCCGCGTCGACCTGTACGGAACCGCGCTGGTGCTCGAGGAGTTCGGGAACATCATCGCGCCCGGCGGCTCCGCTGTCGTCATCGCATCGCAATCGGGTCATCGCCTCGGCGCGCTGACAGCCGAACAGGACGCCGCTCTTGCCACGACGCCAGCTGATGAGCTGCTGTCACTGCCGATGCTGCAGCCCGGCCAGGTCATCGATTCGCTGCACGCCTACCAGCTCGCCAAGCGCGGGAATTCACTGCGCGTGATGGCCGAGGCCGTGCGCTGGGGCAAGCGCGGCGCGCGGGTGAACACCATCAGCCCTGGCATCATCATGACCCCGCTCGCCAGGGACGAGCTGACCGGCCCGCGCGGCGAGGGATACCGCCGGATGCTCGAGCTATCCCCGGCCGGGCGCGCCGGAACGCCGGACGAGGTGGGCACCGTCGGCGCGCTTCTCATGGGGCCGGGCGGGGCGTTCATCACCGGAAGTGACTTCCTGATGGACGGCGGCGTCACCGCCTCGTACTTCTTCGGTGAGCTGGCGCTCGCCTGATCACTCTGGAATCCGCGCCGGGAGCATGCCCGGTCACCTTTGAGGAGACACAGATGGAGATTTCTCGCAACGCAGTCACGGCGAAGGGACCCGCCGAGACCTTCACCGGAGACGTATGGCTTGACCCCATCACCCGCGGGCTGCCGCCCTCAGCGCTGAATGTCGCCGCGGTCCGCTTCGTACCAGGGGCGCGCACCGCCTGGCATTCCCACGACGGCGGGCAGACCCTCTACGTCACCGACGGCCGCGGCCTGGTCCAGGCCCGTGGCCAGCAGATCACCGAGCTCAATCCCGGCGACGTCGTCTTCGCACCCGACGGCGAAGAACACTGGCACGGCGCCAGCCCCGACCACTTCATGACGCACCTGTCTATCACCGAAGGCGCGCCTCACTGGGGACCGCACGTCACCGACGCCGAGTACCAGGGCCAGCATTGCGTTTATTAGCGCACGTCAAGCCCGGTGACGGCCCTGCCGATGATCATGCGCTGGATCTCGGACGTGCCCTCGAAGATCGTGAAGATCTTCGCGTCGCGGTGCCATCGCTCCACCGGGTAGTCCCTGGTGTAGCCATTGCCGCCGAGCACCTGGATCGCCTGCTCGGTGACCCGGACCGCGGTCTCGGCGGCGACCAGCTTGGAGATCGAGCCCTCGGCTCCGGTGAACCCGCGGCCGTGCCTGGCCATCCAGGCCGCCCGCCAGGTCAGCAGCCGAGCCGCGTCGACCGACGCGGCCATGTCGGCGAGCATGAACGCGACGCCCTGGTTCTGCCCGATCGGCTTGCCGAACTGTATCCGCTTGGTCGAGTAGTCCGTGGCGTACTCGTACGCCGCCCGCGCCACCCCGACCGCCATTGCCGCCACCGTAGGCCGCGAGGCCTCGAAGGTCTTCATCGCCGCCTGCTCGCCGCCCGCTCCGCCGCCGGCCAGCCTGGCCAGCCGCGCGTCCAGCCGCTCCTTGCCGCCCACCAGGCAGCTGCCGGGCACCCGCACGTCGTCGAGCACCACCTCGGCGGTGTGCGAGGCCCGCACGCCGTGCTTGCGGAACTTCAGGCCCTGCGACAGCCCCCTGGTGCCGGGCGGCACGATGAAGCTCGCCTGGCCGCGGCTGCCGTGCGCCGGGTCGACCGAGGCCACGACCACGTGCACGTCGGCGATGCCGCCGTTGGTGGCCCACGCCTTGGTGCCGTTCAGCACCCACTCGTCGGTCGCCTCGTGGTAGACAGCCCTGGTCCTGATCGCGCCGACGTCGCTGCCCGCGTCGGGCTCCGATGAGCAGAACGCGCCGAGCTTGACATCGCCCGGGCCGCCGAACATCTGCGGCAGCCACTCGCCGATCTGCTCCGGCGTGCCGTTGCTGCTGACCGCGATGGCGGCCAGGCAGCTTCCGGTCAGCGACAGCCCGATCCCCGCGTCGCCCCAGAACAACTCCTCGAACGCCACCGGGGTGCCGAGGCCGGTCGGCTCGAACCACTGCCCGGCGAAGAAGTCCAGCGAGTACAGGCCGATCTTGGCCGCCTCCTCGAGGATCGGCCAGGGCGTCTCCTCCCGCTCGTCCCACTCGGCGGCGGCAGGGCGCATCACGTTCTGCGCGAACTCGTGCACCCAGCCGCGCATCTCGCGCAGATCGTCGGAGAGGTCGAGCGAGAAGCCGCCGGCCGCCTGCTCGTCGTCGCTCATCGGGTTTCCTCCTCGGACGCATGGTCACTCTGTCCACAAGTTACCCGACGGTAGTATGGCCCGCCACGGCCGCCGAGCCGAGAGCCGGGGGTCATGCGATCATTCCTTCATCAGCAGGCCGCCCCGCACGACCGAGGAGCCCGCGGCATGGACTACGCCAGCTACCACCACCTGCTCGTCGAGCGCCGCGACAACGGCGTGCTGCTGATCACGATGAACAGGCCCGAGGTCTACAACGCCGCCGACGAGCAGATGCACAGCCAGCTCGCCGCCGTCTGGACGGACGTGTCCCGCGATCCGCAGACCCGGGTGGCGGTGATCACGGGCGCGGGCAAGGCGTTCTCGGCCGGCGGCGACCTGGCGATGGTGCAGCGGATGGCCGGCGACTTCGACCGGACCGCACACATGCTGGGCGAGATGAGCGACCTGGTCTACAACATGACTAACTGCGAGAAGCCGATCATCTCGGCGATCAACGGCGTCGCCGTGGGCGCGGGGCTGGTGGTCGCGCTGCTCGCCGACATCAGCATCTGCGCGCAGGACGCCAGGCTCGGCGACGGCCACGTCAAGCTGGGTGCGGCGGCCGGTGACCACGCCGCGATCATCTGGCCGCTGCTGTGCGGCATGGCCAAGGCCCGCTACCACCTGCTTACCGGCGAGATGGTGGACGGCGTGGAGGCGGAGCGGATCGGCTTGGTCAGCAAGGTGCTACCGCGCGAGCAGGTGCTCGCCGAGGCGCTGCGGGTGGCGGACACGCTGGCCACCGGGTCCCAGCTGGCGATCAGGCTGACCAAGCGCGCGCTGAACAGCTGGCTGCGCACGGCCGGGCCGATCTTCGACCAGTCGGCCGCCTACGAGATGCTCACCTTCATGGGACCTGACCTGGCCGAGGGCGCGGCGGCGCTGCGCGAGAAGCGGCCGCCGAAGTTCGCCTGACAGGCCGGCGGCCTAGTTCCTGGCCGGTCTCGGCCGGGCCGCCTCGCGCTAGTCCTGCTCGTGCCGGTCGAGGAACGCGTACACGTCGGCCTCGTCCACGCCGGGGAAGCTGCCGGACGGCAGCGCGAGCAGGATGTGCGAGTGGGCGCGAGCGGACGGCCAGGCGTTCCCGTCCCAGCGGGCGGCCAGCAAGGCCGGCGGACGCTGGCAGCAGTTCGGGTCCGGGCAGGCTGACTTGGTCCGCCTGGTCGTGTCCCTGCCGCGGAACCAGCGCGCGTCGTCGAACGCCACCCCGAGCGTGATCGCGTACCCGCGCTCGCTGCCGGGGTCGACCGACGCCACGCACCAGTAGGTGCCTGACGGGGTGTCCGAGTACTGGTAGTGGGGACTGAACCGGTCAGCGGCGGAGAAGACCTGCCTGCCCGACCAGTACCGGCACATCCGCTGGCCTTCGATCGCTCCCGAGGCGTCGGCGGGGTACCTCACGCCATCGTTCTCGTAGGCCTTGTAGATGATGCCGCCCGAGTCGTTCTTCACGAAGTGGCAGGGCAGGTCCAGATGGTGGGTGGCCAGGTTGGTGAACCGGTGCGCGGCCATCTCGTAGGAGACCGAGAAGACGTCCCGCATGTCCTCCACGGACAGGTTCCTTGTCTCCTTGGCGTGCCGCAGGAACGGCACAGCGGCCTGCTCGGGCACCAGCACCGCCGCCGCGAAGTAGTTGGCCTCCACCCGCTGGCGCAGGAAGTCGGCGAAGTCGGCCGGCGCGGCGTGGCCGAGCACGAAGTGCCCAAGCGTCTGCAGCAGCACCGCCCGCGGCGTGTGCATGCCGAGCGACTCCTGCCGCAGATAGATCCTGCGGTTGCGCAGGTCGGTCACCGACCTGGCCGACCTGGGCAGGTCGGTGACGTAGCGGACGGAGAAGCCGTGGTGGCTGACCACGGAGAGGAGCATCCCCTGGGACAGCGCACCGCCGGTGTAGGCGACCGGCTTGAGAGCCCTGGCCGCGGCGAGCTCGATCTCGGCGAAGTAGTTGCCCCGGTCCCGCATCATCGCGCGCAGGTCCGCGTTGGCTGCCCTGGCCTCCTCGGGCGTGGCCGTGGGCTTGGCCTGCTGCCTGCGCAGCTCCTCGTGCAGCGCGAGCAGGTGCTCGATCACCTCGCTCGGCACTCTCGGGCCTGGCCGCAGGTACGGCAGCCGCAGCCCGGCGTAGACCGGGTCGCGCTGCGCCTCGGCGAGCGCGATCTCGAGCTGCGCCCGCCGGCTGGGTGCCTCCCGCCGCATCAGCTCGCCGGAGCTGACGCCGAGCGCGCCGGCCAGCGCCTCGATCAGCGAGAGCTTGGGCTCGCGGCGGCCGTTCTCCAGCAGCGAGAGCACCGAGGGCGCCCGGCCGACCCGCTCGCCGAGCTCGGCCAGGGTCAGGCCGCGCACGCGCCGCAGGTGACGCAGCCGCTGACCAAAGAGAACGAGATCTAGCTCACTCTTCGGCAAAGTTTGAAGTTCTTTCTCAGCGAAACTCGTCACATCTTGATGCTAGACGAAAAAGTCAAGATTTTGATTACGTGGGTCCCTAGCCGCGGCTCAGGCCAGGCGGCGAGGCTGGTGAGATCACCCGGGGACGGCACGCATCAGGAGGTCCAGTGACTACTCGTCGCCTCGAGGGCACGCAGAACTCTGACGACCAGGTGGCAGAGCTGGCACGAAGCTGGGCAACCGACTCGCGCTGGGACGGGATCGAGCGGACCTACACAGCCGCCGACGTGATCGCGCTGCGCGGTTCTGTCCAGGAGGAGTTCACCCTGGCCAGGTTGGGCGCGGAGCGGCTCTGGTCCTTGCTGCGCAGCGAGGACTACGTCAACTCGCTCGGCGCGCTGACCGGCAACCAGGCCGTGCAGCAGGTCAAGGCTGGGCTCAAGGCCATCTATTTGTCCGGCTGGCAGGTCGCCGCCGACGCGAACCTGGCGGCCCAGACCTACCCGGACCAGAGCCTGTACCCGGTGAACTCAGTCCCCCAGGTCGTCCGCAGGATCAACAACGCCCTGCTGCGCGCCGACCAGATCACCTGGGCAGAGTCACGCAACGCCAGGGCACCGCACTGGCTGGCGCCGATCGTGGCCGACGCCGAGGCGGGCTTCGGCGGTGCGCTGAACGCGTTCGAGCTGATGAAGTCGATGATCGCGGCCGGGGCTGCCGGGGTGCACTGGGAGGACCAGCTCGCGTCGGAGAAGAAGTGCGGCCACCTTGGCGGCAAGGTGCTGATCCCCACCGGCCAGCACATCAAGACGCTCACCGCCGCGCGGCTCGCGGCCGACGTCTGCGGCGTGCCCTCGCTGATCGTGGCGCGGACCGACGCCCAGGCCGCGACGCTGCTGACCAGCGACGTCGACGAGCGCGACCAGCCGTTCGTGACCGGCGAGCGTACCGCGGAGGGCTTCTACCGGGTGCGCAACGGCATCGGCGCGTGCATCGCACGCGGGCTGTCCTACGCGCCGTACTCCGAGCTGCTCTGGATGGAGACATCGACGCCGGACCTTGCGGTCGCCGCCGAGTTCGCTGACGCGGTCCACTCGGTCTACCCGGACCAGATGCTGGCCTACAACTGCTCGCCGTCGTTCAACTGGCGGGCGAACCTGGACGACGCCACGATCGCCAAGTTCCAGCGCGAGCTCGGCGCCATGGGGTACAAGTTCCAGTTCATCACCCTGGCCGGCTTCCACGTGCTCAACCACTCGATGTTCGCGCTCGCCCGCGGCTACGCCGACGAGGGCATGTCGGCCTACGTGCGGCTGCAGGACGCCGAGTTCGCCTCGGAGGAGGAGGGTTACACGGCCACCAGGCATCAGCGCGAGGTCGGCACCGGCTACTTCGACATGGTGACCTCGGCGATCAGCCCGGGTGCGTCCACAACGGCGCTGGCCGGATCAACCGAGGCCGACCAGTTCGCCGGGGCGCACCGCTGACCGGGCGGCAGAGCCAGCCAAGGGGCCTTCCGCCCAGGGGGAGTTCCGAGAGGGGTAGCGGGGGTGCCGGCGCACCGAGGTGGGCCGGCACCCCCGCTGGCCTTGGCGGCGCAGGTGGCGCTGGCCGGCTCAGGGAACCAGCCCCAGCGCGGCGGGAACGCTGAAGTCCTCCTCGTCGTCCTCCTCATACTCGGGCCTGCGCCACCGCGAAGGCACCAGCACCGGGACGATCATCGCCGCTCCGAGCAACCCGAGTATGCCGTGCACGAGCAGGTAGACCAGCACGGTGCTGTCCTCGCTGCCGGGGAGTGGCAGGTACCGCAGCGCCAGCGCGCTGTGCGCGATCACCAGGCCGGTCCAGGCGAGCAGCACGAGGCCCGGCAGCCCGCCGGCCAGTGGCGAGATGCGGGGCGCGGCAAGCGCGACGCCAATCAGCAGCCCGGTGCCGATCAATGCGGCGATCGCGGCGAGGCCGTGCACGCTGGTCAGGTGGCCGGTGCCCAGCCCGGCGCCCGGCCCGTGCAGCGTCGTGATCTGCCCGATTCCCCAGCAGGCGGCGAAGAACAGGGCCGCCGCGGTAGCCAGTGCCAGTAGCAGGCCAATCAAGTGCCGCATGCGCCACATCCCTTCGTGCAGGATCGCTCGAGGACCTGGCTCCCCCAACGCCGGCCGACGCAGCAGGGGCAGGGCTGGTCGGCTAGCGGCTGCCTTCGGCAGCACCCGCAGCCGCACGCCAGACACGTCGGGCGCAGCCACACGTCACGTTACCGATTAGTTATCAGCGCGTCATCGGATCGGCGCAACGCGCGCCAGCGCCACCCGGATCCTGTTGAGCGGTTCGAGCATCTCGTAGGTGCGGTACGCACCGGCGCTGATCAGCCGGAGCTTGGCGCCGCGGGCCCCTGGCGGAAGCCGGTAGCCTGGCGGCAGGTAGCTGACGTAGTCCTCGTGCATGCGCTCGAAGAACTGCCTGCGCTCGCCGCGCGGCACCAGGCCAGGCCGGCCGAGCGGGCCGATCCCCGGCCCGGTTGCGGCAAGTACGGACGCGTAGTGCGAGATCGCCCGCTCGAACACGGCGCGCCGCACGGCGGGCGTCGCCACCGGGTCGCCGGCCTCGGCGAGGTCGCGCAGCATCGCGAGAACCTCATGGTAGGCATCGAAGACCGCGAGCTGGCCGGTGCTTGACGTCATCGCCGATCCGCCGCGCGCCCGGCGGTAGCCGTAGCACACGCGCGCCAGCGCGGCCAGTCGGCCGGCGAACAGCGCGGCGCAGGTCACCGGGATGTCCTCGTGAATGCCAGGCCGGAACGGCTCGTGAAGGCCGATCAGGAAGTCGCGCCTCAGCACCCTGCTCCACGCCGTCATGGTCAAGTTGACCAGTTGCGGCGCGTCGGCGAGCGAGAACGTGCCGGGCGGCGCGCCGTCCAGCAGCCGGCCGCCCGTGCTCGGCCGCGTCCTGCCGCGGGGAAGGCGCTCCTCGTAGTCGATCAGCAGCATGTCAGGCCGGTCGGTGGCCAGCTTCGCCCCGATGGCGGCGAGCGCGCCAGGCGCGATCGTGTCGTCGCCGTCCACGAACCACACGTACTCCCCCGCCGCCTTGGCCAGGCCGGCGTTCCGCGCGCTGCCCTGGCCGGCGTTGCGGCCCAGGTGGATGACGCTGAGCCTGCCGTCGGCGTCCGCGCGCTCGTCGAGCAGGGCGCCGCTGCCGTCCGGCGATGCGTCGTCGACCGCGATGACCTCGACGCCGCCCGCCCCCGCCCCGCCGAGTAGCAGCACCGAGTCCAGGCAGTCGGCCAGGTACTCGCGTACCCCGTAGACCGGGATGACGACGCTGATCAGCGGGGTCACGACGGGCCGGGTCGGTCAGCCGACCTGGTCGGCCGGGGCGAGCGCCTCTTCCTCGCCGCCCTGCGGCTCCTGCCGGTCGACAGTGAGCCGCGACGGCCACCAGTTCCACCGGCCGAGCAGGACCACGGTGGACGGCACGAGCAGGGTGCGGACGAGGAACGTGTCCATCAAGATGCCGAGGGCCAGGCCGATGCCTATGTCAAGTATCTGGCTGCTGCCGCCAGGGCCGGTGCCTGCCACGAGCGCGAGCACCAGGAACGTCCCGGCCAGCACCAGGCCGGCCGAGGTCACGGTCGTCCCGGTGACGCCGACCGCCCTGGTCACGGCCTCGCGCAGGGGAAGCTTGCGCGCCTCCTCCCTGATCCTGGTCATCACCAGGATGTTGTAGTCCTCGCCGAGCGCCAGCAGGAAGATGAACATCAGGAAGGGCAGGAAGAACACCAGCCCGCCCGACCCGCGGAGCTTGACGAACAGCAGCACGGACAGGCCGAGCGCCGCCAGGTAGGAGACGCCCACCGAGGCGATCAGGTAGAGCGGCGCGACGAGGCTGCGCAGGACGAGGGCGAGCAGCAGGCCGATCACCAGGATGGCGACCGGGATGATGCGCTTGAGGTCGCTGCCGGAGATCGTGCTGATGTCGTACAGGGCGGGTGCCTCGCCGGCGACGCCCGAGGCGGTCGCCCGGACCGAGTGCGAGGTGGCCACCGCCGTGGTCTCGGCGCGGATCGCCGGCACCGCGTTGAGCGCCCGCGTGCTGGCCGGATTGCCGGCGGCCAGGCCGACCGAGAACTGGACCGTCCTGCCGTCGGCGCTGACGTAGTTCGCGGTTGCCCGGTAGAGCTGGTAGGCGAACGCGGGCACCTTCGACCCGGCGGGCGGGGTGGGCGGCAGCGTGCTTGCCGAGCCGAGCGCGGCGTGCAGCTCGGCGTACTGGGTGCCGGTGAGCTTGACCCCGACCGGGTTCAGCGGACCGGTGACCTGGGAGAACAGCGCGCTCGCCTGAAGCTGCGCGGTCGCGCTGGCCAGCGCACCCGGGGTCTCCCATACCGGCTTGGCGAAGCGGAAGATCAGGTCGGTCGGGTTCGCCGAGGACTGCGGGAAGTACCGGGCGAGCATCGCCTGGCCGGCCGCCGAGTCGCTGCCCGCGGGCGGCGCGGTGTTCCCGCCGAAGCCGGCCGCCTTGTACCCGGTCACCCCGACCGCGAGCGCGCCGAAGAAAACCACCCCGGCGAGCAGGGTCGGTGCCGGGTGCCTGACGATCCGGTTCGCCACCTTGCCCCACACCCCGGGCCTGCCGCTGCCCTGGATATCCCAGGGGATCAGCTTGGCCCGGCCGAACATGCGCTGGAACAGCGTGCGCTTGACGCCGAGCAGCGACAGCCTGATCGACAGCAGCGCGGGCAGCAGCGTGAGGGCCGCGGCGAGCGTCACCACGATCGCGATCGCGAAGGGGATGCCGAGGTCAGAGTAGAAAGCGAAGGTCGCGAGCAGCAGCGTCAGCACGGCGGCGATCACGGTCGCCGCGGAGAACGTGATCGACTCGCCGACCCTGGTCACCGCGGCGACGACCGCCTGCCTGGCAGGCTCCCTCGGCCTGCGCAGGTCGGCGAGGAGCGCACGGCCGAGCCCGCCGGCCGCCGCGACGTCGGCCGGCCCGCCGTCGTAGTCGGCCAGCCGCAGCTGCTCGCGGACCCTGAACACGAGGAACAGGCCGTAGTCGGTACCGGCCCCGAGTACGAGCACGATCATCAGCAGCTGCGCGATCGGCGAGACCTGCAGGCCGTGGTGCGCGGCCTCGGCTACCAGCGGGCCGGAGATGAGCACGGACATGAACGCCGGGATCAGCGTGGTAAGGGACAGCGTGAGCGAACGGAAGATCAGCACGAGCAGCAGGATGATGAAGATCACCGACAGGTTCTGCACCCGGTTGCCCTGGTCGCCGCTCGCCTTCTGCTGGTCGACGGCGACCGCGATGCCCCCGGCCAGGTGCACCTTGAGGCCGGCGGGCAGGGACGCGGCGGCGATCTTGGCCCGCATGGCGTCGACCAGGGTGGTGATCGCGCTCTGGTTGCCGCCCACCTGGGTGACCAGCACAAGCAGCTGGTCGGCCTGGCCCGGCACCGACCGCCGCAGCGGCGACGTGCCGAGGTCGATGATCTTGTGCACCGACGGCACCGAGCGCAGCGTCGTCTCCAGGTGCGAGATGGCGGCCAGATCGGCGGCGGTCAGCGGCCCGCTCGCCCGGCCGGCCAGGACGGGGATGGGAATCAGGTTCGACGTGCCGAACGGCGCCGCGAGCGCGGTCGCCTTCTCCACCGGGGCGCTGGCCGGGAGAAACTTGGTGTTGTTGCTCTGGGTCACGCTCGCAAGCGACGGCAGGTACGTCACGGCAAGTACGGCAGCGACGATCCAGGCGAGCGTCATCAGCCAGCGGAACCGAACGCTGAAGCGGCCAAGGGCGCCGAAGGTGGCGTCGACGTTCATGCCGGTGAGCGTAGTAGAGCGGGCCGGGTGACCTGGCCGCCGCCCTTGAGTCGTCCCGCGGTCGCCCGGCGGCCGCCGGCTTCCGTTCGCGCCGCGCTCGGCGTGGGTTCATCGGTCGGACGATTATCCCGGTTCGGCGGACCGCGGCGGGGCCCGGTGAATACCCTGCCCATCAGTGCTGGCCACAGGCACGGGCGCGGCCCGGCGCGGGCACGGGGCCGAATCTGCCGGCAGATCCGGGACATGCCGGTGCCGGTGCTGGCCAGTCCGGTCCTGGCCGGTCACACTCGTTCTCGACAGGCCGAGCCGGCCGGCCCCGGGCCGGCGGCGCGGAGGGATCGGAGCGCGAAGGGACAGCTCGAAAGGGACGCTGATGCAGGAGCTGCGACTCGTCGCAGTCAGCGAGGACGGCAGCTACGCGGTCCTCGTGGTTCCCGGCCGGAGCGGGCGTTTCGCGCTGCCCATCGACGAGCGGCTCAGGACCGTGGCGCGGGGTCAGTTCTCGCGGCTCGCACAGTACGAGATCGAGGTGGAGAGTCCGTTGCGACCCAAGGAGATCCAGGACCGGATCCGCGCCGGCGAGACTGCCGAGGAGATCGCGGACGCGGCCGGCCTCGCGGTGGACCGGATCCGCAGGTTCGAGGGACCGCCGCTGGCCGAGCGGGCTCGCTGGGCACAGGAGGCGCAGCGGGCGAGCGTGCGCAGCCGCGCCGAGGCGGGGCCTGGGCCGCAACTCGGCGAGATCGTCTCCGAGCGGCTCGCCGGAATCGGCGCGACCCCCGACGAGGCCGAGTGGGACTCGCGCAAGCGGCCGGACGGCAACTGGCAGGTCCAGCTCGCCTACACCGTGGCCGGGCGGATGCACATGGCCGAGTGGGTGTACGACGCGAGGAGCAAGCACGTCACGCCGGACGACGACGAGGCGATCAGGCTCTGCCTTGACGAGTCGCAGTGGCCCGAGCCGCGGCCGCAGGCCCGCGCGCCGGTCACCGCTACCGTGACGCCGATCGGCCGCGCGGCGGGCGCGTCGCACCACGCCGACCAGCGCTCGGAGCCTGACCGGCCGTCGGGCCGCGCCCTTGTGCACCCGTCCCGGCAGGCACCGGCGGCCGCGGCAGGCGCGGTGCGCCGCCCGCCGCCCGCTGCGCTGCGGATGCCGTCGGCCGACGTGCCGCCTGCACCGGCCGAGCCGGCCTCCGACCCCGCGAGGATGCCGGTGCCCGCTGGTCGGCCGGCCGCGGCCGACGGCGACCGTCAGGCGGACTCCGAGCCGCTGTCGCCCGCCTCCGGCGAGGAGGCGGCGGCGCTCGCTCCGGCCGCCCCAGCGAGGCCGGCCAAGCGCTCGTCGGGACGCTCACGGCGCTCGTCGGTGCCGTCCTGGGACGAGATCATGTTCGGCAATTCACGTCAGCCCGAGTAGCCTTCCCGCGTCCCTTCCCGGCCAGCGCGAACCCGGCCTGCCGCCCCGGCCGGCCGCGTAGGATCCACACGCAGGCATGCCGTCACGGTCGGGTTAGGGGTCGATGCTTGGGTCGCTGTGTGATCGCGACGATCGGAGTCGCAGCCAGGACCGGCCGGCGCGCACGGCGGGCCGCCTGCGCGGTCGCCATGGCGGCGCTGCTCCCGTTGCTCGGCGGCTGCGGACTGCTCGGCGGGCTGAGTGCGTCCGGTCTGAGCACACCGGCCTCGCTGGCCGTGATGAGCCCGGATTTCAGCGCCGACCGCGCGCTGCCGCCGCAGTACACCTGCCACGGCGCCGGGCTCAGCCCGCCGCTGCTCTGGTCGGGCGGCCTGGCGCGCAAGCCGAAGTCCTACGCCATTGTGGTGGACGACGGCCAGGCGCCGATCACGCCATACATCTACTGGATCGTGTTCGGCATCAGCCCCGATACCACGGCCATCGCGCAGAATCAGCTTCCGACTGGTGCGCGGGAAGCGCTGAACAGCAAGGGAACGGCCCGCTACGACCCGCCATGCCCGGTCGGAAACCAGCCGCATACCTACCGTTTCACGGTGTATGCACTCAATGCCTCGCTCAGCAACCTGCGTAATGGCGCCGGACTGCGGCAGACCTGGGCGATGATCGCCAGCCACGTGATCGCCGTCGGTCGGCTGACAGTTCGAGCCAAGCAGTAGTCATAAGATCACACAGAGTTGACACAGGCGGTGAAACTTCACGAATTCCGTGACACGGAGCATTCCGCTCCGACAGAATCGTCGTTTAACCGATTCACCCGGGATCTGATTCGTCCAGGGCGCTCGCGGTTGCCAGGAGACTCGCGTTGTTGGCCGCGCGGAGTCGGCGAGCGTCATCGATGAAGGCCACACCGCGTTGGATGGTGAGATGCGCGAGACCGTGCTGATCATTCTGGCAGCCGTGGTCGCCTTGATAGTCGTCGTGGTCCTGCTCGGCATGCGCTACCTGCGGGCCGAGGACGACGATGACTTTGACGACGACGTTCACGCCGAGCGTGGCGGACTCCGCGGCCGTGTCGAACATCCGCATCACGACCGAGACCGGGCCCGCACCCACGCTGAGGCGCGCGGGCCGCGCTCCGGTTCCGACCGCGCGCTCGCCGGCCGCGGGGCCGGCCGGGGCGAGGCTGGCTGGAGCGAGTCGGGCCGGGGTGATTCCGGTCCGGGTGAACAGGGCAGGAGCGAGGTCAGCCGGACCGGATCGGGTCGCGGCGGGTGGTCGGACATAGACGGCAGGGTCGACCGCCCGAGCCGTGAGCCTGTGCCGCACCGAGAGCCGGGCAGGCCGGGCACCCGGCGCGACATGGACGACTACGACCGGGTGCCGCGCGAGCGCGACGCCCGCGGCGACCGGGGTTCCCGTGACGAGAGGGCCGCTAGGGGCGACAGGGATGGCCGCAGCGGCCACGACAGGAGCGCTTCCGCGGTCGACCGTGGCTACGACCGCAGTGATGCGAGCCTGCGCGACCTTGCCAGCCGTGACGGTCGTGACCGGCGCGACGGTCGTGACAGCAGGGATGGCAGGGGTAGCAGGGACGCTCGTGACGGGCGGGTCGGACGGGACCTCGCGGGCCGGGACCGCTCTGACCGCGGCTCGGACGGACGCGGCTCGGACGGACGCGGCTCGGACGGCCGCGGCGCAGAGACCCGCGGCTCGGATGGCCGCGAGCGCTCCGACCGCGGCTGGGACAGCAGGCTTGGCGACGGCCAGCGCGCGGCGAGCGGCCGCGATGCGGCGCCGAGCCGCGACGACCGGGACCGGCGCTCTTCCACTCGGCCGAATGCGAGGCCGGACGGCAGGCGTGGGCTAGATCGTGACGACTCACTGCCGTCGGTACGGCCGCGCCCGACACGCGGCAAGCGGGACAGCGACGGCGACGACTGGCCGAGCAACGAGTGGGACGAGCTTTCCGACGTCGACTACTGGGCCGAGGTGGCATCGGACAAGCCGCTCACCTCGACCACGCAGCCAGGGTCGAAGGTCCGGCCGGAGCGCGAGCCGCGCGGCAGGGACGCCGACACCGGATCGCATCGCAGCGGCCGGCGCAGCGCCGACCGCCTCGCCAGCGACCGGCCTGCGAGCGACCGGCCAGCCAGCGACCGGCCTGCGAGCGACCGGCCCGTGAGCGACCGGCCCGTGAGCGACCGGCCCGTGAGCGACCGGCCCGTGAGCGAGCGGCCGGCCAGCGACCGGCCCGTGAGCGAGCGGCCGGCCAGCGACTGGGACGCGACAAGGAACGGGACGAGCAGGCCGGTCAGGCAGCCCGATTACCTCGATACCGGTTCACGACGCGCCGTGCCGCCGGCGAGCGAACCGCTCCCCGCGATGCCTGCCGCGCGGTCAGGCCCGATCAGCGGGCCGCTGCCGAAGGTCGCGATCGACGACGACGACCCGCTGACCAGCCCGTCGTTCCCGCGGATCGAGACCGACGACAGCCGGTCCTACCGCCGGTCCAGATCGGCCTCGCCGACCAGCCCTGGCACTGCGGGCCGCCCGGGCGACTCGTACTCGCGCAGCCTTCCGGCCGACAGCGACCGGTTCCCGGCCGTACCCCAAGGGCTGCCGGCCCGCTCAGCGGACGACTCACGCCAGACCGCCAGCTATGCGCGCCCGCCGGCGAGCGCCGGGCAGCTCAGCGCCGGGCAGCTCAGCGGCGAGCACGCGCTGCCGCCCGCCGACCCCTACCGCGCGTCGGCCCCGACCGGCAGCTACCAGGTGCCCGTCAGCAGCAGTTCGGCCACGAGCGGCTACTCGGTCCCGGCCAGCGCGCTGCCAGCCAGCTACCCGACCAGCCCGGACAGCTACCAGGCCAGCCCGGTATACCCGGCGGACGCCGGCTACCAGGCTCAGGGCGGCACCGGCAGCTATCTGATGCCGCCGGTGCAGCCCGCGGCCGGATACCAGGGCGACCCGTACTCGCTGCCCGGCACCTCGCTGCCAGCCGGCTACCCGGCGGACTCCGCTACCGCGCGCTACCACCAGCCAGGCGCCCCGGCCACCGCTTCGTACCCGGTCCCTTCCGCCGTTCCCGCCGGTGAGCTCGGGCTCGGCCCGGCCGACCAGACGCTGAACTTCCAGCACGCGTACGGCAGGAACTCAGGGCAGCACGCGCGCCCCGAGACCAGCTACGGCCACAGCGGCGAATACGGCGGCGAGTACTCGGCGACGGGCTACGGCGGCGACAGCCAGCCGGGATTCGGTGTCCCTGAGCCGACGGCGCACCCGTCCGGCCCGTTCCCCGCATACCAGGGGTCGGCGCCGTTCGGCAGCAGCCTGCCGTCTGGCCAGTACCAGGCCGCGCCGCCGGCGGGCCAGCCGACCGCCCCGTACCAGGCCTACGAGCCGCCCGGCTATCCCGAGCCCGACAGCTATGCGGCCGCCGACTATGCCTCCGCCGACCCGTACGCGATAGACCCGTACGGCTACTCCGGCAACGGCAACGGCTACTGAGCGCGGGCGCCCAGGGCACCTATCCTGAACTGACCAGGTAGGAGCCGCTGCTTGTCGTCGGTGCGATCACCGGCGGCTGAGGAAGGTGCGATGACGACCGCCTCCGAGCCGGCCGGCCAGGCAACGTTCACGGTGAACGGGATCAGCGCCTCGGTGCCCGGCGACGCCACGCTGCTCTCGGCGCTCCGCGATCGGCTGAGGCTGACCGGGGCCAAGCTCGGCTGCGGCGAAGGAGCCTGCGGCGCCTGCACCGTGCTGCTCGACGACAAGCCGGTCAGGTCCTGCCAGCGGACCTCCGCCTCGGTGGCCGGGCAGCAGGTCACGACCATCGAGGGCATCGCCGGCCCGGGCGCCGCGCTGCACCCTGTGCAGCAGGCGTTCGCGCTGGAGGGCGCCGCGCAGTGCGGCTACTGCACGCCGGGCATGATCCTCACCGTCACCGCGCTGCTGGCCGCCGATCCCGACCCCGACGACGCGGCGGTCGACGCGGCGCTGGCCGGCCAGATCTGCCGCTGCGGCACCTACCCGCGGATCAGGCGCGCGGTCCACCGGGCTGCCGGCTTGTCGAACGGCGCTGGCGCTGTGCTGACTGGCGGCGGAGCCGCGTCGGCCGGCAGCACGATCGTGGCGCAGGCACCCGACGGCGGGCCGGACGGCGACCGGTGGGGGCCGCCGGTGCCGAGCACCGAGCACTACCGGCCGACCAGGCCGTGGGACATGACCGAGCCCGAGGACCGCGACTACTTCGGAGCGCTCGGCGACGGCCTCGTGGTGGTGCTGAACCCGCCGCCGCCTGGGCAGTGGAACACCAGCCAG
>Ga0335078_10005256_pt1 | contig 19133 bp, 13 predicted proteins | sample Lox_Sample_32_FD_206711 | JGI IMG/M metagenome (GOLD analysis project Ga0335078, IMG submission 206711) | Soil microbial communities from Loxahatchee National Wildlife Refuge, Florida, United States - Lox_Sample_3.2 | ecosystem: Environmental > Terrestrial > Soil > Wetlands | place: USA... | reverse complement strand
TGGACCGCCCGGCGCGGACCGACGCGCTGCCGCCGGTATACGTGACCAAGACGGTCCCGCCGTCGCCTGCGACCGGAACGTCACCAACGCCCTCCGATACCGTGCAGGCGTATTTCGCTGCGATCAACGCGCGGCACTACCGGCGGGCCTGGCAGCTGAACACGGTCGTGCACAGCAACGAGGATTACCAGCAGTTCGTCAGCGGGCTCGCGGGCACCTCGCAGGACACCGTGACCATCCAGTCCACCACCGGCAACGTCGTCTCCGCACAGCTAGTCGCGCAGCAGACCAACGGCAAGGTGAAGACCTTCCAGGGCACCTACACGGTGACCAACGGCATCATCAGCGCGAGCTCGGTGCGTCAGGTCAGCTGACGCGGCGGCGTTACATCCTGATGCGTTTGTTGGCCGGATCGTAGAACGGGCGCAGCGACGCACGGGCGGGGTAGCTGCGGTCGCCGATCTGCACCGACCACTCGCCAGCGTCGATCCAGGCCTGGTCGATCGGCTCCCCGGCGGACTCGACCATCGCGAGACCGACGGCGGCGCCGAGTGTCCAGCCGTAGGACGCCGCGCGGATGTAGCCGACGGCGGCACCGTCCCTGTGCACGATCTCCGCGTGGAACATCAGCGGCCCTGGATCGGTCAGCAGCACCTGGACCAGTCGCTTGCTGAGCTTGCCCGCCGACCGCTGCGCCAGGACGGCCTCCCGGCCAAGAAAACCGCCCGGCTTGTCCAGTGCGACCGCGAAGCCGAGACCGGCCTCGAGCACCGTGTCGGTGTTGTCGATGTCGTGACCGTAATCCCGGTAGCCCTTCTCCATCCGGAGGCTGGACAGGGCCTTCAGCCCGGCATGCCGCAGGCCGAACTCACGGCCTGCCTCGACGAGCCGGTCGTAGACATGCACTGCCTGCTCGGCCGGGATGTGCAGCTCATAGCCGAGCTCGCCCAGGTACGTGATGCGAATGCAGAGCACCCTGGCAAAGCCGATATCGATATGCCGGGCCGTCCTGAACCCGAACGCGGCGTCGCTGACGTCTGCCTTCGTCACCGCCGCGAGCAGCTCGCGCGATCGCGGCCCCTGGACATTGACCTGCGCATATGCCGAGGTCACGTCGAATGCCTGGGCCCTGGCGTCGTGCCGGTCGAAGTGGCGCCGCATCCAGGCCAGAGCGTGCCGGTGCGCGGTGTCGGAAGCGACCACGTAGTAGTCGTCGTCGCCGAGCATGGTCACGGTGAGATCGGCCTCCAGCCGGCCGCCCTCGTTGAGCCACTGCGTGTACGTGATCACGCCGGGCTCTGCGCTGACCTGGTTGGCGGACAGCCATTCCAGCTCGCGGCCCGCATCCCGGCCGCGGACGGCGAACTTTGCCATGAACGACATGTCCATCAGGATCACGCCCTCGCGGCACGCCTGATGCTCGGCCTCCCAGTTCCCGTACCACTGCTGCCTGCCCCAGGACAGCTCGCCCGCGTCCGGGGCGCTGCCGGCCGGTATCGAGCCCTCGGGCGCGTACCAGTCCGCGCCCTCCCAGCCGCTGACATCGCGGAAGAACGCGCGCTGCTCGACGAGCCGGTGGTGAATCGGCGACAGTTTCGCGCCGCGCGCAGTCCGCATCGAGCGGCCGGGGTAGTGCGTGGCATACACCATGCCCAGCGACTCGACGGTCCTGGTGGCCCGGTATTCCGGGCTGGCCTGATAGGGGTGCAGCCGGTCGATGTTCATGCCGGTGATGTCCATGTCCGGCCTGCCGGCCGTGATCCAGTGCGCGATCAGCCGCCCGAGGCCGCCGCCGGTCAGGATGCCGATCGAGTTCAGGCCGGCCGCGACGAAGAAGTTCCGCAGTTCCGGCGCCTCGCCGATGACGGGGGCCAGGTCAGGCGTGAAGCTTTCCGGTCCGCAGAAGAACTTCCGGATGCCGACCTGCGAAGAGATCGGAATCCTGGACATGGTCTTCTCCAGGAACGGCCCCATCCGGTCCCAGTCCGGCGGCAGCTCGCCGAAGGAGAAGTCCTGCGGGATCCCTTCCACTCGCCACGGAGCGCAGACCGGCTCGAACATGCCGAGCATCAGGCCGCCGCCCTCCTCGCGGAAGTAGCCGTAGTTAGCCGGGTCCTCCAGCACTGGCCAGTTCCTGTCGACCTCGGCAATCGGCTCGGTCAGCAGGTAATAGTGCTCGGCCGCCTGCAGCGGGATGGTGACCCCGGCCAGCTCGCCGAGCTGTCGTGCCCACATCCCGGCGCAGTTCACGACGTACTCGGCCTCGATGTCGCCGTAGCCGGTGCGGACGCCGGCCACCGCGCCGTCACGCTGCAGGAAGCCCGTGACGGCCACGCCCTCGATGATCGTCGCGCCCTGCTGCCGGGCGCCCTTGGCCATGGACATGGTCACGTCCACCGGATTGACCCTGCCGTCGGCTGGGATGTAGAAGCCGGCCAGCACATCGTCGGTCCTGGCCAGTGGCCAAAGGTCGGCCACCTCGCGCGCGGAGATCTCGTGTACCTCCACCCCGCAGTGCCGGTTGAAGGCCGCGACCCGGCGGTACTCCTCGAGCCTGCCGGGCTCGATCGCCAGCTCGATGAGGCCCACCTGGCGCATCCCGGTGGCCAGGCCGGTTTCGGCCTCCAGCCGCAGGTACAGATCGCGCGTGTACTTGCGCAGCTCGGTCGACGTCTCGGAGGTCGAACCGAACGTTGCCATCAGGCCGGCCGCGTGCCAGGTCGTGCCGGAGGTGAGCTTGTCACGCTCCAGCAGCACGACATCCCGCACCCCCAGGTGAGCCAGGTGATAGGTGATAGAGGTGCCGATCACGCCGCCGCCGATAACCACGACTCGGGCCCGCTGCGGCAGGTCGCGGCCAGGTCCGGCCAGCGCGGGGCTGACTGAGGATGAGTCCGCTGTGATCATGCAGCTACGGCTCCGATCGACGGTGGCAGCGAGCGCCGAGTTTTGCGCTCCATGGAGCATATGCGTACTTAGCGATCGGCCATCAGGTGCGCAGCGGTAACGTCAGCCGAACCAGAACCCGCCGGCCTTGAGCGCACGCTGGCTGAGACGAGCGACGCCGGGCGGGCCTCCAGTGCGTGGCGCTGGCCGTATCCGAGCAAGGCAGCAGTGCCACCACCCCCCCGGGTACACCTACGGGAGCGCGCCGTAACCAGCGCGCATGCCCCGGCGCAGCTCGCGGGCCCGGATCCCTCGGTGGCGGGCCCGGATCCCTCGCTCGCGTCCGGTCGTGCCCCGCGCTAGTCCCTGGTCAGCTTGCGATAGGTGACGCGATGCGGCCGGGCCGCCTCGGCGCCGAGACGCTCGATCTTGTTCTTCTCGTAGGCCTCGAAGTTGCCCTCGAACCAGAACCAGCTCGCCCCGCCTTCCCACGCCAGGATGTGGGTGGCGATCCGGTCCAGGAACCACCGGTCGTGACTGGTGATCACGGCGCAGCCGGGGAAGTCGAGCAGCGCGTTCTCCAGCGACGAGAGCGTCTCCACATCCAGGTCGTTGGTGGGCTCGTCCAGCAGCAGCAGGTTGCCGCCCTGCTTGAGGGTGAGCGCGAGGTTCACCCGGTTCCGCTCGCCGCCGGACAGCACCCCGGCCGGCTTTTGCTGGTCGCCGCCCTTGAACCCGAACGCTGCCACGTAGGCACGGCTGGGGATCTCGGTCTTGCCGGCGGTGATGTAACTCTCCCCGTCCGAGATCACCTCCCAGACGTTCTTGTCCGCGGCGATCCTGGCCCGGGACTGGTCGACGTAGGCGATCTGCACGGTCTCCCCGACCGTGACCGAGCCAGCGTCCGGCTCCTCGTCGCCGATGATCATCTTGAACAGGGTCGTCTTGCCGACTCCGTTCGGGCCGATGATTCCCACGATCCCACCCTGCGGCAGGCTGAAGGACAGGTCCTCGATCAGCGTCCGGTCGTCGAAGCCCTTGGTGAGGTCACTCACCTCCACGACCTTGGTACCCAGCCGCGGACCCGGCGGAATCTGGATCTCCTCGAAGTCCAGCTTCCTGTCCCGGTCCGCCTCGGCCGCCATCTCCTCATACCGCTGCAGCCGGGACCGGCTCTTGGCCTGACGGGCCCGCGGGCTGGAGCGCACCCACTCCAGCTCGTCCTCCAGCCGCTTGCGCCGCTTGGCGTCCTTCTGGCCCTCGACCTTGAGCCGGGCCGCCTTGGTCTCCAGGTAAGTGGAGTAGTTGCCCTCGTACGGGTAGGCGCGGCCGCGGTCCAGCTCCAGGATCCAGCCCGCCACGTTGTCCAGGAAGTAGCGGTCGTGGGTGACGGCCACCACGGTCCCCGGATACTTCTCCAGGTGCTGCTCCAGCCACTGCACGCTCTCGGCGTCCAGATGGTTGGTCGGCTCGTCGAGCAGCAGCAGGTCCGGTTGCGACAGCAGCAGCTTGCACAGCGCGACGCGCCGGCGTTCGCCACCGGAGAGCACCGTCACGTCCGCATCCGGCGGCGGGCAGCGCAGCGCGTCCATGGCCTGCTCGAGCTGGCTCTCCAGGTCCCAGGCCTCCTTGTGGTCCAGCTGCTCCTGCAGCCTGCCCATCTCGGCGAGCAGCTCATCGGAGTAGCCGGTCGCCATCTGCTCGGCGATCTGGTGGTAGCGATCCAGCAGCGCCTTGGTCTCGGCGACGCCTTCCTCCACGTTGCCCAGCACCGTCTTGGAGTCATCCAGGCCCGGCTCCTGCTCCAGGATCCCCACCGAGAACCCCGGCATCAGCCTCGCCTCGCCGTTCGACGGCTGCTCCACGCCCGCCATCATGCGCAGCAGCGTCGACTTGCCCGTCCCGTTCGGCCCGACCACGCCGATCTTGGCGCCTGGCAGGAACGCGAGGGTCACGTCGTCGAGGATGACCTTGTCGCCGTGCGCCTTGCGGACACGGCTCATCTGGAAGATGAACTCCGGCATGTCATCAAGGGTAGGGCCAGCGGGGCACGACTATGAACGGGCCGCCTCGGGCAGCGCGGACCGCCGGCCTGCGGGCCGGACCCGCCCGCAGGCCGACAGCCCGCCGATCGCCCGCGGACCGGTCCCCTGAGCGCTCAGAACGGCGCCGCGACCGGCTCCCGGCCGTGCTCTGTCAGGTCCGCGGCATCGGTCATGACCGCGAGCTCGGCCTCCGCCGGCCCGGCATCGGGGAACTCGTCGCCGCCCGTCCCGGCCGGGCCGGGCCCTACCGGCGTCCCCGGCCCGGCAGGTATCGCCTCTGTGCCCAGGTCCTCCGCGGCCTCGGGCCCCTGGGCGGCCTGGCCGTCCTCGTCGGCTGGCCGCTCGCTCCTGGGCCGCGTACGGCGGAACGCGGCCACCCCGCACGACAGGTCATGACCGATCGACGTGGCGGCAATGTCGACGCTCGTCCGTGGTGTGCCCTGCTTGGACTCGTAATCGTGCATGGTGAGCGTGCCCCGCACCACTACCGGATCGCCCTTGTCCAGTGAGTTCTTGCAGTTCTCCGCGGTCCTGCCGTAGCACTTCACGGTCACGAAGCAGGTCGGCGCGTCGGCCCACTCGCCGGTGGCCCGGTCCACGCGCCGCGGCGTCCAGGCCACGCGCATGCTGATCACGGATACGCCCGTCTTGGTCGCCGAGAAGAACGGCTTGGTGGCAACGAATCCTGCCACGCTGAACTGCGCCTCGTTGGGCATAAGCACCTCCGTCACATAACCGCGGCGGATCGCCGCGTGCTTGAGACGCCAAGACTTGCGCGCATTCGCCGGCCGCGCCGTCCGTGCGGCGAGGGTGTGGGTAACCGGCGGGCGGGCGGCTCACCCTGTGGATAGCCAGGATGCGATCAAAGAGCACGCGTGCGAGTATTCGCGGCGCTACGCGAGGCGGCCGCGGCCGGCGGCGGTGTCGAGCTCGGCACGGAACCGGGCGAACTCGGCGAGTTCCTGCTCCGCGGGCGCGATGACCAGGTCCTGCGCCACCCCGGTCATCCCGGCGTCGATCTCCGCGACCAGTTCGTCGGTCTCGCGGATGGCGCCGGCCTGCACCGCTTTCGCGCTCTGCCTGGCCAGCAGCCATCCGCCCGCCAGCGCCACCACGACCACCGCGGCCGCGACGGGGGTGAAGGCGAGGCTGCCGAACAGCGCGGGCAGGCCACGCCCGCCTCCGCCGGCCATGATGGCGAGCAGCGCGATCAGCCAGGCGAGACCCACGACCGCGCAGCCGAGCAGGAGCCCCTGCGCGACCCCGGCGAGCCGCCACCATCGCTCGCCGCTGTCCGGCGCGGGCAGCGCAGCGCCGATCTGCGCGCCCAGCGCGGCGGGTACCTGCTCGGCGCGTGACCGGACGGCCGCGCGAACCGTCCGTGACCAGGGATTGGGCAGGCCGGGCGTGACCTGGTCGGCCAGCTCGGTCAGCGAGTTGTCGATCTCTGCCTGCTGCGCGCCGGACGGGCCGGCGGTCACATCGCGAAGCTCGTCCCAGATCCTGCCGAGCCTGATCTTCCTGGCCGGGTCCCGGCTGGAGATCCGCTCCGCCATCCAGCTCACCGGCCAGCCCGTATAGTCGAGTGCCTTCAGCTCCCTGGCGCTGCGCAGCCCGTCACCGATCGCGCGGACGCCTGCCGCGCGGGCGAAGTCCATGCCGAGCTTCCCGGCCGCCCCGGCAGGCACGCCGGCCGCCGTGTCTCCGGGGGTGCCCTCCGGGAGCTCCGCGTAGGGCCGGAACTGCACCACCATGTTGTCCACGTCGGCGGCGATCCGCGCGGCGGACGCGCGGCGGGCCGACACCGCCTCCATCAGCAGCTTGCGCAGCTCCTCGAGCCCCGCGCCAGTGACCGCCGAGGTGACCAGGATCTGGACGTCGTGCAGGTTCTCGGAGTCCAGCAGCCGGCGCAGGTCATGTACGCAGTCCTCGACCTGAGCGGCGGTCAGCAGGTCGGCCTGGTTCAGCACCACCGCGACGACCTCGGAGTGACCGGCGAGCGGTACCAGGAACCGGCGGTGGACGGCGCGGTCGGCGTACTTCTGCGGATCCAGCACCCAGATCATCAGGTCGGACAGGCCGACGAGCCGGTCCACGAGCCCGGTCGCGTGGCCCATGACCGAGTCGTGGTCAGGCATGTCCACGAGCACGAGCCCGTTCATGGCAGGCTCGCCGCTGTCCAGCGCGCTCGACCGCGCGTAGCGGTATCTGCGCGGCACCCCGAGCCACTCCATCAGCGGGCCAGAGCCGGACACCCCCCAGACACAGGCGTGCGCCTCGCTGGTCACCGGCCGGGTCACGCCCACAGTAGAGAAGTCCGCGCCGGACAGCCGGTTGAACAGGGACGACTTGCCGCTTCCCGTGCCACCCGCCAGCGCGACCACGGTGTGCTCGGCCGACAGCATGAGCCGCTCACCGGCGCGGGTGAGCAGTGCCTCCGCGTCCGCGAGCAGCTCGTCGCTGAAGCCGTCGGTACCGCGCCTGGCGGCACCGATCTGCACGAGCCGGGCCAGCGAGTTCAGCCGGGCCGAGAGCCCGGCCCGCTCAGCCGCGAGCTGGGCCTCGTCGGCGACCGTGGCGGTCATCGGGCGCTCTCCAGCGTGAAGCCGGCCTGCAGCAGTTCGGTTGCGACGGTCTCGTCCAGCTCGCCGGCGGCGGCGACCACGACGATGAACCTGCGCGACTCCTCGGCGAACAGCCTGCTGATGCGGTCATGCAGGTCCAGCCGGACACGGATGCCGATGTCGCGCAGCAGCCCGGCGCCGAACAGCGACGTCAGGACCCGCTGCGGGACCGCGCTGGTGCCCTCGCTCAGCTGGACGTCCGAGGTCCCGTAGCCCAGCACGGCGATGGCCAGGACGAGCCCGAGCGACTCCTCGTCGAAGGAGACCACGCGCGAGATCGAGCGCCGGGTGACGTTCTCCTCCCGCACGAGCTGGTGCACGTACTCCTGCCAGCCGCTGACTGCCCGCTCGGACTGCAGGCTCAGCCCCGCCGAGGCCCTGGATAGCGCCGTCAGCCGGATCTGGTCAGCGGCCGCGGAGCCGTCCGCCACGCCGAGCTCGGCCAGCGCGGATGCCACGAAGTCGGTCTCGGACTCGCTATCGGCCGGCTGCTCGCCGCGCGCGACCGCCAGCCCGGCCAGCAGGCTGGACCCGGCCGCATCGTCCTGCCAGGCAGCGACCGCCTGCTCGGCGGCCCGGTCGGCGGTGGACGTGATGAGTGACTGAAGGCTTGCGTGCAGCGCCTCCCGCAGCGCGTCGGCCCGGCCGGAGGTGCGCTCCTTCCTGGCCTTGCCGCGGCCCCGGCGGGTCTGGAGGGCACGCAGCAGGTCGCCGGTACCGGCGAAGTCCTGCCACCGCGCGAGCACCTCGCCGCACAGCAGGGAGCCGTTCCTGGTTGCCTCGTCGAAGTCGGCAAGCGCCGCGGCGTACGCGGAATCAACGGCGTCGGAAAGCTCACGCCGGGCCGCGAGCTGGGCGGCGGCGTGGTCGGCCAGGGCGGGCACCCGGTCGCGGAACGTATCGAGCACGCCGGACATGGTCTGGGTGAGCACCGCGACCCGCCGGTCCTCGCGCCGGGCCGTGTCGGTGAGGTAGTCCTTCACCGGCGCGGCTACCCCGGCGGGCAGCTGCGCGTCGGTCACGATCGTCTCGGGGATGATGAAGCGCGCCACGTCGTGCAGCCCGTTCGCGTCGAGCATCGCGTCGAAGTGGGCGGACAGCTGCGGCGTGGCTGCGGGCGGCACCCGCGACAGCGCGATCGCCAGCGCGGCGCCCCGGTCGCGGCCGTCCTGGAGCATCTCCCACACGGCCGCGTCCGCGTACCGGCGCGCCGTGGTGACGAACAGCCACAGGTCGGAGGCATCGAGGAACTGATTCGCGAAGTCGCGGTGCGCCTGCACGACCGAGTCGATATCGGGCGTATCCAGCACGGCGACGCCTTCCGGCATGCCCTCGCTGGCGGCGAGGACCAGCAGACCGTCGCGGCCGGGCATGGCCAGGCCCTGCTGCCGGACCCTGGGCAGCGTCGGCAGGAACACGTTCTCCGCGAACCAGCGCATGTCACTGGGATGGCAGGCGAGCACGGGGCTGTTAGTTGTTGGCCGGCGGATGCCGGTGGCGCTGACCTGCGCGCCGACAAGGCTGTTCATCAGCGTCGACTTGCCTGCGCCGGTCGAGCCTACGAGCGCGACCAGGATGGGGGCGCCAGACTGCCGCAGCCGCGGCAGCAGGTAGTCGTCGATCTGCCCGAGCAACTTCAGCCGCTCGGCCCGCGCGTGCGCCACGCCCTCGGCTGCCAGCACGAACGGCACGCTCACCAGCGGCTTGCGCAAGCCCAGCAGGGCGGCCTCCAGCTTGCGAGCGTCGACCCTGGTGTGCGGCTCGTCCTCTTCGGCGCCTTTGCCGGGAACGGCAGGTGCGGTGCCCCGGCCAGCCGAAACCGCGCCGCGGCCGCCCTGGCCGCTCCGGGGCGGCACGCCTGGCGGTCGCGCGCCGGGGGCGTCCGAGGCCGCGGGGATCTCCGTATCGGCCCGAGCCGCAGTCCCGCCCGGCGCAGCCGGAAGTGGCCCGCCAGCGCCGGTCCACGGCGTTGGCGCGGCTGCCAGGTCCCGTCGCTCGGTCATGCCTGCTGGTCTCCCGCCGAAGGCGAGTTGGTCATCGCAGATTAGCCCTAGTTACCCAGTGCCCAGAGCCGGGGTAATCCAGTTTGCCCCAGGTTCCACGCCTATCACCACGACTCTCGGATGCCGCTACCTCAAGTGTGCAGCTCACATCGCGGCAGTATCCGGCCTTGAGGTAATTCTGCGCCGCTAGGCAGATTACCGTCTGCTCCAGGCAAAAAGGCAACCGGCGGCGGAGCGGTTTAGGTCTTGTCCGTAACCCCGGCGGAGTCGAAGGTCGCCACCTCGCGCAGCGCCCGGCAGGCGCTCTGGACGATGGGCAGGGCCAGCAGCGCGCCGGTCCCCTCGCCCAGCCTGAGCTCAAGGTCGACGAGCGGCCGGAGGCCGAGCTGCTCCAGGGCAATGGTGTGGCCCGGCTCGACCGAGCGGTGACCGGCGAACAGGCAGCTGACCGCCGCCGGCGCCAGCGCGCACGCAGCCAGCGCCGCCGCCCCGGCGATGACCCCGTCCAGGATCACCGGGACGCGCAGTGCCGCCGCCGCGATGATGTAGCCGGCCAGGGCGGCGTGCTCGTAACCGCCGAATGCCGCGAGCACCCCGACCGGGTCGGCTGGGTCGGGCCGGTGCAAGGCGAGGCCAACGCGCACGACCTCCACCTTCCTGGCCAGGGTCGCGCTGTCCACGCCGGTGCCCAGCCCGGTCACCGACGCCGGATCCTGACCCGTGAACGCGGCAATGAGCGCCGCCGAGGCGGTCGTGTTCGCGATGCCCATGTCCCCGGTCAGCAGGCACTGGTTGCCCGCGATCACCAGGTCCCTGGCGACCTCGATGCCGACGCCGATGGCGGCCACTGCCTGATCCCTGGTCATGGCCGGGCCGGCGGTGAAATCCGCGGTACCCGGGCCGATCTTGCGCGGCAGCAGGCCCGGCATCTGGCTGAGGCTGGCGTTCACCCCCACGTCCACGACGACGACCTCCGCGCCAGCCTGCTTGGCGAAGGCGTTCACGACGGCGCCGCCGTCCAGGAAGTTCGCCACCATCTGCGCCGTCACTTCCTGCGGCCACGGCGTCACGCCCCGGCCATGCACGCCGTGGTCGGCTGCGAACACGGCGACGGCGGCTGGTTCGGGCAGCGGCGGCGGGCAGCCGCGCGCGAGCCCGGCGAGCTGCACGGAGACGTCCTCGAGCTGGCCGAGGGACCCGGCCGGCTTGGTCATGATCGCTTGCCGCTGCCGGGCGGCCGCCATGGCCTCGGGGTCGAGGGGGCCGACGCCCGCCAGGACCTCGTCCAGCAGGCTGACCGCATCCCGGCCGGGCAGCTCGCGCCGGCCGTACTCCTCGGCGTGCACAGCCCAGCCAAGCGGCCGGCGCCGCGCCCAGCCCGCCAGTGCCAGCTCGGGCTCGGGCGCGAACTCAGTGACGTAGCCGACGCACAGGTAGGCAGCCACCTCCAGGTGCTCGGGCAGGCCCAGCTCGGCGGCGAGCTCGCGCTCGCTGAAGAAGCTGACCCAGCCCACACCGAGGCCCTCGGCGCGCGCTGCGAGCCACAGGTTCGCGACCGCCAGGACGCTCGAGTACATGGCAGTCTGTGGCTGGGCGTGCCGGCCCAGCGTGTGCCTGCCACCCCTGGTCGGATCGCAGGTCACCACGATGTTGACCGGTGTCTGGAGGATGGCTTCGGTCTTGAGCTGGTCGAATGCGCGCGCCCTGGCGCCGGGCAGGGCGGCGGCGAAGCCCTGCCTGCTGTGCTCTGCCAGTGCCTTTATCCGCTGCCGCCGGTCACGGTCGGCAATGACGATGAAGTCCCAGGGCTGGGAAAAGCCAACCGACGGTGCCCGGTGCGCGGCGGCCAGCACACGCTCGAGCACCTCCGCCGGGACCGGGTCGGGCAGGAAGCCGCGCCGCACGTCGCGGCGCTCCGCGATGACCCGGTACACCGCCTCCCGCTGCTCGGCCGGGAACGCGGTGTCGGCGCGGCGCGCCGCGGCGTCCGGCGACTGGCCGGCCGCGCCGTCCTCAGCTGTCACGTCGGCACCCTCGTCATAGTTCACTGGCGCTACCTACCAGCTGGCGTCGTCATCGGCCATCGGATCGGGACCGTCAGGTCCCCAGCCGGCCCGAGATCCGGCCACCTCGCGGGCCGCGTGCAGCAGCGCGCCGAAAGCCGCCGCCGCAACCGCCGGCCCGCCCTTCTCCGACACGTTCGTCACCGACCGGATGCCATCGGCCCGCAGTGCGTCCTTGGCGGCGGCGGCGCCGACGAAGCCGGCGGGCAGGCCGACGACAAAGGCAGGCTCCACCCCGCGGTACATGATCTCCTCCAGGGCCGCGGCGCTGCCGCCGACAACCCACACCGCGCCGGGGCCGACCTCGCCGAATGCCAGCCGCACCGCGGCAGCCGGGCGGGAGATCCCAGCCGTCCTCGACAGCCGCCGCGTGAGCGGCTCGTTGATCTTACAGACGGCCGGGCAGCCCGTGATCCCCGCCGCGACCATCGCCGTGTCAGCTATCACCGTCGCGCCCGCTGCCAGCGCGGCCACGCCGGCGGCCAGCGCGTCCTCATCGCAGACCAGGTCCGTGTAGTAGTCGAAATCGGCGCTTTCGTGGATGACACGCTCGGTGACGTCTCGGCTGAGCCTGGGCAGCCTGGTCAGGTCGATCCGGTCGCGCAGGATGCGATACGACTCCTCGACATCCGGGTTCATGATGGCTGGCGCTCCATCCGTCCAGGTCACGACGCCCCCACCTTCCCGGGCCGGGCGACAGGTCAGCCCGGATCCCGCGTGCACCCCGGCGCGCGGGCCCCCGCCAGCCGCCAGCCATCCCAGCATGGCACAGCTAGACCGCGCGGACCGGCCCCATGGCAAGGCCCGCGTTCGCGCCGGGAATGGGTCAGGGCTTGGGCTGCCGGCGCACGGTCTCGCTCGCGAGGGCCATCTCCGGCGCGTCATCGGCCGGCGGGACCGCAGGTGATACCACGTCGGCCATGCGAGCCGCGCGCTTGCGCCGGTCGGCGAAAAGCACGTAGTGGAAGATCAGGAACCGGCTCACGAACGTTACGCAGTTGGCTGCCAGGTACGCACCGTTGACGACGGCGATCTTCTCCAGGTGGTGCAGGTGCTCGTGCTTGGCGAAGGCCCCGGCGTAGTGGCTGGTCAGGGACAGCACGCCCCACACGGCGAAGGAGACGAGCCAGAACGGCACTGTCTCGCGCAGCAGGTCGGGCCTGCCCTTGCGGTCCCACGCCCAGCGGCTGAGCAGGTAGCTGACGAGCGCGCCCACCACGGACGCGATCAGGGCCGCCTTGCCTGCCGTCATCTGCAGGGGGCCGACAAGCACCGCAAGCGTGATCTGGCTGGAGGCCAGCGCCGCGATCGCGACCGGCACGAACCGGCTGAACCGCTTGCCCGCGTCGGTCTGCAGGCGCCGCCTGATCGGCTCCGGCAGGAGGCGCAGCACTGTGTCGCTGATCTGCGTCGCCGCCTTCACCGCCCGTGCGTGACGCGGATTGCGGTCGGCAGGGGCTGGCTTCTCCGGTTCTGCGGTCATCAGATTCCTAGCTCGACGGGCAGCTTGCGCTGGTCAGAACAGCTACAACAGTACGGGAACCTGCCATGGGGATCAGGAAAACCCCGGCGCCGCGCGATGCCGTCACGGCACGAGCACACGGCGGCTGGATCACTGACGCCAGCGGCCGGGCCGGCCAGGTCACCCGACAGCAGGCTGCCACAAGGATAGGTCATGGGCACCGAAAAAGGGCCAACGCGACGAACTTGATCGTTAAATACCGCCACGGGGGATGTGCCGCGGTTACCCGCGGGCCGTCCGGTCTGCTCAGCGCCGCGGCGGCCGGTCTGGTCACTGGGTACGGTCCTGAACCAGTGCACCGAGATCCACTGGCGGTTCCCAGCCGGTGCCGGCAGTGAACCGGGCCGACCAGAGTCGCGCGTGCGAGCCGGTCCAGAACAGCTGCAGCGGCGCGCTCGTCCCCCCGCTAGCGGCAAACGGCGCCGAGGTGAGGCCGGCCACCGAAGGTATCCGGGCCGGCGTACCCCAGCCATGCCGGGTGCGCGGCACCTGCCACAGCTGGCCGCCGGGGCCCCTGAACAGCACGCTCTCGGTGCCGGCCGCCAGGACCGGCCAGGGCGCCCCGCTGACCTGCCCGCCAAGATTCTGCGGACCACGCACGCGCTGATCGGGAGCAATCTGGGCGGACCAGATCGAATGCGGGATCTTGCCGCGCCAGAAGACATCCGTCTCCCCGTCTGGCAGCTGGACGGCGTGCGGCGGGCCGCCCATCGGCGCCATGCCCAGCGGCTGCGGTGCCGTCCACGCAGCACCGAGCCTGCGCACGACCCGCCAGAGCCTGCCATCGGTGCCCTCCCAGAAGACCTGGACCGCGCCCGAGCCCGACTCCACTGGATAAGGCCAGCTCGCCAGGCTGCCCTGCAGCCGCTGCGGTCCGCTCCAGCCCTCCCCCGGATTGAACTCGCCATGCCACAGGTGCTTGTCGTAGTTACCCGACCAGAAGACATCTATGACTCCGTTGGCCTGTGCAACTGCCCGGGGCGCCCCGCCGATGACACCCATCGCCGGCAGCACCTGCGGCGCCAGCCAGCGGGTGCCAGATCGCCGCACGACCGTCAGCTCGCCGGACCGGCCCCGGTACAGCACCGCCAGGCTGGTTCCGCCCGCCTGCACCACGCTCGGGGCGGAGCTGAGGTGGCCGCCCAGGTCACGTCTGGACCATGCGCCGCCCGCCGCGCGCGTCTCCGCCCACAGGTGGCTGCCGCTGCCACGGTAGAAGACGGTCGTCGAGCCGTCCGCCTCGACCGTGCCGGGCGCGGACTGGACGGAACCGCCCGAGGCCGTCAGCGCCAGGTCGAGATAGTCCTGGTCGATGTCCATCGTGTCGCCGCCGAACGACTGCAGCACGTTCCCGCTGAACTGATGCAAACGGCGGCGGCCGGGCCAGTCGCCGGGCCGGTAAGCCGGATCACCGACGTTCTGCGCGCCATTCCACAACGCGTCGAATATGACGTCGGGATGCGCGTACCCGGTGCGGTGATATGCCCTGGAAAGGTCGGCGACGCCCGACGACGAACTGCTGTAGACGCCAGACACATAGCCGAGAGCGTGCAACTCGCGCGTCCAGGCGGCCAGAAATCGCAGCGCCTGCCCGCTCGCCGACGGCCCGTACGCCTCCATGTCGTAGTAGATGGGAGTCTGCGGACCGAAGGTCAGCCGCTGCGCCTGCTGCACCGCGTCTGCGGCCGCGGCGACGCCCTGCCTCGCCGGGTCGGACAGCTGCCCGAACGAAGCCTGCGGGCCCACGTACATCGGCACGAACCGCCAGCCGGCGGCGGCCTCGCGCCGCACCCAGCGCGCCGTCAGGTTCTGCTGATCGCAGGCGCGGTCCGCGCCGCCGACATAGATGCCGATCGCGCGGTAGCGCGAGTAGCGGTGCCAGGCCCGCATGAACCTGGCGCTCGGGGCCGCGCATACGTCGAACCCGAGCCCGATGTCGTTCGAGACTGTGGCCGGCAGTTCCGGCGCGGCGGCGCCGAAGACCAGGGCCGGCCGGGCCGGCGCGCGGCTCGCGGACAGCGACTCTGCCACCGCGGCCCGGCTCGCCGTGGCACCGCGGCCGGACGGGAGGCTGGCGCCGGACGCCCCGCCGTTCCCGGCAGTACCGGCGGACGTCATGGCGGCCGCAAGCCGCGCCGGATTGGCGGTGACGATCACCGGCGCAGCGAGTCGCGCGCTCGCGAGGATCCGGTAGATCACCGTCGGGTCCGTGTCGAACGACGCGGTGACCCTGATCCGCGGGGCGGCGGCGATGATCTGGTTGGCGACCGGGTTTTCCACCGTGCGGCGCCGCGCTGACGTGCTCGCCGGCTGCACGATCATCGCCTCGGTCGCGCCGACGAGCCAGCTGGGGCAGCTCTGGTTGGCGCCCGGCCGGCCGAGGTACACGGCGTGCAGATCGAACCGCACACACGCGGTCCGGTGGCGCGCTACCCGGATCACCGGCCAGGATCTCGGCACCTTGAATCGGTAACCGCGATAGGAGACGGTCTTCAGCGCAGCCGGCCGAGGCCGGTCCGGTGCCAGGCGGACCGTCGCGGCAGTCAGGCGGGCCGACCCCGCGGCAGCCCCCGGTAGCGCGGCACGCCTGCCGGCCGGAGTGGTCGGCGCGGACCCGGCGGACCTGCTGGCCGGGGTGGTCGGCGCGGACCCGGCGGTCGGCGCGGACCCGGCGGTCGGCGCGGACCCGGCGGGTCGTGCGGATGCGGCAGGGCGCGCGGGGCCGAGCGCCTGACCGGGCCAGCCGCTGACCGTGACGGCAAGCGCGGCCGCGGCCGCCAGGAGCACGGGCCGGGTTCGCCGCCTGAGCTGAGCTGTCATGGCTAGCGCGCTTCGGCGGTCAGTGCACCGTGCGGGCCTGCGTTCGGGCTTAAGGTGCGAGCATTACGCTGCGGGCTTCCCCCGGACATGACGACAACGACCTCCCCGTTACCCGCCTTGCCCCCTGACAAGGCGCCGAGCGCACGACCTGGCCAGTTCGCCGGCGTTCCGGTGCGTCAGGCCGCGTCCCCTGGCCTGTCCCCTGCGCGAATGGCCGCCGCATGCCGTCGGGCTGAGCGCCCAGGTCATCGAGACTAATTGCCGGCCGGCTCGCCGCGGGTCCGACGCGCCGGGGGCGCCGGGACGGCCTCAGTTCCTCGACAGGGTCCACCTGCCGCTCGTGCTGTCGTGGCACAGCTCGAAGGTGGCGGCCGTGGTGGCCTGCTGCGCCGTGGCCTCGACTAACCAGTACTCCGGCGAGATCCCCGACTCATCCTCGCCCGGCTCGGCGGGCAGCGGCTTGCCGCCCCGCCTGTCCAGCACGAAGAGGACCACGTAGAGCCGCCCGCGCCAGACGAACCTGGCTGGCCGGCCATGCCGGAGCCAGACCTCGACTGGTTCCCCGCGAATCCGGCGCATGCTCCTGCTCTCCCTGGCTGCGGAGCCGGCCTTCGGCCGACCGCTGCCCAGGGGAAGACAGGCAGCTAACTACTCAATCGAACATACATTCGTTTCATGAGCGAATCAAGGGCAGGGCATCGCACACGCGAGTGGCCGGCACCAGACTTCGGGCGCAGGGCACCCGGGACGCGGCGGCAGATGCAGCCGGTTCCGGGCGCGGCCGGGTACTCAGGCGGCGGCCAGCAGTGGCGGTGCGGCCCGCTCCCAGGTCACGCGCTGAGCGGCCATCTTGAGGGCGCCCGCTGCGATCAGCCGGTGAGCGGCGGCAGCCAGATCCGGCCGCCGTTCCCGGTATGCCGCCGCGAACCGGGCGCCGGGATTTCGCCCGAGCACGAAGGCGAGCGCAAGGCCAGACGCGAGTCTCCCCACGCTGTCGTTGCGCGGGCCGGTGACGTCGACCGGCCTGTGGTTTACGTACCGGCCGGACTTCAGCGCCCAGGCCGTGCCGTTGACGGGGTCGGCTCCCAGGAACGTCAGGCTTCCCACCGTGGCCATCCGGATGGCGCCCGTGCACATCTGGCAGGGCTCGAGCGACGTCACCAGGCGCAGGCTCCCGTGCCGTTCGTCGACCGCGAGCCGGAGCAGGGCGTTGACCTCGGCATGGGCCAGCCGACTTGCGGAGATCAAGGTGGGGTGAGCTGGCGCGTATACGGAGTTGCGGCCGGACGCCACGATGCGGCCGTCGGCATCTGCCACGACTGCGCCGATCGGGTTGGTCCCGGCTAGAAGGGCATCCCAGGCGAGGGCCAGGCAGGCGCGTTCCGGTTCTGATAGATCGGCCAGCGGCGACGACTGATTAGTCACGGTCGTCACAATAGCTACGGCCGTAGGTCTAACCAGCGGAATCCTCCGCGGCGGTCGCCGCGAGCCGCGCCTGCCAGAACCGGCAGCGCGCCTGGCCGTCAGCCTGCTACTGCGTCAAGCAGCTTCTTGCGCTGCTGGTCACCGAGGCCGCCTACGCGGCGGTTGTCGTCGATCCCGGCTTCTTCCATCACGGCAGCGGCCTTGGCCGGCCCATAGCCGGGCAGCGCCTTGATCACCTGGGCGACCTTCGTCTTCTTGGTGACGTCGTCCTTGCGGTCAAGCAGCTGGGCAATGCTCACCTTGCCAGCCTTGACCTTGGCCAGGAGCTCGCTGCGCTCCTTGCGCGCGGCCTGGGCCTTCGCCAGCGCCTCGGCGCGCTGCTCAGGGGTAAGAGTTGGCAGTGCCATGTCACTCCTTCGGTTAGGTCGATCAACTGTCCCACATACCCGGTATCGAGAGCGGTAACGGCGCTCGTGTCGAGGTCAACGGTCTGCGAATCGCGTAACCGCAGGTCAGCGCGGGGTCCGATAACGCGGGTGTGATCAGCCTGAATCGGCCTCGAAACCATGACATATACGGTCACGGTTGACTCGATGGAACGCCGGGCGCCGGGAGCGGCCAGCGTGGTGCGCGGCCGCCAGGCGGGCCAGCAGGCGCGCAGCCGCCGGGCGCGCCATCGGGCGCACAGCCGCCGGGCGGGCCAGCAGGCGCACAGCCGCCGGGCGCGCCATCGGGCGCACAGCCGCCGGGCGGGCCAGCAGGCGCACAGCCGCCCGGCGGGCGAGACGGCCAGCCAGTGCCGCCGCAGGGCTGCGCTCCGGGCCAGCAGGCGCACGGCTGGCGAGCGAGCCATCGGGCGCGTCATAGCCCGCCGACAGCGGTGCTGGTACTTTTCATCGATTCCAGGCACTTTCGCGCCCGGTAACAACCTATTTGTAGACATCGAACCGATGAAAGGTTCCCCTGGAGCTCACTAGGCGCAGCACGCGAGCGCCCAGCCCGCGGGCACGGCCCGCGGCCACGGCCCGCGGCCACGGCCCCTGGGCGCCAGCCATCCGGGCACCAGCCACCCGGGCACGCGCCTAGCCGCCGCGCCTTGACGCCGAGGTAGAACGTGTTCTAGTTTCGGGACGCCGCGAAGTGCGCGCAGATAGGAGGGCACGGCGATGGCGGAAGAAACGGTCACGGCGCGGGATCTTGCGCGCAGGTCCCAGGCGGCGGTGAGGGCCAAGGACCGTGCCACCTGGCTGAGCCTTTTCGCGCCGGACGCGGTCATCCAGGATCCGATCGGCGCGTCCCCCTTCGATCCCGCAGGCAACGGGCACCGCGGCCCAGAGGCAATCGCTGCCTTCTACGACAAGGTGATCGCGCCGAACGACCTGATCACGTTCGAGATAGAGAACTCCTACCTGTGCGGTAACGAGGTAGCAGACGTCGGCGTCATCCGTACCGTGCTGCCCGGCGGACAGCACGTCGCGCTGGTACGCGGCGTCTACACCTATCGCAGTGACGGAGGGGCTAAGCTCGTAGCGCTCCGCGCGTTCTGGGAGTTCGACAAGGCCGAGTTGATCGCGGCTGGCGCCGCCTGAACCCGTCCCGACGCCACCCGGCCCCGCACCCTCCCGACGCCACCCGGCCCCGCACCCTCCCGACGCCACCCGGCCCCGCACCCTCCCGACGCCACCCGGCCCCGCACCCTCCCGACGCCACCCGGCCCCGCACCCTCCCGACGCCACCCGGCCCCG
>Ga0335078_10005255_pt1 | contig 19133 bp, 11 predicted proteins | sample Lox_Sample_32_FD_206711 | JGI IMG/M metagenome (GOLD analysis project Ga0335078, IMG submission 206711) | Soil microbial communities from Loxahatchee National Wildlife Refuge, Florida, United States - Lox_Sample_3.2 | ecosystem: Environmental > Terrestrial > Soil > Wetlands | place: USA... | reverse complement strand
TCTGCGGATATCGCTTGCCCGCCGGCACCAACGTGATCGTCTCCCAATGGGTGTTGCACCGCGACCCGCGGCTTTATCCGGATCCCGAGTGCTTCGATCCGGAGCGGTGGCGCGAGGAAGCCGCGGGACGGCGCGGCCTGCCCAAATTCACCTATCTTCCGTTCGGCGCCGGTCCGCGGGTATGCGTCGGCGCCAGCCTCGCGCTTACGGAGTCGGCCCTGGTGCTGGCCACACTGGTCGGGCATTTCCGGTTTTCACTGGTTTCACGGGAACCGCCGCGGCCGTTTCCTTCGGTCACGCTGCGCCCCAGACACGGCGTGCGCCTGCGGGTGGAAAAACAACCTAAATGAGGCCTGAGTGCCGCTTCAGAATTTGTGGTAAATTCTGCGAAAACGCCGAGCGCGCCATCACCATGTCGCACCCCGCCCCCTGCGCCGCCTGCTTCAGCTCGCCCTGCACGTGCGAAAGATAGCCGATCAGGCTCACGCCTTTGTAATCCGCGCTGCTCTTCAGCTTGCTGATCAATTCCAGAGGCTGCGCGTCTTCGAAGTTGAGATCGAAAATGATCACGCTCGGCTTGCTCTTCGCCTTAGCCAGTACGTCGTGCGGGTTCTTCACCAGCTCCACGGCCATGCCAGCGCGCTTGGCGGCCTCCGTGATCTTCACGGTAAAGAAGAGATCGTTTACAACGGCCAGAATCTTTTTCGGTGGCTGCAGCATATCCGGATAATTGTTTTCTCGAGTCGACAGCGGCGGGAATATCAATCGTAACCGCTTTGCGGGCGGCGTGCAAGCGGGAGACTTGCAGCGTCCCGCCGATTTTGTGGTATTGTCTCTTAAACGGGATGTGTTCTCGTTAACAGGACACTATGCGCACTCGCTTCCCAGCCGTCTGCTGCCTGCTCCTGCTCTGCCCTGCCTGGCCGCTCGCCGCCCAGGTTTCGGCGGTCCTCTCCGGAACCGTCACCGATCCCTCCGGCGGCGTGGTGGCGGCCGCCGTCGTGACGGCTAAAAACACCGGCACCGGAACCCCGCGCAGCACTCTGACCGACGCCGTGGGACATTACCGGATCAGCTCTCTTTCGGTCGGCGACTACGAGGTCCACGCCGCCAAACCCGGATTCACTGAAGAAGTGCGCACCGGAGTCCACCTGGTGGTCGGCGAGGACGCCACGGTCGATCTGCGTTTGGGCGTGGGTGAATCCAGCCAGCAGGTCACTGTGAATGCGGACGCCCCGCTGGTCAACCTGGCCACCCAGGATATCTCCGGCCTGGTGGGGGAACGCCAAATGCGCGATCTTCCGCTCAACGGCCGCAGCTACGACCAGCTCCTCACCTTGAATCCCGGCGTCGTGAATTTCACCTGGGCCAAGACCGGCGGCGTAGGCGTTTCAAACTCCACGGCGGGGAATAATTTCGCTGTCTCGGGCAACCGCCCGCAGCAGAATCTGTTCCTGCTGAACGGCATCGAATTCACCGGCGCGGCAGAAAACAACATGCAGCCCGGCGGCGCCAGCCAGGAATTGCTGGGTGTGGACGCGGTGCACGAGTTCAACCTGCTGCGGGATTCCTACGGCGCGGAATATGGCAAGCGCCCCGGCGCGCAGGTCCTGATCATCACTCGATCGGGAACCAACCAGTGGCACGGCTCGCTCTACGAGTTCCTGCGCAACAATGCCTTCGATGCGCGTAACTTCTTCGACGGCAGCTCCACTCCGGGATTCCAGCGCAACGAGTACGGAGCCGCGGCCGGCGGACCGCTGCGCAAAGACCGTACCTTCATCTTCGCCAACTACGAGGAACTGCGTCAGCACCTGCATCAGACCGGTGTGGACCTGGTGCCCGACGCCAACGCCCGCCACGGCTATCTGCCCTGCAAGTTGGTGAGTCCCGCGCCGAGTCCGTGCCCCGCCTCGGGCCTAGCGTTCGTGGGTATTTCGCCTTTGATTTCCCTGTGGCCGGAGTCCACCGCCGGCGCTCCGGATTTCGGCGGCATCTCGGAAGCCTTCAACAGTCCGCTGCAAACCATCCGCGACGACTTCGGCACCATGCGCCTCGACCACAACTTCTCCAATCACGACTGGATCAGCGGCATCTACACCATCGACGACAGCAGCGACCTGACGCCCACCAGTACGAATCTCTACAGCACCGACATCGAGACGCTCCGCGAGCAGGTGGCCAGTGTTCAGGAAACGCACGTCTTCTCCTCATCGTTCCTGAACACATTCCGCGCCGGCTACTCACGCGCCGGCTATTTCTTCACTGGCGAACCCACGCCCGGAACTCCCGCCGCCGATGTGCCCGGCTTTCTCGAAGGTCGCCCCGTGGGTGCGGTCGTCGTAGGCGGCAGTGCCGCCTCCAATCCCACCGCGCAGTTGGCCCTGGCTGGCAGCAACAACGGCAGCAATCTCCCGGTGGCGCGTAATCTCTTCACCTACGAGGACCGCGTTTCCTGGACCAGAGGACGCCATCAGATTGAAGTAGGTGTGTGGTTCGAGCGCTTGCGCTCGAACGAGATGTTGGCCCTCAGCCAGTACGGACAAGCCACGTTCACCAGCCTGCAAACGCTTCTCAGCGGCACGGTGGGATCGCTGCTCTACGATCCCGCGCCGACGCCCATGGATTGGCGCGCCTGGTTCGGCGCCGGGTACGCGCAGGACACCATCCGACTGGGTCCGCGCCTTTCGCTGACCGCTGGTTTTCGCGGCGAGTCCACCAACGGCTGGAACGAAGCCCAGGGCCAAGCTTCCAACTACGCGTTCACCAACGGCGTGATCGAAAGCAGCCCTTATGTTGGCAGCTCCGTTTTCACCGTGAATCACGCGAAGTTTCTGCCGGAGCCGCGCCTCGGCCTCGCCTGGAGTCCTTTCGGCGGCGCGCGCCGGATCGTGTTGCGCGCCGGCTTCGGCATGTACAACGACCTCCAGGATGCGCTCGGCTACCGCACCGATCAGAACCCGCCCTACAACACCACTTACAGTCTTCCGAACGTATCCGTTTCCTCGTTGCCGGTGTTGCCAGGCGCGCCTGCGCCGGCGGCGGCCAAGATCGTCCCCGGCGGCGTGCAGCCCGATTTCCGGACGCCCACGCTGGTCTCCTGGTCATTCCGCATCGAGCAGGAACTCAGCACCAATACCGCTTTGACCGTCGGATATGTGGGCTCGCACGGCTATCACGAAGTCATCGGCATCGATGCCAACGAGCCTTTTCCCGTGATCTGCCCCGCATCGCCCTGCCCCGCCGATTATCCGAGTAACTTCCCGGCGCCGCTGGCGAACAGCCCCGTGCCCGTGGGAACTTACTACGTTCCCAACGCCACCAAGCCCAATGCCGCGCTCGCCAACACGTGGACTTACTTCTCCTGGGGCGATAGCTCCTACAATGCGCTGCAGATCGACGTGCGGCGGCGTTTCAGCAGCGGCCTCGCCCTGCGCGGCGTATACACGTGGTCCAAGACCATCGACGATGGCGACTCCCTGAACGCCACCACCTCCGGCGGCGAACCGGCGCTGGCCTCGAACCCCTTCGATCTGCGCGCCGACCGCGGCCTCGCCAACTTCGACGTCAGAAACGCGGCGGCTATTACAGGCTCTTATGCGCTGTCGTTCGGCAAAAGCAAGCTCTACGGCGGCTGGTCCATCGACTCCATCGTCACGCTGCAAGGCGGCTTCCCCTTTACCCCCCAGCTCAGCTACAATCCCTCGCGCAATGGCGACACGCGCAATCCCGTGCGTCCGTTCGTGAACCCGGCATTCAGCGGACCGGTCATTATTGGCAGTCCCAAGGAATGGTTCAACCCGGCTGCGTTTTTGGCGCCACCCAACAACAGCGGCTTCTACGGCAACCTTGGCCGGGATACGCTGCCCGGCCCCGGCCTCGCTACAGTCGACCTGGCGCTGCTGAAGGACACCCAGTTGCGGGAAAACCTCAAGCTGCAATTTCGCGCGGAGGCCTTCAATATCCTGAACCGGGCCAATTTCAATACTCCGAACGCGATCGTGTTCACGCCCTCCGGTGTGTCGCCCACCGCCGGCGTGATCACGAGCACTTCCACCACCTCGCGCCAGATTCAGTTCGGACTCAAGCTGCTTTGGTAGGGCGTTATAACTACATTGTGAGGACGGCACGGAACCGGGTCATGCCCGCCACAACGCGTTCATACGCCTTTGCGGCCTCGGCCAACGGGTACGTTTCGATGATCGTTTTCACCTTGCCTTGCGCTACCAGATCAAGGGCTTCGTAGAGGTATTCGGGCCCGTTTTGCTGGCTACCAATGACACGAATGCGCTTCGAAATGAGGTCCATTAGAGAAATCGAAATCGGCTCGGCATCCGCACCCATCGTGACAAGCCGGCCGTCCGGCCGCAGTCCCTGAATGCTATCCACCATTGACTTGGCTGAATTGGTGGTACTGAGGATTACGTCAGCGCCTCCCGCTGCGGAAAGACTCTTCCCGTCACGGACAATTTCATCCGCGCCAAGATCGCGGATCATCTTGTCTTTATCGGGCGAGTGCGAGACTGCGATGGTCTCGAACCCTGTAGCTTTCGCGTATTGCACCGCCAGGTGACCAAGCCCGCCGATCCCCAGCACGGCTACGCGCTCATGCGGCTTGGGATCAGCCCAGCGGAGGCCGCTATAAACGGTGTAACCGGCGCAGAAGATCGGGGCTGCCTGCTCGTAGGAAACCCGCTCGGGAATCAGATAGGTGGCGTCAGCATTCATAACCATGTACTCAGCGTGACCGCCCTGCACATCGATCCCCGTACTCTTCAGGTAGGGACAGAACATCCGGCGACCGCGTTGGCACCATTCGCAGCGTCCACACGTCGATTGAATCCAGGCGGTGCCCACGCGATCGCCTATCTTTCGAGTGGTGACCTCGGGAGACACGGCAACGATCTCGCCGACCGGTTCGTGACCGAGGACTCGGGGAAACGGCCCTGGAATGTGTCCGAGTGCTTCGTGCACGTCGGTATAGCAGACGCCGCTTGCGTGCATCTTCACCAGCACCTGACCGGGTCCCGCGTGGGGCTGAGGAACATCTTCGATCTGCCATGAACTGTTTACGGCGGGTACGACCGCAGCTTTCATTTAGTCTCCCTCCTACTGCGATTCGATGCAGGCCCCCGAGCAGTCGGTGCACGATTCTGCATCGCCGATCGATCTAGCCGAGCGTCGAAATCGGGTAGTTGGAATTTCGCGCACGCACGTGCCAAGCCTTTGGCGTCGCCCTCGATTACTTAGACCGGCTCAACCCTGTTCCGGCCAGATTCGGCCCAGCACGCGCATGGCGTTCCCGCCCAGGATCAACCGTATGTCGGCGTCAATGTAGCCGCGCCGGATCAGCCCGTCGCTCAAATCAAACATCCGCTTAGGCTGCGCCAGTCCGTCCACCGCGATCTGGCCGCTGGGTCCCGTATGGAATCCGTAGCGCGCAAAATTCGGCTGTTTGGTCGGATCAAAACCGCCGCCGATCGGGTTGGCATTACCCAATACGTCCAGGTCGCTGCCCACGGCCAGGTGCTCCACCCCCACCAGCTTGCGTGCGTGATCGTAATGGTCCAGCACGTTCTCCAGCGTTACCGGCTCGCGGTCGCGCACCATGAAGCGGATGAAGCTGATTCCCATCACGCCGCCGGTCTTGGCCATCTTGCGGATCTCTTCATCGGTCTTGGCGCGTAGATGGCCGGGCAGCAAGGCGCGGCAGTTGGCGTGCGTGAAGATCACCGGCCGGGTGGCGGCGTCTAGCGCATCGAGCGTTGTCTGATCGCCGCAATGCGATACGTCCACGCCCATGCCCACTTCCTCCATGCGCTTCATGATCGACAGCCCGAAGACCGACAGGCCGCCGTCGCGCCGCTCCAGAAAGCCGCTGCCGATGCGGTTGTTGAAGTTGTAGGTCAGTTGCGAGATCCGCTGGCCGAGGCTGAAGAACGTGTTCACGTCCTCGGGGCCGCGAAAATGCGTGGAATCCTGCATGGTCAGCATCACGCCGATCTTGCGGTCCTTGTGCGCGCGCGCGATATCGGCGGCGCTTGTCACACGCAGCAGCCAGTCGGGATACCCGGCCAGGAATCCGTTCCAGTCGGCGAAGAACCGCAAGCCTTCCGTGTAGTCGGGGGCGGCGTCTCCCAGCGCAAAAACGTTGATGCCGGAGCTCCGGTAAACCGCGCGGTCGGCGGCTGTGAAGCTGCCTGGCTGATGCAGCCAACGATCGATCAAGGGCGGCTTCTGCGAATAATCCGGAAAGCGGAACTGGTTGAGTAGGTCAACTACCGGCGTGCTCTCGACGATGCCGATGGCGCGCGCCGAATACTCCGTGGCCGATTGGGCAAACAGCCGGTAACGGCCGCGCAGCAGGACCGGCGCCGCCAGCAGTGGCAGAGCGGCGCGGCGAGTGATCGCCGGCATCAGGCCTCCGCGATCTGCCGCAGCACATACGGTAGAATGCCGCCGTGCCGGTAATACTCGACCTCCTGCGGCGTATCCACCCGCACGATGACGTCGAAGGTCTTGTTATCTGCGCGTACCCGCGCCCGGCGCCCGCCGCCGTTCAACGCCTCTTTCACCTTCTCCACGCTGTACTGCTCGCGCCCGGTCAGCTTCAAGCTCGCGGCGTTGTGCCCTTCCAGGAATTGCAGCGGCAACACCCCCATGCCCACCAGGTTCGTGCGATGGATGCGCTCGAAGCTCTCCGCGATCACGGCCTTCACGCCCAGCAGCAGCACTCCCTTCGCCGCCCAGTCGCGCGACGAACCGGAGCCGTATTCCTTGCCAGCGATAATCAGCAGCGGTACGCCTTCCTGCTGATACTTCACCGATGCATCGTAGATCGACATCTGCTCGCCACCGGGGAGATGCTGCGTCCAGCCGCCTTCCGTTCCCGGCGCGAGCTGGTTGCGCAGCCGTACGTTGGCCAGCGTGCCGCGCACCATCACTTCATGATTGCCGCGCCGCGCGCCGTAAGAGTTGAAGTCCGCAGGCTTCACGCCCTGCGCGATCAGGTAGCGGCCGGCCGGCGTGTCTTTGCCGATCGAACCCGCGGGCGAAATGTGGTCCGTGGTGATCGAATCGCCCAGCAGCGCCAGCACGCGCATGCCGCCGAGATCCTGAATGGATTTCTCCGGATCCACCATGTGTTCGAAATACGGCGGGCGCTTGATGTAGGTCGATTGCGGGTCCCACACGTACGTATCGCCGGTGGGCACCTGCATGGTGCGCCAGTTGGAGTCACCCTCGAAGGCCTTCTCGTATTCATGCTGGAACATGCCGGCGTTGATCGACCCGCGCACCGCGGAACGCACCTCTTCATTGCTTGGCCAGATATCGCGCAAATACACCGGCGCGCCCGCGGAATCCTCGCCCAGCGGCTCGCTGGTGAGGTCGATATCGATGCGTCCGGCCAGCGCGTAAGCCACCACCAACGGCGGCGATGCCAGGTAATTCGCCTTCACCAGCGCGTTGATGCGACCCTCGAAGTTGCGATTCCCGCTGAGCACCGCGGCCACCGTTAGGTTCTCTTTTTGCACCGCCTCCGCTACCGGCTCGGGCAGCGGTCCGCTGTTGCCGATGCAGGTGGTGCAGCCATAGCCCACCAGGTGGAAGTTCAGCGCTTCCAGATAGGGCATCAAGCCGGCCTCGCGGTAGTAATCGAAAACTACTTTGGAACCCGGAGCGAGACTGGTCTTCACCCATGGCTTCGGCTTCAACCCGCGTTCCACCGCCTTCTTGGCAAGCAGTCCGGCTCCCAACATCACCGAGGGATTCGACGTGTTCGTGCAACTGGTGATGGCGGCGATCACCACCGCACCGTTATCGAGCGTTGCTTTGCCGCCATTCATCGCCACCGGCACCGGATGGTGCGCGCCGCCAAATGCCGTCTCGAAATTTCTGCGTACGTCCGGCAGATTTACGCGATCCTGCGGGCGCTTCGGCCCGGCCATCGACGGCGTAACCGTGGCCAAGTCCAGGTCAACGCTCTCGGCGTAAACCGGATCGGGCGTGGCATCGGTGCGGAACAAGCCTTGCTCCTTTGCATATGCTTCCACCAGCGCAACGAGGTTCGGCTCGCGATTCGTGAAGCGCAGGTAGGCGAGGGTCTCCGCATCGATCGGAAAGAAGCCCGCCGTGGCGCCGTACTCCGGCGACATGTTGGCTACCGTGGCGCGGTCCGCCAGGCTCAGCGCGCTCAAACCCGCGCCGTAGTATTCGACGATCTTGCCCACCACACCTTTCTTGCGCAGGATCTGCGTAACGGTCAACACCAGGTCTGTCGCTGTGGCGCCTTCCGGCAGGCGGCCGTGCAGCTTGAATCCGACCACCGGAGGCAGCAGCATCGAGACGGGCTGCCCGAGCATGCAGGCCTCCGCTTCGATCCCCCCCACCCCCCAGCCGAGCACACCCAGCCCGTTGACCATGGTGGTGTGCGAATCCGTGCCCACCAGCGTATCGGGATACGCCTCCCACCCCTTCTCCGTCTTCCGCCGGAACACCACCGAGGCCAGGTATTCCAGGTTTATCTGGTGCACGATGCCGGTGTCCGGCGGCACCACGCGGAAATTCTGAAACGCCGTTTGTCCCCAGCGCAGCAGTACGTAACGCTCGCGGTTGCGCTGGAACTCCAGCAGGGCGTTGATGTCGAACGCGTCCGCGCTGCCGAAGCGATCCACCTGCACGGAATGGTCGATCACCAAGTCGGCCGGCAGCAGCGGATTGGCGCGCTTGGGATCGGCGCCCATCTCCGCCAGCGCGTCGCGCATAGCGGCCAGATCCACTATGCAGGGCACGCCTGTGAAATCCTGAAGCAGCACGCGCGCCGGCATGAAGCTAATCTCTTTGGCGGCCGTACCCGCCGCCCCGCGCGCGACATACTCGATATCGGCCGCGGTCACGCGGCGGCCGTCTTCGTGCCGCAGCAGGTTCTCAAGCAGGATCCGGGTGGCGAACGGCAGGCCCGCCATGTTGCCGGCGCCCTTCTCCTCGAGGGTCTGCAGGCGGAACATGCGGTAATCCACGCCGCCCGCCCGCAATGTAGAAGCGGCTCCGAAAGTATTGGGCATGCCTTGATTATAAGCGGCGTAAGGGCGGCGCTTCTCAACTCACATGTAGGCCGGCACCTGAATGCCCAGAATATCCAGCGTACGCTCCAACTGGCGCTGGAAGAAGTCCGTCATCCACAGCAGGAATACCTTCTTCTCGCGGTTCTCCTCGTGGATAATTGGATACTGGTGGTAGAAGTTGTTGAACTGCTGCGCGAGCTGAAAAGCGTATTTCGCCACGTGCGCGGGCTCGCCTGCCCCTACGGCGCGCTCCACGGCGGCATCGGCTTTCGATGCGGCCAACAGAACCTGCCAGAAATCCTCGCCCGCCAGCTGGCGTCCCAGCGCTTCGCGCGTCAGCTCCGCACTGAAATCCGGAATGCGTTCGCCCCGTTCTTCGAGCTTGCGCAGGATGTTGCGCGCGCGCACCGCGGCGTATTGCACGTACGGCCCGGTTTCGCCTTCGAAGCTCAGGGCCTCCTGCAGATCGAACGCGATCACCGAAGTCCGCGTGTACTTCAGCAGGAAATAGCGGAGGGCGCCGATGGCGATCTGTGTCGCGATCGCCCGCTGCTCCCCGGCCGCCGCCTCGGCATGGCGCGATGCCACCTCCGCCAGCGCCTTCTCCACCAGGGTGTCCATCAGGTCGTCCGCCTTCACGCCCAGTCCCTTGCGCCCCGAGACCTCCACGTACGGCCGCTGGCGGTCCTCTTCGGAAAGCGGAATGCCCAGCTCGGCGCAGCAGCGCGGCGACAGCGCCACCATCTCGTAGGAGAAATGCACCGAGCGTCCCGCCTGTTCTGTATAACCTAAAGCCTTCAGGCCGGCCACCACGACATCCTGCAAGTACGATTGCCGCACATCGATGACGTTATAGACGCGCGCGCCATGGCCGAACTCGGGTGACGTGCCATTACCCGGCGCGGCATCATCGGTTGTGACCCATAGTTCGCGCCCATCGGCATACCGCATCAGCGGCCGATAGTAGAAATCTTTGCCCAACAAGCCGAACTTCCAAAGTTGATAGGCGATGTCTTTGCCGACATAAGTCACCGTACCGTCGGATCGTACGATCACTTTGCTGTCTTCCGTGCCGGACTCGCCCGCGAATGCTTCGGCGGGCATCACCCAGCATCCGACGTTCTTACCTTGTGTCTCCAGATAAATGGCCTTACGCTGCTTGAGTAACTCGAACGCAGACGCCCAAAACTGTAAGTGCAGAATCTCACTTTCGCGCGGCAGCACGTCGTATTCCACGTCGAGCCGCCCCATGGTAGCCAGGTGCCGCGTGACGATGGCGTCGGCCACAATGTGGGCCAGTTCGGCTTGTGCGCCAATACCGGCCTCGATGGCGTGCAGTGTTTCGCTGCGCCAGGCGAGTGACTCCGGCACGGCGCCGTAGTAAGCGGACGTGCGCGCATATAGGTCCCAACACAGATAGTCGAAGCGCACCGCCGGATCTTCCGTAAGCCGGCTGACTTCTTCGGGCGTCTTCTTTTCCAGGTAATGGAAGCCGGCTACTACGTCTGCTACCTGCACGCCGGTGTTGTCGATGTAATTCTGCACTTCCACGCGCTGCCCGAGAGACCGCAGCATGCGCACGAAGGTATCTCCCAGAGCGGCGTTGCGCAGGTGCCCGATGTGCGCCGCTTTGTTGGGATTGATGTTCGTGTGTTCGACGATCACCTTGTCGCCCGAAGCGGCCGGCTGCTCACCCGCACCCGAAAGCAGTCCCTGGGCATAAGCGGCGCGGTCGAAACGGACGTTGATGTACCCGTTTCCAGCCACTTCGAGAGCCGCCACGCCTGGGATCGGTCCGATCTCGGCCATCAGTTCGGCAGCAATCTTCCGCGGCGCTTGCTTCAGTTGCTTCGCCAACTGAAACGCGGCCGGCACGGCCAGTTCGCCGTAATCGCTCTGCTTCGGCTGCTCGACGGCCACCGCCAGGTCGATTTCGTAGCGCGCCCGGATGTGGCGGTGGAAGGCGCGCTGAATCTGTTTTTCGAGGATGTGAAACATCTAGGGAAGAAAGTCCGGATCGAGAATCTGCTCAACACTGAACGGGCATGCTTCGGGAAACCTGCCAATCGGGATCCCCGTCTCAATCGCCGCCAATTGCAGAGCTTGCGAGTAGTGGGCGCCCAGCTTGGCTTCAGCCTTCGGCCGCAGACTGGGACTGTCGTCGAGCACTTGTTCCAGCTTGATGCGCTGACCCGCAATCGTCCGCTCCCAGGAGGGCGATCTCTTCTCCCGCCGGAAGCGCCGTTTCAACAGGTGGACCAGCAACACCTGCATGCAGGTGTTCAGCTCTCTCAGGTCGCGCTTGCCCATGTCTTCGATTTCTTCCGCGATATGCTCAATGTCGGTTTGCTCGAAGCGGCCCGCGCGCAGCAGTTCCGCGCTGCGGCAAGTCCACTCGAAGAAGTCCACATCGTAGAGTTTCGCTTGATCGGCTCGCATCTTAATCAATCATTATAGTCTGCGAGCCGTTTGTCGAATGGCGATATAATCCGGTTTCAAACTCTTCAAAAGGAGATTCCATTGCGAAAAAAAGTGACCGTTGTCGGCGCGGGCAATGTTGGTGCCAACTGCGCCCTCCGCGTTGCCGATAAGGAACTGGCGGACGTTGTGCTGGTGGACATTATCGAAGGTGTGCCGCAAGGCAAAGCGCTCGACCTGCTGCAGTCCGGGCCGGTGCAGGGCTACGACGTGACCGTGACCGGTGGGAACGATTTCGAGCCCACCGCCAATTCCGACATCGTCATCCTCACCGCGGGTTTTCCGCGCAAACCCGGCATGAGCCGCGACGATCTGCTGCTGGCGAATTACGACGTGGTGCGCGCCGCCACCGAGAACATCGTCAAGTATTCGCCCAACTCGATCCTGATCGTCGTGACCAACCCGCTCGATGCCATGTGCCAGACCGCTTACATGGTTTCCAAGTTCAGCAAGAACCGGGTGGTCGGCATGGCCGGCGTGCTCGACAGCGCGCGCTTCCGCACGTTCATCGCGCAGGAACTCAAGGTCGCGGTCGAGAACGTGACCGCGGTCGTTATGGGCGGCCACGGCGATACCATGGTGCCGCTGGTTCGCCTCTCAAGCGTGTCCGGCATTCCCCTCACCGAGCTAATGGATCAAGCCACCATTGACGCCATTGTCACTCGCACCCGCAACGGCGGCGCCGAAATCGTCAAGTATCTCAAGACCGGCAGCGCTTATTACGCACCCTCCGCCGCGGCAGTCGAGATGGCCGAATCCATCTTGAAGGACAAGAAGAAGGTCCTGCCCTGCGCCGCTTACCTGGAAGGCGAATACGGCATCAACGGCCTCTTCGTGGGCGTGCCGGTGAAACTGGGCGCGCGCGGCGTGGAACAGATCTATCAGGTGAAACTTTCGCCCGAAGAGCAGGCCCTGCTGCAGAAAAGCGCGCACGCCGTGCAGGAACTGGTGGACGTGATCCGCGCCAAGCACGGCTAGTGAGTTCGCTGCTCCCATTCATCGCACTTGGCTCGCTGACCGTAATCGCCTCGGCGGAAGAACGGCCGCGCGCCCGCGATCTGGGCATCATGGTGGGCACTGGCCCGCGGAACGCGATCACCGATGTGGCGGGCGTGGAGGTCGGCCACGCGACTCTCATCCGCGGCGATAAGATCCGCACCGGCGTCACGGCGATTCTACCGCACGCCGGCAACCTCTTCCGCGACATAGTCCCGGCACTGTGTTCGTCGGCAACGCGTTCGGCAAGCTCATGGAATCCACGCAGGTCGAAGAGCTCGGCGAGATCGAGCCGCGCATCGTGCTGACCTCCACGCTCAACGTGCCGCGCGTGGCCGACGCGCTGCTCGATTACATGCTCGCGCTGCCGGGCAACGAGCACGTGCTTTCCATCAATCCGCTGGTCGCCGAAACCAACGATGGCCGCTTGAACGACATCCGCTCGCGTCCGGTGGGGCGCGAGGAAGTTTTCGCCGCGATCAGGAATGCGCGTGGCGGCCCCGTCGAGGAAGGCGCCGTGGGCGCGGGCACGGGGTGCGTGGTGTTCGGCTTCAAGGGCGGTATCGGAACATCTTCGCGGCAGGCCGGCGGCTATATGGTCGGCGTGCTGGTGCAGTCGAACTTCGGCGGGGACCTCATGATTGCCGGCGTGCCGGTCGGACAGGAGCTTTCGCACGGAGCGGCGGCATCGCCCAACGGGTCGATCATCATGGTGGTGGCGACCGATGCCCGGGTTGACGCGCGCCTGTTGCGGCGCATGGCGGCCCGCACCATCTGGGGCCTCGCGCGCACTGGCTCGGCCGGATCGAACGGCAGCGGCGATTATGCGATCGCTTATTTATAGCCTGCTGTGGCGGCTGAAGTCACTCCAGCGGCAATGCGGAGGCAAACAACTTACCTGGACGCCGCACCTCGACCTTCAGTTTTTCCCCGAGTGACAGGTTCCCGCTCAGAGTCAGCGTATAGTGCGACCGCAGAACCTCAAAGATGGTGGCGCCGGGCGGCCGGCTGTTGTGCCTCTTCATGCTCGGCAGATTGAAGCAGGCGCCTCCGGTCTGGCGCGCCAGTGTCTCCATCATCGATCGTTCGTTGCCCAGCACATAAACCGGGTAGATGGAGACGCCGTTCTTGCGTGCCAGCCCGATGACGTCCTTTTCGCTCATACGGCTGTAGCCTTCCACCCCGGCGCTCAGCAGTAGAATCACGCGCCGGAATGCGCTGTCCTGGAAGCCGCCGTCAATGGAGGCATAGAGCGCATCCAGCACCCGCGGCGCGTTTCCGTACTTGACCTTCGCTACGGCGCGGCGCAGCAGTTCCTTGCTGGAGGTGAAGTCCTGGATCAAGTCGGCGGAGGAGTAGAAGGAAACGATCGCCATCTGTTCCTTGGGATCGAGTTGCGCAATCAGCTCGGCGGCCGCCGGCCGCACCATCTCGCCTACCAGGCTGGTATCCAGCAGCATCATGATGTCGAGTGTGGTATGGCTGAACTCGGCGCCTTCCACTGGCTGCGCGGTCTTGTCGTCGAGCACTGAGAAATCCTCAGCCTTCAGGTTCGGCACGACAACTCCGGTCTTCGGATCGACAACCGTAACCAGGAGCCTGGTCGCGCCCGCCAGGGAGCAAACTGACAGCAAAAGAGCGGCAAGAACTCGCATAGGTCAATCTTGACGCAACATGGCGTTCATCGCCACCGGCCGGCGGCCTGCTCTACCGCCCTACGGTCTTTCCTGCTCTGTGAACGTGAAGTTCGCCAACCAGATTTGCGTGTCGCCGGGCAGGTCGAACCCGAATCGCCCCTCCGTGAACGCCGGGGACGGCTGCTTCCAGTCGTCCAATTCGGTGACGCTGCCATTCGTCAAAAGAGCGACCGTCAGGCTTTGTGGCTGGATGGTCATTCTGATGGTGTTCACGTCCGATTTCTCGGCCAGTTTCTTCTTTTTTACGTGTGCCGTCTTTTTTCCGTCGCGATATTCCGTCACGCTGTACGACTGTTTTTCCAGCTCGAACAGGATATAGTTGCGCTCGTCTACGTAGCGCGCTACCCAGCGAACCTTGGGGCCGGAGAGCACCGACCCTTTGGCGTGCACCGTGAATTGATACGTGCCCGTGACGCGAGTGACTTTGTACAGCACAAAGTTGCCTCCCCGCCGCGTGAACCACCCTCCATCCTTCGACCAGGGTTGCTCCCAATCCGCGATGTTCATGGTATGCACTGCCGGCTGCGATGCCGCCTTACGCGGGCTGACCACCGTCAGGGTCAGGTTCACTTCCCCGGTGGCAGCAGGTCCCACCGCCACCGAGACAGACTTGTCCTCGTGGCCCGGCGCACGAGCGGTGAATACGTAGTTGCCAGTTTCAAGCTCCAGCACGCCGGGAGTCGCCGTGTGGACAGAAGCCTCACCGTTGCGCCGATAAGTGATTTGCGCGGATGGCGGCGCAACCACGATCCTCACCTTACCCTGCAACGTGGCTGGGGCTTTTGGCTGCACGGCAACAGCCGGGCGCGCGGCCAGCGCGATGGCCACTTTTGTCTGCCTGCCCCTCTCCACGGTGACGCTCCGCGCCGGAACTTCGAAGAATCCGTCCTTGCTGACGTCAATCTTGTGGGGGCCGGGTTCCGCGGTAAATCGCAGATGTCCGCCGGAGGTCAGCCCTTTTTCGGCGCCATCCAGCAGCACGCGCACTCCGTCCGCTCCGCTCACTGCGACAAACACCGTGCCGGCCGTGGCGGTCGAATTTACAAATGCGCCGATTGCCGGCGCCGGTCCGCATTCGAGCGAACCGATCCAACTCTTATCGCCCGCGCCTACAGCCAGTTCATGAGCACCAGGGGAAAGATCCTTCAGCTCCAGGCCGTGGGCGCCGAGGTCTCCGGCCTCGCGGCCATCCACACGTATGGGCGCTTTTTCGAAGCTCGACTGCACCATGGCCCTGTTTTTCCAGACGCTCGTGACCACCGCATCGATGCCTCTGGAGGGCTGGGGTTTTTCGATGCGAGGCAATTCTCCGGGCGCCACCTCGAAAACGAAAGACGCGTGCCCCGCGCCGCTTTCGACCTCCAGGGTGTGCCTGCCGGGGAGCACTTCCGCTGTCACCTGCCCGCTGGGCGGCATGTCCACCGTGGCCGCGCCATCCAGAGAGTACCGGGCCCGCCGCAGCGTGCTGCTGATCATCAGTTGTTGCGGAAAAGGCTGGAGGGTGAGATTGATGGGCGCGGCAGCCTGACCCTGCCTGAGTGACACGGGCACGGTCTCCGGCCGGTAGCCTTCTAAGGCCACCAGTACCTGGTAGTCCCCGGGCGCAAGCTGGATGCGCGCGCCTGCCGTGCCGACGGCTTTCCCGTTAATCTGCAGGCTGGCGCCGGGAGGTGTGGTCCGAACCACGAGCGCCGCCGTTTCCACGGGCTTGCGCGTACGCGCGCTCTTCAGCCAAAGCGCCAACACCATGCCGGCGGCCGCCAGCAGGAGAATAGAGCCGGCGGCAATGGCGACGGTCCGCACGGGAACGGGCTTGCGCGGAGGACGCGGGGCCGTAGCCGGACGAGGCGGAGCCGGCGCAGGCGGTACCACCTCCTCACGCGCACCCTGCGCGGCCGCGGCGCCGAGGATTTCCGTCGCGCCCATATCCGGCCGGGCTACCAACGGTTGAGACGGGGGAGGGGGAGCCATCGGGGGCGGGGGCGCAGCGGCGGGTTGCGCCGGTGCCGCAGCGCCGGCGGCAACCACTTGTGCCTTTGATGGAACCTGTGACTTCCTGGCGGCTTGCAGTTTCTGCTCGACCTCTTCAGTAACCGCCTGGAACTCCCGGTCTCCGGGATAATGACGCGAAATGACCATCACCAGATCGAGAATCGATTGGATATCGGCGGCATCGGAGACAACCCCGACCCCGGCAGCCAGCCGGCGCGCCTTTTCCAGGTCGTTGCGCCGCTCGGATTCCTTCACCTTCGTTTCCAGGCTAGGGCGCAGCTGCAGCAGGCGGGGTTCGTCCGAGTAAAAGGAAAGGGCTTGTTCCAGTTCGGCCAAGGCGCTTTTGGCATCGCCGGCAGCCTGGTGTTGCCGGACCCGCGAGATGGCTTGGTTCAAAAAGTCATCGCGCCTGAGATCGGCCAACAGCAGTCCGACGCCTTTGGCTCCCCCGTGAGCCGGATCGAGGCTGGTCGCGCGTTGCACCAAGGCTTCGGCCGCGCGCCAGTCGGCCTCCACCAGGCTTTGCGCCCGCGCAACCAGACGATTCACCAGGCTGGTGCGAATGGCATCGTTGCGCTGATCCGCATCGTAGGCCCGCTGTAGGGTCTCCAGGCCTTCATCGCACGCCCCGCCGTCGAAGAGACGCTCGCCTTCGGCGTGCAAACGGCCGGCCTCCGCGGTTCGCTCCTTGCCCTGTAGGGCAAGGTCCTCGAGAGGCAATAGCTCACCGTCTCCGGGAAATTCCTCCAGGGCGCCGCGCGCCGTTTCGAGCGCCCGCTCATATTCTCCGCCCTCCAGGTACCCGTCGATTTGCTGGACCCAGCGGGCCTTGCTTTCGGTCCGCGCTTGTTGATTGCGGCGCTTGGTAACCCTCTCGATTTCGAATTGCAGGCCGGGGTACCTGGCGTGAATCGTGCGCAAGATCTCCCACTGGCCGAGCGCCTCGGTGAATTGCCCGCGTTCTTCGTGGTAGCGGGCCTTTGCGACGATGCCGCTGACCAGGTCGAGACGCTCACGCATAATGCGCAGCAGGCGCTCGAAATGCGGTTCGCCCGGGAAACGCTCGAGGGCGTCGGAGATGATGTTGACCTTGCGTTCCAGATCGGTCTCCGCCTCTACCCGGCGGTCCACCTCCGCGATGTGAGTGGAAAGCTGCAGGCGCTGCTGCTCCTGCGCGTCGAATTTCAAACTTTGGAACAGGGCGTGGCCGGGATATTTTTGCAGATACTCGTCGCAGATGGCCAGAGTCTTGGCGAGATTCTGGTCCGCGAGGCATTTGCGTGCCTCCGCATAGGAGTTCTGGATGGCGTCGTGCTCGGAGCGAATCTGGTTGAACAGGTTCTGGTAGACGTTGCCACGGTCCTGGTGTGCACCGTCGGGTGCGCGGCGCTCCATCTCCAGAACGCGCTCGAGCTTGGTGAGCGCGCCGCTCACATCTCCCTTCTGATAGGACTCCACGGCGATCTGATACAGATGCTCTTTTTCCTGGCGGATGCGCAGGTATTCCTGCTCCTTGCGGTTGACTTCCGAGATCAAGCCCGCGGCGCGAGTGTCCTGAGGCCGGATCTGCAGCACATTCTGCAACGCTTCGCGGGCGTGGGCAAACGCGTGGTTGTCGATGTGCTGGCGGGCCAGGCGGAACCAGCCTTCGATCTGCCCCTCGCTGCGCGCGCTCTCAATCTTGGCTTTCAAACTGAGAGCCTCCGCGTTGTCCGGCTCCAGCGCGAGAATCTCTTGCACCTTCTGCAGCGCCAGGGGGTGCTCGTCACTCTCCATGCGGCTGCGTGCGCTCTCCACCAGTTGCCGGATTCGCTTTTGCCGCATGGCGATATCGATCTGGCGGTGCAACAGCGCCAGGTCCGGCTCCAGATGCCCCTCGGCTTCCAGTTCCCCTATGATCTCCAGGGCAAACTGGTGATCGCCCTGCTCGAAAGCGGTCTTGGCCCGTTGCATCCGCGGGCGGATGCGAGCGCTGTCGAAGTATTCGATGGGTTCGCCACGATACGCTTTTTCCAGGCAATTGGCGAAGTCGCGGGCGGTAGAGAAGCGGTGCCACGGCTGCTTGGCCAGCGACTTATGAAGCACGCGGCTGAGAGCCTGATTGATGGAAGGGTCGAGGTCCGAAGCCGGGGGAGGACTTTCGTGCAGAATGGCCTCGATGACTTCCCGCTCGGTGGGGCGCTCGAAGGGGCGGCGGCGCGTAAACAGTTCGTACGCCATGGCGCCCAGCGCGAAGATGTCGGAGAGCGGAGTCGGCGGCTTCCCCTCGATTAGCTCGGGAGCCATGTAGAACAAGGTGCCCTTTTGGCCGGTCGTGCCGGCGCTCAACATGTGGGCGATGCCGAAGTCGATGATCTCGGCCGAGAAGTCCGGCATAACGAACACGTTTCCGGGCTTGATGTCCCGATGGATCAGGCCCCGTTCGTGCGCGGCATGCAGTCCCCGGCAGACCTGGGTGAGGATCTCCACGCGGCGTTGCACGTTGATCTCGGCGCCGGCGGTACGGATCAGCTTGTCCAGGGTCATACCCGGCAGAAGCGGCATGACGAAATATGGTTTGGGCTGGCCCTCCTCCTCGAATTCACCGATGTCGAGAATCTGCACTATATTGGGATGGTTGAGAGCTACCAGCACCTCGCATTCACGGTGAAAGAGCTGAAACTCGGCCGGCTCCGGGGCTTCACGCAACGTCTTGAGAGCGACATCGCATTTGAGGACTCCATCGTACGCGCGGTAGACGACGCCCATTCCGCCCTTGCCCAGCGCCTCCTTGAGCTCATACCGGCCTTTCAGCTTTTGCGTGTTGGCCATGGTTTTCGCCCCCATATATTATGCACCTATTAAGTTCTGAAACACTGAAATATAGCCTTACCAGTACGCCCCCCCCCCAGGAGCGCGGCCGTTA
>Ga0335078_10005254_pt1 | contig 19133 bp, 17 predicted proteins | sample Lox_Sample_32_FD_206711 | JGI IMG/M metagenome (GOLD analysis project Ga0335078, IMG submission 206711) | Soil microbial communities from Loxahatchee National Wildlife Refuge, Florida, United States - Lox_Sample_3.2 | ecosystem: Environmental > Terrestrial > Soil > Wetlands | place: USA... | reverse complement strand
GCGCCACGGGCTTTTCGCCCTTCAGCGTCGCCAGCGCATACTCGTTCAGCGTCAAGCCCATGTCGTTGGCGCGCCCGCGCAACGCCACGTTGTGCTCCTTCGAACCCGTAAAATAGAGCAGCGCGGCACCAAAACTCTCCTTCTCCAGCAGCCGCACATCCACCTGCAAACCGTTGTTCAGCGTAAAACTCACTTTGTTCTCGCCGTGCGCCAGCGTCTGCTCGATTCGCGGAAATTTCAAAATGTGTTCCGCAAGCGCATCCACTTTTTTCTGCGCCGTGTGTCCCTCTCCGAGGATCAACAGCAAATCCAGGTCGCCCACCGTCTCTTTCCCGCGCCGCAGTGAGCCCGCCGGCGTAATCGACTCCACCGCCTTCCCATAGTCCTTGATATACGCCATCAACTCCGCCGCCGCTGATTCCGCCTGGTCTATCCGGAACCGACCCGTGGATTTCTTGAACGTCTCCACGGCCTTCAAAATGTTCTGCTCGCTCTTTTCTCCAAATCCCGGCAACTCCCGCAGCTTTCCATCCCGCGCCAGCTTTTCCACGTCTGCCACTGTCGCGGCATGGAAGTTTGACCACAAAAACGCCACTTTCTTCGGTCCCAGCCCTTGCAGCGTCAAAATTTCCAGCAGTGTGGCCGGATATTTCTTCAACAGTTTCTGCCGCAGGCTGTAATCGCCTTTGGCGAGAATTTCCCGGATATGCTCCGCCAGCCGCTCGCCGATTCCCGGCAACTCTTCCAGCTTGCCCGGCTCTTTGGCCAGTTGCTCGATGGATTCGTGCATTCCGCCAATCAACTCCGCCGCCTTCTCATAACTCCGGTAGCGGCCGATAATGGCTCCGTCAATTTGCAGCAGCTCCGCCGTCTCGCGGAGCACCCGCGCGATCTGTTTGTTGTCCATGTCAGGGATTATAAAGCCATCCTCCCGCCAAGAGCATCTCGCCGAGTCCTCGATGGGTGTACCCTGAACCGAGGAGGTTGCTATGCGGCGAACCTATCTTTTCTTCATTATGGTTTTTGGACTGGCAACGGCTGCTTTTGCCCAGACGACCTCGCCAGATTCCGCGACGCTGCAAGCGTTGTTAACCGAGGTCCGGCAGCTTCGTCAGGACTTGCAGGTTTCCTTGATCAGAATGCAAAGCGCCCAAATCCTGCTCTCCCGCCTTCAAATTCAGCAAGTGGCCGTTTCGCGCGCCTCGCAACACTTGGACGACGCTCGCACCAAGCTTGCGGAGGTTCAAGTCGTGATCAGAAGCGAAACTGCTGAAGTGAAACATCTGGAGGATGCCGAAACCACCGGCGAAAACGTTGCGCAAGTCGAGGCTGCGCTCAGTCGCGCCAAGTCCGACCTCGACGCCTCCACCACCCTCGGCCAGCAACGCCAATCCACGGAGACCGATGCGGAACAGCAGATGCGCACCGAGCAGGACAAACTCACTAGCCTCGAATCCCAATTGGACGAGCTTGTCGCAAAGATAGCCAGCGAGCAAACGGGTCGCCAACCCCGCTAATTACCTCGCTCCTGGACTCATTTTGCAATAAAAGCCTTATCAACGACGGCTGCCACTGGCCAGGAACCGCGCAACTCGAAACCGCACTGCGCCGAATCATCGACTGCACTGCTGGCACGTGACAGTTCTGCTTGCCGTGACCACTCCGAACTCAGGAAACGGGACTCGCCACGAAATTGTCATGCGCCAGCTTCGCCCCTTTTTTCGCAAAATCCAGAGTAGCTCGCAAATTCCCCCCGAAAAACCGCACTTTGCCATTTAAATCCCGCTCCAGCACGCTCTTGCCGTCCTTGTCCGTAAACTGGCAGTGCACGTCAATCTGCGTTTTCCCCGCAACCGTCGTCACATTCCGCGCCATCTCGCTGCCTTTTTTGAACCCCCGCACCGTGCTGTGCGGCACCACCAGGTCCGCCGCCCCATCCGCATTGTGGTCGCCCTCGCGATAGACGTGCTGGAATCCGCCCTTTTTCTGCAGTTGCTGGATCAGAGCCAGCTTACAGCGGGGGCAAGTCCAGAAGCACCACGTCCGAGCGCTCTTGCACCCGTTCGAGAACCACGTCACGGCCGTCTGGTGAAATATCGAAGTCGCGAAGGTCGAAATCGGGAGGGAGGTTGGTCAACTGCCGCTCGGCACCGGTTGCCAGGTCCACCAGCCAGAGATTCTTGTGCTGGATCTCGCCTCCCAGGAACACGAGCGACCGTCCGCCGGGCAGAAGGGCCAAGTGTCGAGCACCCCTCGTCAAGCTTAACGTAGGCAAAGCATGCGCAGCGGCCTGGGCGGTGACGGCTTTCACCGAAAACGTGGTACCAACATCGGGACCCGAGTACATGACGAAACTTCCATCGGAGGCCCACACTGGATCGACTGAATACTCGCGGACAAAAAGGGCGGGGGCGCCACCTTCAACCGGCACGCGGAAGAGATGTGGGACGCCCTGATCGAGCGCTGCCGAAGTAATCGATTTGCCATCGGGCGCCCAGGCTGGAGCGCCCTGCAGGTCGAGCGAATCGGCCACTATCCGTGGGTTCGCTCCGTCGGCCTGTATCACGTACAGCAGCGTCTTCCCATCGTGGCGGACCGAGAATGCGACATGCAGTGCATCCGGCGAGATGGCGGGGCCCCCGAAAATTTGCGCTCCCTGACCACTCCACAACTCCGTGCCGGTTCCGTTGCCGAGTTTCCAGATACTCTCGCTCGTGCTGGTCGCAGCAACGTACAAAAGATAGTCCGGACCGAGTCGCGGAGAGTAGCCCGTACGGGTCGACATGGAGATTCGTGCTGGGGATGACCCGGCAAGTGAATCAGTGAGTCGCAGGCGCCACAGTGTTTTCTTGGAGCTTGCCTGGATGACCACCAGACGGCGACCGTCAGCGCTGGCCGCAAGAGAAGTGTAGCCGTCAAGACCAGAGGTCAGGCGATGGGGAATACGGCGCTCGACGTCTTCGCTGTAGAGCCACGGCCCGGAACCATCGGGATCGCTGGCGAGGTAGAGTAACGTCCGCCGATCCAAAAGGACCGGATGACTCACGCGGGCATTATGCGAGGTAATGCGTTCAGGAATCCCGCCAGTTGGGGCGATTCTCCAGATGTCCAGTTTGTCTGGGAGTGAACCCTGCACGAAATAGATAAAGGCCGCATCGGGAGCCCACAATGGAAAGTGACTGTGGAGCCCGGGAGGGGCAGTGAAAATGGGTCGGCCCTCCGCTCGCGGGTTGCCGTCGGAAACGAAGAGCGGGTCGCCCGGTCCTGGCGTGTGATAGGCCAGACGCGAGGCGTCGTGCGACCAATCGAACTCGGCTACGCCTTCGAGGTACGGCTTGGGCGGTCCGCCCAGCGTGGGCACTGCCCAGATGCTGATGTCGCCTCCGGTCGAGCTGGCTTGCTTGCGCACCCAAAACGTAACCAAAGAACCGTCGGGCGAAAACCCCAGAGTGCGGACCGCGGGATTGACGAGTTCCGGCACGCTGCCGCGCGTCAAGTTGTGGAACTGCTCTGAGCCGACTTGCGTGACCCACACGTCCATGGGCCCGTCGCGGTCCGATTGAAAGGCCACGAAATGACCGTCACGGGACACCGCAGCGGCTTGCTCGATTCCATCGAAATCGGTGACCCTCTGGAATCGCGCGTTCGCGATGGGATTTCGCCAAAAGTACTCCGTCCGCTCTAGCCAGAGGCTTGCACCAATCGCCAGCGCTGCTGTAACCGCCGCCAACAGCAAGACAAACCGCCATTTGGTTAGAAAAGCCGAGATCGCCGAGCGCTGCGGCGGTGCGGGGGGATTGGGGGACGGAACATTGTTCTGGTTCTCCCGCGACGCGCGGAGATTGCGACTGCGCGCCCATGCGTCGAGTTCCGACCGCGAAGCGTAGACCGAGCCCATGCGGTCATGCACGTGCCGGTGGACAGGCATCCCCTCGCGCTTCTCCCAGCGCTGGACGGTGGTCACGTCACGGTTGACGTAGGCCGCGATTTCCTTCCATGAATCCAGCCGGTCTTCTGGTGGTCCCTGGGACGACAGCGTGCCAGGGGAGGGCTCGCCCATCGCGCTCTCCTGATTGGTACCGATTGTCGGGGGCAGCGGGGATTGTAGCGTCCAAAGCGGGCGCCGGCAAGGCACAGCATTCGACGGCAAATTGAGGCATTGCGGCAATTCTGCGCATTGCCCTTTGACGACGCCTGGCAGGCTGTCTCATTGTGGCCGCGTGAGTCTCAAAATTCTGGAGGTTTTGATTATGAACAGCAAAGCTTTGTCGTGGGTCGTACGAATCATCGCGGTCCTGGTGCTGGCGGTGGCTACCGGCGCTCAAGCGCAGGATCCAGCGCCCCGGCACTTGAGCGGCATCATCAATGACTATACGCCCGCAACAGGCGTCAGTGGCCCTTGGGAGATGCACGGCAAGTGGTCATTGAAGATGAATAGAGAAAGCGGCACCGCCGACTTCTCTGCTCTTATGACCATGGAGCATTCCGATTATTGGGTCTTGTCGAATCCCACAGCCCCACCTGCTACGCCTACCGTTGACAATCCCGCGGCACGCAGTCCTCATACGCACCACATCAGTATGACGGGTGCCTTGGTCAGCTACGATACCAGTGTCTGCCCGGCCAACAATCCTATTACCACCAGCGCTGGTTTTGTGGTCACGGGGCCAGTCAGCATTACCGGCAATGGAAGCGCCGCGCCCTTTGAGGCGAAGGGGCCCTCCACGCTGCAGGTCTGCATCACCGGAGGGGCAGAGGTCCCGTTCTCCAACGTGACCCTGGTGTTGACGGGGCCCGCGACAGGGCATTTCGGCACGCACGCAATCAACGGTGTCGTTAGCATCCCTCGCAAGCCAAACCAACACGATGGGGAGAGGCACTAAGCATCGCCGCTTCTAAGCAGGCCTCGTTCGCAGTCCTGAACCGTCGGGCTGCGCGACGCGGCACTCATACCATCACATCCGTGGGCGGGTACTGGCGAGGGCCGCCGTGCCCGCCCCCGTGACCACTCCGAACTCAGGAAACTGGAGCCGCGACGAAACTGTCATGCGCCAGCTTCGCCCCCTTCTTCGCAAAATCCAGAGTAGCTCGCAAATTCCCCCCGAAAAACTGCACTTTGCCATTTAAATCCCGCTCCAGCACGCTCTTGCCGTCCTTGTCCGTAAACTGGCAGTGCACGTCAATCTGCGTTTTCCCCGCAACCGTCGTCACATTCCGCGCCATCTCGCTGCCTTTTTTGAACCCCCGCACCGTGCTGTGCAGCACCACCAGGTCCGCCGCCCCATCTGCATTGTGGTCACCCTCGCGATAGACGTGCTGGAATCCGCCCTTTTTCTGCAGTTGCTGGATCAAATTCTCGTAAAGCGCGATCTGGAACTCCGCCGGCAGCTGGATCTCGTCGGACTGAATCATCAGCACTTGAATTGCCGACGCTTTCATCACCGGCGGCGGCGCCGTCTGGGCACGAACTCCTGTCGGCTGCCCCAAGGCGCACAAAAGCAACACAGAGATGGACATGACGCAGTGAGCGCGCTTCACGGTCTTTTCTCCTTCGCACTCGGCTTGGCCTCCGCGCTGCCCGCATCCCCCTGCACCGGAACGCTGGTGCGTGCTCCCTGGGCCACCAGCTCTTTCTTGAGCGCGTCCGCTTGGCCCACCGGCATGGTGAAGATTGCGCCGTGCAACCCGCCGTCGGCGTCGCGATACTGAACGGTGAGTGTGTCGAGCTTCGAGCGGAACAGGCTCAAGAATCGGCCGCTGCCGTACGGCGCGAACATGGTGAGCGTCCCGAAGGTTCCTCGAAAAATCCGCTGGCTGTCGTTTCCAGTGGTGACGTCCTCTACCGAACGGATGGGCACACTAGCCTTCCCCTTGGCGCTTTCAAACTGGAGGTTCCCGTTTTCTGGCGTTAGGCTCCCCTTGGCGTTTGCCTTTACGCCCGCTAGTCCGGTGATCTGCACGACCTTAGTACCGGCTGCCGGCTGTTGCGCAACCGCCGGCAGTGCAGCGGAACCTGCGACGCCTGCCAGGAAAATTATGGCTCTTAGCATCGTAAGTTGTCCCATCGCAGCCTCCTTGCCCACCATGCGCTGACCGCGGCAGAGTTGGATATGGCGATGACTCGCGAACCCATGTTGGGGGAGCAACAATCAACTGTTCCTCCGAAAAAGTCAATGCCCGCGTCGTTTAACCGAGCCCGCGTTCTGCAAAAGACGCTGAGCCATTGCCGCCTCGGATGTTCTTAGCGGATGCCGGATGTTCTTAAAGGAGGCGGCCCAGAATCAACGACCGACAAGGCCCGCGGTGCGATAGACTCTGTGCCGCGAAGAGGTCCCCAATTTGGCTGGCGTTGTAAGCGGCCTCACGCGGATTTACTCCTCGGAGGAGCAGTGCGTTTCCCAGCCACGGCCGTTCTGTTCGCAATGCTCGTCAGCCCGCTTTGCTCGGCGCAAACGCCAAACTCCATTCCAGCCTCCTCCACGCCCGAAAAAATCATCATCGACACCGACATCGGCGACGACATTGACGACGCCTTCGCCGTCGCCCTCGCGCTTCGCAGCCCGGAACTCCAAATCCTCGGCATCTCCACCACCTTCGGCGACACCGAAGCCCGCGCCAGAATTCTCGATCGCATGCTTGGCGAAGCTGGACGTTCCGACGTCCCCATCCTCGCCGGCACTCCCACGCAAACGAAGAATCCCATGAGCCAACGCCGCTACGGCGAGGCCGGCCACTTCGCCAAATCCTCACATCCCCCCGCCTCCGGGTTCATCCTCGATCAAATCCGCCGCAATCCCGGCCAAATCACCCTCGTCGCCATCGGCCCGCTCATCAACATCGGCGCCCTCCTCGACAAAGACCCGCAAACCTTCCGCAAACTCAAACGCGTCGTCCTCATGGGCGGTTCCATCTACTGTGGCTACAGTGAACTTGGCCTTTGTCCTGGTTCTCCGCCCGTGCCCGAGTGGAACATCATCAACGACATTCCCGGCGCCCAAAAACTCTTTCTCTCCGGCGTGCCGCTCTTCGTCATGCCCCTCGATTCCACCCAGCTAAAACTTGACGAGTCCAAGCGCTCCGATCTCTTCCGCCAGGGAACTCCCCTTACTGACGCTCTGACCCTCCTCTATCACCAGTGGAACCAGCCAACTCCCACCCTCTTCGATCCCATGACCATCGCCTACCTCCTCGACCCCAAGATCTGCCCCACCGAGCCCCTGCACATACGCGTGGACGACAAAGGCTTTACCCACCCGGAGTCCGGCGCTCCCAACGCCCAAGTCTGCCTCCGCTCCGACTCCACCGCCTTCTTCCATCTCCTCCTCGACCGCCTCGCCACGCGGTAGTCAATTCGGCGCCAAGCCGCCCTGCTTACCAACCGCCTCCGTCCTTTGTTCTTCTCTTACTCTGCGTCCTGTGTGCCCTCTGCGTTCTCTGCGTAAAGTCTTTTCCTTCCTTTCGCACTACTCACCCTTCACCGCCCCCCCCCACAAAAAAATAACCGGCAGAGGGGCGCTCTCTGCCGGTCGAAATGATTGCGTACTACGAAAAACTTAGCCTGCTTTCTGCACGTTCGCCGCCTGCGGCCCTTTCGGACCCTGGACGATTTCGAACTCCACCGGATCTCCTTCCTGCAACGTCCGGTAGCCATCCCCGACGATCGCGGAATAATGTACGAATACATCGGGCCCATCGTCGCGCCCGATGAACCCATACCCTTTCGAATTGTTGAACCATTTCACAGTTCCACGCACTTAGCTAATCCTCCTCACGGAGACCTGGATGCATCTCATGAAGGCGGATTGCACCGGGACACACGTGCAGCCGCCGTTTCGCAAAATTTTGCCGGAGTCTACCAGAATGACGCCCTCAGTCAAGAGAGCATTCGTTTGTTCGTCCCCGCCGGAGTGCCCGCTATTCCCGCAATAAAAACGATTCAAAAGACTCTCGCGTGCGCTGGCGCGAGCAACGGACCGTATTCTTTTGCTTCATGGAGGGCTTTCTTGGTTTTGCTTCTTACGATGTGCATAGCTCGTTACAGTTCTGTGAATTGCCGGTCATGCTCGCTTCCACTCACGAGCCTCCCGCTCCCCGCGTCACGTACCCCACGCTGCGCAACACCTGAAACACGTTGTTGTAGCCGTCCGTCCACAGCCGCAAATTCGGCGGCACTTCAATGTTTCTGCTTCCAGCAAAGGTTTCTGGAATGTTCAGGAATTCCTGATTGCGTGTAACCAGCACCCAATCCGACGCCGAAATCAGCGCCGCCTCATCATCGTCAGTGGAAATCAGCCGCGTGGCATACTCCGCGTCTTCCGCCAGCAGTTTCACCACCGGCGCCAAATTCAGGTAGGTATTCGAAACGTGCACCGCCAGAATCCCGTCCGGCTTCAAGTGCCGGAGGTACACCGCGAACGCTTCTTTCGTCAGCAAATGCACGGGAATCGCGTCACCTGAAAAAGCGTCCACTGCCAGCACGTCGAACTGCTGCGCCGGCTCGTTTTCCAGCGAAAGCCGGGCGTCTCCTAGCGTGACCTCCGGCTTGGCCGGACTTTGCTTCAGAAAAGTGAACCAGCCGTTCGCCACGCGCACCACTTGCGGATCGATCTCGTAAAAGCGGAAATAATCTCCGGCCTTTCCATATGCCGCGATAGTTCCCGCTCCCAGCCCTATGATCCCCACGCGCTTCGGCCCTGCACAGCAGAATCTCAACGCCAGCCCCACGCCGGATTTCCGTCCGTAGTACAACGTCGGATTGCGATTTTCCGGCCATGTCAAGAATTGCCCGCCGTGCTGGATCGTCCCGTGAATCAGCAGCCGGTGCGGCAGCTTCCTCCCCGTTGAGAATTCCTCCACGCGCAGCGCCGCATAAAAATCGCGCATCAGCGCCACGCTATCTTCGTGCGTGGACCGCACGTTCCACGCCAGCACCGTGCACATCGCTGCCGTTACCCCCACCCAGAAAATCCGCGCGCCCCAGCCTTCCTGCCACAGCAAAAACGCCGCCAGCGCCGCCGCTGCCACCAGCACCATCGGCAGTTCGTACACACCGGAAAGCACGTGCGGCGCTAGCAGCGCCACGCACGCCGCGCCCAACGCTCCGCCCAGCGCAATCCAGAGATAAAACGAGGTCAAGTGTTGCGGCGCGGGCCGGCGCTGCGCCAGCTCGTCATGGCAGAAAAGGCAGACCACAAACAACGCCGCGCAGAAAACCGGCACGCTCACTTGCACGGCCTGCGTCAGCGTCGTGTCGTAAATCGCATAGCCCGCCGCGCCCAGCAGCACCGCCAGCAGCCGCGCCATCAGCCATCGGGAGTACAACCGCCGCTTCGCAAACACCATCGCAAACGAGAGTAAATACAGCGCGAGCGGAATTATCCACAGCAGCGGAATCGGGGCCACGTTTTCCGCCAAGTGATTCGTCACCGCCAGCAGCATCATCGACCCGCACGCCGCCAGCCCCAACCACAGCATTTTCGTCCGCCAACTCACCGTGCCCGGCGCCGACGGCACCGCGTCGCCTCCCCCCACATCCTCCGTGTCAGGGCGAGATTCATCGCGTCCCTCCGTCACTAATGTGCCACCGGCCTCAACGTCGAGTCCCAAACGCCGAGCCGCGGCCTCGCTGGTGGCTGCCGACGCCGTTCCTCCGCGCCGGCTTATCCACGCCGCGACCGCACACAGCAACACAAACAGCCCATACAACGCCGACCAAAGCACCGCCTGCCGGTGCGACGACAACCGCGGCTCCAACACCAACGGAAAACTCAGCAGCGCCACCAGCGACGCGACGTTCGACAGCGCGTACAGGTGATACGGCGACCGCTCCGCCCCGCGCCGCGCATACCACACCTGCACCAGCGGGCTCGTCGCGCTCAGCAGCACGAACGGCAGCCCAATCGAACACGTCAGCAGCCCAAGAATGCGCCACGCCGGATCCACCGTCGCGTGCCCGCGCCAGAACGCCTGTGGCGCGATGGGAAGGAACAGCAGGCTCAGCAACAGCAAACTCAATTGCAGCAGGGAAGTCTGTCTTGCTTTGCACCGCCGCGCCGCCAAATCCGCGTACCAATACCCCGCCAGCAGCGCGCTCTGATAAAAACACAGGCACGTCGCCCAGACCGATGCCGTCCCGCCAAACCACGGCAAAATAAACTTCGCAAACAGCGGCTCAATCAAAAAAAGTAGAAACGCCCCCAGAAAAACTGTCGCGCTCAACAGGGATCGCACCGGCAAGGGCATTACCGCCCCACCCCTATCGCCAGTTTCCACTGTATCTATGGAAGTATCGGCCACGGCAAACGCTTCAAGACTTCAGCAGTTCCTCGATTGTCCCGCTGTTCATTCCGTCGCCGCCCCGTGGCTGTTCTCTGTGCCCTCTGTGCTTCCTACCTCTGTGCTCTCTGTGTTTCGCTTTCACGCCAAAAAACGCAAGTAATACAAAATCCCGGCAATCGTCTTCGCGTCGCGAATCTTATTCGCCCTGATCATCTTCTCCACTTCTTTCCGCGTGAACGCCTTGCACTCGATGCGCTCATCCTCTTCCGGCTCCGCTGCTCCCGGCGTCAGCCCCTCCGCCAGCAGAATATACATGCGCTCCTCGAGGAATCCCGGCGTCGGAAACACGTCCAGAAAAATCTTCACCCGCTTCGCGCGGTAACCCGTTTCCTCGATCATCTCTCGCAGCGCTGCCTCTTTTGGCCCTTCGCCTTCATCAATTCGCCCCGCCACGAGCTCCCACATATACTGCCGCGTCGCATGCCGGTACTGCCGAATCAGCAAAATCCGTTTGTCCGGCAAAACTGGCAGCACCACCACCGACCCCGGATGCGTGATCACCTCCCGCACCGTTCGAATCCCGCTCGGCTCGATCACTTCGTCCCGCCGCAGCCCAAACACCGGCCCCTCGTAAATCATCTCGCTCTTCACGATGGACGCCGTCCGAGTCGCCGTTGCCCCGCCCTTCTTTTTCTTCGCCATAGCTGGTACGTTTCTCCGCCGTTATCATACACTGTAGTGGTCGGGCTTTAGCCCGCCGCGCAACATCGCCAACATGCCCATCAACACCATCATCGTCGACGACGAAAAGCCCGCCCGCGAGGAACTCGCCTTCCTCCTCAAATCCTTTCCCGAGGTCAACCTCATCGGCCTCGGCAAAAACGGCCTCGAAGCCGTCTCCCTCATCAAAGAGCATTCTCCCGACCTCGTCTTCCTCGACGTGCAAATGCCCGGCCTCGACGGCTTCGGCGTGCTCAAAAAGCTCGTCGAACGCAAAGTCACCAAAATGCCCCACGTCGTCTTCGCCACCGCCTTCGATCAGTACGCCGTCAAAGCCTTCGACGTGAACGCCGTCGACTACGTCCTCAAGCCCTTCGACAAGGCCCGCATCGCCAAAGCCATCCAGCGCGCCCGCAAAGCGCTGGACACGGACACGTCCGCCACCGATCGTCTCGAGCAGCTCGTCAACCAGCTCGGCACAGCGCGCGAAACTCCGCAGCGCGTCAAAGTCCTCGTCAAGACCGGCCAGCGCCTCCTCCTCGTCGACGCCGACGACATGTTCTTCGCCACCATCGAAGGCGGCGACATCACCGTCCACGCTCGCGACGCCCAAGGCTCCTCCAACTACCGCACCCTCGACGAGCTCGCCGATGCGCTCGACTCCGAAGTCTTCTGGCGCCCCCACCGCTCCTTCCTCGTCAACATCCGCCACGTCAAGGAAGTCGTGCCCTGGTTCAACGCCACCTACATGCTCAAAATGAACGACAAGAAAACCACCGAAATCCCCGTCAGCCGCCCCCAGGCCAAACGCCTCCGCGAACTCTTCAAACTGTAGGGGCGGGTCTTCAGAGCCGTTCTTTTCTCCTGATGTACACGGGCGTGTACCTTGGACTCGTTCTTTTTTTCTTCTACCGCATTGTCTGCTGTTACCCCGCCCAATTCTCAACGCCAACCCCGCGTCTAAAGACCCGCCACTACAACCTCGCCGCTTCCCGTGTTAGCATTCTGCGTACCCCGCGTACATCTGAAACGATGGATTTTTCGCTTAACGACCACCAAACCCTGATTCGCGACACCGTCCGCCAATTCATGGACGCCGAAGTGCGCCCCACCGTAAAGCAGCGCGACCGCGAAGAGCGTTTCCCCAGCGAGGAAATCGCCAAACTCGCCGAACTTGGCTGCTGCGGCATGATGACTCCCGAAGAGTGGGGCGGCCCGGGCCTGGACACGCTCTCCTACGTGCTTATGCTCGAAGAAGTAGCGCGCGTGGACGCCGGCATGGCCACTTCGCTCGGCGTCACCAACTCCGCGGTGCAAATCCCGCTGCTCAAATTCGGCACCGAAGCGCAAAAGCAAAAATATCTGCGCCGCCTCGCCACCGGCGAAATCATCGGCTCCTTCTGCCTTACGGAGCCTGCCGCCGGCTCCGACGCAGCTGGCATTCAGGCACGTGCGGTCGCCACGGCTCGTGTCGGCGCCGGGTTAGGTGTGCGCTCTTCGCCTGCGCCCGCGTTCGCGCCCGCGGCCGGCGCCTCGTGGGCTGGCGCGCCCCTCGGCACGCCGTCCGGCGACATCTACAAACTCAACGGCACCAAAACCTGGGTTTCCAACGGCAGCGTCGCCGGCCTCTTCCTGGTCTTTGCCAAAACCGATCCCGACGCCGGCGGAAAGGGCATCACCGCATTTCTCGTCGAGCCGAGCTTCCCCGGCTTTCACGTCGGCCGCCACGAAGACAAAATGGGCCAGCGCAGCTCTCCCGCCGTCGAAGTTCTACTCAACGATTGCGAAGTGCCGCGCGAAAATCGTCTCGGCGAGGAAGGTCAGGGCCTGAAGATTGCCCTCAGCACGCTCGATGGCGGCCGCATCGGCATCGGCGCGCTCGCTCTCGGCCTCGCGCAAGGCGCCCTCGACGAGTCCATCAAGTACGCCAAGCAGCGCCGCGCCTTTGGCAAAGCCATCGGCGAATTTCAAGGCATCCAATGGATGCTCGCCGACATGCAGACCGAAATCGAAGCCGCCCGCGGCCTGGTCTATCACGCTGCCTGGCTCAAGGACCATCACCCCAGCAAACTCGGCTCCGCCGCCTCTAAAGCCAAACTCTACGCCAGCGAAATGGCCAATCGCGTCGTCTACAAAGCCGTGCAAATCCACGGCAGCTCTGGCTACTCCCGCGAGACCGAAGTCGAGCGCATGTACCGCGACGCCCGTGTCGTCTCCATCTACGAGGGCACCAGCGAAATCCAGCGCATGATCATCGCCCGCGACTTGCTGGGCGCAAAGGTTTGAACGAAATGTAGCGGCGCGCCTGAGGCATAAGGCAGCGCACCAGTGGCACAGGCTTCAGCCTGTGCGCTTTTTGTCGTGACGCCGCAAGACATTGGGAGACCTAGGTGACCACAGGAACTGAGACAAAAAAGAAGCGCGTCGTCAGCGGCATGCGGCCCACCGGCCGCATGCACATTGGGAATTATTTTGGGGCGCTGGAAAATTGGGCTCGGCTGCAAACTGACCCGTCCTATGAACGCTTCTACTTCATCGCGGATTGGCATTCGCTGACCAGCGACTATGCGGACACGTCAAGAATCGCCCAAAACGTGATCGAAATGGCGACGGACTATCTGGCTGGCGGGCTGGACCCGGCGAAGTCCACCATCTTCTTGCAGTCCCTGGTCCCCGAACACGCCGAGCTGCACCTCCTGCTCTCCATGGTCACCCCGCTAGGCTGGCTCGAGCGTGTCCCCACCTACAAAGAAGCTCTCGAAAACGTCAAAGACAAAGACCTGCACAACTACGGCTTCCTCGGCTACCCAGTCCTCCAGTGCGCCGACATTACAATCTACAGCGCGCCCGACATCGCGGGCCTATTTGTGCCGGTCGGTGAAGACCAAGTCTCCCACGTGGAAGCCAGCCGCGAAATCGTGCGTCGATTCAATTTCTTTTACGGATTTTCCATCGACGAGCGCCTGTTTGAACGCTCGAATCGAGAGTCATTGCGAGCCGCAGGGGCGGCTTTCTCCAAGTGGTTGACAGCGCCCCTCCACTCGGCTGCGACCGAACTGACGCCGATTCAAAAGGCCGAGATCGATTCCGAACTACGCAAGAGCATCCTGGAGGGAGGAGTCCAGAACTTCGTCGAGAGAGCACCGACAATCGCGCGATTCTTTCACGCAGCGAAAGTCCTGACCGAGCCCGAGGCAATGCTGACACAAACGCCCCGCATCCCCGGCACCGACGGCCGCAAAATGTCGAAGAGCTACGGCAACGCCATCATGCTCAGCGAGAGCAACGAAAACATCTGGGAAAAAGTCCGCCCCATGAAGACCGACCCGGCGCGCATCCGCCGCACGGATAAGGGTGACCCCGACAAATGTCCGGTGTACGATTGGCACAAGCTGTTTTCGCCCAAGGAGACGCTGGACTGGGCCGCGCACGGCTGCCGCACCGCCGAAATCGGCTGCATCGACTGCAAAAAGAAAATGGTCGAGCACCTCGTGCAGTGGATTACTCCGGTGCGCGAGCGCCGCCTGACGTGGGAGAAGCGCCCCGGCCAAGTGTTGGAGATGATCGACGACGGTTCAAAGCGCGCGCGCGTCGAAGCTCAGAAAACGATGCAGCGAGTACGCGAAGCCGTGTTTCACTGGAAAGACAAGCGCCGCGAGATCGGAGCCGGCGACCCAGTGACACAAGCTGCGGATTTCTTGCTCGATATGCCTCGGAAAGTTAGTCCGAACGACTGAAAGGATAGACGATTCTGCAGATGGCACCGCCGAGCATAGCGGCACGACCAAGGACGCCCTCTTCTCTGAGCCCTCTGTGTCTCTGCGTTTCGCTCTCTTTTTCTTCCCGCATTGCGGCGAAGCGCATCGCAGGGCAGTTCCGCCACGAAGGAAGGAATTCGAATGGCGACGCCGGGTAACAAATTGAATCGCGAAGCGGCCTACAAGGTGCAAATTCCTTTGTACGAAGGCCCGCTCGATCTTCTGCTGGACTTGATCAAACAGCAGAAGATGAATATCCACGACATTCAAATTTCCGCGATTACCACCCAATATCTCGAATATTTGCACAAGCTGGAAGAGCTGAATGTGGATGTGTCGGCGGATTTTATCTACATGGCGGCGACGCTGATTTACATCAAGTCGAAAATGCTGCTGCCGCCCGATCCGCTGGCGAGCGAAGAAGGGCAGGCGGAGGATCCCCGCGCGGACCTTGTCCAACGGCTCGTCGAACACGAAAAATTCAAAAACGCCGCCGCGCTTTTGTACGAAAAACAGCAAATTGAGGAAAATGTCTGGTCGAAGCCGGACAAATCGCTTTACAACGATGAGGGCACGGAAGGTGAACTGGTCGTTTCGCTGGTGGATTTGGTGCGCGTGTTCCAGCAAGTTTTGGAACGGCGCAGAGAAGTCACGCGCATTGAATTGCACCACGAACAGTTTACCGTGGCGCAGATGATTGCAGCGCTGCGCGGCCAGATCCTCGCCAGCGCGGACAGCTCGGTGAATTTGATTGCGTTTTTTGAGGCCTGCCCCTCCCGCCATGCCATGATCGTGGCGTTTCTGGCCGTTCTCGAAATGGTGAAGCTGCAAGCGGTACTGCTGGCGCAGGAAAAACAGTTTGGAGAAATTGTGGTGAAGAAAGGGAAGAGTTTTGACGTGGCCTTCGATGAGACCGGCGCGCTGCGCATGGTTGATGAGGAATATAAATAGTGAGTGGTGGATAGTGAGTAGAAGAGATTCCGAACCAACACAGAGAGCGCTGAGGGCGCAGAGTACGCAGAGAAGAAAGCTTAACGCAGGGGCACAGAGTTCGCAGAGAAGAGAGCGAAAGCATGACCAATGAAGAACGAAAAGCGGCGCTGGAAGCGATCATTTACGCGGCAGACGAGCCGGCGACCATCGAGCAACTTTCAAAGGCGCTGGGCGAAGAAAAGCTTGTGGTGCAGGCGTCGCTGGATGAACTTGTTGCCAGCTATGCGGTTGAAGAGCGTGGGATCGAGATTCGCTGCGTGGCGGGCGGATACAAGTTGTACACCAAGCCGCAGCAGCACGACGTGGTGCGGCGCTTCATCAAGAGTTTGCGGCCGCCGCTGCGCTTGACCATGCCGGCGCTGGAGACGCTGGCGGTGATCGCCTACAAGCAGCCGGTCACGGCGCCGGAAATCTCCGAGATTCGCGGCGTGAACACTTCGGGCGTGATCAGCACGCTACTGGACAAGCGGCTGATTACCACGGCCGGGCGCAAGGAAGTGATTGGACGGCCAATTTTGTACAAGACGTCGAAAGAATTCTTGATGCGCTTTGGGTTGAGCGATTTGGAGGAGTTGCCGAGCTTGAAAGAGTTTGAAGCGCTGGCGCGCGAAGCGTTGGGAGCGGACGAAGGTGTGGCGGCGACGGAAGAAATGCCGAGCGAGGAGTTGCTCGCGGCAGGCGATAGTGCGGCTGCAGAATTCCCAAGCGCAGAGGATGCGCAGGCCGCAGCCGCGCAAGGCGAAGCAAGTGCCGACAATTCCGTGCCGGCGCCCGATGGCGACTCGCGCGAGACGTTCAGCGAGTCGATGGAGCGGGTGGAAGAGGCCTTGGCGGAGGCCGAAGTACTGCGCGAGAGCGAAGCGGCGGCGACGGCGGAAGGGATGCCGGCGGGACCGTTGGACGAAGAGCCACCCGCGGTGAAATCCACGGCGGCGGGAGAATAGTGAGGCAGGCCCGTGCGCAAACCGGCGCGGCTCGCTGCGTGGCTGGGTCTTTTGGGTTTTGGAATCGCCGGGCTGCTGTTCGGCTATCTGGAATGGACAAATTACGCGCGACTTAATCCATTCGTGATCGGCGCGACGATCGTGCTCTGTCCGTCTTCTCTTCTTTCCATTCTGTTTATAGATATAGAGCCACACAGCGTCGAAGCAGCCTTCGCATGGTCATTCGTTGGCGTAATGAACGCCGCGATTTATGCCGGCGCGGGATGGATGGTCGGAACGCGGCTGTTCAAACCAACCCGAGCGCGCAGCTAACAACTCACGTTAGCGAAGGCAATATCGGCGGGGGCGCAGAGGCGCCGCAAGACGAGACCGTTGCGAGGTGTGTGCGCAATCGCGCATCCGGGTTGCCGGGGTGGGCGTTGGCCCAGACTGAAGTCTGTGCCACCCAGCTAGCCGTTTTCGACGCGCGCCTTTATATCCGCGTACGCCACCTCGATGAGCTTGCTTAGCGCTGCAACGTTGGTGGCCGCTCCCGGCCGCAGCTTTACATGACGCATGAACTTGCCGTTGCCCTGCAACAAGCCGGCCGGATCCGGCAGCCCTGCGCCGTGAAAGAACCCCACGTTGACGTGCGACGTGAAGACACCCACGAAACCGAACGGTGCGTCTCCCAGACATGCAGTCGGACAGCCGTCATGCAAAAGCTCCCGCACTTCGTCCCCGCACTTGCGCATCACGTCAAACCACTGCCGCGCCATGGCTCCCAATTCGCCGCCATGTGCTTTCATCCACCTCTCGATGGCGGGATCGCGCTCCACCGCGCCGTCAAATCGCAGCAAGTCCGTCCTCATCGTCGCTCCACGTTCTGCTTTGCGGGCTCTCAGGCAGCTCCGGTTCAAAACGGTGGCACAGGCTTCAGCCTGCCTGCCCTGAGCGCCGAAGGGTGCTCCGGCGACCCGCCATCCTCGTTATACCTCGATCGCCGTCGGAGCGCCTCGTCGTTGTTGCCGCGCTTTCACAACGCCCCAGGCCGCAAGCAAAACAAACTTCCCAGGCCTGCTTGCTCTGCTCGACCAGCATCGCTCTCCCGGCCTTATCGTAGAGCGTCATCGTCATCTTCTCTGTGACCTCTGTGTTCCGGCCTCCGTGCACTCTGTGTTAATTCTTTTTACCCGGGTGCTCCAGGAACGTCTCGCCTTGACCGGTTCCCCACGGGAAGCACCTCGTGCACGGGTGGGAAGACGGCCCTGTAGCCGCGGTCTTTAGACCGCGGAGTCTTTCTGTAGCAAGCCCTGCCCAAAGTACTCCGAATGCCCGTTGGCCAGGTAGGAATCGCACCGTTCGACGCCCAGCCCCTTCAGCGTCAGCACATACTCCCTGAACGTCCTCGCGCTACCGAGCCCGGCGTCGACCCTCGCTACGCATCATGCCCTAAGCCGCGGCCGGTTCGCCAACAACGGCCCGAGCCGTCTTGGGCTGCGGACGCAGCAACAAATAGAAGGCCACGACGTGCGTGATCATCAGCAGGGGCACGTAGATGACCGGGATCGCATACGTGGCGCCCAACTGCCCCGCCATCGCGGGAAGGCCGGCCCGCACGGCGTGGTAATAGTCAAGGATGAGGTCGACCACCCCCACCAGGTTGAACGCGACGACGAATAGCCAGAAGAGCGGACGTATCCTTACCATCAGAAGCGCCAGGATCGCCAGCACGCCGGTTGCAAAGTCCCAATATGCGGCGAACGGGGCGAAGCTGGCGGGCAGATTGCCGACGACGCCCGGCAGAATAAAGACGAGCCCGAAGAAGCGGAAGCTGTGCAGCGTAGCGATGGCGCGCTGCGCCGCGACCAGGTCCATTGCCCTGAGCCTCGGCAGCAGGTACGCGCGGAAGCAAAGCAGCCACGCGACATAACCCAGAATAAGCTGCAGATTGAAGATTACTTGTGGGGACATTTGGCCTCCTGTCGACTTGCCGCGGCCGCGAGCACCGCAGTCATAGAATTATATCCATCATCCTATAGATTCTGCCCAAGCCGCATCCGTTGCATCGTGGGATGATTGGTAGCATCCTATGATCTATGCGCTACCGTCCCCAACATAAGGCGGAAATCCATCAGAAGATCGTGAAAGATGCCGCGCGGCGCGTTCGCGCGGAAGGCTTAACCGGCGCCGCGGTTTCCGCGGTCATGCGCGATGCGGGCCTGACCCACGGCGGCTTTTACAAGCACTTCGCGAGCAAAGACGCACTGCTCCTGGAATCGCTACGCGAGGCCTTTCGGGAAATGGCCGACTTCTTAGCCCGCGCCGCGGAAGAGTGCCCGCCTGGGACCGCCTGGAAGGCCATTGTGCAGGCCTACCTGAGCGCGGAACATTGCGAGCACGCCGAATGTGGGTGCCCGTTGGCGGCCCTGGCGCCAGAGCTTGCGCGGGCCGGCAAAGC
>Ga0335078_10005253_pt1 | contig 19135 bp, 11 predicted proteins | sample Lox_Sample_32_FD_206711 | JGI IMG/M metagenome (GOLD analysis project Ga0335078, IMG submission 206711) | Soil microbial communities from Loxahatchee National Wildlife Refuge, Florida, United States - Lox_Sample_3.2 | ecosystem: Environmental > Terrestrial > Soil > Wetlands | place: USA... | reverse complement strand
CGGTTCGGCATCGCCCGCGATGACACGCTCAAGCTGCGCGAGTTCCCCACCCTGGCGCACGTGATCGGGTTCGTCCGTGACCGCGCCCCCAACCTGCCCGCCCCGGGGGAGCAGGCCGCCGCGGCAGCCGCTCCGGACCAGGCGGCGGCCGCCACCGCGACGGCCCCGCTGACCGGCGCGGCGCCCGCGTTCACCGGCGACATGCAGGCAACGGAAGCGCTGGCACGCCGCATCCCCGTCCCGGTGCTGCGGCCGCCCGCCCGGTCGTGCAAGCCCACCGGGGTGACCCTCGGCGAGGGCACCCGAGTCGTCGTCATGGCCGACGAGGGCGGCGTGGCCCCGGCCCTGGCCCGCAGGCTGACCGGGCTCGGCGTCACCGCGCTGCTGCTCGAGCCGGGCACCGCGGCGGATGACATCGACGCGCGGCTGACCGCCTGGCTGGCCGGCGGGCCGGTGCACGGCCTGTACTGGCTGCCCGGCCTGGACGCCGAGGCAGCGGTCGGCGACCTGGACCTGGCCGGCTGGCGCGAGGCGCTGCGCCGGCGGGTGAAGAACCTGCACGCCGTGGCCCGGCGGCTGGACGCCGAGGGCAGCCTCGGCCCGGCGGGCACGTTCCTGGTGGCCGGCACCCGCCTCGGCGGTTACCACGGCTACGACGAGGCCGGCGCGGTGGCGCCGCTCGGCGGAGCGGTGACCGGGTTCACCAAGGCCTACCGGCGCGAGCGGCCGGATGTCCTGGCCAAGGCCGTGGACTTCCCGCCCAGCCGGAAGACCGCCGCGCTGGCCGACGCGCTGATCGAGGAGACCCTCCGCGACCCTGGCGCCGTCGAGATCGGCCGGGCCGCCGGCCGCCGCTGGGCGGTGGGCCTGCGCGAGATCCCGTTCGGCGGCGGCGGCGACGGCATGGTGCTCGGCAGCGACACCGTGTTCGCCGTCACCGGCGCCGCCGGGGCCATCGTGTCGGCGATCGTCACCGACCTCGCCCGGGCCGCCGGCGGCGGCACGTTCCACCTGCTGGACCTGGTGCCCGAGCCGGATCCGGCGGACGCGGACCTGATCGCGTTCGCCACCGACCGGGACGCCTTCCGCAAGGTGGTCACCGAGCGCATCGCGGCCAGCGGCACCCGGCCCACGCCGGTGCTCGTCGAGCGGGAACTGGCCCGCTACGAGCGGCTGTACTCGGCGCTGACCGCGATCGAGGCGGTGCGCGCGGCCGGCGGCGAGCCCTGCTACCACGCCGTCGACCTGACCGACCCCGGCGCGGTCGGCGCGGTGATGGCCGGCATCCGCGAGCGGCACGGGCACCTGGACGTGCTGCTGCACGCGGCCGGCCTGGAGATCAGCCGGGCCCTCGCGGACAAGGACGCGCGCGAGTTCGGCCTGGTCTTCGACGTCAAGAGCGACGGCCTGGTCAACCTGCTGCACGCCGCGGCGGGCCTCCCGCTCGGCGCGGTGGTGGTGTTCAGCTCGGTGGCAGGCCGGTTCGGCAACGCCGGCCAGACCGACTACAGCGCCGCCAACGACCTGCTCTGCAAGATCATGTCGAGCTTCCGCTCCACCCGGCCGGGCACCCGGGGCATCGCCCTGGACTGGACGGCCTGGGCGGGCCTGGGCATGGCCACCAGGGGATCCATCCCCAAGGTGATGGCCATGGCGGGAATCGAGATGCTGGCGCCGGAGGCGGGCATCCCGTGGATCCGGCGCGAGCTGACGGCCGGGCCGTTCGGCGGCGAAGTCGTGGTCGGCGGCCGGCTCGGCGTGCTGACCGAGGAACTCGACGCCACCGGCGGGCTCGACCCCGCGGCGATCGACACCACCGGCAGCGGGCCGATGGTCGGCACCATCACCGGCATGGGCATCTACTCCGGGCTCACCGGGGAGACCACCCTCGACCCGGCGGCGCAGCCGTTCCTGAACGACCACCGCATCGGGCCGGACCCGGTGCTGCCCGGGGTGATGGGCATCGAGGCGTTCGCCGCCCTGGCCAGCCTCGCCGCACCGGACCTGGCGGTGGCCGGGGTCGAGCAGGTGGACTTCCTGGCCCCGGTGAAGTTCTACCGGGACGAGCCGCGCACGCTGGTGACCACCGCGGTCGTGCGGCCCGACGGGGACGACCTGGTCGCGGACTGCACGCTGACCACCAGCCGGACGCTGAAGGGAGACACCGTCCCCCGGGTCACCACGCACTTCACCGGCCGGGTCAGGCTCACCGCCGGGGCGGTGGCACCCGAGCACGGCGCGGGCCCGGGCGAGCCGGGCGCGGTGGCGGCCGGTCACGGTGACATCTACCAGGTGTTCTTCCACGGCCCGGCGTACCAGGTCATCGACGAGGCATGGCACAGCAACCACGCCGCGGTGGCCCGCATCGCCCGGGACCTGCCGGCCGGCCACGTGCCGCAGACCCGCCACACCACCACCGAGCCGCGGCTCGCCGAGGCCTGCTTCCAGGCCGCGGGCCTGTGGGAGATCGGCCAGGCGGGACAGATGGCGCTGCCCGCGCACGCCGACCACGTCGCCCTGATGCACCGGCCGCGGCGCGGCACGGAGCTGTTCGTGGTGGCGCGGCCGGCCGCGGACGGTAGCTTCGACTGCCAGGTGATGGACGCCGACGGCGACGTCGTGCTCCGGGTGGACGGGTACCGGACCGTCGGCATCGACGGTGCCCTGCCCGCGGCGCCGCAGCAGGCGATCCACGCAGCGATGACCGCCTGAGAGCCGGGACCCACCAGGGAGCTGACATGTCGAGCATTCGCCGGCTGGCCATCGTCAACCGGGGCGGGCCAGCGATGCGGTGCCTGGCCGCGGCCGCTGAGCTCGGCCGCGGCACGGGCGGGCCGATCACCACGATCGCGGTCTACGCCGAGCCCGACGCGGCGTCCTGGTTCGTCCGGGAGGCGGACGAGGCGGTGCCGCTGCCGCCGGCGGCCGCCGGGCCGGGCGGCTACGCCGACCCCGCCCGGCTCATGCCGGCGCTGGCGGCGGCCCGCGCCGACGCGGTGTGGCCCGGCTGGGACCTCGCCGCCGGTACCGCCGAGCTCGCCGCGGAGTGCGAGGACGCGGGGATCGCCTTCGCCGGGCCGCCGAGCGGCGTGCTGCGGCTGCTCGGTGACCCGGTGCGGGCCAGGCAGCTGGCACAGGACGCCGGGGTGCCGGCCCTGCCCGGGGCGGAGGCGGCCGGCGCCGGCCAGCGCGCGGGTGCCCGCTGCGTCGGCGTCCCGGTCCTCGCCGACGGGCACGGCACGGTCTGGGCGCTGGGCGCCTGCGACCGCAGCATCGGCTGGCCCGGCCGGCGGCTCATCGAGGAGTCCGGCTGCACCGCGCTGGAGCCCGCCACCCACGACCGGCTGCGCGAGGCCGCCCTGCGGCTGTGCCGCGCCGCCGGGTACCGCGGCGCGGGCACGGTCGAGTTCCTCCTCGACCCCGGCACCCAGCGGTTCCAGTTCACCGGGGTCTGCGCCGAGCTGTCGCCGGGGCACCCGGTGACCGAGATGACCACCGGGCTCGACCTGGTGGGCCTGCAGCTGCACATCGCCGGCGGCGGGCGCCTGCCCGCGGTGCCGCCGGCCGCCCGGGGGCACGCGATCGCGGCGGCCCTCACCGCCGAGGACCCTGAGCGCGGCTTCGCCCCGGCGCCCGGCCGGGTGGCCGCGCTGCGGCTGCCGGCCGGCCCCGGCCTGCGTGCGGACTGCGGGGTGACCCAGGGCGACGAGGTGGCCGCCGCGGCCGACCCGGTGATCGCCACGGTCGTGGCCTGGGGCGCCGACCGGGACGAGGCGCTCGGCAGGCTGCGGCGGGGGCTGGCGCGATCGCTGGTGGTGATCGACGGCGGGGCCACCAACAAGGCCCTGTTGCTCCGCCTGGCCGACGGGCCGGACATGCGCGCGGGCAGCTACGACACGGCCTGGGCGGGCCGGCTGACCGCGGCCGGCGGCTACCGGCAGCCGCCGGACCCGGTCGCGCTGCTGGCGGCGGCCATCGAGGCCGCGGAAGCCGACCAGGCCGTGGTGCGCGCCAACTTCCTCGCCGCCGCGGCACGGGGCCGCCCGGCGCTGCCGGCCACGGCCGGCCACCGCATCCGGCTGCGGGCCGACGGCGGCAGCTACCAGATGCACGTCCGCGCCCTCGGCCGGGGGGACTACCGGGTCGCCACCGGCGAGGGCCAGGCCGATGTGAACGTCGCCCGCCTCGGCCGCTACGAGCGGGCCGTCACCTGCGCGGGCAGGCGCTACCGGGTCACCGCCGACACCCAGGGATCCCGGCTGCTCATCGAGGTCGACGGCGTCCCGCACGTCATCACCCGCGACGACGGGGGCCAGGTCCGCTGCCCGTCGCCGGCCTTCGTCGTGGCGGTGCTCGTCCGCCCGGGCGACACGGTGCGGGCCGGTGACCCGCTGGCGGTGGTGGAGAGCATGAAGATGGAGTCCACCATCACCGCCCCGCAGGCGGGCACCATCACCTCGGTGCCGGTCCAGGCCAACACCCAGGTGGAGGCCGGGACGCCGGTGGCGCGGCTGCAGGTGGCGGCCGAGCGGGAACCGGGGCCGGGCACCCCGGCCGGCGCGGAGGGCCAGCGGGCCAGCTTCGCCGGGCTGACCGGGACGGGCGGCGCGGACGACAGCGGGCGCATGCTGCGCGCCTACCTGCTCGGCTACGACCTGGAGGACGGCCAGGCCCGGGAGCTCACCCGCAGCCTGGGCGCACGGCAGGCGGCCGTGCCGCCGGACGATCCGGGGCTGCTGCGCGACGAACAGGAGCTGCTGGAGATCTTCGCCGACGCCGCGGCGCTGTCCCGGCGCGTGCACGAGGACGACGAGGAGGACGCCCACGCCCAGAGCCCGCAGGAGTACCTGCACACCTACCTGGCCTTCCTCGACGTGGAGCGCAGCGCCGTCCCGGACAGTTTCGCCGCCGAACTGCGTGCCGCGCTGGCGCACTACGGCGTCCGGTCGCTGGCCCGCAGCCCCGAGCTGGAACAGGCGGTGACGCGCATCTACCGGTCGGTGGGCCGGCTGCGGGCCGCGGCGCCGATCGCGATCGGCATCCTGGGACGCTGGCGGCGGGCCGCCGCCGTGCTGGCCCCCGCGATGACCGACGAGCGGCTGGCCGTGCTGGCCCAGCTCGCCGACTCCACCCACGGACGCTGCCCGGAGGTGTGCGACCTGGCCAGGGACGTGCGGTTCAGCTACGTCGACGCGCCGCTGCTGGCGCAGACCCGGGCGCAGGCCTACGCGCAGATCGAGGCCAGCCTGCGGGAGCTGTCCGCGCCGGCCACGGCCGACGGCCGGCAGGCGGCGGTCAACCGCATCGTCTGGTTCCCGCTGCCGATGCGCGCCACGCTGCGGGACCGGTTCCGCGAGGCGGACGACACCACCAGGCCACTGCTGCTGGAGGCGCGCACCCGGCGCTTCTACCGGATCCGGGGGCTGACCGGGCTGCGCTGCGAGCGGTTCGGCCGCTACCTGACCTGCCTGGCCGACTACACCGACCCCGGCCCGCAGGCCGCGCCGGTCCACCTGGTCACCGCCTACGTCCCGGTCACGGAGCTGCCCGCCTTCGCCGCCGCGCTCACCGGCCACCTGGACCGGCTCGGCGCGGGCCGCCGTGTCGTGGTGGACGTCGAATCCTGGCGGGACGGGCCGCTGCTGGCCGAGGAGCAGATGAGCGCCGAGCTTTCCGGCCTGCTCGCGGCCACCGACTTCGGCCGGGACCTGGACCGGCTCACCGTCACGGTGACCAGCGCGACCGGCCCGGCCGGCCAGGTGGGGGAGAACCTGCGCACGCAGGCCTTCACCTACCGCAGCGCCGACGGCGGCTTCGCCGAGGACCTGCTGTACCGCAACATGCACCCGATGATCGCCGAGCGGCTCGACCTGCGGCAGTTCGCGAACTTCACGCTGCGGCGGCTGCCCAGCGCGGAGGACGTGTACCTGTTCCACGCGGTCGCGCACGCCAACCCCAAGGACGAACGGCTGATCGCCCTGGCCGAGGTGCGCGACCTCACCGCCGCGCGGGACTCCGCGGGCACGGTCCTCGGGTACCCGCACCTGGAGGGGATGCTGACCCAGGCGCTGGCCGAGATCCGCCGCGCCCTCGGCGGCCAGCCGCCGCGCAAGCGCCCGCTGAGCAACCGGGTGGTGCTCTACGTCCGCCCGCCGTGGGACATCCCCGCCGACACCCTGCGCGGCGTCGCGCACCGCCTGGCGCCGCTGGCGGCCGACCTCGGGCTGGAGAAGGTCGCGGTGCGGGTCCGGGTCCCGGACGAGCTCACCGACGAGCCCGCCGAAGCCGTGCTGGACGTGGAGAACATGGAGGACCGGGCGGTCACGGTCCGGTTCGGCCGGCCGGCCGCCGGGCCGATCGAGCCGCTCACCGAGTACCGGCAGAAGGTGCTGCGCGCGCAACGGCTCGGCATGCCCTACCCGTACGAGATCATCCGCATGCTCACCCCGCCGCCGGGGGTGCCCGCGGACTTCCCCGCCGGGGAGTTCACCGAGTACGACCTGCGCGGCGACGGCGCCATGGGCAACGGCGACGGAGCCGACGAGCTGGTGCCGGTGGACCGGCCCTACGGCGGGAACAAGGCCGGCATCATCACCGGCGTGATCACCAGCTTCACGCCGCTGGTGCCCGAGGGGATGCGGCGGGTGGCGATCCTCGGCGACCCGACCGCGGGCCTGGGCAACCTGGCCGAGGCGGAGTGCCGCCGGATCCTCGCCGCGCTGAACCTGGCCGCCAGGCTGCGGCTGCCGGTCGAGTGGTTCGCGCTGTCCTCGGGCGCGCGGATCGCCTGGGACAGCGGTACCGAGAACATGGACTGGGTCGCCGCCGTGCTGCGCCGCCTGATCGAGTTCACCCAGGCCGGCGGCGAGGTCAACATCGTCGTCACCGGGATCAACGTCGGCGCGCAGCCGTACTGGAACGCCGAAGCCACCATGCTCATGCACACCCGGGGCATCCTGATCATGACCCCGGCCAGCGCCATGGTGCTGACCGGCAAGGCCTCGCTGGACTACTCCGGCGGCATGTCCGCCGAGGACAACTTCGGCATCGGCGGGTTCGAGCGGATCATGGGCCCCAACGGGCAGGCGCAGTACTGGGCGCCCAGCCTGGCCGCGGCGTGCGCGCTGCTGCTGCGGCACTACGCCCACAGCTACATCGTCCCCGGCGAGGGGCACCCGCGCCGGGCGCCGACGGCCGACCCGGCCGACCGCGACGTGTGCGCCTCGCCACATCCCCGCATCCCCGGGTCGGACTTCACCGCGGTCGGCGACGTCTTCTCGGCCGAGCTGAACGGGGAGCGCAAGAAGCCCTTCGACATGCGCTCGGTGATGCGGGCGGTCACCGACAGCGACCACGAGCCGTTCGAGCGGTGGGCCCGGTGGCGCGACGCCGAGGGCGTGATCGTCTGGGACGCGCGGGTCGGCGGCTTCGGCGTCTGCCTCATCGGCCTGGAATCGCGCACCGTGCCCCGGTCCGGGCTCGTCCCCGCGGACGGGCCGCCGGCCTGGACGTCGGGCACGCTGTTCCCGCAGGGGTCGCGCAAGCTCGCCCGCGCGGTCAACGCGGCCAGCGGCAACCGGCCGGTCGTCGTGCTCGCCAACCTCGCCGGGTTCGACGGCTCGCCGGAAAGCCTGCGCAAGTGGCAGCTGGAGTACGGCGCGGAGATCGGCCGGGCGGTGACCAACTTCCGCGGCCCGATCGTGTTCGTGGTCGTCTCCCGCTATCACGGGGGCGCGTTCGTGGTGTTCTCCAAGCGGCTGCACGAGGAGATGGACACCGCCGCCGTCACCGGGTCGTTCGCGTCGGTGATCGGCGGGGCGCCGGCCGCCGCCGTGGTCCTGGCCCGCGAGGTCTCGGCGCGGACCGAGAAGGACCCGCGGGTGGTCAGCCAGCGCGAGCGCGCCGGGCAGGAGGCCGCGCCCGCTGCCGGGACCGGTGACGGCCACGCCCTGGCCGACGCCCACCGCCAGCTCGCCGAGGTCATCACGGCCGTCCGGGCGGAGAAGCTGAGGGAGGTCGCGGACGAGTTCGACGGCGTCCACGACATCAAGCGCGCGATGCGGGTGGGCTCGGTCGATCACATCATCGCGCCCGCCGAGCTGCGGCCGTTCATCATCGACGCACTGGAGCGCAGGCTGGCCGGTTCCGGGCCGGCCTGACCCGCCGGGCGCTCAGGCCAGCGGCTGGCCCAGCCACAGGTGCGAGGGCCGGGCCGTGTCGAGCGGGGACCGCTCCTCCAGCGCCGCGGGCGGCGGGCCGCCGCCCGGCCAGCAGGTGGTGAGCAGGAACGCCCCGCTCTGCCGCCACCAGCCCGGGAACACCGCGCCCTCGCTGGTGCGGACCTCCAGCGGCGACCAGGTCAGCTCCGGCGGGTTCAGCTCCGCCACGGTCACCTCGACCGACCGGGTATCCCGGCGCAGGCCGGTGCCCAGCACCTTGAGCGCGCTCTCCTTGGCCGACCACAGCAGGTTGGCGGCCTTGTCGCGGGCCGGCCCCGCGCCCGCCACCAGGCGGCGTTCCGGCCCGGTGAGGTAGTCCCGGACGAAGGCGTCGCTGCGCGGCTCGACGATCTCCACATCGCAGCCGAGCGCGGCGGCGCTCCCCGGGGTGCCGCCCGCCGCCGCCAGGCACACCGCGCAGCCTGCCCGGTCGGTGAGCGACACCCCGCAGGCGGCGGGCTGCCCGTCGACGTAGACCAGCGGCGCGCCGCCCGGCGCGTTGCGGCCCTCGATCCGGGCCAGCTCTCCGGGACCGTCCGGCCAGCCCAGCACCCGGGCCACCGCAACCTTCAGGGCCCAGCGGTTGAGCAGGAAGTCGTTGCGGCGCTTGGCGTACCGCATCCCCGCGGCCCGGCCGCGCTCGGCCGGGGTGAGCCAGCCGCCCGCGGGCGGCAGCTGTTCCTCATGCCGCGCGAGCCACCAGGTGGCCAGCCCGGCGCCGTCCGGGGCGATCGCAGCGGAGCCGTCCATTGGGGCGACAATAGGCCAACCGGTAAGTTACTCGCCAGTTGACATCGCCCGGCTGGTGCCTGACCCTGGAGCGATGACCGCTGGCCAGGACACTGAGTCCGCCGATGAGACCGGGGCGCCGCCAGGCGGCACCTCCCGGTGGAGGGACCTGAACGGGCCGGTCCACTACGTTGACTTCGGCGGCCCGGCGGCCGGCCCGGTGATCGTCTGCGTGCACGGGCTGGGCGGCTCGGCGGCGAACTGGCTGGCGGTCGCGCCGCTGCTGACCGGCACCTACCGGGTGCTGGCACCGGACCTGGCCGGGCACGGCCTGACCCAGTCGCAGGGCCGGGGCACCGACGTGGCATCCAACCGGGTGCTGCTGCACCGGTTCGTCCAGTCCGTGGCCGGCCCGCCGGTCATCCTCATGGGCAACTCGATGGGCGGCATGATCTCGCTGCTCGAGGCCAGCGCGGCCCCCGCCGCGGTGGCGGGCCTGGTCCTGCTCGACCCGGCGCTGCCGTTCGTGCCCGGGCGCCCCGACCCGGCCGTCGCCGGCCTGTTCGCGGCCTACCTCACCCCCGGCCTGAGCCGCGTGGTGATCGCGCGGCGCCGCCGCCTGCCCCCGGCGGAGATGGTCGCCAGCATCCTGCGGCTGTGCTGCGCGGATCCCGCGCGGGTCCCCCCGGAGGTGGTCGCCCGGCACGTCGCGGTCGCGGCCCAGCGGGCCGCGTTCACCGGCGTCGAGCACGACTTCGCCGCGTCGATGCGCTCGGTGATCCGCACCGTGGGCTACCCGCTCGGCCGGGCCTACCGGCAGCGGATCCGGTCGGTCACCTGCCCGGTCCTGCTGATTCACGGGACCGAGGACCGGCTGGTGCCGGTCGCGGCGGCCCGCGCCGCCGCCCGGGCCAACCCCTCCTGGTCGGTGCGGGAGTTCGCGGGGGTGGGCCACGTGCCGCAGCTGGAGGCGGCGCAGCGCACCGCGGGCGTGGTCACCGAGTGGCTGCACTCGGCCGGCCGGGGCGCCGCGCGGGCGGCCAGCGGGCAGGCAACCGGGGGGTAACACCGGCAACCGGCCGGCAACAATTACGGGCCGGCGCGCCGTGCTACGCATTACGGGCATATCCGGCGGGAACTTATGTATAAGATCGCACGCACCCGACGGTGCTGCGAGCCTTGACGGCAACGTCGGTGGCTGCGGGCCCTGGAGGTGCTCATGGGTCTTCGACCGGTGCCCGGGGGTGGCCGGCCCAGGGTGGGGCTGGTGCTCGGCGCGGGGGGAGTGCTCGGCGCGGCATGGATGACCGGTGCGCTGCCCGCGTTGCAGCAGCGCCTGCCGCGCCCGCTCAGCGAGCTTGACCTGATCGTCGGGACCAGCGCGGGCAGCGTCGTGGCCGCCGCGCTGCGCTGCGGGATCAGCATTGACGAGATCGTCGCGCACCAGCGCGGCGAGGGCGTGGGCGTGCTGGCGGACTCCGCCGTCACGGGCCTCACCCGCGGCCCCTGGCCGCGGCTGCCCCGGCTCCGGGCCGGCTCGCCCCGGCTGATGCTCAGCACGGTGCTGACGCCGCACCGGGTGCACGCGGGCGTGGGGGCCAGCGCCTGGGTGCTGCGCGGCCGGGAGAACCACGCCCCGCTGCGCGCGATGGTGCACGCCCTGCACTGCCACGCCCATGGCCTGCCCGCCGTGGGCACGCTGCCGCCCGACTGGGTCGACGGGGGCCAGACCTGGATCGTCGCGGTGGACTACCAGTCCGGCCGGCGGGTGGCGTTCGGCCGGGACGGCGCCCCCGCGGCACGGCTGCCGGACGCCGTCGCCGCCTCGTGCTCCATCCCCGGCTGGTACGAGCCGGTCGTCATCGGGGGGCGCCGCTACGTGGACGGCGGGGTGCGCTCGCCCACCTCGGTGGGGCTGCTGGCCCGGGCCGGCATCGCGGAGGCCTACGTGCTGGCCCCCATGGCCAGCATCGTGACCGACCGGCCGCGCAAGCCGTACGAGCGGGTGGAGCGGCAGGTGCGGGCGCTGATCACCATGACGCTGCTGCGCGAGGTCCGCGCGCTGCGCGCCGCGGGCATCCGGGTCACCGTGCTGACCCCCGGCCCCGACGACCTGGCCGTCATGGGCGCGAACCTGATGGATCCCCGGCGCAGGACGGCGGTGCTGGAGACCTCCCTGGCCACCTCGGCGGCCACGCTCGCCCGCCCGGCCCGGGCGCGGCCCGCGGTGGCGTAGCGGCCGCGGGGCCGGTGCGCCGCGGGCAGGCCCGCGGCGGCGGTCATGCCATCGGACGAGCACCTGCCGCACCAGGTCCACCGGCGCCGAGTCGCAGCGGCCGGCGACCGCCGCCAACATCGATGCCGACAAGGCTCGGAGTGTGCGCCTCGGAATGTACTAGACTCCCGGCATATATGGTCCTGCGAGAGGCTGGCGTGGCGGTGTCAACAAGAGAACCTCTCAATATGCAGCCAGACGGCGGCAAAGCTCTCGTCTACACGATGCGTGATCTCAGTCAGGAGCCCGACCGTGTTATGCGCGAGATAGCGGAGGCTGGAAAGCCTACCTTTATTACCCGCTATGGACGTTTTGTTGCGATCATTACGCCACTTCCCTGGGGGCGTGTCGAATCACAGATGCTCGCCGCACTCGCCCGGGAGATTGGCGAGCAAGACGGTGGTTCAACCTGTTAGTTAGCGTTTGCCGGCACTTGCTGCCAAGGACCAAGGTGTGAGCCCAGCATGATGACAGTTTCGTGGTCGCGCCAGGCGGAATCCGATTTGGCAGACGTCAGTCCTGTCCTGCGAGACCGACTCAGGATTATCGCAGAAGAGATCGTGCACGAAGTTCCGCTTCAGCTGGGACATGCAGACGAAGGGACCAGTGGCGGGATCATGTGGCATCGCGCTGTCGGCCATGAAAAACTGCCGGAGCAAGCCGACAACCCGCAGAACTACTTTCTCCTCTACAGGCCGTTAAATCTCGGGGACTTCGAGATAGTCCGCATTTGCAGCATCAAGCAGATCGCCAGCATGTGGGTAGAAATGCATGATCTCAGCCTCCCGTGACTATGGGGACGAGCAGGCTAAGAGAGCCGAGGAGGCTAGCCCGCCCCCGCCTCGCCAGCGCGCTTTCCTGGTTCCAGGCCGTTCGGGAAGACAACGGGATCGAGCAAATTACGAACTGGCGTCTCATACCACTCCCTGTTCTCCCGCCACCATTGCTGGAGTACGCAGCTTCCCGCAACGAGATCCCGAAAATAATGCTGCCACACCTCGGCGGTCTCGTTCGCTAGCAGCGGCGACTGGTCAAGGGTCATGGATATGAAATCGAGAAACATCTCGGCCGTAGTCAGCACCCGCGTCCGTAGGGGTCCCGCCTCGGGAATCGGACGCCCTCCATAAATATATGGGTACAACTCAGGATGCTTGATGAGGAGCCGTCCCAGGTCATGCATCGTAGAGTTTATATTGAGAGCCACGCTTGCGGTATTGATCTTGTTGGTTGCCCTGGTGGCCTCGGTCAGCAATCGCGTCTGCGCGGTTAATTGATAGGTCTGCAGGGCACTTATCAGCATGGTAACGGCCACCACCAGAAGAGTGCCAATAGCGATAGTGCCCGCCAAGTTCATATTGCCCACCCTCTCTGGGAACGCAGCCAAACATGGGGAAAGTGACGGTACCGCCTTGTCCGGGTGTGATGTAGCGCTAGCGCGCCGAGGCCTCTGTTGGAACCCGGGGCCGCATGCTCCGGCATCACATCCTAAGTATCTCCTACTTTGCGGTGGCCGACAAGTGATACGATGACCTTACCCTTAGCAACTCCCTCTTGTGGAGGAATCCATGCCGAAGCTGACGTATATTATGGATGAAGCCATCAAGAAACTCGGCATTCGCGGATCGGCCGTTGTCGAAATCTCGGGCCTGACCATACGGCCTGCCGACCTGGAACTCGAAGAGCTCAAGCAACAGGCAACAGGCAGAATCCTGTCGCTCTCCGACGATGAGATACAATCTGACATCATATTGCAAAGCTACAGGCGCCTCGTTGAAGACATGGGCCGCAGCCTCAAGAAGTTCCCGCCAGCAGCAGAGAATCTTGTCCGTCAGGTGCGAAGGACCTGTGCATTCCCATCAATCAACACAGCCGTCGACTGCTACAATATTGTCGCCGCCGCCAGGTCGCTCGCTCTAGGTGCGCACGATCTGGCAAAACTGGGAGATACCATCTACTTCCGTCTCTCAGGCGGCGGTGAGCCTTTCACGCCGGTAGGGAGCACCAGCACAAAGTTCACCCAGCAGGGTGACTTCGTCTACGCAGACAGCACCCGTGTGCTTGCCTGGCTTGATTCCAAAGATTGCGACGACGCGAAGATATCACTAACGACAGAGAGCATGATCATAGTTATTCAGGGAACTGACAAGACATCTCGTGAGTATAACATGCATGCCGCAGCGGAAGCTGGCAGCCTGATCAACAGGTTCTGCGGGGGCTACCACGATGTATTCGCAATAGATTAATAGCGGTTTGCCTTTTAAGCCTCCCTGGATTCTGGGTAAGAGGTCAAGTATCCGCCCATGCGCCGGAAATAGTCATAGGCAGCGACGTCGCACCCGTCCGCCGTTCGTATCCACTCCAGCGAGGTTCCGAATTCCTCGCCCGTGCTTGCGTGCGGCCCACTGACGACGACAACGCCGTTGCCCTCACGGCAGAATATGCGCCCCGCCGTTCCGCCATACCGCCTGGCCGATACCGATGCCTTAAGGATCTTCACCGGCTGACCGCGGTAATAGCCAAACGCATTTGGATAGGGGTCTGCCTGAGCGCGTATTAGATTGACGATCTGATTAGCCGGATGCTGCCAGTCGATCCGGCTATCTTCTGTAGAGCGCTTATGGAAGAACGTCGCCTTCCGCGGATCTTGTTCGATCCAGCGCGCCTGATCTCTCTCTATCAGGTGCAGAGCTTGCAAAATCATCCGAGGGAAAAGTGGAATAGTCTTGTGAAACAGGTCGGCGACGTTGTCGGCTGGCTCGACCTGTATCCGTTCCTGAAGCAATATGGGCCCTAGGTCCAGTTCCTCTATCATGGCATGAACGGTTACGCCGACCTCCTTTTCGCCATTGACCAAGGCCCAGTTAAGAGGCGCGAACCCGCCATATCGTGGTAGGAGCCCATCATGCACATTAATCGCTCCGTGCTTTGCGAGCCCACAGATGACGGGTGATATCCAGGTGCGCCAATTTGACGATACAAGGATATCGGGCTTTATATCGGAGATGATGGCCTTGCAGTCATCATCGTTGACACGTGTACGCACTAGATATGGAACATGATGGTCGGATGCAAGTTTTGCGACAGAGCCATCCCAGACGTTGTCGTACTCATGAGTGCTGCTCGGGTGAGTGATGATGAGTGGTACGTCATGCCTAGAAGCGAGCAGCGCTTTCAATACGCTGTGGCCCCACACCTGATACCCCATGAACAGTACTCTCATTAATACCTCTCGGGTGGCCGGTGATACTGACTAGGGCTGGCAGATGGGGCTGGAGGGCTCGGCGCAGCCCGATGATGGGGGCCAGGATAGAGCCGATGATCCACGCCTCGACGGTATCGGGCGCCCCCTCCCGCGGCTCTGTGGCGAGGCGAGCACTGTCCAGCCGTCCGTCACCCTATGGACGTGCGCTAAGAACTCTCCCTGGGCAAGTCCCTAAGGGGTAGCGACCAGATATATGAGAACCCGCCACCAGCTGCATGATTGAAAGAATCCTCAGCGTCGTATGTTGCCAGCCGCATGTTATATCGCGCATTCGGCGACATGCGCGACAGTGGAGTACAGCAGCCCCTGAAAAGCTCCAGGGTCACGTCGCCGTTAATGCGTTCCTGGATTACCCCCGAGTAAGCGTCTAGTGCACGACGCAGATCCGAGAACCAGTAGCCGTAGTACACCAGCTCGGCGTAACGGAGCGCCAGGCCCTGTTTATGGTGGAGCGTCTCGCGATCGACGACAAGGCTTTCCAGTTCTTCATGCGCTGCCATCAAGATAGTGGCGGCCGGAGCTTCATAGATGCCTCGTGTCTTGATTCCGGCGATCCTGCTCTCAATGATGTCAATACGGCCAATACAGTGTTGCGCGCCCAGCTGGTTCAGCTCCGTGACGATTCGGCAGAGCGGGAGATGTTGACCATCCATATGAATCGGCTTGCCTCCAGCGAAGCCTATCGTAACCCGGGTTGGGGAGTCCGGCGCTTTGGCGGGGGGCCGGGTGATCTGCCAGGCATCAGCAGGTGGCTCGCGTTCAATATGATCGAGCTCACCGCATTCTATGCTGGTACCCCAGACGTTGGTGTCGATGCTATAGACACTCGCTGTCTCCGGTGGCACGGGTATTCCCTTTCTTCGGGCATATTCGACTTCGTCGGCTCTGCTCTTCATCTCCCACTCCATGACTGGGGCAAGAATCCGGAGGCCGGGATCCAAGGCTACGATGCTGGTGTAGAAGCGGACCTGATCATTGCCCTTGGCTGTGGCACCATGCGCCACGGCATCGGCACCCAGCTCATGCGCCAGTTCTACGATCCGCTGGGCGATAAGTGGCCTCGACAGGGGGGCTGCGAGCAGGTACTTTCCTTCGTAGCGGGCATGCATTTGCAGCGCGGGCATCGCGAACTCGGTGAGAAATCTCGTGGTCAGGCTCTCAAGCCGCACTTCGACAGCACCGGTATCCTCTGCCCGGCGGCGGATTTCCTCCAATGACTCGACCTGGCCGATGTCGGCACAGAAGGCAATGACTTCTGCGTCATACTTGTCAATAAGCCAGCGCAGGGCGACCGAGGTATCTAGGCCACCCGAGTAGGCCAGGATGATCTTCAAGACATCCTCCGCTCCACGCTGGTACCGCCTGGCGTTCTTGAGAGCTCGTGAATGACGATGTCCACGGCTTCCCTTATGGCCGTCCCGGTGGTAACGCTGTGGGCTGCCCGCATTGCTGCGTCACGCGCCCGCGATAGGTGAGCATCAGTCGACTGCACCCATTGTCGCTGTTTATCTGCGCTTACCATGAGTTCGTCATTGAGCCGCTCCGTCTCCTCAGGGCGAGCGCTCCCCCTGCTGCTGTATCGTTCAAGTACCGCCTGGGGTGCCACAATGTGACGTATCTTCGCCGCATCTACCGCACACCCGAGTTCCTCCAGGAACAGGCTGGCCATCTCAGCGTTGCGCAGAGTCTCGCCGCGTTCGAGCAAGGAACTAACCAACATGCCAACAACCTGGAACGCCTTCCGGAACGCCATCTGATGTTCCAGGACCAGATAGTTCGCCAGTTCGGTCGCAGTCGAGAAGTTGTCCCAGCAGAGGTTCTCCCCTCTTTCGGTATCAAATTGCAAGGTGGTAGCTTGCTCGGCCAGCACGCGCAATGTCTGCAAGTGCGAGTCTATGCTGTGCCACATATATGGCTTGTCTTCCTGAAGGTCGCAGCTATAGCCGAGAGGCACGCCCTTCATGGCCGTTAGCAGCTGTACTAGCGCCGCAGTGCTGCGGCCCGCGCGCGCTCGTGCGAGTTCAGCGACAACCGGATTCTTCTTCTGCGGCATGATGGAGCTGCCAGTAGCGAACGCATCGCCGACTTCGCAAAGTGCGTATTCATGGCTGCTCCAGATAACGATCTCTTCTGCCATGCGAGATAGCGTGCAGCCTCCGATCGCGATGGCGGAGGCAGTCTCTATGATGTAGTCGCGTGCGCTGGTGGCATCCAGCGAATGCGTTAAGAGACGGGCGAATCCCAATAGCTGGGCACTGAGCTGACGGTCTATATTGAAAGAGGATCCGGCCAGGGCGCAGCCACCGAGGGGCGACTCATTCGTGCGACTAAAGGCGTCGCGAAGTCGCGCGGTGTCTCTTAGCAGCATGCTTGCGTGTGCGGTTCGCCAGAAAGCCACGCTTATCGGCTGGGCCGCCTGGCCATGCGTATACCCGGGGAGCACCGCGAAGTAGTCCTCATTGCGATTGCGCAACAGTACGTCAACGAGGTCGAGGGTGGCCTCGGCCAGGTCCAGTTGTGCACGCCTCAGATACATCCGGGTGTCGGTGGAAACCTGGTCGTTCCTGGATCGGGCGGTGTGCAGGCGGCCCCCCACGTCGATACCGAGCCCAGAGATCACTTTGTGCTCGATGTTGAGATGGACGTCCTCGAATTGCCGATCGAGAGTGAGGCTTCCGTTGCTGTGCTCTGCTGTCAGCGCGATCAGCGTACCGAGGAGCGCCCTGACGGCGCCCGAGGGAATTATGTCCCGGTAACCCAGCGCCAATACGTGTACCATGTCTTGCCATAGGTCGAACTCGATAAGCCGTTCGTCGATAGCGGTGGTCTCTGTATAGCTGAGGACATCGGAGATCATATCCTGCGTAAATCGTGCTCCCCACAGCCTAGTTGTCACTTTAAGCCTCACCGTTACGGGAATAGATGTCGAGCAACTGACTTGGCCCCGGGACCTTCGAAGTGATGTGCGGTTGCGGGGTCACTAACGGCCGCTATGCCCCCAAAGGGAAGTATGAACGAACTTCGTTCGCCTGCCAAGTACCCTTTGCCCGGCGTCCCGTAATGCTGCTGGGCCGCGCGGAAGGTCAGGAATCGAGCTAAGTGCACGGCCCCCGGCGGCGGGCCCCACCGGCGCCAGCCCGGGTGGACCGCGAAGAACCGCGACGGCCCGGGCGGGTTGGCCGCCAGGGCGGCCCGGGGGACCAGGCTGAGGCCGGCCGGCACGGGCTGCCACCATCCCGCCCGCCGGAACAGCCGGCTGAACAGTTCCGGCTGCCTGCCGCGCGGGCCGAGGATCATCTCCAGCGGCGCCGTGCCGCCGGCCGGCTGCCAGCGGAAATCCCCGGACAGGCGCAGCACGGCCCCGGTGTTGGGGAGCGCGGCGTGCGGGGTGAGGCAGTGGAAGATGAGCACGTCGCCGGGCCGGTAACCGGTGGTCGCCCAGCCGGGCTCGGCCTGGTGCAGCGGCCGCGGCCGCCGCGGTGGCCCGAGATGGCCGCCCGGCCGGACCGCCAGGCCGCCGAGGGCGGCCGGCAGTTCCATCAGCGGAACCCAGCTGGTCAGCATGTCCTGGACCCCGCCGACCGCGTAGTCGCAGTGGATGTACCGGCCCCGGGGGCGGGCACCCGGCCGCTCCGGGTAGATCGCGCGCAGCACCTTCGCCGGGTAGGAGAAGGCCCCGGGCCCCAGGATTCGCCGCACGGCGGCACGCAGCGGCGGCAGGTACGGGATCCGGTTGAACGCGGCGCTGACCAGGGCGGCGCGGAAGGCCGGGTCGCCCAGCGCGTCCATCGGGTTGACCGCACGCGGCACCGCGGATGGCGTGCCCCGCTCGTCGGCCCACCCGCCGGACCGCAGGCACGCGGTGACCGCGTCCCGGGCCGCCAGGACCGGCGCGGCTGGCAGCAGGCTGCGGAAGAACAGGTAGCCGTCGGCCGCCAGCCGGCCGGCCAGGGCGGCCTGATCGTCCACCAGGCCGATGGAATCGGCCAGCTCGTCCACGCCCCCACGATAGCCACGCGGCCCGCCGCGGGCGGCGGCGCGCGAGCCGGCTGGCAGGATGTCAGGAAGCCGGGCGGCGGGCCCCGGGAGCGCGTGGGAGGAGGTGCCGGGGCTGCGATTTCACCGGCTGCAGGTGCTGCGCCGCCTGCCCCATCCCGGGCGTGGTTTCACCCAGGGCCTCATCGTCGCCGGCGGCACGGTCTGGGAGAGCAGCGGCGGCTACGGGCAGTCGTCGCTGCGCCGCTACGGCCTGGGCGCGCAGCAGCCGGACGGCCAGGCGCCGCTGCCGCCTGAGCTGTTCGGTGAGGGCATCTGCCGGGCCGGTGCGCACATCTGGCAGCTGACCTGGCGGGAACGGGTCGCGCTGCGCTGGGACGCGGGCAGCCTGGAACTGCACGGCACGGTGGGGTTCAACCGCGAGGGCTGGGGGATCTGCGCCGCCCCCGGCCTGATCCTGACCAGCGACGGCAGCAGCGAGCTGGTCCTGCGCGACCCCGGGACGCTGGCGCCGTACGGCACGATCCGGGTGCGACTGGACGGCCACCGCATCCCGGGCCTCAACGACCTCGACTGGCGCGACGGGCAGGTCTGGGCGAACGTCCTGGGCAGGCGCTACCTGGTGGGAATCGATTCGGGCAGCGGCGAGGTCAC
>Ga0335078_10005252_pt1 | contig 19136 bp, 12 predicted proteins | sample Lox_Sample_32_FD_206711 | JGI IMG/M metagenome (GOLD analysis project Ga0335078, IMG submission 206711) | Soil microbial communities from Loxahatchee National Wildlife Refuge, Florida, United States - Lox_Sample_3.2 | ecosystem: Environmental > Terrestrial > Soil > Wetlands | place: USA... | reverse complement strand
TCGCGGATCACGCGCACGGGCGTCGCCGGCGGCAGATCGGCGCGAATCGATTTCCACGTGGAGCCGTAATCGCTGGATTTGAACAGATAGGTAGTGAAATCGTCGTTGCGATGACCGTCGAAGGCCAGAAACACCGTGCCGGCGTCGTAGCGCGACGCCACCAGCCGGCTCACCCAGCGTTTTCCTGGCATGCCGGGCAGGTTCGCGGCGATGTTCTTCCAGTTCTTGCCGTCGCGCGTGGCCCAGACGTTGCCGTCATCGGTGCCGGCGTAGAGAACCGCGGAAGCGAGCGGCGATTCCGCGATGGTGGTGATGGTTCCCACTTTCTCGGTGGTCAGATCGGGACTGATTGCCGTCCACGAGTCGCCGCGGTCGTTCGATTGGAATACGAAATTGCCGCCGATGAACAAGGTCTTGGGGTCGTGCGCGGAGATCAGGAGCGGCGCTTCCCAGTTGAAGCGATACGCCGGTTGCCCGCTGCGCGCGGTGGGCTTGATGCTGGTATTGCGCCCGCTGTGCAGGTGGTGGCGGACCACGCCGCCGTTCTGCGATTCCGCATAAATGATGTTGTAGTCGGTGGGATCGACGCGCACCTGGAAGCCGTCGCCGGTCTGCACCTTGAACCAGTCGGCATATTTGATCCCTACCTGGTTGCGTGTGGCGCTGGGACCGGCCCACGAGCAGTAATCCTGCGAACCGCCATAAATATAGTAGGGACGGCGCATGTCGACGTCCACGGAATACATCTGGCTGAGCGCCATCTGATTCTGGAAGTCCCACGTGTGGCCGCCATCCCAGGTCATGTAGACGCCGCCATCGTTGCCATCGAGGATGTGGCGCGGATTTTTCGGATCGATCCACAGGGCGTGGTGATCGACGTGGATGTTCTCGGTGACGTTGCGAAAGGTCGTGCCGCCGTCGTCCGATTCGGAGTTGTTGGGGCCGAGAACGAAGAGGTGATTTTCGTTGGTGGGGTCGACGCGGACCTGGCTGTAGTAGAACGGCCGGTTGTCGACGGAATTCACCCAGCGCCAGGTTTCGCCGCGATCGTCGGAGCGGAAGACGCCGCCATCGCGCATGGTGCGCGGACCGGGCGGCGGAGGAGGCGGCGCGTTCTCATCGCCGGTACCGAGGGGCGCCGTGGTGGGAGTCTGCACGACGGCGTAAACGACGGCGGGATTGCTGGGAGCTACCGCCAGGCCGATGCGCCCGAGGTCGCCGCGCGGCAATCCCTGGGTGAGTCTGCGCCAATTGCGGCCGCCGTCGCTGGTCTTGAAAATTCCGCTTCCGGGGCCCCACTGCTTTCCGGGGTCGCCGCCGGCGAACCCATCGCGGCGGACTTCGTACGCCGCGGCGTAGAGCGTGTTGGGGTCGCCGGGATCCATGGCGAGATCGACGACGCCGGTGTTCTCGTCGATGGCGAGGCTCTGGGTCCAGGTGAGGCCGCCGTCAGTCGTTTTATAGACACCGCGCTCTTTGTTCGGCCCCCAGATGTGGCCGAGCGCGGCGACGTAGACCACGTCGGGATTGCGCGGATCGATGCGGATGCGGCCGATGTGCTGCGAATCCTCGAGCCCCATGCGATGCCAGGTTTTTCCGCCGTCGGCCGTCTTGTAGACGCCATCGCCCCATGACACGCTGTTGCGCGGATTGGCCTCGCCGGTGCCGACCCACACCGTATCGGGGTTCGACGGATCGGCCGCGACGGCGCCGGTGGCGCCGACGGTCTCGTGCTCGAAGATGGGCTGCCACGTGGTGCCCTGGTTGGCGCTCTTCCAGACGCCGCCTCCTCCGGTGGCGATGTAGATGCGCGCGGGGTCGCCGGAGACGGAGATATCGACGACGCGCCCGCCGGCTCCCGCCGGTCCGACGGATCGCCAGGTGAAGTGCTGGAGCAGATCTTCGTCGAACTGCTGCGCGCAGAGAGATACCACCAGCAAAGGGAGAGCGAGGGTGAGGCGCTTCATAAGTTCTGCAACGTATCGCAGCGGGGTGGTGATGTCAAGGAGAAGCGGTCAGCGATCAGCTTTCAGCCAAAATGCGCCGGCTCAGCGGGCCTCGGGCTGTGCCAGGGAATTGTGCGCGCATCGTCTTCCCCAGTAGAGGAGGCAGAGTTCGCAGAGGGGGCCGCTCCGCGGGCGGCCTTATGCGCCGGCCCGGCGGTTTGGAACGGTCGCAGAGCAGTAATGGATGTTCATTTGGCGACTTCGAATGCCAGGAGAATGTTGCCGGGGAGTCCTCCGGTGTTGGCGTAGCCGGAGTTGACGTAGAGCATGCCGTCGGCGACGGTGGGGCCGGTGCCGCTGAACGAACCGCCGTGGGCGGGAATTCTGTTGACGGTGCGGAAGGCGCGGTTGGCGTCGAAGTCCCAGACAATCTCGCCGTTGGTCATGCGGTAGGCGCGAAGATGGCCGTCCATGGACGGCGAAAAAACGATGCCGGGAACCGCCGTGGCGGCGGCCAACTGCGCGGAGGAGCATCCGGGCTGTGCGGCGCATGCAGGCTTGGGCGCGGGGGTTTTCCACAGGACTTTGCCGGTGGCGGCGTCGAGGGCGAAAAGGCCGCCAGCGGTGGGCAGGCCCCAATCGGAGAGCGGCGCGAAGACCACGCCATCGGCGGCGGCCATGCCCCATTCGATGCCGCCGAGTTTACCGCCTTGTCCGATGCGCGTCTGCCAGACGAACTTGCCGTCCCGGTCTGGGTCGAGACCGTGGACCACGCCGGATTTCTGGCCGGCGACGAGGATCTGTTTGCCGTCGGGGAGCTTCACGAGAATCGGCGAAGAGGCGAAATCGACGTCTTCACCGGCGTTATTGGGGCAGTTGCCGGTAGGGGTGTCGCCGCAGCCCCAGTTGAACATGTCGAGCGTGGCCTGCTGCGTCCAGCGGATTTCGCCGGTGGCGAGGTCCATGGCCACGAGGGCGTCGGCGGTCTTTACGGGCGGGTCGGAATAGCCGTTGCCGGTGGCGACGTAGAGGACGTTGCGCCGGGGGTCGAGCGTTGGGGAAGACCAGACGGTAGCGCCGGAGGGTCCGTAATATTGGATGCCCTTGTCGCGTTTGGTAGGCCCGGCTTCCGGGGTGGTGAAGGTGCGCCAGATCTCCTTGCCGGTTTCGGCATCGAGCGCAACCACGTTGCCGCGGAACGTGCAACAAGGATACTGCGGCTGCGAGCCGGCGTTTTCCTCCTGCGATGCGATGGGGACGTACAGGCGGCCGGCGTAGAGTTTGGGAGCGCCGGTGATGCGCGTGAAGGGTTGGGAATCGAGCTTCTTTTGCCAGAGGAGCGCGCCGGTATCGGCGTCGAGCGCGTAGAAGTTGGAATCGAGGTCGCCGACGTAGGCGCGTGGACCGGGCCCGATGACGACGGCGGCGCGCACCAGCGTCTGCGCCTGAAACATCCAGTAGATGCACCCGCTGCGGGCGTCGAGGGCGTAGACCGTGCCGTCGTTGCTGCCGGTGTAGAGGCGGCCATCGACGATGGTGGGCTGGCCGAAGGCGGTGTTGCCGTTAGGGAAACCGAAGGCCCATTTCAGGCGGAGGCGGCCGACGGAATCGGCGTCGATGAGCGCCGAGGCGGCGGGTTGGAAGCGGGTGTTCCAACCGTCGACGCCCCATCCGTTCCACGCGGATCCGGGGGCGGGCCTGGTTCCGGCGGGGCAAAGGCCGGCCATCCGCGGGGACACGGAGGAATCGACCTTACCGAGATAGCGTGCGACCGCTTTGCGCTCGTCGGCGGTGAGAGAGGCGCCCTGGGCCTTCATGACTCCGGTTCCGAGCGCCCGGAGAATCACCTCCCACGGCATCGAGGACATGGCGTCGGGCAGGGGCGCGTGCGCTCCGCTATTGGGAGAATGGCACCGCTGGCAGTGCTCCATGAAGACGCGGGTGGGCTCCTGGGCGTTCAGGAGCGCGAGGGGAAGGCCGGCGAGGAAGAGGAAACGCAAGTAGGGACGGGCTCCTCGGTAAATGCTATCACGGGGACGGCGAGGTTTCGGGGGCCAGGGAACCGGTTCACGACAAGTCGAGCGCCGAAGGGCGCCGACGTTCATGGGGCGAGGTAACTTTGGATTCACCGCCGAGGCCGGGGGGACATAGAGGGAAGGGGAAGACATCGCTCACCACAGAGGCACGGAGCCAGGGAGAGAAATAAAGGTCAAAATCAAACCGGAGGACACGGAGATGGCGGAGCATACGGAGGTGGCTGCCTGCGGGCGGCCTTTTGGGGACGCCGACGGCGCGGGCGGCAGGATCGTCGCGCAGCACGACGATGTCATGGAATAGCAGTACAACGCGGCGAAGCCGCAAACAGTGGGTGACACCGCAGAGGCGCAGAGAAAACATAGAACAAGACCCCGACGGCCGTATGAGGCTGTCGCGTCTTCCTTGAGGCTGAGGAGGCGAGGCACGCAGAGTGGGCCGCCTGGGGGCCTTTTGGGGACGCCGACGCCGTGGGCGACAGGATCGTCGCGCCGCGCGACGATGTCATGGAATAGTAGTACAGAGACACCGAGGAAGCACAAGAAGGATTGTTTGCGATTGCGCGTGTCGCATCTTCCTTAAGGCACCTCCCTGACTTCGTGATCTGATGCGGCCCCGCGAGCAAAAGCGACGGGCCCCACCGATCCGTGAAACCAGTCGGGGCCGGAACATCGGCGCCGCGAGGCGTTGGCCCGCTATTGCAGGGCTTCGACGATGGCAGCTTCGGCGATGGGGGCCATCAACTTATAGCCTTCGGCGTTGGGGTGCAGGCCGTCGCGGGAGATTCCGGGCTTCAGGAATCCGGCGCTATCGACGAGCGCCGAGAAATAGTCCGCGTAGACGGCCTGGGCACGGGCAGCGTAGGACTTGATCCAGGCGTTGAGCTTGACGATGTCGGAGGGCGGGCGGCCTTCGCTCATCTTGACCTGGCCATAGTCGGCAACCGGAGTGATGGAGCAGAGGATCACTTTGATGCCGTGGGCATGCGCCAGTTCGGTCATGGCCTGGAGATTCTCTTCGATCATGGTGGGCGTCTCGGGGCCGGTGTTGCGGGCGATGTCATTGGTGCCGGCCAGGATGATGACGGCGGCGGGTTTGAGATCGATGACATCGGGAAACATGCGGACCAACATTTGCGGGGTGGTCTGACCGCTGATGCCGCGGTTCACGTACGGCTTGCCGGGGAACGAATCATCGAGGCGCCAGCCGATGGTGATGGAATCGCCCATGAAGACGACGCGTTTCGGGTCGGAAGGTTGCTTTTTGAGCTCCTCGTTGGCGGCGTAGAACTGGCCGAGCTGGTTCCAGTCATCGAGCTGATTCGCCAGGCGCTGAATCGTGCCAGCGAGGCAGCACTGGGTTTTGGGACTTCTGAAACCATCCACCGTCTGGGCCGGGGCGGCGCCTACCAGCAACAAACCGGCCACGGGCAGCAAGCAGAACGTCTTTCCCATATTTTGGATTCTCCGTCAAAGATTATAAATCACGCTGACATCCGATATCGCCGTTCACAGGTTTTCGAAAAAAATATGGCCGTTGGTTCTGAGTAACTTAGAGTCGCGGAGCCGGGGGGCGCTCGCGACATGATTGCTACCTTGACGTCGGCCAGGGGCTCATTTCAGGACGAGCCGAAGGCCGAAAAGGAATGCTGCGATCATGAAATGGTTTTGTAAGGGGATGCTCCTGGGTTTGCTTGCGGCATCGCCGGCCGCGCGGGCGCAGACATCAGTCGACTTGCGGACGCAGAGTAAGAGCGTGGATTTTTCGGCGGCGTCGTCGACCAAGCCGTTCCAGACGGGCGCGGCATTGCCTGCGACGTGTTCGGTGGGCGCAACCTATTTCAACACGACGGCGCCGGCGGGGAAGAACCTGTATGGCTGCACGGCCCCGAACACGTGGACGCTGTTGGGATCGAGCGTGTGGTTCGGCGGGGGCGCGGCGAATGCCGGCGACTGCGCGCAATTCAATGGCGCGGGAAACATCGTAGACGCCGGCGGGCCTTGCGGCTCCCCGACGGCGGTGACCATGGCGAGCCCATTCAGCACGGCAGGGTCGGTGATCGTGTCGGCGGGCCCAGGACGGGCGGGCGTTGCCAGTTCGTGTACGAACAGCGGCGGCACGCTGGCGTGTCCCGGCGGATTCGCAGGATCTATCAGCTGGCCCGCGGGATCGGGCACGAACACGCGCCAGATCCTGGGGCCGACCGGTCCATTTACAACGAGCTTCAACTACATATGGGCGGACGCGGTGCCGGCGGGCGCAACGTTGATGAAGATCGGAGCGCCGTCGGCGGGAGCATCGAGCCTGGGACCGGCGATTCCAGATACGGACTATGTAACCCCATCAGGGACAGGCGCGCTACAGAACAAGACGCTCGACGGGTCTAACTTATTCAGCAGCTATGCCCCCTGGACGCAAATTCCGACGCCGAGCGCTCCGTCTTTCGGTTACTTGAGGGTCTATGCCAAAACCGGAGGCGGCCTGTGCTGGATGAATTCTTCCGGAACAGAAACGTGCGGAGGAACGGGACTGAACGATCCGGGATCGAGCGGACTGATCGTAGAGACATCTCCGGGAGTAATAGCAAATCGTACACTTACCGCCGGGTCGACGAACCTATCGATCACTAATGGCGGCGGAGCGGGCGGTAATCCGACGATCGACATTGGAACGGCGGTGAATTTCAGCGGCAAGACGACAACGCCGGTACAAGTGGGAGTGTCGGCCGCGGTGCCGAGCACGTGTACGGCGGGCCAATTGTATTTTGCTACCGACGGAGTCGCGGGGCGCCAGTTGGAGACTTGCACCGCGACTAATACCTGGGCGCAGGTGGCGTACGGGCAAGGCGCGGTCAACCCGGTGACGTGTTCGGTGGGACAGGCGTACTTCAATACCAGCGCACCCCCAGGACAGAACCTATACCTTTGCAGTGGAACCAACGCGTGGACAGCAGTTACGAGCGCGATTTCGTCGATATTTGGCCGTACCGGCTCGGTGACGGCGCAGACGGGCGATTACACATACGCGCAAATTGCCAATACGCCGGCAGCGCTGCCGCCAAACGGCCCGGCATCGGGCGACCTGGCGGGATCGTATCCCAATCCCGTTGTGTCGCGGATAAACGGCGCGGCGGTGCCCGCCTCGGGATTATTGAAGGGCAATGCGAACCATCAATTGGTGGCGGCGACGGCCGGGGTGGATTATATGGCGACGACCACGCCCGTGCAGGCTGCGCAGATGCCTGCGCTCGGCGGAGATTGTGTGACGCCGCAGGGCAGCATTACCACAACTTGCAGCAAAACGAACGGCGCGCCCTTTGCGCCAAGCGCGACTACCGATACCACGAATGCGGGGAATATCTCGTCCGGGACGTTGAGCGCGGCGCGATTGCCCTCGACGGCGATGCAGAGCAATCAAAGCAACGTTGTCAGCGGGGGGACACAAGATTTTCACGGGGCGGCGCATACGCTGCCCATGGTGACCGGCTTGTCGGCAAGTCTCCCGTCCACGTGCACGGTCGGCGAGGTGTATTTCGCGACGAATGTAACACCCGGGCAGAATCAGTATTATTGCACGGGGACCAATAGCTGGACGCAACAGACCGGCGCGATTTCGTCGGTATTCGGGAGATCGGGCGTCATTTCGGCGCAGACAGGGGATTACACTTACGCGCAGATCGCCAATACGCCCACGGCACTGCCGCCCACCGGGGCGGCATCGGGCGACTTGAGCGGGAGTTACCCGAATCCCAGGGTGGCGCAAATCAACGGCGCGGCCATTCCGGCGAGCGGCGTGCTGAAAGCGAATGCGAGCGGGCAACTGGTTGCAGCGGCAGCGGGGACGGATTACCAAGTGCCCCTAACATTCGCGGGGGCGCTTAACCAGGCGGGGAATACGGTAAGTTGCATAGGCGCATCGGGCACTACCACCGGCTGTCTGAGCAGCACCGACTGGACGACTTTCAACAACAAACAGAATGCGCTGACGAATCCGATTACCGGGACCGGCAGCGCCGGCGCGGTGGCGAAATTCACGGCCAATACCACCGTGGCGAGCGCCGCGGCTTCGGACATCGTCAGTTTATTCTCCGGGTGTAGCGGCGCGCTATACCTCGGCGCCGACGGGGCATGTCACACCGGGGCGGGCGGAGGCGGTTTCGTTTCGCTGACGACGGGTTCGGGCGCGCCAACAGCTAACTGCTCGGCGCCATCGTCATCCAACTTAGCACTGTACTTAGATACGACGAATAACGACGAATGGTGGTGCGCCGCGGCGAATAGCTGGAAGAAGACGCTGAGCGTCACGGGGAGCGGACCGTACCAGACTACGGGGGCCACCGGTCCGGCGCCCGGCGCACCGGCAAGCGGAACGGTGACCTGCTATTTCGACAGCACACTCAATACGCAGGTTTGTCTCGATTCCGCGGGAAATGCGTGGCAGATGGTGAAGGAATTGACGCTGGCCGATGTCCAGAAGAGGAGCTGCGATATTACGGTGGGGGACGCGTCATCGTCAAACGCGGTGACGAATGCGCAGCTAGGACCGCAGAAGCATGGCTGCAAGATCGCGGCGGCGGGAAGCGTGCTGGAAGTCGACATCGAATCGGACGCGGGCTCGCCGAGCGTAATCGTGGGGCGGCGGCGGTGCGCGGCATGGTCGAGCGGGACGTGCTCGAGTGAAACAGTGGCGAACCTGGTTTCGACGGCAGTTGCGGCGTCTTCCGGGTTCATGGGCTGCTCGAATGCCACGGGTGGGACCGGAATGGACGGCGGCACGGTCTGCTCGGCAACTCTCGCGAATTCCGCGTTAAACAGCGGCGACTGGATCGAACTCGTAAGCGGCACCGGCGGTGGGACTGCCAAGCTGGTCACGGTGCACGTGATTTACACGGTGCAGTAATGCTGATAACTCGTACAAATCGACGCGATTTTGTTAAGTATGGCATTGGTGCCGCGACCTTGGCCGCGATGCGCGCTCAGGTGCGCATTCCCGGACCTGGGGGCGCCATCGCCGCTGGCGGAGGCGGTGGCGGCGGTTGGAGTCTCGTGACAAGTACGAGCGCCGGTTCTACGGGGGGATCTGACATCACCACCTCGGCTATCAACACTACCGGAGCAAACCTAATTGTGGCGGGGATCGCCTCGGGATCGAATACTCCAACGGTCTCCGATTCAAGCTCGAACATCTGGACACCTCTCAACATCAATGGCGGCGGCCCGAACATCCAGATGTTCTACTGTTCCGCCGCCACAGTGGGAAGCGGACACACGTTCACGACTTCTACCGGAAACAATGCTCCCAGCATTTATGTGCTGGCGTTCAGCGGATCGGCGGCGAGCCCGCTGGACCAGCAGAACGGCGTGGGCGCGACATCGGGAATCACGACCGTACAGCCGGGAAGCATCACTCCGGGCCAGAACAACGAATTGATCGTTACCCTTTTGGGCATAGCGGCTCCGGGGGCCGTATCCGCAGGCAGCATCAATCAAGGCTTCACGATACTGGGCTCCCAGACGTTCAGCGGCGGTAATCACTATGGCGGCGCAATAGCTTATCTCATGCAGAGCACGGCTGCCGCAGTCAATCCGACATGGACCGCTACCGGCAGCGCCAGCCTATTAGCTTCTATTGCGAGCTTCAAATGACTGTTCAAACACGAAATATTTGCGCTTGGGATTCGGGGCTGCTTTTCTACGTGGCCTCTATAATCGTCCTTCCGGGGGGGCTGGCGCAGGCGCAGACCAACATTTATTTGCGGGACAGCGGCCCGCAATCGCAGGTGGTAGTGGGGGCAACGAATGCCACGCCGGTGGTGCTCACCACCCAGAGCCCGCACGGGTTCAGTTCCTCCTGCAATGCCACGACGAACATCTGCTACTGCGCAGTTGTGGGGGCGGCCACGGGCACTGGCGTATCACCTGCCAATGGCGTACGGGAATGCGTATACCAAAGCCCCGACACGTTGGCGCTATACGACACATCGGGTAACCCCATTGCCGGGAACGGCGACTGGTTCGCGGGGTACACGCCATATCCGAACCCCGGTCAGGATGCGCAGTGGGTGGCTCCTCTGACGCGGTACACGATTCCCGCGAACGCAGGGCCGCTCGGATTCTTCGACGGGAGGAACGGCGACCTGATGCGCCGCCTGGCGACGAGCACCGCCAATGGGCTAAGCAGCATTGTCGTGAGCGGCGGATCTGGCGGTTCCTGCGCATCGACGCCCTGCACGGTCACGGTGAACCTGTCATACGACCCGACCACGATGCGCATTCCGCTGGCGGCCGGCAATCAATTCAGCATCACCGGAACATACAGCGGCAGCGGAGCAGACCTCGACACATGCGGCAGCGGCGGCGGCGCGCAATCGCCGTTCACCGTGGCATCCGTCAGCAGCAGCAGCTACACATCAACGTCCTTCACCTGCTCCGGCCTCACCACGGGCACGTACACGGGCGTCCACGTGGCGTGTGGGCCGAAGCCGACACCAGACGATACTATCGGCGGCTCGCAGGATTGCGCCGTGGTCTCGTTGCTGGGGCTCAATAACAATGCTTGGTGGACGCAGATGCTCACCTACATGACGTACAACGGTCTTACGTCTTCCCCAACGTACAAGACCGTGTTCGATGGCGGGAGCATGGTTGCGAACCAGGAGCTTGCTTCCTACTATGCAATGGCGGCAATCCGGTTCTTGGTAGACCGCTCGAACTCGCTTTGGCTGAGCGAGGTCATCTACGGGCTAAACAACATCGCCAGAGCAGGTGGGGTCGGTTTCGCGGTCAACAGCCAGAGCTTCGTTTTCCAGTCGGACTCGAATTTCAACTACACAACCGGGATTGAGGGACTGGCAATTCTCTACGCGGTCGCCGCGCACGCGCCGGAAGGAGCGTACTGGGCGAACTCAGAGCAGGCCGCGTTCCTGAATGAATTCTACGCCGATGTGGATGATCCTACGGTCTCAGCTTGCACCACAGCCAATCAGGACGCCGCGAGCACGAGCACTCACAATTGGGTGCTTTCAAGCGGGCTGGTGGCATCGGGCTCGAACGATTCGACGCACGTCCAGCTTCCCTCGAGCGATCCGCATTATGCGACGACCGGATATTACGTCAACACCGTGGTGCAACTGGATAATGCCTATGGTGGTGGCAGCGATTACTCACACTACACGTATGGCTTAGTGACAGCGCATAGCTCGACGGGCGTTTTGACGGTGTCGTCCTGGGTCGATCCTGCCGGCGGCTCCGGGGTGACCCCCACCATGCAACAGGTCGTGAGCGCCACATACGTTTCAGGGCTAAGTGTCACGGGCTCGACAGGGCAATACGCCTGCGTCATCACTGGAGGGAACGCCTGGATTCTCTTCCCGCTCTCGGGGGCGAATACCGTCTCCACTGCCAGCAATGCCGGTATTATCCTCGCACCGGGGTTGCAGACTTCCGGTGCACCAACCAGCGCTTCATCGTCGCAGAATTGCAGCACCGTGCAATCAATCTCCGGGACGGCGACGATCAGCACAACGGTCGGGACGAAGTACACCATTTTCGACACTTTCAGAATCTCCAGCAGGACGTCAGGAGCTACGGCGACGGCGACTTTCACGAAGTCCAATCCGAGTACACTCCTCAATCCCGGCGATGAGATCGTCGCGCTGGACGGGTGGTACAACGAAACTTCCTTCCCGCGATGGGGAAGCTACGTCTCCTCCTGCGGAAGCACCTCCTGTACGGTCATCAATGCCGATGGCGTGACGGCCTCAACTTCCACTCCCCAGATGGCTTGGCGGCTGCCGCAGTATACGAACGGGGACTGCGGCTGGCTATGGGCCGCGAAACACCAGCAGAATGCCAGTATTGGGGTTCAGGCGGCGGTGTACGGATATGGCGGCGGGGGCCAGACTGGACTCAACAATAATAGCGGCACCTACAGTGTCGGCGACACGGGAGCGAACGGTGGCAACGGCGGATCTCCAGGAGCGGCTTTCATGGCGCTGGATCTGGCGGCAGCGTCCGACGATTCACGAGCGGTTAGGGATCTCGCGCGAGTGCAGAGCTGGGCTTTTGATTACGCGTGCAGGCCGCTTCTCGATTTCTCGACGGGCCGCTTACGCGATGGTCCTGGATACTCGATGGATGCCGACACGCCGTCCTGTGAGCTGTTCGAGTGGCTTCTCTATGACAGCGTGCCATCGTTCCCGACGTGGTACGGAACCTGGGCGCAGAATATCAGTCTCTGGAAGATGTACACGGCGCTCCCACAACTCTTCGGGGGGAGCATCTTCATGGCGGGTTGGGCCGGCCAGATCGGCGCGGGTTATGGAGGCTGGCAATTGTTCGGCAATTCCGCCGCCAGCTACGGATGGGCGTTCGACCCGGTTTCGTTCTTCGCGCCGACGAGCAACAACGCCGGCTGGTATCGGAACTTCAACGAGAACTACCCGTCGGGCAGCCTGTGGGGCAACACGGAACCGGACCGGCAGGCTTTGGCGGTTCTTCACAACGATCCCCGCATCGCAGACTCGACCTATTCAACACCCCCGCTCCAGGCTGTATTCGACCAATCGTCCAGCTCTCAATTGACCACGCTCACCGGGTGGCCGCATCTCTACCGAGGGGATGCCGCGGTCAGCAGGAATTGTTGGCAGTGCAGCAACGGATCGCTGACCATATTCGATGCCGCCAGTTTCACGAATGGATCTTACGACTCGCCTCGCGCCGGCCAAGTCTCTATTTGGGAAAATGGCTGCCTTCTTGGAGGAGACAGCAACCCGTGCAATTCCCTTTGGGCTTCAGACTCATCGACGCTTGGAGATACGGTGCAACTTGGTGGCCCAGGGCTCAGCCAGTTCCAGTCCGGAATTCAGCCAAGCATTGCTCTAACGCCCATAACCGCGTGGGCGAGCGCCAACGCCAGCGCCTATGGCTCGATGTTCGGGGACTCGCAATCCCGCTACGCCGCCGCTTGCACTTCCGAAGCGGCGAACTACAACCAAACGAATCTCAACATCATTCTGGACCACGCGGTTCGCTGTTGGGTGCATCTCAAGAAACCGGGCAACGATGAATGGATCTTCCAGTTTGACGATGTGGCGTTGGCCGGCGGCTCCCCGACTCCCGCGATTACGATGAACTGGCACCTGCATTACCCCCAAAACGGGCAGGTACAGGCTCCGAGCGGGATCAACTATCCGACGGGCTCTACGGTCTGCACAGCACTTTCGGGCGCCACGTGCACATCCAATACCATCAAGGAGATAGAGGATGGAAATAACGGCCGCACTTATGGCCTGATGACGTGGATTGCATCGCCGAATACCATCACGGTTATCGATGATTGTGTCGGGCGTGGCGGGGGCCAGTGCGCGCCGGGAAGCACGTATCCGGGTGGGAATGGATACACGCACCGCTTCACGGTGGCGGGAGGGACGTCGGCCGGCGCCAGCGTTTCAAAGATGCTTTCCGTGGCGGGGCACAAGATGATGAGCGGTCTCACCGACACGACCTTTAACACCTCCGCTCTGAACCCAGACGCCAACTGGACCGGAGTGCAGTTGACGGGCGCCAGGTCCACGGGAATCGCTCTGTTCGCGGTCGGCGGCAGTGCTCATTCCTCGATGGCGAGCTTTACGACGAGTTTCAGCGGAACGGGCGACTGGCTGATCATGGGACTCACGCCGGGTATCTATTCGTTAACGGTTGCCGGAGTTCCGGTTGCTGGTTCGCCGTTCACCGTTGGATCGGGGGATGGGACTATTTACTTTTCATCGGGTGCGGGTACAGTGGTGCTCAACAGCGGGTCGCTGCCGCCGCCGGTATCGCCGACGTCGGTTCAGGGGCAGATGTCGATTACAGGGAATATGTTGATCCACTGAGTCCATGGGGTCGGCGCCGGCACAGAAATGTGATGCGCCGGACATGGGGGCCGTGAGATAGGTCACAGAAGGCGCATAATGGAAGATCATGCTGCCCAGAGTCACCATTCTCATGTTGACGTACAACCGGCCGCAGTTTCTGGGAAATGCGATCGAGAGCATTCTGGCGCAGGAATTTCAGGAGTGGGAACTGCTGGTGGTGCATGACGGGGCCAACCAGCAGATCCCGGTATTGATCCGGGAATGGCAAAAGCGCGATCCCCGGATCCTCTATTTCCATCGCGCGATTCCGGGGAATATTGCTCACGCATCGAATTTCGGGTTATCGCTGGCGCGCGGCGAATATATCGCCATCCTGGACGATGACGACGATTGGGCGGAAGCGGACAAGCTGTCGAAGCAAGTCTCGTTCCTGGATCGGAATCGCGATCACTGCTGCTGTGGCGGCGGGGTGATCGTCATCGATTCGGCCGGCCGGGAGCAGATGCGCTATCTCAAACCGGAGCATGACGAAGAAATAAAGCGGCAGGCGCTTTTGGCGAATCCGTTGGCCCATTCTTCGACGGTTTACCGGGTGGAGGCAGCGCAGCGGGTGGGCGGCTATGACGAAAGCCTGGCGGGATTTCAGGATTGGGACCTGTGGCTAAAACTGGGGAAGGTCGGTAAGCTGTACAACTTTCCGGAGTACTTTCTGCACTACCGAGTCTGGCACGGCAGCGGATCGTTCCATCAGTCGAAAGGCAACACCGCGTCGGCGGTGCGGATCACCCGCCGTCATCGCCACGATTACGCCGGGTTTTGGATGGCGTTCCCGATGGCGCTCATGTACCATGCATACGCGCACATGCCGGCGTATGTGCATAAATTCTCCTATTCCTTCCTTTCGCAGTGGAAGAAGGCGCTGTTCGCTCACCGCCCGGTTCCCAAAATGTAGGCCCACGGTCTCGCTGGAAGCGCGTTCGAGACATGCGGCGGGCGCGTACGCTAAAATGGGCCGAACCGATGTTACCCGTCGCCATTCTGGCAGGTGGATTGGCCTCGCGCTTGCGCCCCTTGACCGAAACCATACCCAAGTCCCTGTTGGAAATTAACGGCGAGCCGTTCGTGTGGCACCAATTGCGCCTATTGCGTTCGAATGGCATCGGCCGGGTGGTGCTGTGCGTCAGCCACCTGGGCGAGTTGGTACGGGAATCGGTGGGAGACGGGCGCGAATTCGGTCTCGAGATCGACTACTCGTTCGACGGCTCAACGCTGCTGGGGACGGCGGGAGCCCTCAAGCGCGCGCTGCCTTTGCTGGGGAGCAGCTTCTTCGTGTTGTATGGCGATTCCTATCTACCCATCGACCTCGCGGTCGTGGAGGCCGCCTTCCATGCCAGCGGCAAGGCCGGTCTGATGACCGTCTATGCGAATCACGGCCAGTGGGATTCGAGCAACGTGGAACTCTCGGGCGGACAAATTCTGGCGTACGACAAGAGGCTGCGGACGGAGCGAATGCGACACATCGACTACGGGTTGGGCGTATTCCGTTCAGCCGCGTTCGATCTGGTCCCAGCGGAACGGCCCTGGGATCTGGCCATGCTCTATCAGGACCTGCTCCACGCCGGAGAATTGGCCGCATTCGAAGCGTCGCACCGTTTTTATGAAATCGGATCGTTGCGCGGCATCGCCGAGTTGAGCTCGTATCTCAGACAAGGATGTCAATCCGCATGAGTTTTTCACGGCAGTTTCTGAACGAGGCAAAACAAGTCATCGACGGTCTCGACGTGGACGCCATCGAGCGCGTGGTCTCGATTCTCGCGGACACGCGGAATACGGGGGGCCGTTTGTTTATTCTGGGCGTGGGCGGAAGCGCTGCCAACGCATCGCACGCGGTCAACGATTTTCGCAAAATTGCGGGCATCGAAGCGTACACCCCCACGGATAACGTCTCCGAATTGACGGCGCGCACCAACGACGAAGGATGGGCCGGCGTCTTCGAGGCGTGGCTCAGGGTGAGCCGTCTGAAAGCGCAGGATACGCTCCTGGTCTTTTCGGTCGGCGGCGGGAATCTCGAGAACAATGTCAGCCCGAACCTGGTGGCCGCTCTCCAACTGGCCAAACAAGTGGGGGCCAAAATCACCGGAATCGTAGGACGCGACGGCGGCTTTACGGCCACCGTCGCCGACGCGTGCGTGATCGTGCCCACCGTGAATCCCGCGCACACGACCCCACATGCCGAAGCCTTCCAGGCGGTGGTGTGGCATCTGATTGTGTCGCATCCCTCGCTTAAACGTGCGGAGACCAAATGGGAATCGGTCCGGGCATAACTCGCGCGCGGCGCGCGGTATTTCTCGATCGCGACGGAGTTTTGAATCGCGCCATGGTGCGTGATGGCAAGCCGTTCCCGCCAGCGTCTCTGGCCGAGCTGGAAATAATGGAAGGCGCCGCCGCCAGCCTGGCGCGATTGAAGCATTTGGGATTTCTGCTGCTGGTGGTCACCAACCAACCCGATGTCGCCCGCGGCACGCAGACCCTGGACACGATCCACGCGATGCACGCCGCGATGCGCCAGACCCTCCCGCTTGACGAGTTTCTCATTTGTCCTCACGACGACGGGGACGCCTGCCCCTGCCGCAAACCCGCCCCGGGACTGATGTTCGCGGCGAGGGAACGGTACGGCATCGACCTCTCGCGCTCGTTTCTGATCGGCGATCGCTGGAGAGACATCGATGCCGGGCGAGCGGCCGGCTGCCGGACGGTCTTACTCGACTGCCATTATCGCGAGCGCGGACCGTCGGCGCCGCCCGATGCCCGTGTCGGTTCCGTGTCGGAAGCGGTAGATTGGATAATACGAAACTCGGAGGGCGATGACCGTGACGACTAACGATTTGAGAGTGAAACTCTTCGCCGACGGCGCCGATAAGGCGGCGATGCTCGATTTGTATCGCAATCCGCTCATCAAGGGATTCACCACCAACCCGACGTTGATGCGCAAAGCCGGGATCGCCGACTATGAAGCTTTCGCCCGCGATATCCTTTCGGAAATCCGCGACCGGCCGATTTCGCTCGAAGTGTTCGCCGACGAGTTCGGCGAGATGGAGCGGCAGGCCCGGCTCATCGCCGCGTGGGGAGAGAACGTTTACGTCAAAATCCCCGTTACCAACACCCGGCGGGAACCGGCTACGAACCTGATCCACCGGCTCTCGCATGAAGGCATCCGGTTGAACATCACCGCCCTCCTTACGCTCGATCAGGTGCGATGCGTGGCAGCCGCGCTCGCGGGTGGTGCGCCTTCCAACGTATCGGTCTTCGCGGGACGCATTGCCGACACGGGCCGCGATCCCGTACCTTTGATGGCGAAGGCGGTCGAAATTCTCTCTGCGCATGGCGGCATGGAGTTGATCTGGGCCAGCCCGCGAGAACTACTTAACATCTTCCAGGCCGATTCCATCGGCTGCCACATCATCACGGCCACCCCGGAGGTGCTGCAGAAATTGGTCCTGGTAGGCAAAGACCTTGACGAGTACTCGCTCGATACCGTCAAAATGTTTCACTCCGACGCGATGAAATCCGGGTTCAAAGTCTAGGTTCGATTCGTGCCGCTCTCGCTCCCGCGCAACGCTCAACTCTGGCTTCCGGGATATCTGAGAAATCGTTTGACCAGCCGGCGCGCGCGCGCCGGGTCCCGCGTCTGGCTGATGATCGCCGATCATTGGGAGCCGTACTGGCTGCGCCCTTCCGACGAGATCGCCGCGGGACGCGTGGCCGTGTGGGCAAAGCATTGGCCCGAGATTGCCATGCGGCATGCCGACTCCACCGGCCGGCCGCCGCAATACACGTTCTTCTACCCGCAGGAAGAATACCGCAAGCAGTTTCTGGACGCGCTCGCGGAAATGAAGCGCGCCGGCATCGCCGACGTCGAGATCCACATCCATCACGACGGAGAAGGCCAGCAGAATTTCCTCGACCGCATGAGCGGGTTCATCCAGACCCTGGTAAATCGCCACGGGCTGCTGCGAACTTCGAACGGCCGCCCGGTTTTCGGATTCATTCACGGCAACTGGGCCCTGGACAATTCGCGCCCCGACGGCCGGTTTTGCGGCTTGAACAACGAGATCACGCTCCTGCGGGACCTTGGCTGCTACGCCGATTTCACCATGCCGGCTTGCGGTTCGCCGGCGCAGTCGCGCACCGTCAACACGATTTACTGGGTGACGGACGACCCGCTCCGGCCGCGCTCCTACGATCACGGAATCGCGGTCAAGCCAGGGGGTTCGGCTTCGGGCGATCTGCTCATGATTCCGGGGCCCCTGGGACTGCGGTGGGCCGGCCGGATCGTGCCGCGCATGGAAGGCGGCGAACTTGCCTGGTACGACCTCCCCACACCCTACCGGGTGGAACGATGGCTGGACTTAGCGCCACGCATCGGCGACGACATTTTTGTCAAGCTGTTCGCGCACGGCGCACAGGAACGGCACTCGCAAGCTCTGCTGACCGATGGCGGTTTGGACCGTTTATTCCATTCACTGGTCGAGGGCTGCCGGCGGCGCGGTCATCGCCTGCGGTACGTCTCCGCCTGGGAGATGCGTCAGGCAGTGGATGCCGCGGCCGGCGCGGGCGCGCGTTGAGATCGCGATCAGGGCAGCACGGCGGCTCGCGGCTCGCCGGACCAGATCTGCCGCTTCAGAGGTTGATAGATCTCCCGAAGAAACTGCATGGCGTGTTGTTCCGCGGGAGGGTCCGTCTCGCCCGCGAAGGGGGTGAGCACGCGCACCAGAGCTTCGTCGCTGCGGCGGTAGCGTATCGAATCGTAAATCAGATAGAGCTTCGAAAGATACTCGTCGGCAGTCGCGCGATGCCAATTCTGGAACCAGTACAGCACCAGCTCGCGCTGGTCCTCTTTCTCCACGATGTAACGGTTCACCGGAATGGGCGCGGACTCGCCGGGCACATTTACCGCAACGATGCGGGAGCTTTCCTCTTCCCAGCCGTTGGCCGGCAGACACATCTTCGGAGAATGCGGCGTGACCCCGGCCCGTTGCGACTTGAAAAAGGCGATGAACAACTGCACATTACCCGGCCCTTGATAGTCGCGCGTCAGGGTATCGTCTGCCTTCAGGAGAGCCTCGGCGTCCGGGGCGAGCGGATACTCCCGCGCCATGGTCCACGGTCCGATATTAGTGGCAAACAATTCGAGCGGCGGCGGCGTGGGGATGTTTTCCTTGGTTGGGAGCGCGTAAAACAAGACGATCTCGGCCGCCAGCAGAAGCGCGACCACGAGCGCCGCTCTATTTCGCAGGAAA
>Ga0335078_10005251_pt1 | contig 19137 bp, 18 predicted proteins | sample Lox_Sample_32_FD_206711 | JGI IMG/M metagenome (GOLD analysis project Ga0335078, IMG submission 206711) | Soil microbial communities from Loxahatchee National Wildlife Refuge, Florida, United States - Lox_Sample_3.2 | ecosystem: Environmental > Terrestrial > Soil > Wetlands | place: USA... | reverse complement strand
GCGAGCCCGTGACGAGACGCGAGCCCGTGACGAGACGCGAGCCCGTGACGAGACGCGAGCCCGTGACGAGACGCGAGCCCGTGACGAGACGCGAGCCCGTGACGAGACGCGAGCCCGTGACGAGACGTGATGCGCCGCCGCCGCACCGCGTGCGTCCGCACGCCGCGGCGTGGGCAATCGCGGAAGATCAGTTTGGCTGGGTGAATATCAAGGTAGGGGTCGCGCCCGGCCGCTAACCGCCTTCTGGTCGGATTTACCAGTCGGCTATCCAGCTGCCGTGGAAACCGAGTGGGATGCGTACCGGCAAGTGGACGCGGGCGACCGGTTCGGCCGGGAAATCCTGGGCGCCGAGGATCACCAGGTCAGCCGCGCCGCGGTCGGGGTTGTGGACGAAGGCCATGACATAGCCGTCGTCTTCTGCGGCATCCGGTGAGGCCGGGGCGAACACGGCCTCACCGGCCGTTGCGTCTCGCCCGAACTCGTGCGCCTCGACGGTGCCGTGCGCCAGGTCGTGCTTGAGCAGGGCATTGGCGAACGCCTGGTCGGCGAAGTCGCCGCTGAGTGGGGCGGTGGCCTGGCTGACCTCGCCTATGACCGCGCTGTACCCATAACGGTGCGGGCGGGACGTGACACGGCCGTCGACGCGCGGGAATTCCTGACTGCGATCATCCAGGCGCTGCCCCGCCACCTTGCCGGCGTCGGGGTCGATGATCCACCGGTCGAGCGTCACCGGCCCGTGACCCCCCAAGGTGGACACGTCATAGGGGTGCTGGTACCTGCACACGTCAACCACCACCCTGCTCCCGTCGTCATAGGCGTTAAGCGTATGGAAGACCCAGCAGGGCTCGACCTCGAGCCAGCGGACGTCGGCCGGGCCGCCGTCGCGGCGCAACAGGCCGACGCGGGCCTGGTGCGCTGGATTCCAGACGTACGGTAGCTGTCGCCCTGCGGCAGCCGCGTCCATGCTGAACGTTACCGGCAGGTCGAACAGGACCACGTATTTGCCCGTGAGCGCGAAGTCGTGCATCATCGGCCCGTCGGCGACCGCGATGTCGGTGGTCCTGCTCACCTGGCCGGCCGGGCCGACGACGACGTGCTGGATGTGGTCCCAGCCGAAGTAGTAGGCGATGGCGTGCAGCTCACCGGTCCGCGGGTCGAGCTTGGTGTGTGCCGCGAAGCCACCGGGCAGGGTCCCGCCGAAATCGCACGGGCCGAGTGTGTCAAGCTCATCGGAGAGCTCGTAGGGCAGCGGGCCGGACTCCACGGTGGCGAGAGTGCGCCCCGCATGGCCAATGATGTGGGTGTTGGCGGCGAAGTCGAAGCCGTCGTGAACCGGGCCCGCGGGCCACGTCTCGCCAAGGGCCACCGCGACCTCCTTCGAGCGGACCCAGCGGTTGCGGTACCACTCGGCCCTGCCGTCCCGCAGCCGCACGCCGTGCACCATGCCCGCGCCGACGAACCAGTGGTAATTGGGGTCGTCCAGACCCATCGGGTTGGGCCCGTTGCGCAGGTAACGCCCGCTTAGCTCGGCGGGTACACGGCCGGTGACCGGCAGGTCGAATGCCGTGATCTCCTCGGCCACCGGAGCGAATGAACCTTCGAGGAAGCGACTTCGGGCAGACATCCGGATCCCCCTTCTGGTGAGTGAAGCGATCGTGGTCAAGGTACGACCTCGGCCGGCCCGCGCCACGGTAACGAGGGGAGCCTCTTAGTCGCGCCTATCTCACGTGACGTAACCGATGTCGCTCGCCGCCTTCCTCAGTTGACACATATCTGCAAGCACATGTCCAGGCCGGGATCTCACGATCATCGGCCAGATCCGGTCACCCGGGCCCGCCTGGGCGATGGCACTGCGCAAAGCAGGCATCGACGCCACCATCGACGAGGCGCGCGACACGGGCGCCGCGTCCTCGGCGGCGGGAACCACCTGGCTGCTAGGCCAGCAGATCAGGTGGGACGACCCCGTCACCGCCCAGGTCAGGCCGCCCGCATCAGCCGCCGGTCGGTGAATACCCAAGATGATGCTGAACGGCTGCCGCGGGAATCGGTTGCGGCAGCCGTTCGGCATGCCGGCCGGATGACGTCCAGGCGGGCGGCGCGGCGGGACGGCCCGGCGACATCAGATCCAGCTCGAGAACCACATCCGGGCGTGCCAGGCACTGTACGGGATCACCTTCGCGGCGAGAATCGGGTACAGGTACCAGAAGTTCAGCAGGACGACAAGCAGGTACCCGCCGACGATCGCCGCGCCGATACCGCGCCGCAGCGGTGACGAACGGGCCGATCCCATGATCAGGCCGAGGCACAGCGTGATCGCCAATATCAGGTACGGCTCAAACGACACGGCGTAGAAGAAGAACTTGGTCCGGGCCGGGAAGGCGAACCAGGGCAGCCAGCCCGCGGCCACTGCGAGCAACACAGCGCCCGCCCGCCAGTCCCGTTGCGTCAGCCACCAGATGATCAGGACCGTGAGCGCCGCGATCGACGCCCACCAGATCGCCGGTGTGCCGATCGCCAGGATCGCCTGCGAGCAGTGCGCTACCTGGCAGCCGTTGTGGCCCGCGGTCGGGCTGGCATAGAAGAATGCGACCGGCCGGCTCATCACCAGCCAGGTCCACGGCTGCGACCGGTACGGATGGTACGCATGCAGGTGGATGTGGTAATTGAGCATCTCCTTGTGGTACTCGAACAGCGAGTACAAAGCGGAGATCACCGGAGTCGTGACGCCGTGCTGCGCCGCGTAGTTCCGGTCCCAGCCGATGCTGGACGCGAACCAGCCACTCCAGGACGCGATGTATACGGCCGCGGGGACGACCACCAAGGACAAAAGTGTCCAGCGCCCGTCGGCGAGTGCCCCGCGGCCGAAAGAGCGGAACCCCGCGGCCCGCCGCGCGCCAATGTCCCACGCCACGGTCAGCCCGATGAAAGCGAAGACGTACCAGATGGCGTCCCACTTCGACGCGCAGGCCAGCCCGAGGCACACCCCTGCAAGCACCCGCCACCAGCGCACGCCGAGCTTGGGCCCCGGTCCGTCGGAGGCCTCACCAGCGCCTGACGCGAGCCGTTCGCGTGCACGATCACGATCGATGATGAGGCAGCCGAAAGCGGCAAGCAGCCAGAACATCAGGAAGATGTCGAGCAGAGCCGCACGGCTCATGGTGAATTCGAGCCCGTCGAGGGCCATAAGGAGGCCCGCCGCGCAGCCAAGCAGCGTCGACCGGGTCATCCGCCTGGCGATCCGCGCGAGCAGCAACACCGAGAGCGAGCCGATGAATGCGACCGCGAATCGCCAGCCGAACGGGTTGAGGCCGAACAGGCCCTCGCCGACCGCAATGAGAACCTTGCCAATCGGGGGGTGCACGACGAACTCGCCGCCTGGGCCGAAGATATTCGTCTGGCCGCGCACTACCATCGCGTCGCTGTAGTTGCTTACCAGGTTGCGCTCGACCCCATAGTGCAGGATCCCGAACGCGTCAGGGACGTAATAATGCTCGTCGAAGACGATCGATCGCGGAATGGACAGCCGGTCGAACCTCAAAAAGGTGGCGAACGCGGTCACGATCAGCGGGCCTGCCCAGCCCCAGATCCGGCCCGCAGGCATCTGTGGTGTGGGCCGGCCGCGCTGCGACCGGTCCTTCCTCGCGTGGCTGGCCTTAAGGCCGACCTCTGTATCTGTCATTGGACGCCATCGTACGGGGCGCACCTTGAGCGCGGGGGCCGTCCCCACGAGCGGAGATCAGGGCGGGGCCATCGAGGCGGCCGACCGTTCGTCGCTCGTCGCGCAGCAGTTCTGTCAGGAACCTGATGTGCTCGGGCCGCAGGTTGACCCGGTCAACATACCGGTTGGCTGGCAACCAAATATCGCAGGTTACTTATATAAGTTTCAGTTGATATAGTGTCTTCTGTGCACGCGTTCGACGTTCTCGGGGATCCCGTCCGACGCCGGATTCTGGAACTGCTCGCATCCGGCGAACTGCCTGCCGGGCAGGTTGGCGCCACCGTGCAGGCGGAGTTCGGGATCTCTCAGCCCGCGGTCTCGCAGCACCTGCGGGTGCTGCGAGAGAACGGATTCACGACCGTCCGGGTGGCGGGAACGCGACGGCTCTACGCCGTTGATCCCGCACCCTTGCGGGAAATCGACATCTGGCTGGACCCGTACCGGCGCTTCTGGACCCAACGTGCGCACCGGGCGGACCGGGAGGGAGATGACAGCCTCCAGGGTGCCAAGACGAACGGCATGGTGTCTGGGGTGGGATGAGTGAGCTGGATCGTAAGGCGATTAGGAAACGCTACTGTGGCCTTAAGCGGACGCCGTGGCGGCGGATCCGGCGTCGCCCGAGCTCTGCTCCGCCTTCTTGAGGTCAGCCGCGAGCTTGTCGGCCGCCATGTCAGTGGCCTTGGAAACGATCCGGTTCGCCGCCTTGACGTTGGCCGCAACCTGGTCGGCGAGGTTCGTCTCGTAGACAACGATCAGCCCGGCGGTTCCTGCGTCGAGTGTCTCGCCGAGTTCCTTGAGGTCGCCGCGCTTCATGCCACCGGCAGCATGGCCGGTCACGGCGCCGATCGCCGCCCCGCCACCGCCGCCGACCGCGATCGCGCCTAGAATCCCAACCGGGGGAAAGATCGCTGCTACGACGCCAGCCGCAAGGCCCCAGCCGAGCCCGACCGCAGCGCCATGCCGCGTCGGCTGCTCATGCTTCTTCACGATCGTGACGTCGCCGCTGGCGTCCTTGGCGATTACCGCCGCGTCGAAGTCATGCGACGTCTTCACGGCCGCGTACAGCGCCTTGACCGCCTCGTAGTCCGCCACCGCGTCATCCGCGTTCCCGTAGGCCGCGGCGAGCACGTAAAGAACATCGTTGTCGGACATTTCGGCTTCCTCCCGCGGCGCCCGGGCAAGCGCCTGTGGTGGGAGCGCGTTCGCTCCGGCGCTGGGCGCACCAAAGCCACCCTGGCCGCCGAGCCGCGGCAAAAGCATCACCCAGCCGGGGTGAACGCCTTTCCTGAGCGAATCACACAGTGCCCACTGGCTGCGGGCGATGCCCCGTCCCGCCTGGGCCAGCCGGGCTCCCCTTGCCAAGGTCAGCCGATTGTTGTCGATTTGGCTTCAGGTGATGCCTGACGGTTTCTGGCTAGGGCCTGGCAGGTGATCAGAACAGTGACTCTTTCGACCTCGCGGCGTGCGAGTCATCGCGCGAGCGGCACGGCATCAACTGGGAGGCCGGGCGGATTCAGCAGACCCCCGGCGGCGATATGGCGGTGATCCATTTTGGGGCAACCCCGCGGTGCGGTTCTGTGTCGTCATCCCCGGCGGGTGACGGCGCCGCCGAGGGCCCGGGCGCGCTGGGCCATGTTGCGCATTCCATTACCCACGCTTGACGTTCCGCTCTTGGCGCGCAGCCGCTGCTCGGCCCACCACCGTGGGGTGATGTCACGGAAGCTGGTGCAGGCCCGTGGGTTCCCCGCCGCATCGCTGAAGATCGCTGAAGACAGCTCGGCCACAAACCGCCCTAACCCGCGGCGCGATCCTGCGGTGACGCTGGTGCCTGACAAGGGTCACTGAGCAGGCCAGGTATGGCGGATCTGCACCGAGTGTGATGTCTGTGGTGTCAGTGGTCCGTCGGGACCGAGGTGTTGATCAACAGCGCGCGGGGAACGATGGCACACAGGGTCGCCGTGACCGGAGCGAGGGGGATGCACATGGCTGGCAAGTTCGAGCTCAAGAAGGGCCGCAGCGGAAAGTACCATTTCAATCTGCTCGCCAGCAACGGCCAGGTGATCGCGACCAGCGAGACGTACGAGAGCAAGCGGTCCGCACTGAACGGGATCGAGTCCGTAAAGACCAACGCTCCTGGCGCGCCGACCGACGATCAGACCAACGAGTAGTGTCCGGCCGGGCTCGGTGGCAACGAGGCATCGGCGCGGACGGCTGGGTTCGCCTTAATCCACCGCCGCGCGGTCCACGACCGCCCGCGCGCACGACGGAACCTTCGGGAGCCGTGGGCACGAGTGCGCCATCGACAAGCTTGTCCGTGGAGGACGAGGTGATCAGCCCGGCCCCGTGGATCCCGCTGGATTGCGGACCGCCGGTGCAGCGGTAAGAACCCGGCGAACGGGACGAAGGGATGAACTTTCCACGGTTGCTGCGGGGCCGTGGCCGGTCTTCACGACTAGCTTTTCAACGACGCGCTGCTACCCCCCGCATCCGGGGCAGGCGTCTACGTCACCCGGCGGGGCCGTCAGTGCGACGGAGGCGGCGGGATCCGTCACCCCTGCCGCAATCACCGCTGCCGCAATCACCCCTGCCGCAATCGCGCCGGCTGCTGTGGCCGCGCCAGTACCTGCGCAGCACAACACCAAGCTCGCGGCGGCGGCAGCGCGAGGGGAAGCAGCACGAGCGCGCCCATCCCGGTCCGGGCGAAGACAAGAACCGGCACGGAGACCCCGCCGTCGGCGACCCTGATCAGCAGGTACGGGGTGCCCCAGATCACGCCCATCAACGTGAAGAGCATCCAGCCACGGCGGGTCACCGCACCGCTCCTTCCATGCCTTCTGCTACGCGTTCGCAGGCCCTTCCTGATGGGTGTGCGCTGCGTACTGATGGGAGCTGAACCTTGCGTCGAGCAGGTCGAGATGCCCCGCGCAGCCGCCGACGCGGGTCCACACCGCGTAATCCGCGGTCCGGCGCCCGGCGGTCACCATCACGATCCTCCCGGATTTCCCGCACCTGCAGCCCTCCGGCCATCGCCGATGCCACCACATATGAGGACCGTAAGCGGGCGCGTGGGTATTCCGCAGCCGGGGCTGACCTGCCCAGTGGCCGATCGATGTGACGGGACGTGCCCGCGTCGGGGAACATGGGCCCATGCCAACGCAGTTCGATCCCCCGTCGGGAACACGTGATTTCCTCGCCGCCGAACTCGAGGTGCGCGAACGCGCGTTCGAGATCACACGTGACGTATTCGCGCGATACGGGTTCGAGCCGTTGCAGACGCCCGCGTTCGAGCGTCTCGACGTACTGACAGGCAAGTACGGCGACGAGGGCGACAAGCTGATCTTCAAGATCCTGCGCCGCGGCGAGCACGAGGCGTCCGGCGAGGCGGACCTGGCCCTGCGCTACGACCTGACCGTGCCGCTCGCGCGGGTGGCGGCCGCCTATGGAAGCCGCCTGCCCTCGCCGTACAAGCGATACGCGATCGGTCCCGTCTGGCGGGCCGACCGGCCGGGGAAGGGCCGCTACCGCGAGTTCGTCCAATGCGACCTGGACACGCTAGGCTCGGCCTCCCTGCTCGCCGACGCTGAGATCCTGTGTGCGGTCAACGATGCGCTTACCGAACTCGGGATAGGCCACTTCACCTTTCTGCTCAACTCCCGCCGGGCGCTCGCCGGGTTGCTCGAAGCCTTCGGCGTCCCTGAAGACCGCGGGGCCAGCTTGCTCATCACCCTGGACAAGCTTGACAAGCTCGCCCCCGATGACGTGATTGCTGAACTTGTCACGCGCGGCCTGCCTGGCGAGCGGGCCGCCGACCTGGTGGCCGTGATGACCGGGCACGATGCCGTCAAGGCGGTGCGTGCGGTGCTCGAGTCGACCGAAGCCGGCCCGGCCGGCCTGGCGGAGATTGACCGGGTGCTGGAACTGGTGACCCCGCTCGTGCCGCAAGACCGCATCGTGTTCACCCCACGACTCGTGCGTGGCCTCAGCTACTACACCGGCCCCATCTGGGAGGTGGTCGCGCCGGGTATGTCTGGGTCGATCGCATCGGGCGGGCGTTACGATCATCTGATCGAGGCGCTCGGCGGCCCCGACGTGCCCGCCTGCGGTGGATCGCTTGGCATCGAGCGGATCATTCCGCTGATCCCCCGCGCTGACAGTCACAGAACGGGCAGGCTCGACGTGGCGGTGGCCGTGCTCGGCGACGAATACGCCCCTCAGGGCTTCGCCTTCGCCGGCGCGGCGCGCTGCGCGGGCCTTCGCGCCAGCGTGTACCTAGGCTCGTCAGGCAAGCTCGGGCGGCAGCTCAAATGGGCCAGCGATCGGGAAGCCCGCTGGTGCCTCCTCTACGGCAGCGCCGAGCACACCACAGGTGTGGTGACAGTGCGCGACATGACCACGGGCGAGCAGACCGCCGTCCCAGCCGCGGAACTCCGTGATCATCTCGCCCGGCTAGCGACCGCATCAGATGCCTGACGGCTACGTGTGCGGCGCCGCTCGCGGACCGGATGGCGGCGGTGACCGTAGCCATCCAGCGCGGTGAGATGCCCCCGCCGGGCCGATGACGCGCGGCAGGCAGCGCCGTCAGCCGCCGAGCTCACGATCCTCAAGCCAGGTCGGCGGGAATGCGGCGGCGCCCGGCGAAGCCATACTCCAGCCGGTGATACCAGCCAAGTTCCTGCTCGCCCTCGAGCCAGCACAGCAGGACGTCCTCGCCATCGAAATGGGCAGGGAAGTCGAGCAGCACAGGCGCGAGGCTCTTGATTTCGATGCCGCGCGCGGGAAACCACTCGGCAAGCTCGTTCATGCGGGCTTCTAGCGCCTTCTTTTCGGCGAGCCCGCCCGCGGGTGATGGCTCGCCCTGCCGGAGCGCCCCGGCCAGTTCGACGAGATCAGCGCGGATCGCGATCATCTCATCGGCACGCGCCCGCACCTCCGGGAGGACGCCGCGCGCCTCTTCGACAGTGAAGATGTGGTCCACGTAGGACAGCCTGTCGAATGCCCGCGCCCACGTCCACGCCGGGAGCCCAGTGGGCTGCCGTTCAGGTACTCGGGCACCAACGCGGGCGGCCGCCTAATCACTGCAAAAGCCGTGTTCGTGTCGGTTTGGTCAGCGCGCGGTTATCTCGGCGGCGACGAGTTCGGCGATCTGGGCCGTGTTCAGTGCGGCGCCCTTGCGGAGGTTGTCGCCGCACACAAAGAAGTCCAGCCCGTGCGGGTCGTCGGGTGATTGCCTTACCCGCCCGACCCAAGTCGGGTCGGTACCGACGACGTCGGCGGGTGTCGGGAACTCGTCGTGCTCGGGGTCGTCCGCCAGCACGACACCCGGCGCGCTTGCCAGGACGTGCTGCGCCTCCTCGCGGCTTACCAGGCTGTCGAAGACGGCGTGCACGGCGACTGAGTGCGTGGTGACGACGGGCACCCTGACGCAGGTCGCCGATACCTTGAGGCCAGGCAGGGCGAGGATCTTCCGTGACTCGTCGCGGATCTTCAGCTCTTCCGAGCTCCAGCCATCGTCCTTCAGCGACCCAGCCCACGGCACCACGTTGAGCGCCAGGGGTGCAGGGAACGGGCCGAACTCGCCGACCACGCCGCGCAGGTCACCAGCGCGCTGGCCGAGGGAGCGGGTACCGGCCAGCTTCGCGAACTGGGCATACAGCGTGTCGATCCCAGCCTGCCCGGCGCCGGATGCCGCCTGGTAGGAAGCCACCACCATCTCACGCAGGCCGAAAGCGCGGTGCAGCGCACCCACGGCGACGATCAGCGAAAGGGTCGTGCAGTTGGCGTTCGCGATGATCCCGCGGGGACGGTTCGCGATCTGCTCCGGATTGATCTCGGGTACGACGAGGGGGACCTCCGGATCCATGCGGAACGCCCCGGAGTTGTCGACGGCCACGACACCGTGCCTGGCCGCTGTCAGCGCCCACATGGCCGACACCTCGTCGGGCACGTCGAACATCGCTACATCTACCCCGTCGAACACGTCCGCTTCGAGCGCCGCGACCTGCAGTTCCTCACCACGGACCCGGAGCTTGGCACCGGCCGATCGGGGTGAGGCTACCAGCCGGATGTCACCCCAGACATCCGCCCTCGTCGATAGCAGGTCCAGCATCACCGTGCCGACCGCGCCGGTCGCGCCGACCACCGCGAGAGTCGGCTTAGCCGTCAGCGCGCCCTTCACCGGCCCGTCCCGCCGTAGATGACGGCCTCCACCTGGTCCGCGTCGAGGTTGAAAGCCCGGTGGGTCGCGGATACCGCGGTGTCGATGTCATTTTCATCCACCACGACCGAGATCCGGATCTCCGATGTGGAGATCATCTCGATGTTGACTCCGGCCGCGGCGAGGACGCTGAAGAATGTCGCGCTGACGCCAGGGTTCGAGCGCATGCCCGCGCCGATCAGGGACACCTTGCCGATCCTGTCGTCGTAAAGCAGCGACTCGAAGCCGACCTCGTCGTTGAGTCGCTGCAGCCGGGACATCGCCGCCTGGCCGTCGGCGCGCGACAACGTGAAGGAGATGTCCGTCCGCGCGGTGGCGGCCGCGGAAACGTTCTGCACGATCATGTCGATGTTGATCTCCGCATCGGCGATGGCCCGGAAGATCCGGGCCGCCTCGCCGACCTTGTCGGGAACGCCGACCACGGTGATCTTCGCCTCGCTCCGGTCGTGCGCCACGCCGGAGATGATCGCCTGCTCCATCTCTTCTTCCCTTGTTCGGTATTCCTCGCCGAGCACGGACATGTTGCCCATTACCCAGGTTCCTGGACGCTGGCTGAACGACGACCGGACATGGATGGGAATGCCGTAACGGCGCGCGTACTCCACACACCGAAGGTGCAAGACCTTGGCACCGCACGCCGCCATCTCCAGCATCTCCTCATACTTGATGCGCGGAATGCGCCGCGCGCCAGGCACGATGCGCGGATCGGCGGTGAATACCCCGTCCACGTCCGTGTAAATCTCACACACGTCGGCGCTGAGGGCCGCGGCGAGGGCGACCGCGGTCGTGTCGGAACCGCCGCGGCCGAGCGTGGTGATGTCCTTGCTGGTCTGGGACACGCCCTGGAAACCCGCCACGATCGGGATGGCGCCAGCTGCCAGCGCGTCGCGGATCCGGCCAGGTGTCACGTCGATGATCCGTGCCCTGCCGTGCACGGAATCGGTTATCACGCCCGCCTGTGAGCCGGTGAACGAGCGGCCCTGGTAACCGAGGTTGCCGATAGCCATCGCCAGCAGGGCCATCGATATCCGCTCGCCGGCGGTGAGCAGCATGTCGAGCTCGCGGCCTGGTGGCAGCGGGCTCACCTGCTGCGCTAGGTCAAGCAGTTCGTCGGTCGTGTCACCCATCGCGGACACCACCACCGCGACGGAGTGCCCCGCCTTCCTCGCCGCCACGATGCGCTGCGCGACCCTCTTGATGCCGGCGGCGTCGCCAACGGACGAACCACCGTACTTCTGCACCACAAGCGCTCCGTCAGCCACGAACGCGCTGCTCCTCCCCGATCCGGGCGGCCCCGTCGCCGGGTTGCTTGCCCGCGCTGCTTGCGGACGACCCCGAGTTTATCCAGCCTCCTGCCGGATCAGCAGAACGGATTTTCGCCGCGCCGACGTCCATCGGCGTGCGCGGCGCCACGGAGATGCGGCGAGATGGCGCGGCAGCCGTTAAGCACATGCTTGACCCGCTTCCACGGTCACCGCGATCAGCGCTGCGGATGATCAGCCAGAGGTGGACTCCTCGATCACGTCAAGCCGGGCGTGCGCTACCACGGCGTGCAGCGCACGCAGGGCCGCTCCGCCGTGCGTGCCCCAGTGGTTGAAATACGAGTACTGCCACCACCACAGCGCCTCAAGCGGTCGCCCTGCCTGGTAGTGCTTCAGCCCGTGGACGAGATCTGCGGCGACGGCCGCCACATCGTCGGAAAGCCGGAATGACGTGGCCTGGCTGTCCGCGTACGGGTCGAAGATCTCAAGATAGTCATCGTAAGGGGCAAATCGCTTGCCCAGCCCGGTCCGCAGTTCGTCAAGGTCCGGGTCGGCTCCCACCTCCGGTTCTCTGTTGTCGGGCAGGATCACGTCCGTCGTCGCGCCAAGCTGGGCGCCCGCTAGCTGGATCTGGGAAACCTCGAGCAGGAGGAGCGGCACGGTCTCGTTCCCCCCCTCACCTCGCGCGAGCGCCTCCACCCCGTCAAGAAAATCCTGAACATTCCTGGAGATCCTGTCGGCAAGCGCATCCCAGCCCTCGCCTCGCTGCGCCCGCCAGCCGGGAAAATATGGCCCGGAACCTGGTGTGTCAGACATCGAGGAGCCTCCGTCCTTCGAATGCGCGCCCTAGCGTCACCTCGTCCGCATACTCCAGGTCACCACCGACCGGCAGGCCGCTTGCCAACCTTGTCACCCGCAGCCCCATGGGCTTCACCAGCCTCGCCAGGTACGTCGCGGTCGCCTCGCCTTCGAGATTCGGGTCGGTGGCGAGGATCAGCTCGGTGACTGTTCCGTCAGCAAGCCGGGTCATCAGTTCCTTGATCCGCAGGTCGTCGGGGCCAATGCCATCGATCGGGCTGATGGCGCCGCCAAGCACGTGATACGTGCCGCGGAACTCACGGGTCCGTTCTATCGCCACCACGTCCTTCGGCTCCTCCACAACACAGATCACAGCGGGATCGCGGCGCGTGTCACGACAGATCCGGCACTCCTCCTCCTCAGCGACGTTCCCGCAGCTACGGCAGAACCTGACCCGGTCTTTCACCTCAAGCAGCGCAGCCGCGAGCCGCCGCGCGTCCGCCGGGTCCGCGGCAAGCAGGTGAAAGGCGATGCGCTGCGCGCCCTTCGGCCCGACGCCAGGCAACTGGCCGAGTTCGTCGATGAGGTTCTGGATGACCCCTTCGTACACGTCGCGTCCTTATCGGCCAGGCAGGCCGAGGCCGCCAGGTCCGTTGGTCTCACCCGGATAGCCCGGATCGCCGGAGCCGTCGGCGTCGCCTGGGCCGCCGAGCTGCCCCATGCCGCCGTACTCACCGGAGTCACCGAGCGCGCCTGGTTCGCCCGGCATCCCCAGGCCGCCGAGACCACCGCCGAGACCCTCTGCGAGCGGTCCCATCTTCTCCTGCTGCAGGTCACCGACGGCTTGGTTAGCGTCCCGCACCGCCGCGAGCACAAGGTCAGCGATTGTCTCAGCGGTCTCCGCCGGATCCGTCGGATCTATGGCCTCTGGGCTGATGACCAGGTCGACCAGCTCACCTTGGCCGTTCACAGTGGCGGTCACAAGCCCGCCGCCCGCGGAGCCTTCAACCTCGGCATCTGCGAGCTCTTGCTGGGCGCTCATCAGCTTCTCCTGCATCTTCTGCGCCTCAGCAAGCAGTTGCTGCATGTTCAGCGGGCCACCAGGGTTCACATCCGCCCCCTCGACGACGACAGGCTGTCACATGAGAGCCTACGGCCTGGCGGTCCGGCGGACATACGGCCCGGCCCTCCTGTTGGCACAGCGTTTCCCAGCGCCCCTACCCGCTGCCTATTCCCGCCCTTGCGGTGGGTCTTGGTGACCGGCCGAGCCGCGCCGAGCCGGGTCCTCTCGCGGGCGTGAGCTGTGTCACGCTGCAGCGGATAGCTGAAGGACGGCAGCTCCCCCCGGGTACGGCCGCTACCCGGGGTACGGCCGCTACCCGGGGTACGGCCGCCCGAGGCCGCCCGAACTGTCGATCTCGCCGATCACCTGGCCGCCGAGCTCCCGCGTGATCAGCTCCATGCCCGTCAGTCCGGCATCGGCATCGTCGTCGTCGACGTAGGCCTCGTCATCCAGATCGGGTTCTTGCAGCTGCGTTCCCGCCGCCGTCGGCGGCATCTCGGCCGACCGTTGCCTGGCCGGCTGATGAGCGGTATCCGCCTGGCCGCCGGGCGCACTGCCCGGCCGATCCTGGGCACGCGGCCCGCGCCCGGCGGCGGGCCGCGCGCGATCATGCGCGGCGACCTGCGCGGTGACCTTGTCCTGGCCGCCGGGCACGAGACCGGAGGTCTCCAGTCGGCCGCTGCTAGCGGCGGGAACTCCTCGGATGTGCCAATCCACGCCGAACCGCTCACGCAGGACGCGAGCCAAGATCGCATCGCTGCCACTTGCAGAGAATCCCTTCAGCTCGCCGTCCCTGGCGAACTCCAGGGTGAGGACATTCCCCTCGAGCGACGCAACATTGGCGTTGCTGAGCTGGATCCACGACACCTTGCGCACCTGCCGAACCGCATCGAGGATGCTGTCCCAGCCGCCGCGAAGGGATTCGGCGTCAAGGACGCCGGGAGCGGACGCGGTTGGCGCGACAGCAGGTACGGCACCTGGGGCCGCCTGGGCAGCGGCGGCGGGGCCGGGGGCGGCCAGAACTGGGCCGACGGCCGTCGGGCCGGGGGGTGCGGTGGGAACTGGGTCGGCGGTAGGGCGGCCGCTGACGACGGAACCGGCCGCCGCGGAATCGGCCGCCGAACCGGCTGGCGCCGACCCCGCGGCGGACGGCCCGCCTGGAGCCGGCCGCTCGGGAACCGGCCGCTCGGGAACCGGCCGCTCGGGAACCGGCCGCTCGGGAACCGGACCGGATGTGGCTCCCGCGGGCGGAGCCGACCCGGGCAAATCCGCACCGGGCGCGCCCGAACCGTCCCGCGCGGACTTGGCCCGCCGCGATCCCGCCGGGTCCGGGGTGGCGATCTCCGCGGGCGCCTGGCCCGGATCGCCAAGCGCAAGCCGCCGTTCCATTCGTTCCAGCCTGGCGAGCAGCGCGGCCTCATCGGTGTCCGCGGCGGGCAGCAGCATCCGGGCGCATGCCAATTCGAGCAGCAACCGCGGCGACGCCGCGCCACGCATCTCGGTCAGCCCCGCATTGAGCACCTCTGCCGCCCTGGTCAGCTCGGCGGTGCCGAACTTGGCAGCCTGTTCGCGCATTCGGTCAACCTGGTCCGCAGGGCCGTCGAACAGGCCGGAGCGGTCAGCGTCGCCGACAGCGCCGAGCACTATCAGGTCGCGGAGGCGGTCGAGCAGGTCGGCAGCGAACCTGCGCGGGTCGTTGCCGGCGTTGATGACCCTGTCCACCACGTGGAAGACGGCCGCGCCGTCACCGGATGCCAGTGCGTCCACGGTCTCGTCGAGCAGGCTCGAGTCGGTGTAGCCGAGCAGTGACACCGCAGCGGCGTAGGTAATGCCAGATGTATCAGAACCAGCGAGGAGCTGATCGAGGACAGACAGCGCGTCCCGTGCGGAACCTGCGCCAGCGCGTACGACGAGCGGTAGCGCGGCGGGCTCGTACGACACACCCTCGGCGTTCAGGATCTGTTCGAGCAGCTCACGCAGGATCTGCGGGGCCACGAGCCGGAACGGGTAGTGGTGGGTCCTCGACCTGATCGTGCCGATGACCTTCTCTGGCTCGGTCGTCGCGAATACGAACTTCAGGTGCGGCGGTGGCTCCTCCACGAGTTTGAGCAGCGCGTTGAAGCCCTCGCGGGTGACCATGTGCGCCTCGTCGATGATGTAGACCTTGAACCGGCCGGAGACCGGCGCGTAGAAGGCGCGTTCCCGCAGGTCACGAGCATCGTCCACGCCACCGTGTGAGGCTGCGTCGATCTCGATCACATCGATGCTGCCCGGTCCGCCAGGCGCGAGCGCGAGACACGACTCGCATGTGCCGCACGGGTCGGGAGTTGGCCCCTGCTCGCAATTGAGCGACCTAGCCAGAATCCTGGCGCTCGACGTCTTGCCGCAGCCACGCGGGCCGCTGAAGAGGTAGGCGTGGTGGACCCGGCCGGCAAGCAGTGCCTGCCGAAGCGGCGCTGTCACATGATCCTGCCCTTTGACCTCCGCGAAGGTGGCCGGGCGGTATTTGCGATACAGGGCAAGGCTCGAAGGGCCACCCGCCATGCGCTCTCATCCTCGCTCTCATCCTCGCCGGGGCTGGAAGAGGGAAGAGGACCCCCCGCACACCCGTCAGAGCCCGCGTACCCTTGCTGCCTTCCGGCCCTGGGGGAGTTGGCGGGATTCACGTCGTGCGGAGGGTCTCGGGACAGTCTAGTGGCCCGCGACCGGCCTCAGGCCGCCGACTGGCAAGACAGGAGGCTGGATTTGCCGTACAACGGCCGCGGCGCCATCCCCCGCCCGGGGTCCGGCCGGCACGCCACTCCCGCGCAATTCAGGCAGGACCCCCCTGATCCCGAACGGCTCCGCGCGGCGCGACCCGCATGAGGCTTTCCCCAGGCACAGCGGGCACGGTTCGGGCGGCGCAGGTTCGGCCGGCGCGGGTTCTTTGGACCGGTAGGCTTGCCCGCGGAGGATTCGCCTAGTGGCCTAGGGCGCACGCTTGGAAAGCGTGTTGGGTGCAAGCCCTCGCGAGTTCGAATCTCGCATCCTCCGCCACGTTGACCTGCAAGAACATCGGTGAGTGGCCGCTGCCAAGCGGGCTCATTATGTCCAGTGGGCTCATTTGATGGGCTCATTTCTCCAGCCGTGGAGCCTGCCGCCGGCGATATCAGCCGCTGTGATGGTCCTGGTCAGAGGCATCACGGACGACCCTGAACGAAGGAACGCACGCCGTCAAAGCGTGCGCGCTACCCATTCAGAGGGCTGGCTGGGACCGTTCGCGACCGGCCGGATACCCGCTGACTACAGACAACATCACACTGAGTGACCAAGAAGCTCCAGGAGAACGCGCGCCGAGCCGCCGTTCGGTACGTTGCGATACGCCGTGCCCATGACGTCGAATCAACGCCGAACGGGGCAATCTGTGCGAGTTGGCAGGGACGAGTCGGCCGCGGCGCAGCCCTCGCGATTAGGGATCTGGTAAGGCATCACCGGACGGTGGCAAGTGCGGGACCGGGTTTGCCGGATGTGGGCGGCTGGCTGGGTCGGCTGATCCCGGTTTCGCTGGACAGCTGCTACAGGTAGTCCAGCGCTGTCTTCAGCCTGTCCGGCCGCCGCGGGCCGCGAGGTATCCGTCCGGCCGGACCAGGAAGACCGACCCTGCGCGGCTGCGGCGGAATGCGCGTGCATCCCCGGGGCCGCGGGTAACGACCTCGAACAGGTCCTGGTAGAGCGTCAGGGCGGGGGGCTGGCAGGCGCGCTATCCGGATCCGCTCCCGTCAGGACCATCACGTGGCGGCCGCGGTGCAGGACTGGGCCGCCGAGGCGGGGTGCAGCCGCGGTTTGCTTTCCTGTGGTCGTCCTTAGCGTCCTGGTCGTACTTGACCGGCATGAACGTGCCATCCTTCCAAGTAAGGAAGTGCGCACGGAACGCGGGACGGTTCAGCATGGCCAGCCAGGTCTTCGTGGGGCGTCAGCGGGAGCTGGCCGTGCTTGCGGAACTCGCGGCCAGGGCGCGCGCCGACCAGCCTCAGGTGGTGCTGGTTGAGGGCGAAGCAGCGATGGGCAAGTCCAGCTTGATCACCCAGTTCGTGCCGGCGGTTGGCGGCACGGCCGTCCTGCGGGCGAGCGGGGAAGAAGGCGAGTCCACCCTGAGTTACGGCGTCATCTCCCAGGTTGCCGCGGCCGCAGGCAGCCTCGGAGCGGCCATGCCCGCGCTTTTGAGCGGCGAGCTGGCCGAGAGCCTGGACCCGTTGACGGTGGGGGCCGAACTGCTGTCGATCTTCGACACGCTGGGGCGGTCGGGTCAGCTGACGCTGGTGCTGGTTGACGATCTGCACTGGTCGGATTCGCTGTCGGCACGTGCCCTGCTGTTCTGCCTGCGCCGCCTGCTGGCGGACCGTGTCCTGGTGGGTGGTGACGGCACGGCCGGGGCCACTTGCCTGCCATGGGGAGGGCTGGTACCGCTTCTTCGCGGGTGACGAGCGAGCGACGCGTCTTCAGCTTGATCCTCTGGGAACAGCCGGGTCGTCGTGCTCAGCCGGGAGCTGGGCACTGGCCAGCTCTCCCGGCGCGCTGCCGCCTCGCTCCTGGAGCACACTGCCGGCAACCCCTTGTACTGCATTGCGCTGCTCCAGGAGCTGGGGGCCGAGCAGCTTGACCGGGCTCATGGCCCGCTCCGGGTGCCGAGGGACCTGGCCGGCCTTCTGCTGGCCAGGGTTTCCCGGCTGCAGCCTGCTGCCCAGGACCTGGTGATGGCGGCCGCGGTGCTCGGGCAACGATCACCGCTGCGCCTGGCGGGCGAGCTGGCCGGGATCGACGACCCGCAGGTGGCCGCGGAGGAGGCTGCCGGCGAGACATCTCGTTCGTGCACCCTTTGGTAAGGAGCGCTGTCTACTACGACCTCGGTGCGGCACGGCGTACGGTGCTGCACCGGCGGGCGGCGAGCCTGCTTAGCGGTGAGCGTTCCCTGGCTCACCGGGTGGCGGCGGCGGCCGGCCCCGACGAAGCCCTGGCTGCCGACCTGGAGGAGGCGGCTCGCGACGCCCGAGGCGGTGGCAGGAGGATGCTGGCTGCCTCGCTGTTCGCCCAGGCAGCGACGGCCAACGCCGAGGCCGGCCCGAGGGAGCGCCCAGCGGCTCGGTGAGGCGTGGGCAGGCCGAGGACCGATCCGAGCCGTGGTTGGCCTCGGCCCTTTGTGACCAGGTCCCCGTTTTTCTCATGCAGGAGCGCGGGGATGAAGCGGTCCTGTGGGGCAGGAGAGCCGCGGAGGTCTCCGAGGGCAACCCGCCTGTGCACCACCGTGCCCGTTGCCTGCTTGCCCTGGCGTTGGTCTGGACCTACCGGGTGCGAGAGGCGCTGGCCCTGCTCGAGCAGTTGCCGGGACCGAGCGAGCAGCTGGCTGCTATCGATCTCGACGCGGTCATCTTGCGCGGGACCGCCCGCCTGTGGGCGGGTTACCCGGAACTCGCCTTCCCGGACCTGTCGCACGCCGCGGCGGCCCGGCTGAGAGGCGGGTCGTCGGCTCGCTTCGCTTGCGTGTGCCTTACCTACCTCGCTTGTGCGGAGTACCTGCTGGGTGCCTGGGACGACGCGCTGGCCCACGCCGAGCTTTCGGTGTCCCTGGTGCGCGACGCCGGCTACGGCATTTTGTCCGCCCTAGTCCACAACTTTGCCACCCTGGTACCGATCGGCCGGGGGGACTTCGGTCTGGCCGCCACATCGAGGCTGCTCACGCTGCGGCGGCAGCGCTGGGAGAGGCGTGGGCGGGCACGGTTACCGCCGAGGCGGCTCTTGCCCTGGCCCGCGGGGCACCGACCGACGCCCTCCACGCGGCGGCCAGGGTGCGCGAGGAGTGGAAGGGCAAGTGGTTCGGGGTCGTCGGCCTGCTCGACTGGCGTTCTTTGGAGGCCGAGGCCCTCGTCGCGCTGGGCCAGATCGACCTTGCTGCTCAACGTCTCGGCGAGCTCGAGGAGCTCTAAGCCTCGATCCACCGCGTAAATAGGGGTTCTGCCGGGCGCGCCGACGCGAAAGGTGCCCTCTGAGCTGGGACGATGGGAGTTGCTAACGCTTCCATTCCCCAGATGGAGAGGACACCTCGCAA
>Ga0335078_10005250_pt1 | contig 19141 bp, 7 predicted proteins | sample Lox_Sample_32_FD_206711 | JGI IMG/M metagenome (GOLD analysis project Ga0335078, IMG submission 206711) | Soil microbial communities from Loxahatchee National Wildlife Refuge, Florida, United States - Lox_Sample_3.2 | ecosystem: Environmental > Terrestrial > Soil > Wetlands | place: USA: Florida... | reverse complement strand
AACTTCCCTTCGTGGATGGCTGCCATGTACTTGTTCACGTCGGTTTCGTAGTCGCCGAAACTCTTTACGTAGAAGTTCGGCTCGTTGCCCACGACAAAACACGTAAGAAGGGAGCCATAATTTGCCACGATAAAGTCCGCAATCGGAGCGTTGGCGGCGGCATCGGAATCCTTCAGCTTCAGGGTATAGAAGACGTCTACCCCCGCCGACTCGGCGAAGCCGAACAAATTCGTCACATCGGATTGAGAAGGAATTGGCCCGAGGTCCGCGGCATTGCCCCCTATGCGCAGGCTTTTCAACCCCAGCACGTTAAACGTTTGGATCAGCGCAGTGTTCGCAGGCGAGAAATAAAGATGCCCGGAACTGTCCGGCAATACGGCGGACATCTCGTAGCTCACCCCAAGGAAGTTATCGGGAATTATCGGCCCCGGAGTGGCAAGATCCACGTTGACCGTCACTGGAGACTGCGCAGGAACGACGGAAGCCGCTGCTATCCAGAAAAAAGCGACGGCAGCAATCTTCAAAGCAGAATCGGATCGACGGAGACACGAAGGACGCATGGGGAAACCTCCATTCAAGAGCTTTGTGGCGCAGACCATGGGGTCTTGCAGTCCGCGAGTCAACTTGCATAGCTAAAACCGCGCGCACACTTTATTGCGGCGGCGGAATTGCCGGGAGGCCGTGCAGGAACGGAGCGACGGCGTCCGATAGCGCAAAGCCGTTCACCTCGTCCCAATCGATCGACCATGTCATGAGCCCGCGCATCCCGGGATATCCGGACGGATTCCGAAGAACGTACTCGCCACCGAACGACTTCCCGTTGATGAGGTAGTTCAGGGCTTGCACCAAGGCGCTGGGAGGCGTGTATCCTCCGCCGGCGCTGGAACTGGCCGGCACGCCAAAAGCCACTTGCCCCTGCGCAAAGCCGGGAAACACCTGCCCGTTGGCAAGAGTGAAGCCTTTCAGCAGCATCTCGGTCATCGCCACGTGGAAGTCGGCCGTGCCCTCGCTATAAGAGCGGCCATCGAGCGCGGTGGTACCGCCCGTGTTGTAGTCCTGAACGTGGACGAAGGATAGGATGTCCCGGCATCCCCACAGCAGCGGAATTTGATCGCCATACACCGAAGCGTAGGCGATATTGCCTTCTTGAACGTCCGTGATCTGGGGAGCGAACGACAAGATGAAGTTCGGGAAGCGCGACGCAACCTGATGGAGCGCGCCGATCATGTTCACAATGGTGGGCGTGATCGGCTTGGTAAAGTTGTTATCACCTGCTTCCAGCGCGAAGGAGTTGTTCTCGATATCGATATCGACTCCGTCGAACCCGTATTGCTGAATGATGCCGGACAGAGAGCTGACAAAATTCGCCACATCGTGCGCGTTGTTCAGAGCAACGTTTCCGTTTTCGCCGCCGATCGATAACACAACCTTCTTGCCGCGCGCGTGCAGAGCTTGAACGTCGGCAAGGAACTGAGCTTGGGTTTCGAGACCCGGGTCAACGGAAAACAGGATGGTGCTGGTGTCGGCATACGTGCCGCCAAACGCGACATCGATGACGTCGAAATTGGATGAGACCTGTCCGAGCGGAAGGGCTACCGACCCGTTGAGAAAATCGTGCCAATAACCGACAAGCAAGTGTCCGTTTCCGCTGCCCGTAGTCACCGGAGAAGTGGTCACTTCGACGCTGTTGCTCGACGGCGAAGAACCGGCCGCATCGCTCGCCTCAACCGTGAATGTGAAAGTCGTCTTCGCGGCAAGCCCCGTCACCGTGAAGGAGGTCTGCCCCGAGACCGTAGTCAAAGCCTCGCCGTCCTCGGAGATCGTGAAGGAAAGCGGCGTGCAGCCCGCGGGTACACTGGCAATCGTCCAACTCAGAACTGTGCTGCTGCTGGTCGTGCCGGATGCCGTTAAAACCGGAGCGGAGGGTTTCGTGGTGCATGCCGCCGCCGCCGGCGTCGTCACGCTAACCGACGCGCTCGGCGCCGAATTGCCGGCTGCGTCGGCAGCCTCAACGTAAAAACTGTATTTCGTGCTGGGCGTGAGTGCGGTAGCGGTGAAGCTTGTCCCGGAACTGGAGCCCGCCGACGCCCCATTCTTGAAGATCGTGTAGCCCGACACCGTGCAGCTCGAACTTACGGTCGCGGCATTCCAATCCAGAACGGCGCTCGTTGGCGTGACGGTGGCGCTGGGAACGGTCAGTCCTGTGGGAGCGCTGGGTACCACCGTGCATCCGCCGCCGGACGTGCAAGCGCCCAGGCTAGACCATAACGCGGGCACATACGGCGGCTGCCAGTTGGGTGCAGCCGAAGCTTCCGGCTGGATGGCCTTCCAGTTGTCGCCGCCGTAGGATACAACCTGGCCGGTTGTAACGCTCATGCCGGCCTGCCAAGCCGGTGCGCAGGCGGATTGCGAGAACACCGCCGGCGCTCCGAACAGGACAATCGCTAGAGCAAGAAGAATAATCCCAGGTCGTGTTCCCGAATTCATGACATGTCTCCCTATGGGTGCCGCGAGCCGTACATTGCGTCGAGTTACGCCGTCTTAGCGCGCCAGCGGTTTGAATGCAAACTAGCCTATAAGCGAAACCGGTTTTCTTGCAAGTACTTTTTCGTAGAAGCGGGCCGGCATCCCGGATTGCGCAGACAGCTCGTACCTCCAAACAGCTGGTGCCGCGCCGGCATATCAGGAGCGATGCTCGATTTCTCGGTCAACCCATGTCGTGACACGCTTCCTTCCGGCGACGGCGCGACGAGCAATTCCCGAGGCGAGAGATTTCGCAAACTGTTGACAAACGGATGACAACTTGAGGTTGCGACGCGGCCTACGATTGCATGCGGATAGGCCAGAGAAGGTGCCTTGCGCTTCGAACAGGAGTTTCGACCTTCCTCTGCTCCTAAATCTTCCCCTGGAGAGATCAATATGCTGTTTCGTAGGACCACATTCGCCGTTTGCCTCGGCCTGGCTCTTCTCATGGTTTCGGCTCTGGCGCAAGCACAATATCACGCTACCAACCTGGTTTCGAATCAGTTCGACGAACACGCCGCAAACACCGACCCTCTACTGGTCAACGCTTGGGGATTAGCCCGAAGCGCCACGTCGCCTTGGTGGGTCAGCGATAACCTTTCCGGATGGTCCACTCTCTATAACGGAGCTGGAACACCATCAGCACTCAGAGTTCTGATTCCCACCGCAGGAAACGGACCGGTCGAGCCGAAAGGCAATAACGGTGTTGGCACACCGACGGGAATCGTATTCAACGGATCGAAGACAGATTTCCAGGTTTCGGGCCAAGCCTCGTCATTCATTTTTGGCACCCTGGATGGCACGATCAGCGCGTGGCCAGGCCTGAACAGGAACCTGGCGACGCTCGTGGTGCCCAGTTCCACCGCTACCCCGGTGCCCAGCTCTGCAAACAAACCAATGTATACAGGCCTGGCCATTACCAGCAACCCATCTGGGAATTTCCTCTACGCTGCGGACAACGCCAACAATGCGATCGATGTATTCGACGGCAACTTCAACTTTGTGAAGTCGTTTGGCGACCCGTCGATTCCATCGACCTTCTCGGCATTTGGCGTCCAGGACATCGGTGGCATGGTTTACGTCACGTATGCCATGACGAATGGGGATGCCGGAGGTTTCGTCGACGTCTTCAAGGAGGATGGCACGTTCGTAAAGACACTGATTCAGGGATTTCCGCTCAATCAGCCCTGGGGCGTTGTTCTCGCTCCCAGCAATTTTGGGCCGTTTAGCAATACTCTGTTGGTCTCAAACAACTCCAACGAGGGCACTATTAATGGATTCGACCCGATGACAGGTAAGTTTGTGGGTACGATAAGGGACGAGTTTGGGAGGAAGATTGCTTTCACTAACCTGTGGGGAATCGCCTTCGGAGGCGGAGCCGCAAACAACGGGGCCACGAACGAACTGTTCGTTGCTGCAGGCCCGGGCAAAGGAGCACAAGCACAACTGGCCGGGACCTTTGCATCAATCGTCTTTAGTCCACTGCCACCCCACGGTTATTGATGAGGGTTGTCCGAGAAAGCGACTCATCCGACGCCCGCTGCGGTCTTCTCTGCGGGCGAGATGCGGTTGGGAAACAGCCTGGGCCCATTCGAAAGCGATCCGCAATGCGGCAAGCTGTTGGATGGGACCAGGCTGACCGGACGAGTCATAGTCCGCTCGCTCACTCGCCGATTCGCCGCCGCGAAATCGGTTCATCGCCCGATCTTCTTGCATGAACACCTCTGCGTCTGGACTGAAGACCGCGATGAACTCAATAAGGCAGGTTGCCGCTTAGTGATTGTGGTGCGACAGGTAATGATAGACGACCGTGTCGACCTGATCCTATCTCTGAGAAGAATCTGGACCCGAGCGCAGGCCGGCGCCGGCTTCGAGCGGTTTCTGGAGTCAATGCCGGATAGGTATTGGGAACGGGCATTGGTTGACCAAAGCTTTCCGGCCGGCAGGCGGCATGCCGGCGCCTGAACAACGCCGATCAAAAATCTTCGGTCGCTTTGACGCCGTCGCCTGCGCCGACGGTTCAGCCGCCCGCGGGCCTTAGCTAAAGTGCGCCATCGACCACATGCGCGGTCGGTGTGGTCACGGTCGAACTCTAAGAATAATGCCAGCCAGCCGCTCTCGGGTATCGTTAACACCTGCGCGTACTGGCTTGGGTCGTAAAAGGGGTTGAAGTGCAGGTCCGAAACTGTGGCGACCTGATAGTAGCTCACCGTCGGAGCGGAGTTGCCGCCAGAATTTCCGTTAGAAACACTATGACTGCCCCACTGCGCCCAGATGCCAAGAACATTCTGATCGGAATTACGCAAGACATCCATCGCGACGCTTTCGGCATAGGTCCTCTTTCTCGGTGAGCCCCATAACAGTTTCGAAGAAATTCGACTCGATCCGCCGAGAGCCGAGCCACACGAATCCTCGCATGAGATGCGAGATCCCACGTCGTTCTTATTGTCCTAGACATAGCCGATTTTGGCTTTGCGCCACCGCCAACTGATCGGTGTTGTGCATGCATCTCAAGCGCGCTCGAACACGAAGTGAGAGGCAAGCGGTTGTCGGGCCACCGCGTGGCTGACAACAATAGCAATCCGTCTGCGCTCATCGCCGATGTTGTCGGGAGGCAGCCCGAACAGTCCTCGTTCCTTCCTTTGACAGGCGGTTACGGTCACGGCTGTTCGGGCCGTTGCGGGCTTTCATAAAACCATAACCTTACTCAGCGAAAAAGAACGTCATAATCAAACTCCATGTCCCGTCATAGCTCCCTCTGTTAAGACTTTTGGAGTCCTTCTATTTTGTAAAGAAAATGCTATGCGAACCACGGGCAAACGCATTTGAAAACAGAACTTGGTAGTAGGAGTATTGTGGCGTGGAAGCGCGTTTGATTTTGCTTGCCAAATCCCCCACGGCGCTACCGGAACGAACCAAACGAGTAATACCGCCCCTGCGAAAGCCGCAATTCTCATCTCTGAACCGTCACCGATCGTTCCCAGCGCAGCGAGGCAGTAGGTCCCGGCGGCTGCGAAATTTCAAATGCGATTACCCTGGATGCCGACTCCCTTGTTATTTACATTATCCTCGTTCGCGGATATCATCATAGTTACTGATTGCTGTAGTTCTTCATTGCCTTCGAACTCGGCCCATCGAAAAGCGGCCCGTGGAAATCCATCGGCTGCGCCAATACTTGGTGAATTATCGGCCCCCGTTCGACTTATCGACAGGCGAACATTCCTCATCCCCGGAGTGAAATATGACCTTTGCACGTCTCCTTGTCGTCTTGATACTGACTTCAGTTCCCGTAGCGGTAAAGGCACAGTCTCCAACTCTTTACTTCACTGACCTAACTTCCGGACCGGCCGGCGCGATCGTCACCGTGTATGGAGCCAACCTCTCCTCATCGGTTACTTTCAATGACGTCAGTGCGACTGTAATTGCGTCGTCTCCGCAGAAGGTAAGCTTTATTGTGCCTAACACGACCAGCGGCCCCATCAGTATAGGAGAATCAAATAGTCTTCCTTTCACAGTGCGCTCGGGGAATATCTACTATGTAGCGGCGAACGGATCGGATTCGCAATCCGGTTCACAAAGCGCGCCGTGGCGCGACATCCCATATGCTTTCAATACAGCTTCATGCGGCGACATCATCTACATCATGGATGGCGTCTCGCAAACCGGGCTGGACAACTACGACGCTTCTTTGTCCGTTGAGCGAGTTTGCGACCCTACGCAACCGCTGGCTTTGGTTGGCTATCCCGGGGCCACAGTAACCATCGGCAGCGCCACAGGCCCGGAGTACGGCATTCGCAATCCCGATGTCGGCGGCGACGGGTTTAACGGCATGGTGTTCGCGAATCTGGTGGTGCGCGGCAATAACGAAGGCATCAAGACAGTCGGCAATCAGTACTGGCGCATCGTGGGCAGCGACTTCAGTTGTCCGAACGGCGGCGGCGAATCGGCATGCGTTCTGGTGGACAACTCCTCCAATATCCAGTTCCTGGGCAACTCGATTCACGATACCGGCGCAGGCGGCACCAAATATTATCATTCGTTTTACGCCACGACCAATTCCAACGACATCGAAGTGGGATGGAACAACATTTACAACAATCAAAGCTGCCGGGGCATTCAGTTCTACTCCACCAGCGGCAGCCCTCAATACAACCTTATCGTGCACGATAACATCGTCACAGGGCAGTTATGCGACGGCATCAATTTCTCTACCGTCGACGCCACGCAGGGACCGATTGAGGCCTATAACAACCTCGTCTATCATGTTGGCCTGGGCGGCTCAAGCCTGGGCGACCCGAACATGGCTTGCATTGCCAGCCTCGGGCTGGGGGCTTCAGGGGGAGAGGCCCTGTTCTTCGGCAACACGCTGGCGGATTGCGGGTCTGGAGGCGGATCAACGGCGGGCGCGATCACGGTGCAAGACGGTTCGCCCATCGCAGTCACACTGAGCAATTTGGTAATTCAGAGTTCCGGCGAGCCAATCTACTCCCCCAATACGGACACCTCCCTCGTTCAATCGAACCACGACGTCTTGCTCACGAAGGGTCCCGCTGGAATTGTCGACTCCACCTACCACCTTGTGACGGGCAGCCCCGCCATTGGCGCGGGCATTGCGCTTCCCGGCGTATTCTTCGATCTTCAAGGTCTGCCACGCCCACAGTCCGGATCTGAAGACGCCGGCGCCTACCTGTACACCACTGGGACCGTCTCTTCAGCGCCGGTTGCCGTTCTCTCTCCCAGTTCCATCAACTTTGGCAATCAAGCTACAGGCACTACATCGTCGCCAAGCGTTGTCATCCTCACCAACACCGGCGGAGGCCCGCTTGCGTTATCTTCAGTCTCCATTACCGGATCGGACCCAACCGCATTTGCACAGTCGGATAATTGCGGCTCTTCGCTGGCCGCCCATTCGAGTTGCACGATCTCCATCAAGTTCTCTCCGGCAGCGGCAGAAGCTTACAGCGCATCGCTGAGCGTCGCAGATAATGCTTCAGGCTCTCCGCAGACCGTGACCCTCACCGGCACCGGCATAGCCTCTGAAGCTCCAGCCGCCTCAATCGCACCGGCATCTTTGAGTTTCTCGGGCAGTATAGGAACTACGACTACGCCGCAGACCGTAACTCTCACCAACAGTGGCGCTGCAACGCTCAATATTTCCGCCATCTCCATCACTGGCGCCGGCGCATCCGCTTTCTCGCAAACAAGCACATGCGGAGCCACGTTGGCTGCTAGCTCGCGCTGCACCATCTCCATCAAGTTCTCCCCGTCAGCGGCAACGACTTACAGCGCAACGCTGAACATCGCGGATAACGCTTCAGGCACCCCGCAGACCGTGGCCCTCACCGGTACAGGCGTAGCCTCTCAGACACCAGTTGTCTCGGTCACACCTGCGTCTTTGAGTTTTTCGGCAACTGTAGGAACAACGACTGCGCCACGGACCGTAACTCTCACTAACAGCGGAACCGCAACGCTCAACATTTCCGCCATCTCGATCACTGGCACCGGCGCATCCACTTTCTCGCACGCCGGGACATGCGGAGCCTCATTGGCTGCGGGCTCAAGCTGCTCCATCTTCGTCACGTTCTCTCCGTCAGCGGCAACGACTTACAGCGCAACGCTCGACATCGCGGATAACGCCTCAGGCTCTCCGCAGACCGTGACCCTCAGCGGTACTGGCATAGCCCCCGGGACACCTGCCGTCTCGATCAGGCCTGCGTCTCTGACCTTCTCAGGCACTGTAGGAGCTACCTCTACGCCACAGACCCTCACTCTCAGGAACATCGGAACCGCAACGCTCGAAATCACCTCCGTTTCCATCACTGGCGCCGGCGCATCCAGTTTTTTGCAAACCAACACGTGCGGAGCCTCGCTGGCGGCAGGCTCGCGCTGCACTATCTCCATCACGTTCTCTCCGGCCGCGGCAACAACATACAGCGCATCGCTCGACATCACGGATAACGCTTCAGGCTCTCCGCAGGCCGCGGCCCTTACGGGCACCGGCACAGCTCCCGCACTCCCGGCTGCCTCGATTACGCCTGCATCATTGAGTTTCTCAGGCACTGTTGGAACTGTGACCGCGCCGCAGACCGTAACTCTCACCAATACCGGAACCGCAACGCTCGAAATCGCCTCCATCTCATTCACTGGCGCTGGCGCATCCAGTTTTTCGCAAACCGGCACATGCGGAACCTCGCTGGCTGCAGGCTCAAGCTGCTCCATCTCCGTCGCGTTCTCTCCGGCCGCGGCAGCAACCTACAGCGCGTTTCTCAGCGTCGCCGATAATGCCTCTGGATCTCCACAGACGGTCGCCCTCACAGGCGTCGGGACCGCCGCTGCCACGCCCGACTTTACTCTCAGCGCGACGCCGGCCTCGCAATCGATTCAGCGCGGCGGATCCGCCACCTTCACCCTGACACTGATTTCGATCAACGGCGCGTTCGCGAATCCAGTAACGCTATCCGCATCCGGATATCCTTCCGGCACGACGATCACTTTCTCACCGGGCCAGCTTGTCCCCACCGGCACCGGTTCCACGTCCGTGCTCACGGTCCAGACTTCTGCGAGCGCTTCGAATCAACCCGTGCGGTCCCGGTGGCCTTTGGCCATCCCCGTACTTGCATTCCTGCTTTGGCTGCCGCGCAGACGCTCAAAGTGCCTGATGTTTCTCAATCTCTTGCTATTGCTCTCCATCCTCGCAACGACTGTTCTGCTGCAGGGTTGTGGGGCGGTTTATTTACCGCACCAGCCGTCGTCGGGCGCAACCAACTATACCCTCAACATCACCGGAGCGAGCGCAACTGCAAGTCATGCGACCAGCGTGCAGCTGAATATGCAGTAAGGCAGAATGAGAGGAGGCACTGCCGGAGTGGCAGTGCCCTGTAAAGAGGAGACCGGATCTCTTAAGGCATCTCTCCCTTTGCTGTAGAGTTATCCCACCCAGCCGCAAAAATAAAGACGCGGCGGACGGCGAGCGTACACTCCACGGACGAAGATCTGTCCGCGGGGACCCCAGGTGGGGCACCGACGCTACATACCTTTAGCGGCTCGTGGTGAAAGTCAACACTGCGAGAAAAACCATCCCTCAGCCGCTAAACAGGCCGCTGAAAAACTCGATTGAAGGAGCTTTGTAACATGGGCACGGCTTTGGTCGGGCCACCAAAGCACGCAGAATGAACGGGCTTCAGCCCCTGCCATTCTTGTCCTGTCACTTTTCGCTCCTCTTGCGGGCTCTTTCAGCGGCCTGTAAAGCCCGGCTGATATTATGCTGCTTGCGGCACGCGACGACCCACACACCGCGAAAAGCACTGGACACCAACTGCTGCGTGAGTTCCCGGTCGTGCCCTTTCAAAACCGGACCTTCACCAGAGGCTGTTAGGAGAGGTGCGCCAAAAAAGGAGATGCCCTCGCTCACACAAGGGCATGTTCTCGTCTGTTCAGTTCAATCGGAAGAGTCTCGTACCAGGCGCTTACCGCTCACCCTTCCGCCAGTTCACCAAGTCACCCAACGTGGTGGTCGAGCTGGAGACAGGCGCCTTGTGCGCGCTCTCCTTATAATGCTCGACCGTGGAGCGGCTAGCTTCCTTGCCAGTCAAGGCGCGCAGGCTCAGGCCGACCTTCTTTTCTTCCACGTTGATCTTGATGATCTTGAAGTCGTGTTCGAGGCCCTGCTCGAGCTTGGAGTGGTCGCCGCCTTCTCCGGCTTCGGAGATGTGGCACAGGCCCTCGACGCCCTCCGCGATCTCGACGAATGCGCCGAATTGCGCAGTGCGCAAGATTTTGCCGTGCACCACGTCGCCCACGCGGTGCGTTGCGAAGAAACTCTCCCAGACATCGGGTTGCAACTGCTTGATGCCCAAGCTCAGGCGCCGATTCTGAGGCTCGACACCGAGAACAACGGCCTTCACCTTTTCGCCCTTCTTCACGACTTCCGAGGGATGCTTGACGCGCTTGGTCCAGCTCAGGTTCGAAACGTGCACCAGCCCATCGATACCATCCTCGATCTCCACGAACGCGCCGAAGTCGGTGAGATTGCGCACGCGCCCCTCAACCACGGTACCTTGAGGATACTTTTCGCTCAGGTTCTCCCACGGGTTCTCCATCAGCTCTTTCATGCCCAATGAGATGCGGCGGTCGGCAGGGTTAACGCTTAGTACTACGGTGTCCACTTCATCACCCGGCTTGACCATCTTGGAGGGGTGCTTGAGGCGCTTCGACCAGGTCATTTCGGAAAGGTGAACCAAGCCCTCGATGCCCTGTTCCAATTCCACGAACGCGCCGTAGTCGGTAACCGACAACACGCGGCCGTGCACCTTGGCGCCCACCGGGTAACGCTCCGAGGCGTCAAGCCACGGATCGGGCGTCAACTGCTTAAAGCCTAGCGAAACACGTTGCTTCTCTTTGTCGAACTTGAGCACCTTTACCTGGATCTCGTCACCGACGTTCACCAGATCGCGGGGGTGCGTCAGCCGGCCCCAGCTCATATCGGTGATATGCAGCAAGCCGTCAATACCGCCCAGGTCAACAAACGCGCCATAGTCGGTCAAGTTCTTCACCGTGCCGGTCAGTATCGCATCCTCGCTCAGGTGCTCCATGGTAGCCGAGCGCTTGGCGTTCTGCTCTTCCTCCAGGATCTCCTTGCGGCTCACGACGACATTGCCGCGCTTTTTGTTGAGCTTGATGACGCGCACATCAATCTGCTGGCCGAGATAGGTGTCCAGGTTGCGCACCGGCCTGATCTCGAGTTGCGAGCCGGGCAAAAATGCCTTCATCCCGATGTCGACCGTGAGGCCGCCCTTTACGCGGCTCACCACCATGCCTTTGATCGACGACTTTTCGCTCGCAGCTCTCTCAACGGCGTCCCACACGCGCAAGCGTGCGGCGCGCTCGTAGCTCACCAGGTAGCCGCCTTCGGGCTCCTCGCGCTCGATCACAACTTCGATGTCGTCGCCTGGCTGGAACTTCACTGCGCCGGTGTGGTCGACCACCTGCTCCAGGGGTATGAGCCCCTCTGATTTCAGGCCGACATCGACCACCAGATACTTTTCTCTTTGCTCCACCACCTTGCCGACGACAATCTTATCGCCGTAGGCTTCAACGGCGGCTGCTTCGGCGGCTTGTTCGCGCTCGAATGCGGCCAGAGCGGAGGAAAAATCCTCACCCGGCTCGGCCGGCGATACTTCCGACGCACGCGTGGCTGCGATAGGTGCAGGGATCTCTTCAGAGATTGCCACCGGAGCTTCGGGAAGCTCCGTCTCTGCGGCAGGCTCGGTTAAGGCATCGGCGTCCAGTGCGGTGGCTTCTTCGGTTGCAGAAGACTCAGGGTTGGACGTGGATTCACGCGACGGCTGGCCGATTCTCGATAGAGATTCCAGCTCCGCCGCAGGTTCTAGGGTTGGGGTTTCCAATTCGGTGTTCAGGGTGGTGCTCTCGGTTTCGGGATTGAGGACGTTTGCCATTACAGCCAGCTCCGGAACTGCGTGCTCCTGCGGTGGTGCGAGCCAACCGCCGGGTAACTTCCGCGCAATTCGGCATTGCGGTCGCCCTCTGTCCATTGCCGGTCGCTTTCGCGCCATAGGGCGCGCCAGTTCCGTCTTCCGCAAGGAAAGCCGTCCCAGGCCGGTTGCTTTCACGTTCGAACTCGGCTGGTTTCCTTGGGAAACGCCGGCAGGCAACGGCTAGCTGGGTGGGCGGCCGCAACTCACTGCTTGAATCCGCGCAGGAAGCTACGCTCATGAGTGTAGCAATCTCTGCAATTCAGCGTCAATTGAGCCGAATGGCGGGAGAAGTGACGCGGCTGTAAACATTGGCGGCGGACCGCGATCAGCGGGCAGAAAAGCAGTGAACAAATGAAGAAGTGAAGGCGTGAAAAGCGCAAAATATGGGCGAGGGAAACACAGACTCCGCAATATTACAATTCAAATTCTTACGGCCGGATCGCGGACAGCAACACGATCTTTGACGAAATTAGACTCCCTATATAGTATGGCGGCGTGCTGGAAATGGGACTGGAATCCGAATTGAAGAGGGGAGTTACGGAAATTCGTTAGTACTGTTATGTCTGAATGCCTGGTATCGCGTTTTTGCACGTTTGTCCTGCTGACTTTGCCGTTCTTCACCGGAAGTTTCTCTCGGCTCGATGCGCAGGCATCGGGCAGCGAGAGACTGTTTGCAGGCTATTTTGAGGAGTGGGGAATCCCCTACACCAACTTCAACATTTCAAACCTGGAAAAAGCCGGCATCGCCGGCCGTCTGAATTATCTGATTTACGCTTTTGGCAATGTGACCTCAGGGGCCGACCCCAAGTGCACCATCGCCGATCCGGTTGCGGCTTATCAGAACGAGTCAGTACCCAGCGTGAATGGCAAGCCCTATGCCACATCGCTCCGTGGGAACTTCGGAGGCATTCAGCAACTCAAGGAACTCCATCCGCGGCTGAAAGTGCTGATCTCGTTGGGAGGGCAGCTCGGCAGCTCTGCGGGCTGGGAAACAGCCTCCCGCACCGCAGAGGGACGAGCTGTGCTTGTTTCTTCGTGCGTCGATCTTTTCGTCAAGGGCAACATCGCGCCAGGCATTCAAGCGCCGGGCCTCTTCGACGGCTTCAACATTGACTGGGAGTTTCCTGGTGGCGCCGACAAACAGAACTTTACTGCGCTGCTGGCGGAATTCCGTGCCCAGCTCCGTGCCCTGTCGAAGAGCACAGGCAAGCGATACATCTTGTCGTTCGACTCGCCGGCAAGCCCGCAAAAATACGCAAACATCGATCTCAAGGCCGCAGCCGAACAGGTGGATTTTCTCACCATCGATGGCTACGACTACGCCGGCGACTCGGACCGACAGACCAACGAACAATCCCCGCTTTACGAAGGGGTTGAAAATCCCCTGCGCGATCAGGCGTCCAGCATCGACGAGACGGTCACGGCCTACCTGAATGCCGGTGTGCCGCCGGAGAAATACACGATGGGATTTCCGCTTTACGCGGTTGGCTGGACGGGGGTTGCCAACGCGAACCATGGACTCTATGAGAAGGTTGGTGCGCCCTCTCCTGTGCTGCTTGCCGACGGCTCTGGCCCGTGTCCGAATCCCGACAAAGCCGCTCCCGCTCCGGGGTGCGACACGCTTCTCACCCCTGGCTATCTTACCTATGCCACGATCGAGAAGCTGATCGGCAGGTTCGGCTACGAAGAATGGTATGACGCGGTGAGAGTCGAGGCGACGCTCTACAATCCGGCTACCGGAACCTTCTATTCCTACGACGACCCAAAGTCGGTCGCCGCGAAGACCGCCTATATCAGGCGACGCCATTTGGGGGGCGCCTATGTGTGGGCGTTGAATCAGGACGACGCCGAGGGGTCACTTACCAAGACCATCGCCGACGGTCTCAAATAGCTCAATCCCCTGTGGTCGGCGAAAACGGTGGAGGGCAACAACGGCGTTATTGTGCTTCCCTCTGCGGACATCGCCTGTAGCGCCTCATGCCCGTTAGGGACAGCTCTGTATCTCCCTGTAATCAAAGGAAATGATTGGGATGATCGTCGGCCTGCAGCGAGGCGCCGCGCGGCGATTTTTGATCGCTTTTTATGATATCAATCACATTTCTTTTCGATCCAACAGAGAATGGCCAAGATTCACTTGACAAGCGAGAGGCTTGTCCGTATAGTTCGGTCCAACGTTGAACCATATCAATCGACCGTTCCGAAACCGCCTCCGCAAGATCGGGCCCTTGGGCACACCGCTATGAGTAGGCGAACAGGCACTTAGGAAGGCCGAGGAGCTAGAAAATCCAACGAAAGGTGCAATGAAATGAATAAATATGCTGGATTCTTCCATCGCCGTCCTGTGGCGGTGTGGATGTTTTCTCTGCTGGCCGTGGCGCTCATCGCGATTGCGCCGATGAGCCATTCCCAGGAACTGACAGCTACGCTCAATGGCGTCGTAACTGACGCTACGGGCGCCGCCATTCCACACGCCAATGTCGTCATCGCCCTGAATGGTGTCGGCGGCGCGAGCCGAACCGTGCAGACGGATAGCGAGGGCAACTACACCGCCACCAACCTGGCTGCCGGCAACTACACCGTCAGTGTCAGCGTGGCCGGTTTTGCCTCGTTTATCGCCAAGGATGTGGTTTTGGACGTGGCCCAGAAACGCGCTCTCAACATCCAGTTGAAAGCCGGGCCGGTGACAACAAGTGTGACCGTCGAGGACAACCCGATTGCCATCGATATCGACAGCAGCGCGCAGGCCGGCACGATCAGCGGCGTCCAAGTGCGCGAGCTGGAGATCGCCAACCGCAACTTTGAGGACCTGGTGCAGTTGCAGCCAGGCGTCGTGAATGCAGGCATGGGCGACGAAGCCCAGTTGAGCAACACCGGCCTCGCCGTGAACGGCGCCCGCCCCTCGGCCAACAACTGGACGGTGGACGGAGCCGACATTAACGACTCGGGCTCCAACCAGACGGTCGTCAACGCGCCCTCGATCGACGCCATCCAGGAGTTCACGCTGCAGCGCGGCACCTACGACGCGGGCTACGGACGCTCCGGCGGCGGCCAGGTTCTGGTCTCGACCAAGAGCGGCACCAACAGCTTCCACGGCGACGCCTACGAGTTCGTGCGCAACACCGATTTGAACGCCAACGAGTGGTTCAACAAGATGGGCGGCGGGTCGCGGCCGGCCTACCACCGCAACGACTTCGGCTATACCATCGGCGGTCCCGTTTACATACCAAACGGCTACAACGCCGACAAGACCAAGACCTTCTTCTTCTGGTCGCAAGAGTGGCAGAAGCAGATCACGCCCTCGACCAATACGGTGGCGGCGCCGAGCGCCAATCAGTTGAAGGGCCTCATCGCCGAAGCGCAAACCATGAACTACGACGCAGCAGCATCAACCCCGAGCGCCCCCGTTTACGACATACCGTCCGGGATCTACGTGCCGTATGTGCCCACGACGGCGACCACGTGCGCGATTGTTCACAATAAATCGGGCAGCGCGATCACCAGCGGCGGCGTCACGATTCCTGCTTACACCGACTATGTGCCTTCCACGTGCTGGAGCCAGAACTCGACCGTGTACAACAAGAGTGTGTTTGGTCTGCACCCGGCCAACTCAGGCAGCAACTATCAGTACACGATTTCGGCCGCGAATAACCCGCTGCAGGAGATCGCCCGCATCGACCACTACTTCAACGACAGACTGCACGTGTTCGTGCGCGGAATGTACGATTCCATCCCGTTCGACGCCATCGGCGGTCTGTGGGCAGGCAGCGCTCCGGGCCTGCAGGACGACCACATCAACACCCCCGGCTATAACATGGTGGGCAACCTCACCTGGTCGATCTCGCCGCGCATGGTCAACGAGCTGGAGCTGGTCTATGCCCAGGGCAACTACAAGGGCACGCCCTTCAGCGGCCAGTTCTTTAACAATACTTCGGCGGGTCTAACGTACAACTGGCCGTACAAGGATCCTTATGGCCGCAATCCGTACGTCTCGATCGGCGGAGTAGCATCCTATGGCGGCGCCAATGCCCCTTATGCCGAGCGCAACCTGGACCGCACGCTCTTCGACAACTTCTCTTACACCTTGGGCAGGCACACGCTGCGCGCCGGCGTACAGTTCCAACAGATGCTGAAGACGGAAAACGGGACCGGCGGCAGTGCGTCGTTCGGCTTCCAAAACGGTTATAGTGCGACTGTGGCGGGTGTGTCGCAGACCAACGCTACGGTCGACTGGAGCTATGGCGATTTCCTGCTCGGCCAGATCAATTCGTTCAACCAGGCCGCTCAGGACACAATCCCAGATCTGCGTTATATCAACAGCGAGCTCTACGTTCAGGACGACTGGAAGATTAACCCCAAACTGACGTTGAACCTGGGCGTGCGCTGGAGCCGCTACCCGGCCCCCTCGGATGCAAAGAACACCCTGGTCAACTTCGATCCCCTGGCCTTTAAGACGAGCCAGGCGGCGACGATCGATCCGTCAAGCGGCAACTTCGTGGCGTCTAGCACGATACTGCCTGCCACCTACGACAACGGCTTGATCTTCCCCGCGGGCGCCGATTGCGCCGCCGCGCAGAAGATCAACGCGACCCAAGCTACCTGTTCGCCTTATGGCGCTCTGGTGAATCCGAACTACAACGCCAACTTTGCTCCGCGCATCGGTTTTGCCTACAATCCCGACGGGCGTGGCAAGACCTCGATCCGCGGTGGCTTCGGCCTCTTCTACGACCGCACGCTCAACGGTATGTGGGAGGACGACTCATTCGACAATCCGGGCCTGGTGCAGCACAGCGCGTATCAGAGCGGCTCATTCGACAAGATCACGGGCGGCACTGCGGCTGCTCCCAGCTATACGCCGAACGCCCTTTTCGCCACTGGCATGCCGGACTTCAAGCTGCCGGTCTACGGCAACTTCGACCTGTCGGTGCAGCAGCAACTGCTGCCTACCACCGTCGTCGAGGTGGCTTACGTGGGCAACCAAGCACGCCATCTGCTGGGCCAGTTAGACCTGAACCAGCCGACCGTAGCAGCACGCCAAAAGAACGTTCCGGCCTCCGTCAATTACCTGCGTCCTTATGCCGGTTGGGGGCCGATCGACGCCGAGGTTTCGGCCTTCACCAACAACTACAATGCTCTGCAAGTCTCCGGGAGCCACAAGGCTCATGGACTCACCTTGGCCGCGGCCTATACCTGGTCGAAGGACCTGACCACGAACTCGAACGACCGTGGCGCACCGGAGGCTAGCGACACTTACAACCTGAAGCTGGACTACGGTCCGTCGCAGAGCAATACACCGCAGATCCTCGAATTCAACTACGTCTACGATCTGCCCTTCTATGCCACGCAGCAGGGTCTCGTGGGCCATGTGCTGGGCGGATGGGAGATCTCGGGCATCACCTCGTTCCTTTCCGGCAGCTCAACGACGGTCACTCAAAGCACCGATCCGTTTGTGACTGTCTTGGACCCGGCAACCGGGGCTAACAATGGCGGTATCGGATTGACTGCGGGTCAATGCTGCTGGTTTGACGGTTTTGGAGTCCGTCCCAACCAGAGCGGCAAGGCCACGTTGGCAAAAGGGGCAAGGAGCCAAACCGAGTGGTTCAACACCGCTGCCTTTTCTCTAGCTTCTGGAACCTGGGGCACGGCGAGGAACGGCTCGTTCCTTGGACCTGGAGCTCAACGCTGGGATTTCGCCGCCATCAAGAACGTGAAGATCGCCGAGCAGGTGAGTTTCCAACTGCGCGGTGAGTTCTTCAACATCTTCAACCACGAGAACTTCGGCGCGTTTACCGGCAACGGCGTGGCCCAAGCCGTCAATACGTCTTTTGGAACCGCCAGCTTCGGTCAAGTCACCGGTGGCCACGAGCCCCGCATCGTCCAAGTTGCAGCCAAGCTGAACTTCTAACGCGCTTTGCCACAATCAATCCTCCGGTCCCCGATTTTATGGGGACCGGGGAGATTTGCCCTGGTTAATACACAACTTCTCTTGGCGCCAAAGGAAGAAGGGGCTCTCCCGGGTTTCTTGTGCGTAAGGGCGCCTTCTCATCTCAAAAAAGGGATTCTTCGCTCGCGGTCGTAGCAGAGACACTTGCTGTGGGAAAGCGGGAAGGTCACTTTCCAACTTTGTCCACAGCGTTACCGTTCACTCATCCGTCACAACCGATGTGAACCCGCTCCCAACGCTCCATGTGTTCACCCACTGAAAACCCGGAATTCCCACAAAACCGTTCTGGACAGCATTTTTGGGCCATCGCTGTTTCGGGGCTCGCGCCCTCGCAATTCGAGCCTCCCTGTTCCCTCTAACTGAGGGAACGCTCGTGCGCGCACTGCGCATACTTTTGGTCTTGCGGCTACAGGACCATTCCCTTTGGGTGTTTCGTAGGGAAACACAGCCGCGGTTCACCTGTCTTCAAGAAGCAATTCAAGAAGAACGAATTCGAAGGAGAGCATATGTCACTATTCTCACGCTTGCACAAGCTCCTGCCTGTATTTGCAGCGGCACTATTGATGCCGTTCGTGTCAACAGGCAAGGCTGCCGCGGCCGTCACATTGAGCCCGGCGAGCTACAACTTCGGCAGCACGGCGCCGGGCACCGGCACTGCCTGGGCAACCTTCACGCTAACCAATGGCGACGCCTCCGCTTACACCATAAGCAGTGTCACCGTCAGCGGCCCATTCGTGGTTTCCAGCAACTGCGGAGCCTCTGTAGCGGCCAACAGCTCTTGCCCCATCTACGTCTACTTCGCTCCGACTGCGTCGGGCGCGTTTACCGGCACGCTAACGGTCACGGACACCGCGGCGAACAGCCCGCAAACGTCGGCGTTGAGCGGCACCGGGACCGGCAGTGGCACGCCGTCGTTTTCATTGTCTGCATCGCCCGGCACGCTCTCGATCGCGCAAGGCGCATCGGGCACGAGTACGATCACGGTTACGGACGCGGGCGGCTTCACGGGCAGCGTTACGCTGGCTGCCAGCGGCCTGCCCAGCGGCGTCACTGCGTCGTTCGGCACCAATCCGACGACAGGCACGAGCGTGTTGACGCTGACGGCGAGCAGCACGGCAACGACTGGTTCCTCAACCGTGACCATCACCGGAACCAGCGGAACCCTGTCGGCATCGACCACAAT
>Ga0335078_10005249_pt1 | contig 19141 bp, 16 predicted proteins | sample Lox_Sample_32_FD_206711 | JGI IMG/M metagenome (GOLD analysis project Ga0335078, IMG submission 206711) | Soil microbial communities from Loxahatchee National Wildlife Refuge, Florida, United States - Lox_Sample_3.2 | ecosystem: Environmental > Terrestrial > Soil > Wetlands | place: USA... | reverse complement strand
ACGCCCACTACTGCGACGTCAGCGCGCCCGGCACCGTGGTAACCCGGTGAGCTGGGCCGCCGCGGGTGCCGGACCGGGCTGTGGCGGGCGACACGCTGAAGGCGTTGGGCGTGGTGAGTTGACCCCAGTGACCTGCCACCCTACTGTCCCTAGCAATTACCGGGCCGACAAAACCCTAAATCTCTACCTGAAGGTGAAACCTTATGGCGAGGCCGCGGTCGCGGGCATTGCCAATGGCGGCGAATTCCGCTTCGCAGCCTGGGTTTCCCGAGCCCAGCGCCATAATTCGGCCGAAATTGGTGGCCGGGAATACCGGCGAGTTAAAACGAGCGGAAAGGTACCCTCCTCGTGGCAGCACCGCAGAACTACCTGGCGGTCATCAAGGTCGTCGGAATCGGCGGCGGCGGAGTTAATGCCGTTAATAGAATGATCGAAGAGGGGCTCAAGGGCGTCGAGTTCATCGCGATCAACACCGATGCGCAAGCCCTGCTGATGAGCGACGCCGACGTCAAGCTGGACGTCGGCCGCGAGCTCACCCGCGGCCTGGGCGCCGGAGCCAACCCCGACGTTGGCTGCAAGGCGGCCGAGGACCACCGGGAAGAGATAGAAGAGGTGCTCAAGGGCGCCGACATGGTCTTCGTCACAGCCGGGGAGGGCGGCGGCACCGGAACCGGCGGCGCCCCCGTGGTCGCGAACATCGCCCGGTCACTGGGCGCGCTGACGATCGGCGTGGTGACCCGCCCGTTCGGCTTCGAGGGCAAGCGCCGCGCCATCCAGGCCGAGGCCGGGATCGAGCGGCTGCGCAGCGAGGTCGACACGCTCATCGTCATCCCGAATGACCGGCTGCTGTCCATCTCCGATCGCCAGGTCAGCGTGCTCGACGCGTTCAAGGCCGCCGACCAGGTGCTCCTGTCCGGTGTGCAGGGCATCACCGACCTGATCACTACGCCGGGCCTGATCAACCTGGACTTTGCCGACGTCAAGTCGGTCATGTCGGGTGCCGGATCGGCGCTGATGGGCATCGGCTCGTCGCGCGGTGAGGACCGCGCGGTCGCCGCCGCGGAAATGGCGATCTCCAGCCCGCTGCTGGAGGCCAGCATCGACGGCGCACACGGGGTGCTGCTGTCCATTCAGGGTGGCTCCGATCTGGGCCTGTTCGAGATCAACGAGGCCGCCCAGCTGGTGTCCAACTCGGCGGCGGTCGACGCCAACATCATCTTCGGCGCGGTCATCGACGACGCCCTCGGCGACGAGGTGCGCGTGACGGTGATCGCGGCCGGGTTCGACGAGAACCGGATGGGCCATACCGCCCCGGTGGCCGGAGGCATGAACGCAGGCCAGGACACCTCCGGCCCGGCGGCCCGCGAGATGGCGGCCCCGCGCGGCGGCCTGGGAGCACCGGACGCGAACGCGTTCAGCTCGGCGGCCTTGCCGCACACGGCCTACGCGGCATCGGCCGCGGCGCCCGCGGGCGCCGCGGCCGCCTGGTACGGTACGGAGGCCAGCGCCCCGGGAAATGACCTGGCCCCGCACGGCGGGGCCGCGAGCGACACGGGTGCCGGCCTGGCCGCGGCCGAGGCCTCTAACGGCGAGTACGGCACCGGCACGGCGGCCGAGCCCGCGGCGGCCCACGGCGGCCCGCCCGCCGATCCGGCCGACGCCGGGATGCCGGATCCGGCCGCGGAAGCGGCCGGCGGCAACGGGGCCGCTGGGGCCAGTGGGGCCGCGCCTGCGGACGGTGGCGCCGATTCCAGCGCCGCCGCGCCCTGGGACGTCTCGGCCGCCGGGGCCAGCGAGCCGTCCGGCGTGGCGGGTGGCGCAGGCAGCGACGCTTCACCAGCGTCCCCGGCGGCCCGGATGTTCGACGTCGCCACCACCCGCCGGCGCCCCGTCATCTTCGAGGAAGACGACGACCTGGACATTCCTGACTTCCTCAAGTGAGCCAGCGCCCGGAGGACTCCGGCCGGGCGGACCCGGCGCGCCGCGCCGAACTGGCAGCGCGGCTGCGCCGGGTCCAGGCGCGCATCGGTGCCGCGTGCGCGGCGGCGGGCCGCGAGGCCGCCGGGATCACCCTGGTGGCCATCACGAAGACCAGGCCGGCCTCCGACGTCCGGCTGCTGTATGAGTTCGGCCAGCGGGACTTCGGCGAGAACCGGGATCAGGAAGCCGCGCCGAAGGCCGCGCAGTGCGCGGGGCTTCCGATCACCTGGCACTTTGTCGGCCGGTTGCAGACCAACAAGGCGGCCAGCGTCGCGCGCTACGCGGACGTCATCCATTCGGTTGACCGGCTCCGCCTGGTCCGCGCGCTGGGGAACGCCGCGTGCCGCCAGGACCGCGTGCTGACCTGCCTGATCCAGGTGGACCTGGGCAACCGGGAGGCCGGGGTCTCGGCCCGCGGCGGCGCGCCGCGGGATCAGGTCCCCGCGCTCGCCCGCGCCGTGGCGGCCGAGGAGGGCCTGGTGCTCGGCGGGATCATGGCGGTCGCGCCGCTGGGCGTGCCGGCCGCGGCCGCCTTCGCCGGGCTCGCCCCGGCCGCGGCCGCCGTGCGCGCGGTACGGCCCGGGGCGGTCATCGTTTCCGCGGGCATGACCGGCGACCTCGAAGAGGCGGTCGCAGCAGGCGCGACACACCTGCGAATCGGTACGGCGTTGCTCGGCGATCGGAGGCCGCCTGTCATGTAATGTCCCTCGCGTGGGCCGCGCACAGGCTCACGCCAGCGTGGATGTGGGTTCGCAGTCGATGTTGCGGGGGGTTCCGGAAGGCCAGCTTCCGGGCTAGCGCCGGGGGCTGCCAGACAGGCACGACGGAGGACTGAAGGATGGCCAGCGCAATGCGCAAGATGGCGGTCTACCTCGGCCTCGTCGAGGACGATCACCGCTACCAGGACGGTTACGACTCCTACGACGAGTACGAGGACTACGACGGGCAGCCGGAACGCTTCGAGAGCCCGGACGATCCGGACGGGCAGCCGGGCGACAGCGGCTATCTTTCCGGATCCGCGCGCCCGGACGGTGCCCGCCAGACGACGGACCTCGCGCGGATCACGACGCTGCACCCTCGCACCTACAATGAAGCACGTACCATTGGGGAGCACTTCCGCGAGGGAATCCCCGTCATCATGAACCTGACTGAGATGGTCGACAGCGACGCCAAGCGTCTTGTCGACTTCGCGGCCGGGCTCATCTTCGGCCTGCACGGGAGCATCGAGCGGGTGACCAACAAGGTCTTCCTCCTCTCTCCCGCGAACGTCGAGGTGGCGGCGGAGGATAAGGCCCGGATCGCGGAGAGGGGCTTCTTCAACCAGAGCTAGCGGACGAACCAGTGACGGTGTGATGCGGACGAGCAAGGCTGCTTGCGAGGCCAAAGCCAGAGCCAGACGAGGACACGGTCATGGACATCCTTAAAGTTGTCCTGACCTACATGCTGTGGATCTACCTGCTCTTCCTCGTCGGGCGGATGATCTTTTCCTGGATTCAGATGTTCGCGCGGCAGTGGGTGCCCACGGGAATACTCCTGGTCGTTGCCGAGAGCATCTACACAGTGACCGATCCCCCACTAAAATTCCTACGGCGCTACATACCCCCCCTCCGCCTAGGTACAGTAGCCATGGATCTGAGCTTCATGGTGGTGTTCATTGTGGTGTTGATCGCGATGCGAGCTGTGTCGCTGCTTTAAATCGGGTACCACCATCCGACAGGTACACAGTCCATGCGCGCCGAGGAGACAAGATGCCGCTGACGCCCGCGGATGTCCGGAACAAGCAGTTCAGTACGACGAGGCTGCGGCCTGGCTACGATGAGGAAGAGGTCGACGCCTTCCTTGACGAGGTCGAGGCCGAGCTTGACCGCCTGATTCAGGAGAACGAGGAGCTGCGGGCGAAGCTGGCCGAAAGCCTCCGTGGCGGCAAGTCGTCGGTTCCCGCGCTGAGTTCGCCGCTGGCTGAGTCCAAGATGGACATGATGCCGCCCGAGGCGCCGCGCGCCGAGCCGGAGCGCAGGCAGCCTGAGCCGGTCATGATGGGCTCGATGGCCCCGGCCGAGGACAACATGGACACCGCGGCGCGGGTTCTGTCGCTGGCGCAGCAGACGGCCGACCAGGCCATCGCCGACGCGCGCCGTGAGGCGGACGAGACGCTGGGGCGGGCCCGCCGCGAGGCCGACGAGGTGCTGACCAAGGCCCGCCGCCAGGCCGAGCAGATCACCGGCGACGCCCGGGCCCGCGCCGAGAGCCTCGAGCGTGACGCCCAGGAGCGGCACCGCCAGGCCATGGGCTCCCTGGTCCAGCAGCGCGAGGAGCTCGAGCGCCGGGTCGATGACCTGCGTGCCTTCGAGCGCGAGTACCGCAGTCGGCTGAAGGCGTACCTGGAGGGTCAGCTTCGCGACCTGGAGGCGGGAGTGACCGACAGCGGCGCCTTCCCGACCATGGGGTCCGCGCCGCAGCAGCCGCTTCCGGCGGGCCTGGGGCAGGGCGGCCCGCGTAACGGGGCGCCGTCGGCCGGGCAGTACCAGGTGCCGGAAGTCGTGCAGCACGCGGGGAGCTTCCACGCAGGCGATGGCGCGCCCGCACACGACCGGCGGTAACAGAGCGGCCCCCGCGGCCTGGGTTCCTGAGCCCAGGCCGCGGGGTTTTTGCGTGAGCGGGGCGGCGCCGCCCGTGAGATGGGCACCCCGGCGGGCGCGTCACGCGAACTGGCGGCAGGGGTGGCCGCGCGGTCCGGGAGAACGCTTGTGATCAGGTTCAGCGCTTCCGTGGTCGTCGTCGCGCTGGGGCTGCTCATCGCGGGAGCTGTCACCAGCACGCTGCTGCTGGTGTATCTCGCGATCGCGGTCAGCGCGGTCGCGCTGGTCTTCCTCATGATCGGGGCCTTCCTCAGCCGGGACGACCTCCGCGCCCGGCCGTCCGGGGATATGGCCGGTGGCGCGCCGGGCGCGCAAGCCGCGCGCGAGGAGGCCGCGCCCGCCGGGGTGCCGGCGGCTGAGGCGCCGGACGCCGGCGCGGTTCCCGCTGCCGGCACGGCGGCGCACGGCGATGCGCCCGCGGACGTCGCCACGGCCGGCGGGAAACCGCCGTGGCCCGATTCACCCCGGCCCGCCGGCCTGGACGAGCCGTCGGAGGCGCGCCGCCCGGGAACCCGGGGGCCAGGTGACCAGCCGGAGCCCGGCGAGCCGGACGATCAGTGGCCAGGCGGGCGGCTTCCGGAGGAAACCGCCCGCCAGGCTTCGTGGCCGCCCCAGGACTGGTCCGCCGCCAGCCCGCCGGCGCCGCCCGCGCCGGAGCACCCGGGCGAGCCGGGAGAGGAGGGCGGCGAGCCCGCCACGTCGGCGTTCGACTGGCTGAAGCCCGCCCGCCGCAAGCCCGAAGGGCCGGAGACCGCCGCCGAGCCCGCGACCGCCGCCGAGCCCGCGAGCATCCCTGGGCCCGCGGCCGCCCCTGAGCCCGCGAGCGCCCCTGAGCCCGCGAGCCTCACGTGGGCGCGGAGCGCAGCCTATGCGGAGAGCCCCGCCGGGCCCGGGAGCGCGGCCGAAGCGGAGAGCCCCGCCCGGCCCGGGCCCGGCGGGGCCGAGAGCCATGCCGAAGCGGACAGCATGGCCGGGCTGGAGAGCGTGCCGCAACCGGAGACCGCCGCCCGGCCGGAGAGCGTGCCAGAAGCGGAGACCCCCGCTGCGCCGGAGGCCGCCGCTACGGCAGAGTGGGCGCCTCCGCCTGGGACCGCCGCGGAGGCCGGGACTGCCGCGGAGGCCGGGACCGCCGCGGAGGCCGGGAGCCCCGGCGAGCCGGAGGCTGCTGCCGAGACGGGGACGGCCGCCGAGCCCGAGCGCCAGACCGCCGACGCTGTGCCGAGCCCCGAGGCCGGGGCCGCCGGACCTGAACCGGCCGTCCAGCTCGTCACCGTGGTCCCCGGCGTGCCCCGCTACCACCGGAAGGGATGCATCCTCATCCGTTTCATGGGCGACAACGACCTGGAGACGATGACGGCCGGGGAGGCCGCGGACGCGGGGTGCTCGCCGTGCCGCGCATGCTACGCACCGGGCGCGGACGCCGGGTAACCGCCAGCGCGGGCGCCCCCGGGCTACCCCTGCTGCGCCCGGCGCAGCCAGAAGCGCAGGCCGAGCAGGTCGTCGAGGTGCTCGGCGTACCCGGCGTTGCCGGTCTCCGGCGACGGCTGGCCCTCCCGGTAGGCGGTGGCCAGCACCTCGGCGGAGATCACCGGCCCCTGCCCGGTCAGTGCGGCGGACAACTCCGGGTCGCTTGCCTGCCACCACAGGTCGATCCGGTCCGTGACGTCCAGCCCGTCGCTCTTCCGCGAGTCCTGGATGAGCCGGATCGCCTCCCGGGCCAGGCCCTCCCGGCGCAGCCCGGGGCTGAGCGCGACCTCCAGCGCCACCGTCTCGCCGCCGTCGGCGGCGACCGTCCAGCCCGCCTTCGGCGTCTGCGTCACGATCACTTCCTCCGGGCCGAGCGGCACCGCCTCCCCGTCCACCGTGACGGCCGTCGTCCCGGCGGTCCGCAGCCCGGCGGCCAGCGCCACCGGGTCCGCCGTGGTGATCGCCTTCGCGACTGCCGGGGTGCCCTTGCCGAACCGGCCGCCGAGCGCACGGAAGTTCGGCTTCACGGTGTAGTCAACCAGCTCGACGTCGACGCCGGCCAGCGGCTCCAGTTCGTGCACGTTCAGCTCCTCGGCGACCTGCGCGCGCAGCTCGGCCGTCAGCGACGCGAAGCCCGCCGCGCCGACCAGCGCCCGGGCCAGCGGCTGCCGGGTCTTCACCGTGGCCGCGGCCCGTGCCGACCGCCCCAGCTCGACGAGCCGCCGGGTCAGCGCCATCTGCGCGGACAGCTCCGGGTCGATCAGCGAGGTGTCCGCGGCCGGCCAGGTGGCCAGGTGCACCGACTCGGGAGTGCCGGCGCCGCGCAACGCGCCCCACACGTAGTCGGTGAGGAACGGCGTGATCGGCGCCATCAGCCGGGTCACCGTCTCCAGGCACTCGTACAGCGTCGCGAACGCCGACGCGGACTCCCCGGTTCGCGGGCCCTCCCAGAACCGCCGGCGCGACCGGCGGACGTACCAGTTGGACAGGTCGTCGGTAAAGCCCGCGATGCGCCGGCCCGCGCCGGCCGTATCGAAGCCCTCCAGGTCCGCGGTGACATCCCGGACCAGGGTGTGCAGCTCGCTGAGGATCCACCGGTCCAGCACCGGGCGGTCCGCCGGGGCCGGCGCCTCGGCGAGCCGGTCCGGGCCCCAGGCGTTGCCGTCGGCCGCGGCCGCGTTGGCGTACAGGACCAGGAACGAGACCGTGTTCCAGTAGGTGAGCAGGACCTTGCGGACGATCTCCTCCAGCGCCGCATGCCCGACCCGGCGGGTCGACCAGGGGGAGCCGGAGGCAGCGAAGAACCAGCGCAGCGCGTCCGCGCCGTGCTGCTCCATCAGCGGCAGCGGCTCCAGCACGTTACCCAGGTGCTTGCTCATCTTCCGGCCTTCGGAGTCCACGACCAGGCCGAGGCACACCACGTTCTCATAAGACGACCGGCCGAATACGATCGTGCTGACCGCCATCAGCGAATAGAACCAGCCCCGGGTCTGGTCGATCGCCTCGCAGATGAACTGGGCCGGGAAGGCCTCCTCGAACTCGGCCTCGTTGTGCGCGGGCGCCCCGAGACGCGCGAACGGCATCGAGCCGGAGTCGTACCAGGCGTCGATGACGTCCGGCACCCGCCGGGCCCGCGCGCCGCAGTCCGGGCAGCCGAACGTCACCTCGTCCACGAACGGCCGGTGCGGGTCCAGCCCGGCCAGGTCACGGCCGGACAGCTCGGTCAGCTCGGCCCGGGAGCCGACGCAGGTGGTATGGCCGTTCTCGCATTCCCACAGCGGCAGCGGCGTGCCCCAGTACCGGGTCCGGGACAGCGCCCAGTCCACGTTGTTGCGCAGCCACTCGCCGTACCGGCCCTCCTTGATGTTCGGCGGGTACCAGCCGGTCTTCTCGTTCTCCGCGAGCAGCTGATCCTTCACGGCCGTGGTCCGGATGTACCAGGACGGGAGCGCGTAGTAGATCAGCAGCGTGTGGCACCGCCAGCAATGCGGGTAGCTGTGCTCGTAGCGCTCGGACCGGAAGAGCAGGCCGCGGTCGGCCAGGTCCCCGATCAGCCGCGGGTCGGCGTCCTTGAAGAACACGCCGCCCACCAGGGGCACGTCGTCCTCGAACCGGCCGTCCGGGCGGATCGGGTTGACCACCGGCAGCCCGTGCGCGCGCGAGGTCTGCATGTCGTCCGCGCCGAAGGCGGGCGCCATGTGCACCAGGCCGGTGCCGTCCTCGGTCGTGACGAACGATCCCGGCAGCACGATGTGCGCGTCCGGGATCTCGATCAGGCGGAACGGCTTGTCGTACCCGGCGCCCAGCAGCTCCCGCCCGGGGAAACGCGCGGCGATGTGCCACCCCTCGCCCAGCACCCGCGGCATCAGGTCCTCGGCCACCACCACGCGGTCGCCGTCGCGCGACCGGCGGGCCACGACGTACGTGACGTCCGGGTGCACCGCGACGGCGGTGTTGGAGACCAGCGTCCACGGCGTGGTCGTCCAGACCAGCAGGTCGGCGCCGGCCAGTTGCGGGCTCGCGCCATCCGGCACGCTGGTGACAGGGAACCGCACCGTGACCGACGGGTCGGCGACCGTCTGGTAGACACCGGGCTGGCCCATCTCGTGGTCGGACAGCGGCGTCCCGCAGCGCGGGCAGTACGGGCTGATCCGGAAGTCGCGGACCAGCAGGCCCTTGGTGTAGACGTCCTTCAGCGACCACCAGACCGACTCGATGTAGGCGGGGTCCATCGTCCGGTAGGCCTTGGACAGGTCGATCCAGTACCCCATCCGCTCGGTCAGGTCGCTGAACGCGTCGACGTGCCGGAGCACGGACTCACGGCACCGCGCGTTGAACTCGGTGATGCCGTACGCTTCGATGTCCTTCTTGCCGGAGATGCCCAGCTCCCGCTCGACGGCCACCTCCACCGGCAGGCCGTGGCAGTCCCAGCCGGCCTGCCGGGGCACGTGGAAGCCCTGCATGGTCTTGAACCGCGGGAAGATGTCCTTGAAGACCCGGGCCTCCACGTGGTGCACGCCGGGCATGCCGTTCGCGGTCGGCGGCCCCTCGTAAAACGTCCAGGGCAGGCCGCCCTCGGTCTGCTTCAGCGAGCGCGCGAAGACGTCGGCGTCCTGCCAATGGGCCAGCATCTCGCGCTCGGTCGCGGGCAGGTCGATCTGAGCCGGCAGCGCGGGGAAGCGCGGCGCGCGGCCGTCGGGTACCTGCGGCATGGTGATGCAGCCTCCAGCAATTCCGGGCTTGACGTTGCTGGAGGGACGAGACCACCGTGCGGTGTTCCCGCGGTACCACCCTCCTTGGCCGTCACCGGGTAGCCGGGACGGCCCTCTCGAGGCGTTCTGCGGCCGGTTCTACTGGGCTGGCCCGCCAGGGCCCCCGGGCCGAGGTGGGCGGCATGCTGTTCTTCCGGCGGCTCCGGGGTGATCTGGTCCGCTGGGCCGGCCTCCGGGCTCGCACCGTCCCCGGATCGCTCCTGACCTGCGGTCAGCGGCAGCTGTCCCCATCAATGCCGTGCAGGATCCCAGGATATCCAACCCGGCCGCGGGCTCCGAACCGATTTGCCGGCCGCCGCCCGCCACGCCCCTGGGTGCCGGCGCAGGCTCCGCGGGGGGAGAGCGGCAACTCATTTGCGGAGAAACGCGATGTGGCTTATTCTCCGGTGACCGTTCACATTCATGATTATCTATAGCCCGTCGTGGGAGGCTGAGATGGCCACTGCCCCGCGGTCCGGTGCCGCAACCTTGCCGGTGCGGCCAGGGGAGGATCCGTGGACCGGCGCTGAGCTTGCCGAAGTCCGCGAGGCGCTCGAGATGGACGCGGCCGGGCTGCGCCGTGACATCGAGCAGGCCGAGTGGCAGATCGCCAACCGGCTCGAGGACGGGACCCGGGACGCCGGGGACGACGAGGCCGACGCGGGGGCCAAGACATTCGAACGCGAGCATGAGTTCGCGATGACGTCCAACGCACGCCGGCTGCTGGAGCAGACAGAGCGGGCCCTCGGCCGGATCGATGCGGGAACATATGGAGCGTGCGAATCCTGCGGCCAGCCAATAGGGAAGGCGCGGCTGACGGCCTTCCCGCGCGCGGTACTGTGCGTGACGTGCAAGCAGCGCGAAGAACGCCGCTGACGGCGCGGGAAAATCAGGCGGCGGCCGACGGACAGGTGACGGCAGGGGAAACAGGGACGCCGGGAGACGCGGCGGCCGGCGGGCCGGTGACGCCTGGCGAGCCCGCCGCGTCCGGGGCGCCGCTCGCTGCGGCGCGCGGGCGGAAGCTGCCCGTGGTCATCGGGGTGGCCCTGTTCGTGCTGGTGCTGGACCTGGTCACCAAGCTGATCGTGGTCGGCACCATGTCCGGCCACCCGCCGATCCGGCTTCTGGGCGGATTCCTCACGCTCCTCCTGCTGCGCAACAGCGGCGCCGCGTTCAGCATCGGGACCTCGATGACGATCGTGTTCACCGCGATCGCGGCCGCGGTGATCATCTATATTCTCCGGGCCGCGCGACGGCTGCGCAGCCTGCCGTGGGCGATCACGCTCGGGCTGCTGCTGGGCGGGGCGGCCGGGAACCTCGCCGACCGGATCTTCCGCTCGCCTGGGCTGTTCCGCGGCGACGTGGTCGACTGGATCGAGCTGCCGCACTGGCCGGTGTTCAACCTGGCCGACTCCGCCATCGTCTGCGGGGGCGCGCTGGCCGTCCTGCTGGCTCTGCGCGGCATCCACCTCGACGGTTCCCGCGAGGCCGGCCCGCCACCGGAGGGCGGCGATGATGACGATGACAATGCCCGATCAGCGTTATCTGCCGGTTCCCGAGGGCCTGGACGGTGAGCGGCTCGACGCCGCGCTGGCCCGCATGTTCGGCCTTTCCCGGTCGCGGGCTGCGGAACTGATCAGCGACGGCATGGTCCTGGTCGGCGGGCAGCCGGCAGCCAAGTCGGACCGGGTCGCGGCGGGTGAGCCGCTGGAGGTCACGCTGCCGGCCCCGCCGCCGGTGCAGCCCCCGCGGCCGGTGCCGGGCCTGACCGTCCGGTACGAGGACGACGACATCGTGGTGGTGGACAAGCCGGTGGGCGTGGCCGCGCACCCCGCACCCGGCTGGGACGGGCCGACCGTCGCAGGCGGCCTGCTGGCCAGCGGACACGCCATCGCCACCAGCGGAGCCGCCGAACGGCAGGGCATCGTGCACCGGCTGGATGCGAACACCACCGGCCTGATGGTCGTGGCCAAGAGCGAGCCCGCCTACAGCGCGCTGAAACGGGCGTTCCGCCAGCGCGACGTGGACAAGCGGTATCACGCGCTGGTCCAGGGGCACCCGGATCCGCTGCGCGGCACGGTCGACGCGCCGATCGGCCGGCACCCGTCCGGCGATGGCCGGTTCGCCGTGGTGGCGGGCGGCCGCCCCAGCGTCACGCACTACGACACGATCGAGGCCTTCCGCGGCGCGAGCCTGACCGACGTCGGCCTGGAGACCGGCCGCACCCATCAGATCCGCGTGCATATGGCCGCGATCCGGCACCCGTGCGTGGGCGACCTGCTGTACGGCGCCGACCCGGTACTCGCCGAGCACCTGGGCCTGCGCCGCCAGTGGCTGCACGCGGTCCGCCTCGCCTTCGGCCACCCCGCCGACGGCCGGCGGGTCGAGTTCCGCAGCGACTACCCGCCCGATCTCCAGCATGCCCTGGACGTGCTCCGCCAGGAGAGTTGAGCGTCTCGGGCCGGCCCCGCGCTCTCGCCGAAATCATCGCCGCCGCCGAACCCGGGCGGCCCGCTCCGCCGACCAGATCCGGGACCTCGGACTCGGTGAACTCCCCGACCTGCTTGTGCTCGGAAGACAGCACGGGGTCGGGGGTTCCGGCGGGCAGATAGCAGCCGTAGGTGACGATGAAGACATGCCGTTCGGCTACGAGGCAATGGCTCACGGTGGCCAGACGGATGATGCGCGTGACCGCTCATCCGGACAGCGACGATCGCGGTGTCACGACGATCGCTGAACTCGGCCCGGCTGCGGACCAGCCAGACGCCCGAGGGCGCATCGCGCCCCGGCTCCCCAGTAAAGGCGGCATACACGCCCTGGTGCAGGCGCTGCAAGCGCCCGATACGCAGCAGACCGTCAATAATGTCTCCGCGGAGGCCGCTACGGAGCGCCTGCTGGCGCCCTGGGACGCCGCATTGCCCGGCAAGGAGATCGCGGCAGGCCCCAGGTATCTCGGTGCGCACGTTCCCACCCTGCGCCGGCCGCCCCCACCCCGCGACCCCCAACCTCCGCCCTGTGGAAAACCCTGACCATGGCGCATCCGGCAGCGTCCTCAGCGCTATTGACCGACAACGCTGGCTGCCAGGCGGGCTGACCCGCGAGCGCGGAGTGCGGCGGGGCTCGGGGGCCACGTTCGGGCCGGCTGCCATCGGCGGCCGCGGGCCAGGCGGGGGATACCTTCGGCCGGCGGCGCTTGCTGACCTTGGGCCAGCGCCGCGGCGACGTAAGGCCCTGGGCGGGTGTCAGTGCCCGGGAGTTCACTGGACAACGACAGCAGAACATGGCACGACCTGATCGGTATCAGCCGGAAACGGGCGCGGCCCGTGGGATTCACTTCCCCGCGCGTGAGCAGTGTTCGACTCACTGCCGTGCCGCCTGGAGCCTTCGCAACGGCCGGCCAGCGGCCTGCGCCGCCCGCCCGGGCCGGCCGCCTGCGCCGCCCGCTCGGCCCGCCCGCGCCGCTCCGCCCGCCCGCGCCGCTCCGCCCGCCCGCGCGGCTCCGCCCGCCCGCGCCGCTCCACCTGCCCCCCGCCCGCGCCTCAGGCCGCGCCCGCAGGAGCGTGCCAGCCGCGCGTCACCGCGACGCTCCGCGCGGCCTTTCGAATAGACTATCCCTGACGTCGGGACTATACTAGTATCATCGATAATGAATTCGATTTAGCTCGTGTGACACAGTGGACCTGGCCGGCTGCGCCGGGAAGCCCGGCCGGGCATCCGGGCGAATCCAGGCGGAAGTCTCTGCCTCGTCCGGCGTGTGGGCAGCCGGGAGACGGGGGCGGCGATGTAGGCTCTGAGCACCGGGTCGGCGCGGTCCCCCAGGCAACGATCGCCAGCGCGGAAGCCTCCTGCGAGGGGCAGTGAAAGCCGCACGCGCATGGGGTTCGGCACGCGCCGTCTTCCCTCCCGGAACTGTTCGGTCACGACGACGCATGCCCGCATAGCCCGAGCCGGACCTGAAACGCTCAAGGGCTTCGCGAAGCATGCCCGAAGGAGGCGGCGCAGTCCTATGGCGGAACCCTCGGCTCCTCTGGCGGAACCCCAGGCCCGTCAGTCCGGCCAGCCCCGGGACGACGGCCAGCCCGGGAAGGCCGGCCAGCCCTTCGCGCACCTGCACGTGCACACCGAATACTCGATGCTGGACGGTGCCGCCCGCCTCAAGGAACTGTTCAAGGAGGTCGCGCGGCAGGGCATGTCCCACGTCGCGATGACCGACCACGGCAACATGTACGGCGCCGCCGAGTTCCACCGCCAGGCCATGGACGCCGGCGTGACCCCGGTCATCGGCATCGAGGCGTACATCGCCCCGGAGGCGCGGAAGAACACCAAGCGCATCCTGTGGGGCCAGCCGCACCAGAAGAAGGACGACGTCTCGGCCAGCGGCGCGTACCTGCATAAGACCATCTGGGCCCGGAACAAGGAAGGCCTGCACAACCTGTTCAAGCTGTCTTCCCGGTCCTACGCGGAGGGCTGGCTGGTCAAGTGGCCGCGGATGGACAAGGAAATCCTCGCCGAGCACGCCGGGGGCCTGATGGCCTCCACCGGCTGCCCGTCCGGCGAGCTGCAGACCCGGCTGCGCCTGGGCCAGTTCGACGAGGCGCTGCGGTCGGCCGCGGAGTACCAGGAGATCTTCGGCAAGGAGAACTACTTCCTCGAGCTCATGGACCACGGGCTCGACATCGAGCGCCGGGTCAGGGACGGCCTGGTCGACATCGGCCGGAAGCTCGGCATCCCCCCGGTCGTCACCAACGACTCCCACTACACCCAGGAATCCGACGCCGCCTCGCACGACCTGCTGCTGTGTATCCAGACCGGCAAGACGCTGGCCGACGCGGACCGGTTCCGCTTCGACGGCACCGGTTACTACATCAAGTCGGCCGCCGAGATGTACGCCACCGACACCTCCGAGGTGTGGCAGCAGGGCTGCCGCAACAGCCAGCTGCTGATCGCCGACCGCGTCGACCCGGCCGGCATGTTCGACTTCGTCAACCTCATGCCGCGCTTTCCCATCCCCGACGGTTACGCGAGCGAGGAGGAGCTCTTCCGCGCCGAGGTGTGGAAGGGCATGGACCGCCGCTACCCGGACGGCTACGACGAGGAACGCAAGCGCCAGGCCGGCTACGAGATCGACATCATCTGCCAGATGGGGTTCCCGGCCTACTTCCTGGTCGTGGCCGACTTCATCATGTGGGCGAAAAACCACGGCGTCGCGGTCGGCCCGGGCCGCGGTTCCGCGGCGGGATCGATCGTCGCCTACGCCCTGGGCATCACCGACCTCGACCCGCTGGTGCACGGCCTGATCTTCGAGCGGTTCCTCAACCCTGAGCGCGTGTCCATGCCCGACATCGATGTGGACTTCGACGAACGCGGCCGCGCCGACGTCATCCGGTACGTGACCGACAAGTGGGGCTCGGACCGGGTGGCGCAGATCGTCACCTACGGAACGATCAAGGCCAAGGCCGCGATCAAGGACGCGACCCGGGTGCTCGGCTTCCCGTACGCGCTGGGCGACCGGATCACCAAGGTGTTCCCGCCCGCGGTCATGGGCAAGGACATCCCGCTGTCCGGAATCTTCGACTCCGGCCACCCGCGCTACAACGAGGCCGGCGAGCTGCGCCAGCTCTACGCGGCCGAAGCCGAGATCAAGCAAGTGATCGACACGGCCCGGGGCATCGAGGGGCTGATCCGCCAGCCCGGCGTGCACGCCGCCGGCGTCATCATGAGCGCCGAGACGATCACCGACCACATCCCGGTGTGGACCAGGCACACCGACGGCGCCGTCATCACGCAGTTCGACTACCCGACCTGCGAGGGGCTCGGCCTGCTGAAGATGGACTTCCTGGGCCTGCGCAACCTCACGATCATGGCCGACGCGGTGGCCGCGATCGAGAAGAACCGGAACATCACCGTCGACCTGCTGGGCCTCCCGCTGGACGACAAGCCCACCTACGAGCTGCTCGGCCGCGGTGACACGCTGGGGGTGTTCCAGTTCGACGGCGGCCCGATGCGCTCGCTGCTGCGGGTGATGAAGCCGGACAATTTCGAGGACATCTCCGCCGTCGGCGCGCTGTACCGGCCCGGCCCGATGGGCGTGAACTCGCACACCAACTACGCGCTGCGCAAGAACGGGCTGCAGGAGATCACGCCCATCCACCCCGAGCTCGAGGAACCGCTGCGCGAGGTGCTCGAGCCCACCTACGGGCTGATCGTCTACCAGGAGCAGGTGCAGAAGGCCGCGCAGATCCTCGCCGGGTACACGCTCGGGCAGGCCGACCTGCTCCGCCGGGCCATGGGCAAGAAGAAGAAGGAGATCCTGGACAAGGAGTTCGTCCCGTTCCGGCAGGGCTGCCGGGAGCGCGGCTACTCCGACCGGGCCATCCAGGCGGTCTGGGACGTGCTGGTCCCGTTCGCGGGCTACGCGTTCAACAAGGCGCATTCGGCCGCCTACGGCCTGGTGTCCTACTGGACCGCCTACCTCAAGGCCAACTACCCGGCCGAGTACATGGCCGCGCTGCTCACCTCGGTCGGTGACGACAAGGACAAATCCGCGCTGTACCTGAGCGAGTGCCGCCGGATGCGGATCAAGGTGCTGCCGCCGGACGTCAACCAGTCGGTGGCGACGTTCACCACGGTCGGCCAGGATGTGCGGTTCGGCCTGGCCGCGATCCGCAACGTCGGCGCCAACGTGGTCGACGCCATCGTCGCCACGCGGAAGGCGAAGGGTGAGTTCACCGGCTTCTCCGACTTCCTGCGCAAGGTCCCGGCGGTGGTGTGCAACAAGCGCGTCATCGAGTCGCTGATCAAGGCCGGTGCGTTCGACTCGTTCGGCGACTCGCGCAAGGGCCTGGTCATGGTGCACGAGCAGGCCGTCGACGCGGTGATCGACATCAAGCGGAACGAAGCGATCGGCCAGGACTCGCTGTTCGGCGGCGACGCCGAGACCGAGGCGTTCTTCGACGTGCCGGTCCCGGCCGGCGACGACTGGGACAAGCCGACCCGGCTCAGCTTCGAGCGCGAGATGCTCGGCCTGTACGTTTCCGACCACCCGCTGCTGGGCGTGGAGCACCTGCTCGCCCGCGAGGCCGACTGCTCGCTGGCCGACCTGCTCACCTCCGGTGAGGAAACCGCCGAGCCGCGCCCCCGCGCAGACCGCGACGGCGGCGCGGTGGTCAAGGTGGCGGGCATCCTGTCCGGGGTGCAGCGCAAGGTGACCAAGCAGGGCAACCCGTGGGCGGCGGCCACGCTGGAGGACCTGGCCGGCGCGATGGAGGTGCTGTTCTTCCCCGCGACCTACCAGCTGTACGCGACCACCATCGCCGAGGACGCGATCATCGTGGTCAAGGGGCGCATCGACCGCCGCGACGACGTGCCCAAGCTGATCGCCATGGACGTCACGGTCCCGGACCTCTCGGTGGGTGACGGCGGCCCTTTCGTGCTGTCGCTGCCGGTGACGCGGTGCGTCCCGCCCGTGGTCGAGCAGCTCAAGGAGGTACTGATGACCCACCCCGGGCCGACCGAGGTGCACCTCCGGCTGCGCGGGGCCCAGCGGACGACGGTGGTCCGGCTGGATGAGAAACTCCGCGTCGCCGCCTCACCGGCCCTGCTCGGGGACCTGAAGCAGCTCCTGGGACCCGCCTGCGTGAGTTAACCGGCCAGGTTGCGCCGGATGTCCCGGAGCTCGCGCCCACAGGCAGCGCAGGATGAACTGCTGCCCCTCGTGCACGCCGTACCGGGAGAGCGCCAGCTCCCGAGGTGCACGCCATCGCGTGAGGTCGCCGGAGTGACCCGGGCGCCCGGGAGAGCCTGGACCGCGCTGGGCTGCGTCGTTGACACCCGTCACGGCGGCGCTGTGTACTGCGCATCATGACGCAATCACTGGGGGCATCATGACGCAGCCGACGGGTACGGCCACCATCCCGGTCACGACCGGGTTCGCCCTGCCCGGCATGACGATCGAACGCGACCTGGGCATCGCGTTCGGCCTCGTCGTGCGGAGCATGGGCGCGGTCAGGTCGATCAGTGCGGGCTTCAAGGCCCTGCGCCAGGGCGAGGTACAGGAATACACCCAGCTCCTGGAGGACAGTCGGCGGCACGCCATCGACCGGATGATTGAGAACGCGCGGCTGCTCGGCGCCAACGCCGTGGTCGCGATGCGGTTCGACTCGTCGGAGATCGGCCAGCAACTGACGGAAATCGTGGCCTACGGGACGGCCGTGCTCGCGCGTCCGCCGGCCTGAGCGGCCGCATGGCAGAGTCCACCGGTGAACCGCCGGCGCCGCCCCCCGGCGCCCCCGGCCCGCCGCGGTCGCTGATCGGGGACGCCGACCGGGACCGGATCACCGGCCTGCTGCGCGAGCATTACGCCGCCGGCCGGATCAGCCTCGACGAGCTGCGCCGCCGGGCGGGCGTGGTCCTCCGGGCGGCCTACGCCGACGAGGCCGCGGCCGCCCTGGCCGACCTGCCGCCTGTCGCGGCGGCGGCCGGTACCGGAACGGCCGGGCCGGGCGGTTCCCGCGGATCGGGCGGCAGCACGCCCGGCTCGCGCGGGTGGCGAGGCCGCGGCCGGCACGCGCAGACCGCCGAGCCGCAGCCCGGCTGGGTCCCCACGCCGGAGCGGTTCCGCGACCCGTCCAGCGGGACGATCATGCGGGTCTGGACCGACCCGGCGGACGGCAGCCGTCATTACGTACCGGACAACCCGGCCTGACCCTGTCACCAGCACGCCCTCTGGTGAGCCAGAATCTTTGCATGGCGGCGTACGCAGTCTCCGAGGTCGAGGTCCTCGACGAGGCGGACGGTCAGCGGTACCGCGAGCTGGCGGCCGCGTCGATCGCCCGGTACGGCGGCCGTTACCTCGTCCGCGGCGCCGAGCCGCAGGTTCCCGAGGGAGACTGGCCTCCGCGGGAGCGCATGGTCATCATCGAGTTCCCCAGCATGGCGCGGCTGCGCGAGTGGTATGCCTCGCCGGAATACGCCCGGGCGCTGCGGATCAGGCGGACGGCTCTGACGCGGCGGCTGATGTTCGTGGACGGCATCGGCTGACGAACCGCGGTGACAGCGGCAAGCGAAGGGAACATCACGGACACCACACACGTCCCGGCGGCCGCGGGCGAGCCCGCGCCGGAGCCCGGTCCCGGGCTTCAGGGCACCCGGAGCGCCCGCCGATCGCCGCGGGCCGTCGGCGTGATGTTCCTCGCGGCCGCCGCGGCCACCGCCGTGTGCGGGATCCCGGCCGGGTACATCTGGGCCGCGGTCGCGCCGCGGGCCGTGGTCGCCGTCATCGCCCGGGGAACCGCCCAGGTGGTCAACCCCGAGACGAGCGCGTTCATCGCGGCGGACCTGTGGTTCTGCCTGATCGGCGCGATCGGCGGCCTGCTCACCGGGGCGCTCGGCTGCTGGATCGCCGCCCGCCGCCGCGGTCGGGGCCCGGCCGTGGCAGCCGGGCTCATCGTGGGCGCGCTGGCCGCCGCGGCGATCATGCTCTGGATCGGCGAGCTGGGCGGGCACGCCGCCTTCCGGCACGAGCTTGCGGTCAGCGCCGCCGGCACCCTCCTGCATGCCCCGCTGGGCCTCGGGGCCACCAGCGGCCTGGCCTTCTGGCCTCTGTGCACCGCCCTCGCCATCACCGTGATCGAGGTCACCGCCCGCTGGCGCGCGGCCCGCCCGTCCTCCTGAAACCCACCCCGCAGGTCAGCTCCCGGAGTCGGCGGTGTGTAGTTTGTCCTGCTCGTGCGGCTAAATCGCACAAGTTGTCTAATTTGGGCGATGCCCCGCCCGGCGTGGGCCAGGTCGGCGCCGGCCCTGCCC
>Ga0335078_10005248_pt1 | contig 19142 bp, 19 predicted proteins | sample Lox_Sample_32_FD_206711 | JGI IMG/M metagenome (GOLD analysis project Ga0335078, IMG submission 206711) | Soil microbial communities from Loxahatchee National Wildlife Refuge, Florida, United States - Lox_Sample_3.2 | ecosystem: Environmental > Terrestrial > Soil > Wetlands | place: USA... | reverse complement strand
ACAGCGGTGAAGGACGGTGATAGTATTTCTATTGTGCCTTCGATCGCCGGAGGCCGCTGATTCATGGTCTGCGAATCCCTAACCCGCACGATTTCCAGCCTCTGCTGCTGTTGTTGTCGCTAGCGCCTGAGTCGCAATCCCTCGAATCCAATCCAAAGTGAGGTTATTATGGCTACCATCACCCAACCGGAACCACAAACCGCTGACGCCAGTGCTCTGAATAAGGATGAGATTCTGCGCTACTCGCGCCACCTGATCATGCCTGAGGTCGGCATAGAGGGTCAGCAGAAACTGAAAGCGGCGAAGGTGCTGTGTATTGGCGCAGGTGGATTGGGCTCCCCGCTGGCGCTTTATCTGGGTGCGGCCGGTGTCGGCACGCTGGGGATCGTTGATTTTGATGTGGTGGACTATACCAACCTGCAGCGGCAGATCATCCATACCACCGCCGACGTCGGCCGCAAGAAACTGGATTCGGCGGCAGAGAAACTTAAAGCCATCAATCCGTTTCTCAACATTCGCAAGTTCGAAACCCGGCTCACCAGTCAGAACGCTCTGGAATTATTCCGCGAGTTCGACATCATTGCCGACGGCACCGACAATTTTCCCACGCGCTATCTGGTCAACGACGCCTGCGTGCTGACCGGCAAGCCCAACGTTTACGGATCCATTTTTCGCTTTGAAGGCCAGGCCAGTGTCTTTGCGACGGAAGAGGGCCCGTGCTACCGCTGCCTCTATCCGGAGCCACCACCGCCGGGGTTGGTCCCGTCTTGCGCCGAGGGGGGAGTGCTCGGTATTCTGCCCGGCCTGGTAGGCGTGATTCAGGCCACAGAGGTAATCAAGCTCATCATCGGAAAAGGTGAACCGCTCGTCGGCCGTCTATTGCTGATCGACGCGCTGGGCATGAAGTTCCGCGAGCTTAAGCTGCGCAAGAATCCGGATTGCCCCGCCTGCGGGCGCAACCGGACCATTACCGAGCTGATAGACTACGAGCAGTTTTGCGGAATTCGTGGTGAGGAGAAGCCGGTGGAAGCCAAAGTTCCCGAAATGCAGGTGGAAGAACTGAAGCGGCGGTTGGATGCGGGCGACGACATTTTCGTTCTCGATGTGCGCGAGCCGCACGAATACCAGATTTGCAACATCGGCGGATATCTTATTCCACTCGGCGATCTGCCCAAGCGCGTCAGCGAACTCGACTCCAGCCGCGAGATCGTGGCCCATTGCAAGATGGGCGGACGCAGCGCCAAGGCAGTGGATTTTCTGCGCCAGGCCGGATTCAAGAAAGTCCACAACCTGGCCGGCGGAATCAGCGCGTGGTCGGATCGCGTGGATCCGAAGGTTCCGAAATACTGAGCTCGTAAGACAATAAAAAAATAAAAAGGGGAAGCCAAATGCTTCCCCTTTTTGCTCAAGAAAATAACTTACTTCGAACTACCGCTCATAGAATCGCCGCTGCCCGAATCGCCGCCGATCTGCAAGGCGAATCTCTTCCCGCCAAAACGGATTTCCGACAGGGTACGGGTCCCGTTGCTTTCGCTGTTCACTACCGCCGAGTCCGTGGCCGGAGCCGCGGCCAACTCTACGACACGCGCCGGGGTTGTGGTTACGACCTTCTTGCCCTTGAGAATGCTGAGTTGCACATTGGAGCCTGTGCCCTCCCACCGCAGCGAATATTCCCCGGCGGGCAGATTGGTTCCGTTCACTGTGAGTGTGCTCAGAGTCTGCAAGGAACCCTTGTTGCTCTCGCCCACCGCCAACAAGCTCGTGGCCAGCAGTAGTGTCAGTCCCAGCAGCAAGCCCTTCGAAACGTTTCCTGCCTGCATAAAGCTCCTTTTTCTTTCCCGAAAAGCGTCGGGAACCGCTTGTGGGCGGCTTGACCCGCTTTCGCAAAAAACTTGCGTTTTTCTGCGAAAGTCCTACAATGCAGCCGCGGGGTTAAGAAGAAAGCGCGAGGCCGCAAGACCTGGTGCTCTCTGCTGCGGGGGCTGCACTCACCTGGGCCGCCAAACCGAGTGTGAGTTCAGTCCCTCAACCCCAGAATTTGTTTTGAAAGCCGCTATCTCCGGCTTTCACCCACCGCCAGAAGATACGTTGCCAGAGCTTTAAAAGTTCCTTCGTATCCTTACATCGCTATCACCCATTGGACGGCTCTTCTTTCGCGCCGTTAGCATCGGGTGAGTTCCGCAACTGCTACAAGATGTGAATGTTTTGTTACCTGCAGTCGCAGACTGTTACAAGCGTTAACAAAGTTTTGCATTTGCTTTCGCCACTGATTTGGTGGCACGTAGCTTTCCAATCGTGGGTCGGGAACGCGTTGACGACAAACCCCAAATGGCATAACGGGGCGTGCAGAGTGTTCGATGGCGAATTGCCGTGTTCGGAAATGAACGCGCTCGCAAGCTTGTCGAGCTTTGCTCGACCGGACAGCCGAGGGCAGCTGTCCCCACGTTGCCGGATCAGATGAGATTGAGTACTACCTTGCCGAAATTTCTGCCTTCCGCGAGTAAACGATACGCCTCTGCTGCTCGATTCATGGGGAACGCTTGCCCGATTACCGGGCGCAGATGTCCTTGCGAAGTCCAAATCGCAAGCTGCTTCCACGCGCGGTTCATGACTTCGCGATTGCTGGAAAGATAGGTCAGCCACAAGCCATGAACACTTGCGCCCTTGGCGTAAAGCAAGCGCGTATTCAACTCGCCTTTCTGCCCGGTGGCGCTGCCGTAAACGATGACGCGCCCGAAATCCCGCAGGCAGCGCACACTCTTGTTGGTATGCTCACCGCCCAACATCTCAAACACCACGTCAACGCCCTCGCCGTGCGTCAAATCCAGGACCGCCTCTTCGTAGTCGCGCTGCTTGTAGTTGATGCCATGCTGCAGGCCAAGTTTCTTGACCCGTTCCAGTTTCTCGTCCGACGATGACGTCCCGTACATTTCAACCCCCAGCAACTTTCCGATCTGCACGGCCGCTGTTCCCACGCCGCCCGCAGCCGCTTGAATCAGCACTCGAGATGGCGGTTGAGTCTTTTCCAGCAATCCCGCCTTCCAATAGGCTAAGTAGGCGGTGAAATAATTCACCGGAAATGCGGCACCTTCTTCCGGACTCCAACCGTTGGGAACCGGCCAGAGTAATTCGGAGCGAGCTGCCACGTGTTCCGCGAACGCCGCCCACTGGGTGTATCCCATGACGCGCTGACCATCTCTTTCGCGGAGGCCGCAGAATTCGCGGCCCGCGACCAGGGGTGGGGACGGGGTTCCCGGGTAGCCTCCGTGGGCCGTCATTACGTCGGCGAAGTTGAGTCCGCCAGCCTCGACTTGAACCAGTTCCTGATTCGCGTCTGCCAGCGGCTTCGGGACATCTCGAACTTCGAGCAGCTCGGGACCACCAAACCCGCTGATCACGATCGCTTTCATCGATGAAGAGTCTAACAGGCCGCCGGCGGGAGAAGCTGCAAGCATCACCAATCACAGTGCCGTGTGACCAGCGTAATCGAGCGGGTTGCGGGCGGGGTATATACTTCTGTGGAATACGTGCAGTTGCCCGTCGGTTTGAGACGGGGGCGGAGCCCGGCTTCATAGTGTTCTTTTTATAAGCTCCGCTACATAGATCGTCCGGCCACAAAATAGTCAGTCAGCTAGGCGGCCGGCGCGAGACTGACTGGGCATTGGACAGTGCTTTGCGGTCTCGGGGAGGTCCAGAAGTGGACTTGATACTGGTTCGCCTTATATTTGTTCTATTTGTTACGATCACTTGTTATCAGATCCAACCCTTCGGTCTGACTCCAGAACGCGATGCGGGAGTAGGCGCACTGATCGGGATCGCCGTTGTTGCGTTTGAGTGGCGCCTCCGCCTGGTCAGCCTTACGCGACTGATCGGCGCCGCCATCGGAAGCGTTCTGGGAATTTTCGGCGCTTACCTTTTCGCTCTGGTCATCCGCAGCAGTGTTCCTCCCGGACATACGCAAAGTTTCCTGCAAATTATGGTCATGCTGCTCATGGCCTACGTCGGCCTGATCGTGGGCGCAAATAAGGGGAACCTGCTGAATCTGGCGGCGCTGGGCGGCATCTTCGGTGGCGAGAAACAGTCGAAGAAGAGCTATAAGATTCTCGATACCAGCGTCATCATCGACGGCCGCATCGCCGACATCGCCGAAACCGGATTCCTCGATGGCACCATCGTCATTCCGCAATTTGTGCTGCGGGAATTGCAGCTGGTCGCCGACTCGGCGGATTCCCTGAAACGCAATCGCGGCCGTCGCGGACTCGACATTCTGCAGCGCCTGCAAAAAGTTGCCTCGGTGCAAATACAGATCGTCGAGGATGACTTTCCCGCGGTCCGGGAGGTCGATCTCAAGTTGATTGAACTGGCCAAGGTGTACGAAGGCAAGATCATCACCAACGATTTCAATCTCAATAAAGTGGCGCAGCTGCAGGGCGTCGAGGTCCTGAACATCAACGAACTGGCGAACTCCCTGAAGCCGATCGTGCTGCCGGGCGAGACCATGAAGGTTTTCGTTCTGAAGGAAGGCAAGGAGTACAACCAGGGGGTTGCCTATCTCGACGACGGCACCATGGTGGTGGTCGACAACGCCCGCAAGATGATCGGCAAGACAGTGGATATTTCTGTGACGTCGGTCCTGCAGACTACAGCCGGGAAAATGATCTTCGGCAAATGGGATGAGCGTGCCCCGCGCACGGAATCGCGCCCCTCGGTGGTCGTAACCACGGTCGCAGCTGTGCCCAATGCCGAGCCCAAAAAATCAGTCCCGCCTGCGATGGCTGACCGGCCGGCGGAACAGCTCTAGTCCGTTATTGAGGTCGCCCGCGAGCCCCACGGCCGGGGAACTTCCTTCCATTAGCCACAAAGGGAACCTTTGTAAGGACTTCCTTTGTGCAGCTTTTGGCTTCGTTGTGAGATATGAGTCTCACCGGTCTGGGAACATGAGCGCGATTTGAAACCCGCTCGCCGCGCTCGTATACTTACAGCCCGCCATGAAGGTTGTAGTAATCATTCCGGCTGCGGGCCTGGGAACGCGCATGGCATCCGCTGCCGGCACCAAGGGTAAACAGCCCACCGCCCCTTCGAAGCAATTTAGCGAGCTCGACGGTGTGCCCATCCTTATTCATACCTTGCGCAGGTTCGCCAACAGCGACGAAGTTTCCGAAATGATTGTCGCCCTGCGCAGAAACGAAATAAAGGGTTTTCAGAAGCGGCTGGAAGGAGAGGCCAAAGACATCCTCAAGAAAACGTTTCAGATTGTCGAAGGCGGAGAGCATCGCCAGCAGTCGGTGGCCAACGCCATCGCCGTGATCTCTGCCGCACCGGACGATGTCGTCCTGGTTCACGACGCGGTCCGGCCGTTCGTCAGCCAGGAAATTATTCATGAGGTGATTCAGGCGGCACAGAAGTACGGCGCCGCCATTGCGGGGCTGCCCGCCATCGATACGGTCAAGCAGGTGGAACGCACCTCGGAGGGCGCCTTGATCACTGCAACCATCCCGCGCGAGCGTATCGTGCTAGCCCAGACTCCCCAGGGCTTCCGCTACGATGTTGTCAAAGCAGCGTTTGACGCAGCCGCTGCCGATGGCTTCCTCGGAACCGATGAGGCTTCTCTGGTGGAGCGCGGTGGCCACCAGGTAGCAGTTGTGATGGGCTCTGCCCGCAACATCAAGATCACCACCCCGGCGGACATGGACCTGGCAGAGTTCTACTTGCGGAATTAGTCACGGATTGTCACGGATGCCAAAACCAAAAAACACAGGGCCAGCAACCAAGCGTAGATCGAGAGGCTCCAAGCCGCAGATTCGCGTCGGCTACGGCTGGGACTCGCACGAATTCCGAACCGGCATTCCGCTCAAAATCGGCGGCGTGGCTTTGCCTCATCCGCAAGGGCTCGGCGGACATTCCGACGGTGATGTATTGCTCCACGCGCTGACCGATGCTTTGCTCGGGGGAATTGCTGCACCCGACATTGGCGCGTTGTTCCCGCCGTCAGATCCGAAGTGGAAGGGCGCAGATTCGGCAGTTTTTTTGCAAGAAGCCTTGCGGCGCGTGCGGGCGTCCGGCTATAAGCTGGCGAACGCTGACTCCACTTTGATTCTAGACGCGCCGAAGATTGGCCCACACGCTGCCGGCATTCGCCAGAACGTCGCCAGGCTCTTGGGGATCCCCGGCGATTGCGTCGGCCTCAAAGCCAAGACTCCAGAAGGCATGGGCACCGAGAACGCCGCTATCGCGCACGCAGTCGTGCTGCTGCTGAAAAAAACCTGACGAGTGAATCTGGCTTTTCTTTGTGGCGTCTGTAGTTCAATCCTCATGAACATCGGCGTGATCTCTGACACTCATGGCCTCCTTCGTCCCGAAGCTCTGTCTGCGCTCAGGGGGTCGGATCACATCATTCACGCCGGGGATATCGGCGACGCCGCTATTCTGGAGAAGCTGGCTGAGATCGCTCCGCTGACCGCCGTGCGCGGCAATGTAGATCGCGAACCTTGCACGCGGAAGCTTCCTCCGACCAATGTGCTCGAAGCCGGCAACGTCTCAATTTATGTTCTGCACAATCTCGGCGAACTCGATCTCAAGCCGGAAGCCGCGAGATTTTCTGCGGTCGTCTACGGGCACAGCCATGTGCCCAGGCAAGAGACGAAAAACGGTGTGCTCTATTTCAACCCAGGAAGCGCCGGGCCGAGAAGATTTCGCCTTCCCGTTAGTGTAGGCCGCCTGATCGTCGAACAAGGCAGGCTGCGAGCAGAAATTCTGCCCTTGAATATCTGATCGCTTAAGGGATACTGCGCGCTCACAAGAGTGTCCGCGCCACACGATACAATCCTGACTGTGTCACTGCAATTCAAAGTCGAGGCACGGAACGGTTCGGCCCGCAAAGGGCGGCTCACGACCCCGCATGGCGAAGTGGAAACGCCTGTGTTCATGCCCGTCGGAACTCTGGCCTCGGTCAAGGGCGTTTCTCAAGACATTCTCGAAGAACTCGGCGTACAAATTCTGCTGGGCAATACCTACCATCTTTATTTGCGGCCGGGCGTGCCGCAGATAAAAAAGCTGGGAGGGTTGCATCGCTTTATGGCTTGGCCGCGTGCCATCCTCACCGATTCCGGCGGCTTTCAGGTTTTCAGTCTGAACGATCTGCGCAAGGTGACCGAAGCAGGTGTCACGTTTCGCTCCCACCTCGACGGCTCCTCACACTTTTTCAGCCCGGAGAGCGCCATGGATGCGCAGATCGGCCTTGGCGCCGATATCATCATGGCGTTCGACGAATGTACGGAGCATCCGGCGGACCGTGAGCGTACGCGGGCGTCGATGGAGCTGACTCTGCGCTGGGCCCAGCGCAGCAAGAAACATTTCGAAGAGCATAAGAACGAAGTTCCCTGGCATGACCACGCAGGCCCAGACGTCCCCGTCCGGGCTGGCGAGCGCGAGCTCGCCAGCATCGAAGCTGGTCGAGAAACTGCCGGTCTTCGCTCGGCCGGGCGGGTGAGAGCACCTGCCCCTACGCAGGCTTTGTTCGGCATCGTGCAGGGGGGCATGGATCCTGCTTTACGCAAGGAAGCTGCCGAGCGAACCGTTGAGATCGGCTTCCCCGGCTACGCCATCGGCGGCCTCAGTGTAGGAGAGCCGCGTGCTTTAACCCGGGAGATCGTAGAAGCTAGTCTGGCTCATCTGCCGGGCGATAAACCGCGGTACCTGATGGGCGTGGGAACGCCGGAGGAGATCGCCCAATACGCCCGCCTGGGAATCGACATGATGGATTGTGTGCTTCCCACCCGCGCCGCTCGCCATGGGTTGCTCTTTACCTCGGAGGGACGAATTGCCATCAAGCAGGCCCGGTACGCCGGAGATCAGGGCCCACTGGACCCGCAGTGCGGCTGCCGGGTATGCGCACGCTACACTCGGGCCTACCTTCGCCATCTGTATGCATCTAACGAAGTGCTGGGGCAGGTCTTGAATACCGTCCACAACCTGAGCTTCTATCTTGACACCATGCGGGCGGTGCGTCATTCTATTTGACTTGGGAGAGGGGCCGCTTTCTATCTGTAGCCTGGTCTCAAACGAAGCCATAGCCCGGTAACCCCTATTCAAGTCCGAAGCTGAGGGAATCTCCGCTCAGGGTACGCGAGAACTCCAGCGTTAAATCTAGCTAGAGATGCTGTGCCGCGAGGCATTGTATCGAATTACCCTTTATTTGACGGGCGGCATTTCAGTCTAATGAACGTTCAGCACTTATTGGCGGTACAGGCGGGCGCTGGCTCGATGGGATGGCTGGGTTTCGCCCCCCTGATCTTCATTTTTGCCATTTTCTATTTCCTGCTGATCATGCCGCAGCAACGGCGGCAGAAAAAGTGGCAACAAATGCTCGGCGAGTTGAAAACCGGAGATAAAGTCGTGACCAGCGGGGGACTTCATGGGACCATCGTGGCCCTGAAAGACGATTACCTCCATCTCAGAGTTCCCCCGGATAATCTTCGCATCGAAGTGAGCCGCGCCTCGGTTTCTTCGGTGGTTAGCGGCGAGGAAGCCAGTAAAGCAAGTAAGTAATGCGAAATCATCGTTATGAATAAGAATTTGGGCTGGAAGCTTATCGTGATCGTGGCCACCCTGGTGGTCTTCATCTTTGGGATCTTCGGTGTGCCGGATAGTTGGTCGGGCAGCGGGTTGTTGGCGGCGATGCAAAAACGCATCAGTCTGGGACTGGACCTTAAAGGTGGAACCCACCTCATTCTCCAAGTGCAGGTGAACGACGCAGTCAACATCGATTCCGATAATGCGTTGGAGCGGATGAAAGCGGACCTGCGCTCCCACAAGATCAGTTACACCGAAATCAGCAAACCCGATCCCGTGAACAATCCGGACAAGATCGTGCTGAAGGGCGTGCCGCCGGAACAGAGTTCCGATTTACGCTCCCTGGTAAGCGACCGCCTGCCGGAGTATAACCTCGCATCTGGAGCTGAAAATACCTGGACAGTCTCGATGAAGGTCCAGTCGATGGCCGATCTCAAGAATCGTGCCGTCAGCCAGGCCATTGAAACCATCCGCAACCGGATTGACCAGCTAGGCGTCAGTGAGCCCGTTATCGAAGAGCATGGCCTCGGCCAGTATCAAATTCTGGTACAACTCCCCGGTGTCGATGATCCCGCGCGCGTCAAGGAAATCATGCAGTCCACCGCTATGCTGGAAATCAAGCAAGTGGTGGGTGGACCATACAGCAGCGAGCAAGATGCCCTGCAGCAGAACGGCGGGATCTTGCCTCCCGATTCGATGATCTTGCGGGGACGCGCCGCAGGAGCCACTCCGGGCCAGGATGCCGGCGAAGAGTACTACCTGGTGACTCGCAGTTCGGCGGTTTCCGGAACGGATCTACGCGCCGACGGCGCCAGTGTCGGACGCGATGCCAATTCAAACAGCCCGGAAGTGAATTTCGCCCTCACCAACCAGGGCGGGCGTAAGTTCGCCGCGTTCACCGGGGCGCACGTCGGAGACCGGTTGGCCGTGGTTCTCGATAATCGCGTGCGGGAAGTCGCCACCATCCATGAGCAGATTCAAGATCAGGGCCGCATCAGCGGCGGAGGCATGAGTGACCAGGCTGCGAAGGATCTAGCGCTGGTGCTGAACTCGGGCGCGTTGCCGGCCGGTATCAAGTATCTGGAAGAGCGAACCGTCGGCCCATCGCTGGGCACCGATTCGATTCGCGCGGGAGTGACCGCGGCGGTGGTTGGCATGGTGGCGGTGCTGGTCTTCATGCTGATTTACTACCACGCCGCTGGCATAAACGCCGACCTTGCTCTTATTTTGAATCTGGTGATCCTGCTCGGTTTTCTGGGCTTCAGCGGTGCCACGCTCACCCTGCCGGGAATTGCCGGAGTGATCTTGACCGTCGGCATGGGCGTAGACTCGAATGTCCTTATCTTCGAACGCATCCGCGAAGAATTACGTAACGGGAAGACGCCGCCTTCCGCGGTGGAACAGGGTTTCAGCCATGCGTGGGTCACGATCGTCGACACGCACGTCACGACAATTGTGTCGGCATTCATCTTGTTCATCTTTGGCACCGGTCCGGTGAAGGGTTTTGCGGTTACGTTGAGCTTTGGTTTGTTCGCGAACCTGTTTACGGCGGTGTTCGTGTCGCGAGTGATTTTTGATTGGATCCTGAGCCGCAAAGGTCGCGGCGAGGCGTTGAGCATCGGCGCCTAATAGAGAGAGGCTTAAGCAGGTGGAATTTTTTCGCAATACCAACATCGACTTCCTCGGCAAGAAATGGTACTTCCTCGCCTTTTCGCTGATCTTCAGCGTCGCCGGGGTTTGTTCCATGTTGTTCTGGCACGGCATCCCCTACGGCGTGGATTTCCGCGGCGGCACGCTGGTCTACGTGAAATTTGCCCAGGCCCCCAACGACAATGCCATCCGGGCAGCCATGGATCGCGCAGGCCTGCACAACGCGCGTATTCAGCGCTACGGCCCGGTGGCCGGCAATGAAGTTCTCATTGACGTGTCGGAGAAGGAAACCAACGAGCAAGCGCTGGACCGCAGCAAGACTGCGATTATCAATGCGCTCGAGACCAATGCGCCCGAGGGCAAGCAGGATCTGAACAATAGCAGCGTTTTGTCCCTGAAGAATTACCTGCTGCAGAAAGACCCGCTGCATCTGGGAACCGATGCCGACCAGCGATATGGCGCCATCGCCCAAGCCATCGCCGATTATCGTGACAAAACCAGGGGCGGAGTGCTGGCCTCACTGGACGACCTCAAGGGCGCGGCAGATCCCGCGGTTCTGGCTTCGTTGCCGGATGGTTTCTTTGTTTCCGGATTCGGCGTGCGCAATGTGGAGATTGTAGGTCCGCAGGTTGGCGCCCAATTGCGCCGCCAGGCGTTGCTCGCGACCGCATATTCGCTGGCGGGCATGCTGATCTACCTGGCGGTGCGTTTCGAGTGGATTTACGGCGTGGCTGCCGTCATCACCGTATTCCATGACACGCTCATCACGGTCGGCGCGTTTTCGCTGATGAACAAAGAGATTTCGCTCACGGTGATCGCCGCCATCCTGACGCTGATTGGTTACTCCAACAACGACACCATCGTGGTTTTCGACCGCATCCGCGAAAATCTCAAGCTGATGCGGCGAGAGAGACTTTCGGAGATTGTCAATCGCAGCATCAACCAGACGCTGAGCCGGACCATCTTAACGGCCGGCCTGACTTTCATAACGGTTCTGGCCCTGTACTTGTTCGGCGGGGAAGTGTTGCACGGATTCTCCTTCGCCCTGGTGATCGGAATTTTGATTGGAACTTATTCGTCGATTGCGATTGCCGCCCCGATTCTGGTGGCGTATCAAGATTGGCGGACGAATCGCGGCAAGCAGCCGGTCCTGGCCCCGGCGGGCAAGAGTGGAGCGGCCCGTGACAAACTCAAAGCCAAGGCCTGACTCTGCGGCGGTGCGCTTTGCGAGTCAGGTTTGTGATTCGCTGGCATTTGAGTTAGTATTCTGCGGCCTTCAGTTTGGCATTGGGAGAGCCCAGCAACGGTGGGAGCAAAGAGGAGGCAGTCGGTGTCTAAGAGTATTTAGGGAACGTGTAGGAGAGACCTCATGTTTGAAGACAGCCTAATCGAATCCGGTGGAAGGCTGAAGAGCAAGCGGGCCGCGACCACGACTATTTCCTTTATTTTTCAGATGGTTTTGATTGGAGTTTTAGTCCTGATTCCGTTGTTGTTTACGGAAGCTCTGCCTAAGACCCAGTTGATGACATTTCTCGTCGCGCCGCCTCCGCCCCCTCCTCCGCCTCCGCCGCCAGCCGCCGCGCCGGTCAAGATCGTCAAGCAGGTGCAGACCGACATCATTAACGGGCAACTGCGCACTCCCACCAAGATCCCTGAGAAAGTCCAGATGATCAAGGAAGATGAAGCCCCGCCGCCGGTAATGTCGGCGTCTGGTGTTGTGGGGGGCGTTCCGGGGGGAGTGCCGGGTGGACAAATGGGCGGCGTAATCGGCGGAATTATCAGTTCTACGCCGGTCGCTGTACCCAAGGTGGCAACTCCGCAGCGGGTGCGGGTATCTCAAGGTGTTACGCAGGGGTTGCTGATTCGCAGGGTGCAGCCGACCTATCCACCCCTGGCCCGCCAGGCGCGCATCCAAGGGACTGTGTTGTTGCAGGCTGAAATCAGCAAGGACGGAACGATCGAGAATCTGCGTTTGATCAGCGGCCACCCCATGCTGGCCCCCTCCGCTATTGAGGCGGTAAAGCAATGGCGGTATAAGCCATACATTCTAAACGGCGAGCCAGTCGAAGTGGAGACGCAGATTACAGTGAACTTCACGTTGTCAGGCGGTTAGAAGCTGACGGCGGTTTTGGAACGGCGTATCTGGCGATACCAAGTGATTTGACCAAGTTCTGAGGAGGAAAAAGCAACTCATGTTCGTAGCCAACTTAGCAACCCATACTCTAAGTAACATCCACGTTGCAGCGACCTGGTTCTTCCAGGAGCAGCAGCTGGGCTGGGACCCGATTTCGCTATGGAAACAGATGGGAATTGTAGCGAAGGGCGTGGTCATCATTCTTTTCATCATGTCTGGATGGTCCATCGGCGTCATGATCGATCGCTGGATGGCCTTCAGCGCAGCCAGAAAGCAGTCTCGCGCCTTTGCCCCGGCCGTCGCCGGTGCGTTGCGCGATGGCAAGATTGACGAAGCCATCAAGGTGGCGGAGCGCAACAAGAAAAGCCACCTGGCCAAAGTGGTTACGGCTGGCCTGATGGAATTCCGGGCTCACCAGGAAAGCGGCGAGATTCCCGGCGAAACCATTGAAGCCTCGAAGCGAGCTCTCGAGCGCACTGAGGCCATTGTCCATGCCGAACTGAAGCGCGGCTTGGGCGGACTTGCCACCATCGGCTCGACTGCTCCCTTCGTGGGACTGTTCGGGACGGTGTTCGGCATTCTGAACGCCTTCCGCGGCATCGCAGCGGAAAAGGCAACCGGTCTGGCGGCTGTCGCCGGCGGTATTTCAGAAGCGCTGGTAACCACCGCCATCGGTCTGTTCGTAGCCATCCCGGCCGTCATGATGTTCAACTATCTGACCGGCCGCGTGGAAGCGTTCGACGTGGAGATGGACAACTCCTCGAGCGAACTGATCGATTATTTCCTCAAGCGCCGGGGAGTACGCCGGTCCTAGCCGGTTGAGGGGCAGGTTGGTAACCTTGAGTTGCTGGTGAGCGCCGGAGCCTGGGCTTCGGCGCTCCACCTCAGACGCGGGGAAGCCTGTGGAACGAAAGACCGCAGAGTAGAGAGCAGGAGTTCAGGTTTATGCCACTAAACAAGAGAAACGAAGGAGCCAAAGTCAACTCCGACATCAACGTCACCCCCATGGTGGACGTGATGCTGGTGTTGCTCATCATTTTTATGGTGATCACCCCCATGTTGCAGCACGGCGTGAGCGTCGAATTGGCCAAGGTCAACAACCCCGAGCCGATGGCCGACGCCGACAAGGAAGACGCCTTGCTCGTAGCGGTGATGCGGGATGGCAGCGTTTATTTTGGCACCGACAAGCTTCCCGTGGACCAGCTCACCGGGAAGATCAAAGATCGTCTGGTGAACCGGACCGACAAGCGGGTGTACGTGAAGGCTGACGCCCGCGCCAAGTTTGGATCCGTCGTGGAAGTGGTGGACAACGTGCGCGCGGCGGGCGTCGATGAATTGGGTTTGCTGACGGACCAGAAAAAAGTAGCGAATGCACCGCCCCCGGCCACTGCACCTACCGGCGGACAATAGAGGAGATCGTTATGGGAATGGGAGTTAGCTCCGGCGGAGGCCAGAGCGCAAATATAAACGTAACACCGCTGATCGACGTTCTGTTGGTGCTACTGATCATCTTTATGGTGATCACGCCTCTGACCCCGAAGGGTTTAGAGGCCCTCGTACCCCAGCCCCCGCCGCCCAACGCGCCCAAGACCCCTCCCACGGATCGGACCATCGTGGTGCAGCTGATCGATCGCGGGGCCGGACAGACGCCGGCGCTCAAAATCAACCAGGAAGACACCACCTGGGACGGTTTGCAGGGACGGCTGACCGATATCTTTAAGACTCGCGCCGAAAAAGTCATGTTCGTCAAAGGCGACGACAATGTGCCTTTCCTTGATGTGGCCAATGTCATTGACATCGCCCATGCCTCTGGCGTAGACAAAGTGGGTCTGATCACCGCCAAGATCGAAGCTGGCGGATAGACCGCGCGAGCGGCACAAGTTTCGTCACAGCGTTCCAGTTGCGTTGCAGCGGTCTTTGTACGGTCGCCAAGGCTCTGGTGCGTCCGCTTCGCAATCGAATTTTATCCTCGCAAGGGGGACTGATAAGGCAATGAAAAACAGCGTGCGGGTGCTGGCGCTTATCGCAGTGGGAGCGGTCGTGCTTTCCGGTGCGGGCTGCAACAAATTGAAGGCGCGCGACCAGCTGAACAAGGGTGTCACCGCCTACAAGAACACTAAGTACGAGGAGGCGATCGACCATTTTCAGCAGGCGGTGGCTCTCGACCCCAGCCTGTTGAATGCCCGGCTGTATCTGGCGACGGCTCTGGCGAACCAATATATTCCGGGTGTGGATTCGGAAGATAACAACCGCGCCGGCCAGCAGGCGGTTGACGAATTCAAGCAAGTCCTGGAGCACACTCCCGGGCATGACCAGCAAGTCACCAGCCTGAAGGGCATCGCTTCTCTTTACTTCAACATGAAAAAGCTGGAGGACGCCAAGCAGTACAATCACAAGGTGGCCGAGGTCGATCCCAACGATCCCGAATCGTACTATTCCATCGGTGTCATCGATTGGACTCAGACTTATCAGCCGCGCATGGAAGCTCGGGCCAAGCTCGGACTAAAGCCGGAAGAGCCGCTGAAAGACAAGAAAGTCTGCGCCGAGATCAAAGAAAAGAACTGGGCCAACATTCAAGACGGTATCGACGCTCTCAATAAGGCCCTCCAGTTGCGTCCCGATTATGATGACGCTATGGCTTACATGAACCTGATGTATCGCGAAAAGGCAGACGTCGAATGCGACGATCCTGCGCAGCGCGCGGCTGATCTGAAAACCGCGGACGAATGGGTTGACAAGACCATGGCAACCAAGAAGGCTAAAGCCGAGAAGCAACCCGGAGCGCAGGGGATCACGCTCGATCAGTCCAACAAATAAGCGGCTTTGCTCTTCTCATGCCGAGGCCCCTCCTGCGTGGAGGGGCTTTTTGTTGGGAAGGCTCGAGAGCGCTTCGCATGTTTAAGAAGATTCTGATCGCAAATCGGGGAGAGATCGCAGTTCGGGTGATCCGCGCCTGCCGCGAATTAGGGATTACCTCCGTCGCCGTGTGCTCCGACGTGGATCGGGCTTCATTACACGTGCGCAAAGCGGACGAGGCCTACTCTATCGGCCCAGCCGCAGCTTCTGAGTCGTATTTGAATATAGCCAACATCCTTGAGGCAGCCAGGCGCAGCGGGGCGGATGCGCTTCACCCCGGTTATGGATTCCTCTCGGAGAATGCCGCATTTGCCCAGGCTTGTGCGGACGCGGGCATCAAGTTCATCGGCCCTACGGCCGCGTCGATGGCCATGATGGGGTCCAAGACTCGCGCCCGGCAAGAGATGGAAAAAGCCAATGTGCCGCTTGTGCCGGGGATCTCGCGTGCTCTGGAATCGCCAGAGCAAGCTGAGCAGATTGCCGCGCGAGTTGGCTATCCCATCATGTTGAAAGCGGCGGCTGGTGGCGGAGGCAAGGGTATGCGGCTGGTCCATGCGCCTGAAGAGCTGAAGCAGGCGTTGGAAGCGGCAGCCAGCGAAGCCCAGAGAGCTTTCGGAGACGGCCAGATCTACATCGAAAAGGCCGTGGTGAACCCGCGCCATGTCGAAATGCAGATTCTGGCTGATGAGCACGGCAACACGGTTTATCTCGGCGAGCGGGAGTGTTCGGTTCAGAGAAGACACCAGAAGGTGCTGGAAGAGGCTCCATCCCCGATTGTCAATCCGGAAATGCGGCGCCGCATGGGCGAGGTGGCCGTGCGTGTGGCCAAGGCTGCAAACTACACCAACGCCGGTACCGTCGAGTTTCTCGTCGACCGGGACAGGAACTTTTTCTTTCTTGAGATGAATACCCGGCTGCAGGTGGAACACCCCGTGACTGAGTTGACCACCGGGCTTGACCTGGTTCACCTGCAGATTCGAATCGCCGCCGGCGAGAAGTTGCCCTTCACGCAGGAGGAAGTTCAGATCCGGGGCCACGCTATCGAGTGCCGCATCTACGCGGAAGATCCCGACAACAACTACTTCCCGAGTCCGGGGAGGATCACTTTACTGCTGGCGCCCTCCGGGCCGGGGATTCGTCGCGACAGTGGAATGTACGAAGGCTGGACTGTCCCGGTGGAATATGATCCGCTGCTGGCCAAGTTGATTGGCTATGGCACCGACCGGCCACAGGCCATCTCCCGGCTCAACCGCGCCTTGAATGAATATTTCGTAGGCGGCATCAAGACCAACATCTCGCTGTTCCGGCGCATACTTGGCGACCGGGATTTTCAGGCCGGTATGGTGGATACGGGGTACCTCGATCGCCTGCTGAAGTTGCGCACACCGGAAGCAGGCGGAGAAGACGCCTCCATTGCAGCCATTGCCGCCGGAGTGTTTGCCATGCTGGACCCAGCCAGCGAGGCTTCAAGTCCACAAAGGGCGGTGGTTGCCTCCGGCTGGAAAAGCGCGGCACGAGCGGAAGGGTTGCGCAGCAACTTGCCTTAGCATGCAATACGATCTCACTGTCGACGGCAAGAATTACCGGCTCGATCTGACGCGAGCCGAAGCATGCTGGCATTGCTCTCTCGATGGCCAACAGCTGCCGATCGATGCAATCCTGACACGGCGCGACGTGCTTTCCATTCTGATTGCTGGCAAAGCCTACGAAATCAAACGTGAGCGCACTGCGACCGACATGCATCTATGGATTGGCAGCCGGCGTTATGCGGTAGAAGTTCGTGACCCGCGATCATTGCAGAGCCGCAAGGAACGCAGTGGTGCCTCCCATGGCCCGCAAAAGCTGCTGGCCCCCATGCCGGGAAAAGTAGTACGTGTGCTGCTGGCGGAAAACACTGCAGTCGAAGCCGGGCAGGGAATCCTGGTGGTCGAAGCCATGAAGATGCAGAACGAACTCAAATCGCCCAAGAGGGGGACATTGAAAAGGATTATGGCGGGTGAGGGCTCCGCTGTGAACGCCGGCGATGTGCTGGCCATTGTGGAGTAGATGTACGCAGCTACATTTACTGGGCGGTCCCATTCCCGGCCAGCACTCGTTCTGCGTAGTAGTTTTCCACCTTTGCCTGATCGCGCAGAACCTCGTAGTAAGCCGCCTTCAACAATTGCTCGCGGCGGTCGCGCAGTTGCGAGCGAATAGCCTCCTGCACCCTGGGATCCGCCAGTTCGCGCTGCCCTGCGGGTTCCCTCGCAATCAGCTTCACAATGCGGAAGCCAACCAGCTGCTTGGTTACCGGATTTACCGCCGAGATGATGGGGCTGTACTGGCCGGGCTTGAGCTTCATGACAGTGTCGCGGGTCACTTGATCGGTATTTTTCAGCGAAGACTCGGGGGCAAAGCCCAGGTCACCGCCATTCCCCGAGGTTTCCGTATCCTCGGAATAATTCATGGCCAGGGTGCCAAAATCATCGCCGCTGTCGAGGCGGTTGATCAGCATCTGAATCTTCTTGCGCGCCTCGGCTTCATTCTGTGCCTTGTCGTTCTTGAGATTGTGCACCTGCGGATTCGGAGTTGGCGTCACGAAAATCTGTGCCAGGTGGTACTGCGGCTCGATCAGGTTGAACTCCGCTTTATGCGCATCGTAGTAACCGGTAATGTCCTGATCGGTAATGTTGATCTTGGATGTGACTTCCTTATTGAGAACCTTGTCTACGGTCAGCGATCGGCGCAGGTCGCGCTTGAAGTCGTCGAGCGTGATCTTCTTGTCCTTGAGGCGGGCGTCGAATTCCTCCTTAGTGTAAGGCGATTTAATGTCGTTCAATCTCCGGTCCACTTCTTCATCGGTAGCCAGCAGACCAAGCTTTTCCGCCCGCCGCATCACAATTTCGTTATCGATAAGTTCCCGCAAAATGCTCAGGCGAAGGCTGGTGGCTTGTTCCCCGACCGGTTGTTGATCCGATCCGGTAGTCTGGTTTTCGTAGTACTTCTCCACGTCGGTGGTGTAGATCTTGTGCCCGTCCACGGATGCCGCCACATCGCTGCCGGCCGGCTTCGTGCTGCATCCCAGGGCAACCGCCAAGAGCGTGCCCACCACGGCGGCGTTAATAGCCCAGCGCGGATTGATAGCCCACCGGTTTCTCATGTGGGCTGGTAAAAGCTGCCGGTAGCTGCCTGTGGGGAATGCTGCAGGAGTTCTCATTTGCTTGCGGGAGGTTGGACTGGGCTCGCGGCGGCAGCGGCGGTATGTACCGGCACCGGCACTCCGGCTTGCTCTAAAGCGCGATCGAGCACCGCGCGCAGGTCGGCAATCGAAACCGCGCCATCCATTTCCTCTCCGTTCACGAACAGAGTCGGGGTCGCTTCCACCCCTACGCTATCGCCCTCATGCACGGAGGCTTTGATCGCGTCTTCGTTCTGCGCCTTGATGCAGGCCTGCAATTTGATTGCATCCAGATTGTGCTGCTGCCCCTGCGTGGCCGCGAGCCGGTCGAGCGCCGCGAATTCCCCATCTCGCGACTTTTCTCCGCTGATTTCCCGCTGGTTGGCGTGGATATAATCGGCAAACGACCAATACGCATCCGCGTTCTGGGCCGCCAGACAATTGGCATCTACGGCGGCGTGGGTGGCCCAGGGATGGATCTCCGCCAGAGGATAATCCTTGTATACGAATTCCACCCGGTCTCCATATTCCTTCAGCAATTCGGGGAACAGGGTCTGGTGCATCTTGGAGCAAAAGGGACATTGAAAGTCGTCGTAGTTGACGACCACAACTTTGGCATCTTTGTTCCCCCGCGCCGGACGCCCATCCACATTGATCTTCTTCATCTTCTCGGCATAGGGATCCTTCGTCAGATCCAGCTTGGTCATGCGTATCAGCGTCGTTCCATCCTTGGAGATGAGGAAGTCATAGTCCTGTTTCTTGCCATTGCCGTCG
>Ga0335078_10005247_pt1 | contig 19143 bp, 24 predicted proteins | sample Lox_Sample_32_FD_206711 | JGI IMG/M metagenome (GOLD analysis project Ga0335078, IMG submission 206711) | Soil microbial communities from Loxahatchee National Wildlife Refuge, Florida, United States - Lox_Sample_3.2 | ecosystem: Environmental > Terrestrial > Soil > Wetlands | place: USA... | reverse complement strand
GCCGCCGCCGCGTGCTGGGCGAGGACCACCCCGACACCCTGTGGTCCGCCTTCTCCCTCGCCGGCGCGCTGACCGAGCTGGGTGAGTACCAGGCGGCCAAGGAGCTGAACGAAGACATCCTGGCCCGCCGCCGCCGCGTCCTGGGCGACGGCCACCGCGACACCATGATCTCCGCCAGCTTCGCCCTCATCCTGAGCGGGCTCGCGGCGGACCCTAAAGCACGGGAGGTCATGGAAACCGTGGTGGCTGCCTGGGCGCAGTCCGTCGAGGGGCGGCCGCCAGGCAGCTGACCTGAACGCAGAGACCAGCCCGGTGCCTGATAGTGCCCGATCCCGGCATCGGAGGCGGGCGCAGCGTCAGGTCATCGGTGCCCTGACAGCAACCGTGACAGCAACAGCACCAGCCAACGGCAAACCGCAGCGGTCGGCAGCACACACGAACACTCGCCCTTCGCCTGGCGACTTGTGGATACGTCCGGCCTGAAAAACGGAAGATCGCCGTGCAATTAGCGTGCAATTAACCAGGGTCATGAGGGGGCGCTCAGGGTTACTGACGGCCCCCGAAGTCGGCTGTTCAGCAGGCCTTATCGGCCGCGATCTGTCCGATTCCCAAGCTGATAGTGCGGGTTCGATTCCCGTCACCCGCTCCACGGTATAACCGCAGGTCAGGGCACTGCTTCCACGGCCCGGCCCGGCCAGTCAAGGGCCATCAGTACCGTCTGGGCCATTAGCCAGATGCGACCAGTACACCAGCCGAGCTGTCCTCGTCGTCGTCGCGCTTGGCCTGTTCGGCCAGCCACGGCGTGGTTTGGGCCGGCTTGCCCGCAGGATCCGCCCAGTGGGTCGTCGTCGTGATGCCCTTGGCATGGCGGGTCATTGGTCCCTAGACCGCGGCTATCGCGGGCCTGCAAGATCAGATGCATGCGGGTATCCATACGCGTTCTTGCTGGCGTCCCGGGCCTGCTAGTGGGCGCCCGGTGCGCCGGCGCCAACGGATATCCAACGTCACGTTCGGGGAATCCAAACATCCGCACTCCAGTGCGGCGGATCCGGCCGATCTCCGCCGCCGCACGCAAACACGGAACGAGCCCAGGATTCCGCCTGCCTCTATACGGAGCCTTGATCTTCGCGGGCATCCGCGTGCTCAGCCTGGCAACCGCCGCGTTCCTGCTGCCCCGCGGGGAATTCCATGAACTCCACTATTCGCTGCAGCACCTCATAAGGTCATGGGACAGTGGTTACTATCTGGCTATCGCTGTTCATGGCTATTCCTATGAGCCGGGCAACATACATCATAACGCTATATTCGCCTGGTTCCCCGGGTATCCGGCGGCCGTTCATGCCACCGCCTGGATACCCGGAGTTAGCCCAGTACAGGCAGGCCTGGGCATGACGATCGCCGCCGGGCTAGCAGCGGCATGGGGGCTGACCCGGCTGGGCATGACGCTGACAGGTGACCGGCGGATCAGCCTGCTCATGACCGCGCTCTGGGCGGTCGCACCCGGCTCGATCGTGTTGTCCATGCTGTATTCCGAAGCCCTGTTCTGCGCACTAGCCATCTGGTCCCTCGTCGCCTTGATGGAGCAGCGCTGGCTGACGGCCGCGGGCCTCACGATCCTGGCCGGGACCGTGCGCAGCACCGCTCTGGCCCTGGTCGCGGCGGTCACCTTCGCAGCGCTGCCCGCCCTGATCCGGGCCGCGCGAGCGCGGCAGCATATCGCCACATGGTGGCGCCCGGCGGCCGCGCTGATGCTGGCCCCGCTCGGCCTGCTCGGCTACTGGGGGTATGTGGCCGGGGCGGTGCACCGGCCCGACGGGTGGTTCTGGGTCGAAAAGAACGTGCACAACGGCTTCGACTGGGGACACAGCACAATGCTCGCCCTGAAGAACGCGATCATTAACGGGCCCACACCATCAAAGGCGCTGATCTTGCTGGTGATCGCCGCGGCCGCGACGCTCGCCGCATGCAGCCTGGCTGAGCGCATGCCCGTGTACCTGCACGCCTACACCCTGGTCATAGTCCTGACCGCGCTCGCCACGGGGCCTGGATACCTGGGCTCCAAGCCGCGCTTCCTGCTGCCCGCCATGCTGCTCGGTCTCCCGCTGGCCCGGCTGCTGGCCCCGGCACGAACGTGGGTGCTGATTCCCCTGCTAGCTGTGCTCGCCGCCGCGTCAACCGGGTTCAGCCTCTATCTCATGAGCGTCGGATGGCCACCCTGAGCTGAGCGCAGACGCAGCTTCACGCCTCGCCATGGGACACGCAGCAGATCCCGTCACGCTCGTCCCTCTCTCTGCCGAAATAAGCAGGAAGACCGCGCAGAATGAAAACGCTGTCCGGCAGACGTTTCAGGGCAGCAAGGTCAACGCATCCACGTGCCTCGGCCGGACCACGGTGAAGTGACGGCGGTCCAACGTCGCGACATCGGTCAGCCCGAGCCGTTCGGCTACCGCGACAACTGAGGCGTCGGTAGCTCCCAGCGGAAGACTCTCGTACGTATTCACCAGGTCAGCCATCCGCGCATAGTCAGCGCTCGTCAGATCGACGGGCTTAAAGTCCCCATCGGCCAGGGATCGCAGGAACAACGACTCCACGCGGGCACCGGCTTCGCGGGCCAGGAGGTAGCCGACCTCGGCGACCACAGTCGCTGGTACCAGCAGTTCACGCCGGGCCGCGTGCAGAGCAGTGAACAGCTCAACGCATGCCTTATGGTCCGAATCATTTGACAATGCGGCGGCTACCAGCGGCCCGGTGTCGCAGACGATCACGCCGAACGACCGAATCCGTCCTTCAGCAGGTCCTCAGACCGAGCAGCGACATCATCGGCCGAGCCTTCTCCGGCTCCGAACCACGCCGGAGGCCACGGCCGCTCCCTGACCGACCGCAGATGACGGCGGACATCATCGAGCACCGCCGGGACTTCCTCCTCGGGAAGCTCCTCGACCAGCCGGAGCAACTCTTCCCGCTGCACGCTCATGATCCCAGTGTACGCAGCAAGGTTCAGTGACCCGCTTTGGCGCCGTGTCCGGCACGAACCCGGTCGTGACCGTAAGCAAGCTTGTCGGGGAGGATGAGGAATGGCAGGGCGCCGGGATCAGTGCCGGCCAGACGAGGGCCGCCGGGCCATTAGCGGGCCATTAACCCCGGTGACGAAGGGTCTCTCACGGTCACTCGCGGACAGCCCACCTCGCAGGTCAGGCCATGTGACAGGCCCGGACGGTACAGCTTCCCAAGCTGATAGTGCGGGTTCGATTCCCGTCACCCGCTCCAACGCAACAGACCAGGTTGGAAGTAATTTCCGAACACTGGGCCTTTGTTCCTTCTGGGCCGGATCGCACCGTGGGCCATTAGCGCGCCATTAGGAGCCCGTCAGCGGACTGTCAGCTGATCCGGCCTACGATGCCAGACCTGGTCGCCAGACTGCGCAGAGCGCTCGCAGGTCGGCTGCGGACGACCCGTCTTGGCGCGGCATGATCACCACTGCAGGCACCTGCTATTCGAGGTCAAGGACGGCGCGGAGCGCGACGTTGATCTCCATGAGTTCATCCGGGCCAAGGCGGCCTGCGAAGTCGCCGAGGCGCTGCGGGTAGACGGCGGTGGTCTGCTCGACTAGCACCCGGACATCCTGGCCGAGTAGTTCGATGGTGGGATGGATCATGGATCCGAAGGATTTGGCTGTCGTCGGGGCTACCAGCCAGGCCGAGAGCCGATCGTAGGCGTTGGCCTGGACGACGACGGCGTAGCGCTCGCCTTGCTGCTCGTGTCCTTGAGCGGAGCGCGGTCTCTTGAGGCGGTAGACGTCACCACGCACGGAGTTCGTCCAGTTCTTCGCGGACCGCGCGGATCTCTGCCTGATATTCGGGGTTGGCTGCCAGTCGCGCGGCGTCGGCGCGCAGGTCTTGCTGGCGCTTGTCGTGCGCGGCGATTTCGAGCGCGTGCCGGATAGCGTGGGTGGTGCTGGTGCCGTCTGCCGTGAGGATGGCAAGATTCTCCGTATCCTCGGCTGTTGGGCGGAATGTAATCGGATCTGCCATACAACAAGTATGCAGCTCCGCGTGCGATAGCGAACGGCCGATCATGGTCACGCACGGGCAGTCATGGTCCCGGACGCTCCCATAGAGGAGGTCATCACCCAGCTGACCACCATCCAGGCCGACCACTCCGCCGAGGTCTGCCAGGGCCGAGGCCACCACCGGGAGATCTGGCCAGCACCCAAGCAACCGGAGCCGCCGGGCCATTAGCGGGCCATTAACCCCGGCGACAAGCGGTTTCTCACGGTTACTCGCGGACACCCGTCTCGCAGGTAATGCGGCATAACAGGCCCGGACGGCGCAGATTCCCAGTTCTCTGAGGGCACGGCCGATACTAGGCCGCGGGCTTGATGAGCGGCGCGTCCTGCGTGAACGGCCGGAACCCGACGCCGTAGTACAGCCCGCGCGCCTCCCGATGCCCCAGCGCCCCCGCACAGGCGACCGTCATGTGAGTCGCCCCGGCCTCCCGCACGAGATACATCCCATACAGGAGCATCGCGGTCCCAAGCCCCAGCCGCCGGTAGCCCGGATGCGTCCCGACAGGCTCAAACTCGGCGGTCTTGTTGGCCTCATCCAGCCACATGATCGTTGAGGCGGCCATAGTCCCGTCCGGCGCCTGCACCAGGACATGGAGGTCGCTACGATACGTGGCCGTACGCCGGACACCCTCGTAGCCCTCGGCTGTGTAGCTTGACGGCGCCCAGGCGTCCACATGCGCTTGGACCGCGGCCTGCGGCCCGGCCTCAGCGGCGGTACGGAACCGGAAGCCGTCCGGCAACATCGCCTGCTCTATGTCGGTGAGGTCCCGCTCGTTGAGCTGAGTCCAGTAACTGGTGTCGCTTAGCGATGCCGGGTCGGTCTGGTACCCGTGCGCCGCCCACCGTTGCAGCGCGAATTGGTCGGCGGCCCGCGGCACCACCGTGCGCTCGATATCCGCCGCCACAGCGTCATACCAGCCGATCACCTCATCAACCAGCACGGCGTGGTCAGGGTCTACCTGATACCCCAGATAGGCGCTGGTGATGTCCTGCACTGACCCATCGCTCCGCCTGACCTGATGCGGGAGATAGGCCCAGCCCCACGCCACCAGGGCATCACCAGAAAACCACAGGCGACGCGGCCAGGACCCTCCGTCGGAGGCGTGGTCCTTACCCCAGATCCAGGCCAGCTCCCCGAACGTCGCGTCGGTATTCACCAAGTCCGGGTGGACTGCGGTGACGCGCTGCGCCAGGCCCTGCATTAGCTGCACATCCGCAGCGGTCACAAGATCGAAGTCACCCATGACATGCGACGGTTCCACGATTCCGCAAAGCCGTCGAACTGTTTTCTTCGCCGCCGCATGCGCGTGCCCGATCGGCCGGTCAATGCCGGGAACTCACGGTCATTCCCGGACAGCCCGGTACACCGGCTCACCTGCGGAGAGGCAGGCTGACCCGCTGCGCAAACCGACCTTCTCAGTAGCTGCTCGGGCAATGGCTTCGCGGCGAAGAGGCCGCTGGCCACACGGGTATACGCGAGATGATCTTGGATGACGCGGCGGGCGGGCTCGCCGAAAAACCGGGTCGGAGCAACGGAAGAGACTGAATCACGTACGCTCTTGAGTCCGTCGGCTCTATAGCGGGGCACTGCCCTGGGCGTTAAGCATGACCCAAACTTGATCGCATGCCCCGGCTGGCCGGCATCGGTGGTGGTGCCGAGCGCTCTCCGGCTGACGAGCGGGGGCACTGCCTGGGCGAGGTTTCCCGGCCAGGCGGCATTCGGCTAGTCGATGAAGGGCCTGGCTATGACGATCTACTAGCACATTCGCCATCCGCACATCGCCGCGCGGCGGGCCGACCGCCCGGTGAAGGTGGCTGATCAGCTCCCCCGGGACTCGGCGGTCAACCGGTTCAACACCAAGGTCGCGATCGTGATCACGCAGATAGTCGGCAGCATGTGGTGTGCCTACGCCTTTGCGCTATTCGACCTGATCAGCCTCCCGGCCGCGATCCGTGACGGCCCGTCGACGATCGTCTCCTGGGTGGCGCAGACCTTCCTGCAGCTGGTGCTGCTGTCGATCATCATGGTCGGGCAGAACGTGCAGGCCGCCGCCGCGGACAAGCGCGCGGAGGCGACCTTCAACGATGCCAGCGCCACCCTCCACGAGATGGCGCACGTGCAGGGCCATCTCGCTGCGCAGGACGAGCTGCTGAGCAAGATCGCCGCGAAGATCGGCCTCGACCCGGTGCCTGTCATCGACAACCCGGAGCTTGACGAGACGGCCAACCCGGACCCGGGATGCTGACGACCAGGCAGGCCTTCTCTCGCGGTCGCTAGCCACAGCAGCAGTCAAGCCCGGTTCACGAGCCAGCCAGCACGACCACCAGGCAACGCGACCGGCATCTGGCAGCCCGGCCCCAGCAAGACAGAGGTGTCGGCGGCCTCCGGAGCCGTGAACGCGTCCAGTTGGGAGCCACGCTGGGAGCCATACAGACGAACGACTTCCCGGTCCTCCGGACTTCCATGAACAACCGACAGGAACTCGGCCGAGGTCACGAACGGTTCTGAACAGGTCCGGATGCCGGTGCAGGAATCTGCAGATCTGAAGGTCGGAGGATGGCCAGCAGAGGACGGCCGCGTTACTCTTTCGGTGCATTGTGCTCGTGGGGAGGTGCCGGGGATGGCAGGGCCAGGTGACGAGGTAGCGGCGGGCGCGGGCGGGCGGGGCCGCCTGCGGGCGTCGCACGCCGACCGCGAGCGGGTGATCGGGGTGCTCAAGGCCGCGTTCGTGCAAGAACGGCTGGACAGGGACGAATTCGACGTGCGGGTCGGCCGGGCGCTCGCGTCACGGACTTATGCCGACCTGGCCGCCCTCACTGCTGACATCACCCCCGCCCGGCTGATCAGATCCCGCCCGCCGGAGCCCGTCGGGGAATCGGCGAACAAGAAAAAGAAAGCTGTCGCGGCGCTTTCATGCGCGACCCTCGCGTACCTGGGCCTGATGGCCGCACTGCCGCCGATACCGGACGGGTCGCCTTTTGCCGTGCCGGTCATGGTGGTCATGTTCGTCTTGTTCGGGGCCGTGGCGACCGGCTGGCTGCTGCTGCTCCACGTAAAGCTTGAACAGCGCGCTAGCAGGAAATCCGCGCGGGGGGTGCCACCAGGCGCAGGCGGTGAGGCCTCCCGGAGCCTGGCACCGGCCGACCCGGCCGGGCAGCTCCCGCAGGTCGGTCGTGGCCGGCGGCAAGTGGCCGAGGCCACGCCGATCCGTCGCCCCCGCCCGGCATTGCCCAGCTGGCGCACGCCGATGCGAGGGCATCCCTCAGGACGCCGGTACGCGATCGGCTACCCCGGCCATTGACACGGCCTGCGTCACGCGGCCGCGGCCTGCGAGCAGGCAGACGGCACAGAATGAGGCGTTTACGGCTAATGTCCGGCCTGAAAAGCAGACGGTCGAGGATCAGCGGCGTTCCGCCACGACTGCAGCCAACGCTGTAGCCAAGCCGCTGGACGGCGCCCGGCGCACATGGACAACTCTGGAATATCGACCCAGCCCACGAGTGGTGACGGACGGTCCTGGACGACCTGCCCACTCCTACGGTCAGAAGCTCCGAGACTGGCCGCGACCCGGTATCCCCATTATCCTTTCGATACCTGGCGTTGGCCGTGGGGTGCCGCTGATGACGGAACCGCCAGACCCGATGCCGGCAGCCGCAGGCCATGGCCACCTCGGGGTTGCCCACTTCGACCGCGAGCAGGTCATCGGCGTGCTTACGGCCGCGTTCGTGCAGGGCATGCTGGGCAAGGAAGAATTCGACCTGCGGGTAGGCCAGGTGTTCGTGTCGCGGACCTGGACGGAGCTGGACGCCCTCACCGCTGACCTGCCCTCGGGACTGCCTGTAACAAGGGCGCCGCAGCCCTATCTGAGAAGCCGGCCTGACCAATTGAGGGTCACCAGATACCGTCCGGGCCTTAGCCGGCAGGGACCAGCATGCCCGGTCGGACCGTCCTCATCGTCGCCGCGCCTCACCTGCGGTTCGCGGTCACTGCATCAACGGAAGCCTGCGGGCGTCCAACCGCCCGGCTGCACCGGGCCATTAACCAAATGCCACCCGCAAGGTTCACGCGCACGCGAGTCAATAACCAGACCGGCCCGCACTCAAGGGCAGGGCGGGTCACGGCGGCTGCTCCCAGCGTTCGGCCATCTGCCTTGCCTGATCGGCAAGAGCCCGCCACTTCTTGATCTCGGTCGGATAGTCGATGCTCCCTGGCTGGCCGAGAAGATCAGCCCGCCGCTCCAGTAGCGCTGCGGTGCCGGCCGCGGCGGACTGCATGGCATGCGCCATTTGCGTCACCTGAAGTCGCAGCAACTGCGCACGGTCCCTGGCCTGCGCCGAACGCTGCAGAATCTGCGGGGGAGACCTCCGGACCAGACCGGGCTCGACACTGTGGCCACCTTCGGCGAGCACGTGATCGCGGATGTCCTGGACTACGTCATCGAGGCGGCGGAGGGCGTCGGTGATGCACTGCGCGGTGTCGTCGGGGGGCAGGTCGATGGCGGCCTGCAAGATCAAGCCGACGCCGAAGATGCTCTGAACCGTCAAGCCGAGCAGTTCCTCAGTCTGGGCTGCGGGATCTGCCGTCTGGGTTCTGTGCTCGCGGCGCCCAGACCCGGCGGCAATGGCTGCATCCAGGTCGGGGTAGACCGCGACCAGGCGATCGAGGCCGTTGAGGCTCAGCGCGCGGCGGACGACATCAGCGGTGACCACCAGCCGCAGCTCGGTCCCGTTCGCCACGGCACGGTGATGGGCACGTGCCAGAACTTCCACGCCGGAGTAATCACATGAGACAGTCCTGGCCAGATCCGCGATCAGTACGGCCGCGCCGCGGTTAATGATCCACAGCAGCTGCTCGCGGATCTGGTTGGCGTTGAAGTTGTCGATGTCCTGCGGAAGCGTCACCACCGCCTGCTGGCCCATCCATTGCACCGGGTATGCGTCCTCAGCCACCGAAGTAACCCGGGGGGTGCGTGGCCGGCGGCACCGGCCGGAATGCCCGTGGTGTGCCCAGATGCCATGGCCGCCTCCATGTTCAGGCCTGCAGCTACGAGTTTGGCCGGACAGCCCGTCTGGTCCCCGCCCCCCGCAGGGGGACCGCTTCCAGCTTCTGCTTGATGCGTCTTGGCGTCGACACCCTTTCGAGGGTGCTTTCGCCGCCGTGGCGTTTGGCGGCCACGGCAGCGGCGCTCGCTGTGCCCTCTGAGAGGACCCCCAGGAGAACTGTTTCAGAGCAGGCGCAGGTCGATTGCCCGCTCGATGGCCTCGGAGCGCGACGTCACTCCGAGCTTCCGGTAAACCGACCGGAGCCGGGTCTTGACCGTGTTGCGGGAGATATACAGGGTGTCTGCCATCTGCAGATAGGTGCTAGTCGGAGGGACCGGGCGGATCAGGGTGCGAAAACACACCCTGGTCTCGGTCTGCAAAACGGAGTGCCTTCGACGGGGATCTTGGATTGAGAGGCGGGGACAGTCCAGGTCATGCTCAAGATCGCCGGGCCATTAGGGGGCCATTAACCCGGTGCCGAGTGGTCTCTCACGGTCACTCGCGGACACCCCGTCTCGCAGGTCAGGGCGCATAACAGGCCCGGACGGCGCAGGTTCCCAAGGTGATAGTGCGGGTTCGATTCCCGTCACCCGCTCCGAGTAGTGAATCCCCAGGTCAGAGACGGTTTTCGTGATCCGCTTCCTGGTCTTCTGAGAGCCGTCGTTGATCTTCCGTGACGTTAGCCCGCGAGATGAGCTGCTTCATCCTCACCGTCCTTGCGCTGCTCGCCCTGGACGTGGGCATCGACGGCGTTCGTGATGAGCTGATCGGCGCCGCGGGCCTCATGCTGGTAGATCATCGCGGCCCGCTCGCTGTCGTGGACCATGCGAGCCGTCAGGTCCCGGAGCCCGGCGCCGCTCGCCTTTGCGCCCTGCGGGATGAAGGGCGCCCGGAACCGATAGGCGCGGGTGCCTGGCTCGTGGTGCCGCGGGCCTGCGCTGGGGGCGAGTGCTGTGGCAGGGAGTGGATCAGCGAGTCGAGCAGGAGATGACCCGCGCGGAAGTAGGCTGCGGTGGGCCGGACGCGCGCACAGGGGATGAGCTCCATGGCGGTGGACGAGGAGGACCAGCAGTCGATGTTCAGTCTCATGCGCAGCAGCGGGCGCAGCGGTCCCCGGGCCAGGCGGACCTCGATCCGGCATGTGCCCGAGTCGCGATCGTGCTCGATCGGCCCGCGCAACAGGCTGCCCTCGAACCGGAGTTCGTTGTCCTGCCCTGTGCGCTGCCGGCTGTCAAGTGCGGCTACGCATGTTTCGAACGGGATATCGATGAGCCGCCGGAAGGACAGCCACCCCCGCACCGGGTCCATGCCCGCGCTCGTGGTTGCCTGACCGTCTGGTGAGTCGGGCGGGCCCGCGCCGACCGCCGACGGTATGTCGGCCCCGCACAGCAACGGCGGCTTGCGGCTGGCACGGGCCCGGCTTCTTGGCAGGTTGTCGGCCAGCACGCGCAGGAGGGTGGCAGGGGGCAGCAATGACGGGCGCATGCCGCGGCTCAGCCTGCTTAGGACCACTTTCCCACCCCCTGGCCTGACCGTGAGCGGGTTACGTGCAGACGCTGTGGAGATCGCGTGGAACTCGTGCGGAGATGAACTCGTTCCTGGCGGGACGTCAGTCGGCCGACCGCGCGGCGGAGGCCATCGGCTTGAACGGCCGGCTGGCGGCCGCTTCGGAGACGGGTGCGCGCCGCGACGGCGAGCCAGGCGGCCGGCAGCGCGCGCTAGCATCCAAGATCACATGCCATTAACGTGCCATTGACCCCGGTAACGAAGGGTCTCTGTTCGGTCAGCCGCAGCCTGCCGTCCACAGTCCTGATCCGCTCGGCGAGCCCGGCCAGGCCGCCGCGGGCCTCGACGCGGGCGCCGCCGCAGCCATCGTCGCTGACCCGCATCCGCAGCAGGCCGGGCACGTGGACTGCCTCCAGCGTGGCAGGCTGGGGTTCCGCGCCTGTCAGGCGGGAATCACCAGGCAGATGAGGTTCACGGGGTTTTGGAAGGGCCGAGGGGTCGGATGAGGCTGTTTTTTGACGACGAAGGCTTCGACGGTCAACTGCAGCGCAGTGTCGGTAAGGCTGATTCGGGCATGGCCAATGTGGGTGAATGCCTGACGATCGCCGCGCAGATCACGCCGGGTGACCGGGACAGCTGGTACCGGGCCCCGGTGGCGCCGCGTCCGACGATTCTGCATGTCGGCGGCTATGACAGCACGGCCGAGGAATTGTACGCATCAGCGGCTCCCGCGCTGGAGCGCGGATACGCTTTCGCGGCCATCGACGGGCCCGGCCAGGGCGCGATGCTGTATGAGCAGCGCGTCCCGATGCGACCCGACTGGGAACACGTCGTGCCCGGGATGGTCGACGCGCTGCTCGCCCGCGCCGAGGTCGACCCGGCCCGCCTGGTGCTGGCGGGACGATCGTTCGGCGGGTACCTCGCGCCGCGCGGAGCGGCCGGGGAACCCCGCCTGGCCGCCATGATCGCTGATCCCGGCCAATATGACATCGGGGCGGCTACGGCCAGGTTGGGGGACCTGATGAAGCGAGTGCATGATCCCGCCGCCGAGGACGAGTTCAACGCCCTGCTCGCCATCTCGGCAGTCAAGGCCCTGCTGGCGCCCCGGATGGTGACCCACGGAGTCTCCAGCGTCCGAGCCTACTGCGCAGATCTGCTCCGGTACACCAACGCAGACACCGTCACCCATGTCGGCTGCCCTAGCTACGTCACTGACAACGAGTCCGATGTAGTCTCGACCGGCCAGGGCAAGGAGTTGTTTGATCACCTGACCTGCCCGAAAGACTTCCGCCTGTTCACCCAGGCCGAGGGCGCCGCAGGCCACTGCGAGGGCATGGCACCCATCGTGTTCTGGACCGCGGCCTTCGACTGGCTCGATTCAAAGAAGGCATGAGGCCACCGGGCAGCACCCTCTTTTCACCGCTGCCAGTATCTGGACGCCAGCAACGGGAGGACCCCTACGGTGCCAAACCACTCCGAACAGTGGCACGACTTCGAGGCCGTCGGCTACCGTCCGGGCGGCTGATGCCGCGGCGTCGTGGGTACCCGTCTGGTCTTCAGATGCCTTCCACCGCTTCGAGTCGTCCCGATCGGATCGCCTTGATGAAGTCCTCGAAGTCGCGCTCGTTCTGGTCGGCGTAGCGCAGCGAGAAGTCGGCGACCGACTGGTCGAAGGCGTCGCTGCTGCCCAGGTATTCGGCGATCGCGACCGGGTCCCCGGATCTGGCGTGCGCGCGTGCCAGCGTCCACCCGCACATGCCGGCATAGAAGGTCGAACACCAGCCGCCGTTCCGGGGAAGCGTACACACCGAAATTGGACAGGTGCGCATCACCGCACAGCTGGGCGTCCAGGCCAGCCGTGGGGGTGCCGTCAAGGTCTGCGGCCATGATCTTGGCCGCGCCCCGGTAGAAGGTAAACGGCGAGACCATCATCCGGCCATGGCGGACCGGCACCAGGTCCGGCTCCCGGGTCAGATCCTGCGCCTCCAGCAGGGCCACCGGATCGGGACGGTCCGCGGCCGGGCACCACCCCGGATGACCCGACAGCGGCACCCGCTGCCGGGCCTGCTCGCCCCTGGCCCGCCGCTCTTCAACGCTCAAACGAGCGATCTCCCTCACGGCCACCCAGGCCACCTTCGATTTCAGATCCTGACGCCCCGCCGCAGCACAGGCATGATGCTGAGGAGCTAACCGGGCCGGCCGCCAGCACGGGCAGGGGCTTAGGTCCCCACCGCCGCGGACCTTTGCCCGGGCGACAGCCACCGCAGACCTCTAGCTGCTGCCAAGCCACTACAAACCGACGGCAAGCGCAGACGAGCCTGGAACATCAGCCGAGCGCACCGCCAGTGGTGGCCAATGGCCCGAGGCACGGCAGCGATTGAGAAGGACGGGGCAGGCACCAAGATCAGCGCCGACCGAACCGGTAGCTGACCGTCATGGGTAATAAGGCAACCCACAGTGAGGACCAAAGCCCCTGACCCGGCCTGGCAGCACCAGCGGTATGCCTGGGGTGGAGGTGAGGATTGTGATCACCGTGCTTACCGTTGATGCGGAACTCCAGCACATCTGCGCGATCTTCCACGATCAGGCTGACCGGGGCGTTATCACTCCTACCGAGCGTGACCTCCTGATAGATGGCGCCGTTCTGCTTGCCATGCATGTCGACGATGACCTGGCCCGGGACGGGCGCGTCGGCTCGGACTCCGGCTGGCCGGAAGGGGCGCTGCCGAAACCTGTTGGGCGGCACGAACGACACGCGCCTGCAGCAGCCGCCTGAACTGACGCGTGCCCGGGTGGTTGGGGCCGAGCACCCGCAGGCGGGCGGTCAGCACGTCCCGGAACTCGGGCGCTCGCCGGATGCACGCTAATTTGGCCTATTCCCGGCCTGAAAAAGCGGAAGGCCAGCGACTTAGTTCACGCCCGACGCACCACGACCCGCTCGGGTTGGGCGCGGACCGGCGCACTCTGCGGCGCTGTTCGCGGGCGCAGGTCCGGCCCGGCGTCAGCGCCGCTCCGCCTCGAGGCCCGCGGCGCACGCCGGGCCGCAACCGCGGGCCTCACCAGATCCACACAGTTCAATTCGCCACGCGGACCAGGTGCGCTGGTGGCCACCGCCTGCGCGGCCGATCCCAGCTTGCAACAGTCAGGCCTCACATAAGCGGTCGTTCACCCTGCCATGCCGCTTCGGTCCGGTCGCTGACGCTCCCTAAGGATCGGGTCGGCTTCCCGCCGGATCAGGCCTGCTGCTGCATGCGCGGCAGGCGCGCAAAGACCTCCGGCCCGATTCGCAGGCCCTCTTCGGCCGAGACGGCGGGGTGGACGTCGATGTCGAATACGTCGTTCCACTCGAAGAAGAACTCCAAGATCTTCTCGATGCTGTCCGCCGACATGATGCTCACGACCGGCACCGCCGTCGACAGCGGCCAGTACTCGGCGATCATCTTGACGCCATCGGGATACTTCCACGCGACCCGGCGCCCGAGCGCTGCGTCGGCGTCGGCAGCCGACAGAGAAGACCGGAACTTCAGTAGCGCGACAAAATCCATGTCAGGACCCTCCCCTTTTGAGCGGTGTGCTTTGGAGCGATCGTGCTTCACCTGGAAGGTAAGGCGCCACGACAGCTCCGGCATAGATACGGCACCGCCGCCATGCCCGGATCACTTCGCAGCAGCCGGGCGGGCAGAGATATGAGGCAGGCAGGCGGCATGCGGGCGGAAGGTGCAAGAGTCCTGGCTAGGCTCAGCTCCGGGGATGGCCCGCTCAGTGTCCGGGGGTGCCCCTCCACCGTCAAGGGCACCTGAAGATCATTTCTAACCGCTTCGAAGAAATGATCTTCAGGACCCGCCCTTGAGCGTCGGAGTGTCTCTGCACCCCCTCCGGCCAGAAACCAAGGGCCAGGCGGGAGCCTACCCGGACCGCACGCGGGCCATCCCCTGCGAGCTGCGGGCCGGTCACGGGGCGAAGTTCCGCCGCGCCGACCGTAAGGATGGCGGCCCTTTTCCCTGCCGCCGTCACCGACCCGCTCAGGGACACACCCCCGGATACGGCACGGGTTGCTGGCCAGGATCTTGTCTTCATCGGCCGCCGTCATCAGGACGGCACGCTGCAGGCGATACGCCTTGGCCGCGGTCGAGACCGTTACGCCAGGCCACTGCCATCTAGCGGGGCAGGCCAAGGCGGCTCATACGCCACGCAGGCGCGGTGCAGCGCACCGCCGTGCTCGCCATCGCATCGCGCCTATGCAGCGTCGTCGCCCGGTTCGATGCCATGCTCGCGCAAAGAGGCCCGCAGCCTGTCCAGCTCGGCCTTCACCCGGCCCAATTCCTGGGCCAGCGGCGTGCGGCCAGCAGCGGCCTGTGCCCACTCCTTCTCCCGGCCAGCACGGGCAGCCAGCAGTTGCTTCTCCTGGTCGCGCAGCGCGACAGCGGCCTCGAAATCCTGCCGGTCGATCGCGGCTTCCTTCTCCCGGCACGCTTGTGCGATCTCCTGGTCCAGGTCGTCCAGGTCAGGCCGCAGGCCTATCCAGCGTTCGATCACGGCCAGCCGGCGATCCAGCGAATCGACCCGTGTCAGAGCATCGCGGGGCAGCGGGAGACCCTCACCGGTCACGTCCTCGCCCCGGTAGCCCTGCAGCAGCTGGACGACCTGCTGGCGCGTCCGGTCCAGGCCGGCACCCAGCTTCACCAGCACCTGCGCGGCCACGCCGTCGCCCTCCCGGATCAGGCCGAGCAAGATGTGCTCGGTGCCGATGTGGTCGTGGCCGAGTGCCTTCGCCTCGCGCAGCGAGAGCTCCAGCACCTGCTTGGCCCGCGGCGTGAACGGGACATGCCCAGACGGCGCCTGCTGGCCCCGGCCGATCATCTTCTCGACCTCCTGCCGCACCGCCTCCAGGCTGATCCCCAGCGATTCCAGCGCCTTGGCGGCCACGCCCTCGCCCTCCCGGATCAGGCCCAGCAGGATGTGCTCGGTGCCGATGTAGTTGTGATTGAGCGTCCTGGCTTCTTCTTGCGCCAGTACCACAACCCGGCGTGCCCGCTCGGTAAACCGCTCGAACATGCTCCGCGCCGCCCTTCTCGCCGTCAGCCTGGCCATGCCCGCTGCCAATACGATAGATCGTGTGGGCGGGGATTAGCGGAGCTGCGTTCTGCGGAATCGTCGCGATCTCACCATCAGCTGTTCAGGCTGACAGTGCTGACATGCCTTGGCGTCTGGCCAGGCGATGGTCTGGAGGCGGCTTAGCCTCGCGCGAGGAAAAGCACTTGGCCGGACTGGATCTTGACCGCGCTGCTGAGCAGCGCGGCGAGGGCGGTCGTGACCGAGGAGTAGAAACCGCGGTTCTGCGGGAAGATCTTAGTTGATATCAGGATCAGGCCGGCGTGGGACTGGCCGGCGGCACGATAGCGACCGTCTAGGGGGACGAAGTCCTTGCGGTCACCAGACACTTCGTACTCCCACACCCTCACGAACACGCCAGTATTCGACCACAGACCCAACCGCTGGCCCGATCCAACCCCCGGAAGGTGACCATCAGCCGCGTCTCGCCCTGGTACACGGTCAAAAACCGCCGCAGCGCCAGCAACACCGCCCCGGGGATCCGGCAAGATGGGGTGGTGCCCGAGTCCCGCCGCCCGGCCGTGGGCCTGGACGAGCTGGCCGTCTGGTGCAGGCGCTGGCTGGGCGCACCGCCTGCAGCCGAGCTGTTCGGGTCCGGCTACCTGTCCGCAGTGAAGGGGCTGCGCCTGGCGGACGGCCGGGAGGTGGTCGTCAAGGTGCGGCCCCGCAGGGCTGTGGCCCGCGCCCGAGGACCGCGACGTCGACCTGAACGCCTGCCCCGGACCGCGGTGGCTGGACCGCGTCGCCGCAGCCGTCCGCGACCAGCTGCGCGGCCACGGTGGTGACCCGGTGATCGGGCACGGTGACTGGCACCCGGAGAACCTGCGCTGGCACGGCCCGCAGTTGATCGCGGTACACGACTGGGACAGCGTGATCTGCCAGCCCGAACCGGCGATCGCCGGTTTCGCCGCCGTCAGCTTCCTGGGTATCGACGATCCGGCTTCGCTGGCTGACGTGGAGGGCAGCGCTGCCTTCCTCGACGCCTACCTGCAGGCCCGCGGCCGCCCCTGGACGTCCGGGGACTACGCGGCATTCTGGGCCGCCGGACTGTGGCAGCGCGCGTTCGACGCCAAGACCCGGTCCCTGGACGGCGATCTCGAGCAGATCCTGACCCGGCACGAAGCGCGGGCCCGCCTGCGCCTGGCGGGACTGCATCCCGACCTGCCCTGACGCAGGTGGGCCGAGTCGCGGAGGAGACCTGGCACGGAAGTGGTCATCTTGCTGTGTGCGGCATCATTGCTGTGTGCGGCATCATTGCCCGCCTGGTCCGGGCCCAGCGGCTGGCGAGCAGCATGGCCAGGAGGAGAAGGAAGAGCAACGCCGCCAGGAAGTAGTTCACCCAGTCCCCCGGGGACTGCGCCGCGTTCCAGGCATTGACTCCCACCCCCGCCAGGGTGGCGCTGAGGATGATCAGCGTGCTCATGTGCCGGGCGGAGCGGGCAAGCATGCTGACGGGATAGGCCACCAGGAGCAGGGACCAGGCCAGCTGCAGGTAGTTCAGCCCGTGCCCCGGCGCTCGGACGGTGGTCCGGATGTCCCAGGCCGCAGCGGCCAGGCCAGCGGTGAGGAGCAGGTAGAGCGCCGCGGTCATGAGGGGGGTCCGGCGCCGGGCCCTGGCGGGCGTCATGGCAGTGCCCCGGATGGTGTCTGCCGCGTAGGCCAGCATGCGGACTGCGCGGCGCGGGGCGGGCCTGATCTGGGGATCATGCAGGGCGGCGAGGACCTCTCACCCCGCAGCCGGGAACTCGTCGAACGAATGGGGAACCTCGCATCCGACATGTGGCGCCGGACGGCGGACTCCTGGCACCAGCGCGACCATTCTGCCGGCGCCGTGCTAGCCGGGCGTAATAACGAAATGGGCGAGCTTCACGCCAGCTTGATAGCCGAGCTTTCCGGGGGACGGATGGCGCTAGCCGTAACGATAGAGATGACGCTGATGGCGCCCCTTTACGAGCGTCTCAGCGACCACGCCGTCAACATCGCCGACCAAGTTGTCTACGTCGCAGGATCAGGCCCCAGCGTGGTGGTGCGCAACTGAGGGGCATGATCCGCAGCGGACTCGATCACGCGGCCGTCTTAGGATCGCCCTATGACGGATGGGCATCTCCGGCCGGCCGGGACGATCCGGATCGGGCGGCAGCCATGACGATCGCTGACCGGCTGGATTCCCTGGGGATCGAGCTTCCCCCGCCGTTTCCCCCCGCTGGTAACTACCTCTCCTGCGTCATCGACGAGGGGCTGGTGTACGTGGGCGGGCATGGCCCGATCGCGGGTGACCAGATGATGCGCGGCAAGGTCGGCGGCGATCTCACCCTGGAACAGGGCCGCGAGGCAGCGCGGATGACGGCCCTGTCGATCCTCGCCACCCTGCAGGCTGAACTCGGCGATCTTGGCCGGATCCAGCGGATCATCAAGGTCTTCGGCATGGTGAACGTGGCCCCCGGCTTCGACCGGACCCCCGCGGTCATCGACGGGTGCTCGGACCTGCTGGTGGAGATCTTCGGTGATGCCGGGCGCCATACCCGCTCGGCGGTCGGCCTCGCCGAGCTGCCGTTCGGCATTGCCGTCGAGATCGAGCTCATCGCCCGGCTCCGTACCTGAGCACACCGCCCCTAGCCGGCCGGCTCGAGCAGGACCTTGACGGCGCCGGTGCGCCGGGAGTCCTTCAGCGCCAGGATCGCCTCGTCCCAGCGCTCGAGCGGGAAGCGGTGGGTGATGACCGGCGTCAGGTCGAACCCGTCCGCGATGAAGTCGAAGTAGTGCTCCATGGCGTGCTTGGCGGCACCGCCTACTTCCTCCACGCCGAACCCGTTCGAGCCGATGACGTGCAGCTCCTTGAAGTACAGCGGCGTCCACTCAAAGCGCTTCGGCGGCTCGACGCCGGAGATGACGAGCGTGCCGCCGGTCGCGAGCAGCCGGAGCGAGGTTTCGACGGTCTCGGTCGAGCCGATCGTGTCGTAGACGATGGCCGGGCCGTCCTGCAGCCAGTCGCGCTTGCTCCACGGCACCAGCGGGCTCGCGTCTACCCGGCGCGCCACCTGGGCGACCAGCGGATCCGGTGAGGAGGACAGCACGGCGTGCGCGCCGAGGCGGGTCGCGAGCTCGGCCCGGGCGCCCGGGCGCGTCGCCGCCCACACCTCCACGCCCGGGTACAGGTGCCGCAGCAGCGCGATCACGGCGAACGCCAGCGTGCCCGATCCGTAGACCAGCACGGACTGGCCGGCCGCTGGCGGCGCGAGCAGGATCGAGCGCAGCGAGACGCTGACCGGGTCGGCCAGCACGGCCGCCTCGTCACTGACGCCGTCGGGGATGGCGAACAGCTGCGAGACGTGCGCGGCGAAGCGCTCGGCGTGCGCCCCGGCCGCGGCCGCGCAGTTCCCCAGGTGGATCGAGACGGGCAGGTCGCCCGAACGGAA
>Ga0335078_10005245_pt1 | contig 19148 bp, 17 predicted proteins | sample Lox_Sample_32_FD_206711 | JGI IMG/M metagenome (GOLD analysis project Ga0335078, IMG submission 206711) | Soil microbial communities from Loxahatchee National Wildlife Refuge, Florida, United States - Lox_Sample_3.2 | ecosystem: Environmental > Terrestrial > Soil > Wetlands | place: USA... | reverse complement strand
GGTCGGCGCCGTCAGTCGCACTACCCCAGCGCTCCTGCGCGGCCGGGGTGATCGCGCTCACCCCATGTCGAAGCAGTCGCCAGAACGCCCGCGGGTCCGCAGCACCTGGCAGGCGGCACGCCAGCCCGACGACGGCGATCGGTCCCTCGCGCACAGGCTGATCAGCCGCGGAACGCGAGTCAGCCATAACCGCCCTGCTCAGGTCGTTCCCTCATCGTGCTTTCTCCAGGATCGTGAGGCCGCTATCCTCGCTAACCCGCCTCAAATACCGCTCAAGCTCAAGGCTCCTGCCCCATTGCCGCGCTCAGCGCAGGCCGCGCTGGATGACGATGGTGAGGATCACCGTGAGTTGCAGGGCGACCAGGGTGAGGGCCAGGAGCTTGCGCCGCTGCTCATTGGTCGCACGGCAGGGATCCCGCGTGAACCGCCGGAGCCCGGCCAGAACGGGCAGCACCGCCAGGCCGAGCACGGCATACCCCGCTGCCCCGCCCGCGCTGGCCGCGGCGAGCATCGCCGCGGCCAGCGCGGCAGCGATGATCACGACGGCGGCGGTAGCCAGTGAAGCGCCGCCGGTGCCCCAGCGCTGCGTGTAGGTGTCGATCTCCGGACGCTCATCCTCGGGCGCCAGCGACTTCCGCCACAGGTCGGCCCCGAACGTGTGGAAGTAGGTGTAGGCGGCCAGCCAGGCCACGGCCGGCGGGACCCACCTGGGATGCGCACCCATCTGCGCCGCCCACACGCTGGCCAGCGCGTAGACGGGCAGGTGCGTGACCGTGTTGGTGACAAAGTGCCGGCGCAGCCACGGCCGCGCGAAGAACTCGAACCGGGTGAGCACGAGGTAGGCCATCGCGATCGCCCACCATGCGCAGACGGGCCCCAGGCCGCGGTCGAAGGCCACGCAGACGGCCATCTCGACCAGCACGGCCAAGACTCCCAGGCTGTTTACCTCGGCCCAGGAAATGGCGCCGCGCGGAAGCGGGCGGTCAGGCAGCTGGGCGACGTCGAACTCATAGTCCTTGTGCTCGTCGAACACCCGCGCGAGCAGGAAGAACATGACCAGCGCGGCCGCCCCGGCCCCGTCGTCCTGCGGTCGCAGGACGACGGGGCCGGGCCTGGCGATCGCCTGGCCGTAGAGCATGCCGGCGCCGTACATCAGAAGCTGGATGACGAGGAGCTGGATGCCGAACCGCTCAGCCAGGTAGCGCGCTAAGCGCGCGATGTGTGACCCGGCCTGGCCCGGCCGGTGAGCTCGCAGAATTTGTCCGGGCTCGTCCACCCTGCCGATACTAGACTTCCGTTGTGCGCCGCGCCGCCATCGTAGGCATCGACGGATCCGGCAAGTCGGCGCTAGTACAGCGGCTGCGCGAGCGCATGGCGCTGGTGCCCGATCAGCTGGTGGCATTCAACTGCCCGCGGTTCCATGACACGCCTGACGCACCGCTGGCCAGGCTGTCCTCGCGGTTGAAGGCCCTGTCGGATGTCGCCGACGAGCTCGGCGGCTTCGAGCTGAAGCTCGCCGCGCTCTATCTGCGGATGACGTTGTACGGGCCGGTCGAGCGCTTCTTCCTGGACACATTCGCGCCGCGGTGGCTGGTCAGCGAGCGTCATCCGCTCGTCGATACGCTGGTGTACGTCCCGCTGTACCGCAGTCGCGGTGCCAGCCCGATCGACGCCGCGGTCGTCGAGCCGCTGCTGCGAACGCGGCTGGACACGAAGTCGCCCGGCGCCTACGCAGCGGCCCGGGTGTGGCATGAGCGCGAGAATCGGCGGCTCGGCCGGGAAACCGACTTCTGGGCGCTGGCCGAAGAAATCATGGCGGGATCCGCCGCGCTGCCCGAGGTCTTCCTGGCCAACTTTGGCGCGCGCTACCGCACCACTCTGCCCGACACCGTGGTGCTGCTCGAGGTCGACGTGGCGGAGGCGCTGCGGCGCTCGCGGGGCCGAGACTCCCGCGCCGAGCTGCACGAGGACGAGCGCGGGCTGGCGCTCCTGCGGGATACCTATGACGTCGTGCTGGACCAGCTCTCCCGGTTGCGACCGGAGATCGAGGTGCGCCGGCTGGCCAACTCCGGCCGCAGCCTCGACGACACCCTCGAGGAACTGCTGCGGATCCTTGGCCTGTAGGCCGCGGGTTACCGCGGGGAGGGGATGTCGCGCTCTCCGTCGATGCGGATCAGCCGCTTCACCACGTGAACGAGGTCATCCAGGAAGTCGTAATGCCGCTGAGTGTGGGCCATGATGTAGAGCTGCAGGCGGGTCAGGCTGAAATCGCGCAGTGCTAGCCGGTACCCGCGGCGCCACAGGCCGGGGTCCAGGTCAACCCCGGCGGCCTGCTCGAGCGCGGTGCGGTGCAGCTCGACGTGGTGCTCGATCCGCTGCGCCTCGACGTCACGCGGCATCGTGAACGCGAGCAGCTCGGCTAGATCCCGTTGCGGAACGTGGATGGTGGCGAGTTCCCAGTCGTAGGCCACGAGCTGCAGCCCATCTGCCCGCAGCGCGATGTTCCGAGGGTTGAAGTCGTTGTGGACCAGCGTTCGCGGCATCGCCTCTAGCTCCGGCCACCACGATCCGATCTCCGCGATCGACTTCTCGATCCGCAGCAAGGTGACGTCGTCGATCCATGCCGGGTACTCGGTGGCATTGTGCCGCGCCAGCGCGTCCCAGAGTTCTCGCATGGCGACCATGTCCCGTGCGGTCAGGCGGCTGCCTAGCCAGGGCTGGCCGGCCAGCTCCGGCACCCGGTTGAGCCAGACGCTGTGAGCCTGGGCGATGCCGCGCAGCGCCGCGTCGACGCAACGTTCGGACCATCCGGTGCGGTCAGGGGTGGAATCCTTCAGCAGCACGCCCTGGCTGAGGTCCTCCAGCATCAGGACGTATGCCTCGCGGCTGGGGTCCTCATGGATTCCGTACAGGTGCGGCATCACAGCCCGCAGCCGGGCGTCGGCTGAGCGGTAGATGCCGAGCTCGCGCGTGTGCGTGTCCTTGAACCCCGTCTGGTCGCGCCAGCGGGAGTACATCTGCCCGAGGCGGCCGCCGCAGAGTGAGGCGATCTTGTTGGTGACCAGGATCACCTCCCGGTCCAGCGGCTTGGACTTGACCACCACCTCGACGGAACGGCTGGTGGAGTCCAGGCGGAGCCGGAGGAGACCGACGAACTTGGTCCGGACTCCCTGGCTGGTGATCTCGCTGATGATGCTGGAGCCGGTGACGGGGGATTGCTCGGTCACCTTCGTCACCCGCAGCCCTGGCTCGCCCAGGGCCTCGGCCAGCATCGGCGTGAAGAACTCCGGATCGAGTTCCTCGCGCGTCAGCCACCGCACCGGCCGGTTCCGGCCCAGGCGCTCGTGTGCGTCGGCGAACTGCCCCCCGCTGACCGCGGCGAGGGTCGAGAGGTCAAGGGCCAGCGCGAACCCGGCGACGATCTCCGCGAAGCGCGGCACGCGACCCGCTCCGGCACAGCCCATCATCTCCAGGTAATCGCGCTGATTCGGCAGGCCGGTGCCACCGCCGACCGTGCCGACCACCAGGGCCGGGAGCAGGATCGAAGCATAGAGGCCGCCGTCGCTGCGCTCGAGCCAGAAGACCGCGGCGCTCGACTCGTGCACGCACGCGATGTCCTGGCCGGTGGCGGTGAATAGCGCCGCGACCAGGTTGGCCGCGTTAATGCTGTTGCCCAGCATGCCGCTGTGCAGACCGCTCTGGACAGTGTCGCGGAATGCCTCGGTGATCGCTTCCGGGTCGGTCTTGAGCACCTCCTGAACCGTCCGCCGGTCGAGCAGGCACTCCGCCGTGACCCGCGCGCCCCGGCCGGCGATGATGCTCAGGTAGTTGGCCTTCTTGTCACCGCTGGCGTTCGCTTCGATGATGAACCGGCGCACCTCCAGGCCGGGCACGTACGCGATCGCCCTCGTGATCCACTGGCACGCCTGCCACGTGCACGCGGTGGTCATGTTCTGGCCGGCCGCATCCGCGGTCTCGTAGTCAAAGCGCAGGTGCACGGCCCGGCCGATCTGTATCGGCCAGACCTCGACGAGCTGTGCGTGGCGGGAAACCAGGCCGACCTGGTGGGCAATCTCCGGTCCGTGGCACTCCACCCAGCGCGTGAACCGCGCCGCCGCCGCGACCTCCGCGAATTCGTAGAGCGGCGCGCGGGACATCCGCTGGCCCAGGAACTGGGTACGTACCCCGCCTGCCCGGCTGATGGCCCGCGAACCGCGCGTGACCGAGGCCACCAGGGTGCCCTCCGTGGTCGCCAGGGGCGCGGTGATCCTGCCCCGCACGTGCGCGCCGTCGAACAGCAGCGGCCCGGCCAGGCCAACCGGCACCTCCACGGACCCGACCACGTTCTCGATGTTGCCCGGCAGGTCGCGCACGTCGAGGCGGACATCGTCCAGCGTGCCCAGCGCAGCGCCGCTGGCCGCCCGGATCCAGCGCAGCCGCTCGAGCCTGGCCTGGTCGGTGTAGTAACCGCGGGCGGGTATGTCGCCCACGTCGGCGTGCCCGGGCAGGACGTCCGCCTGGACCGCGGTGAGCCGGTCCCACAGGTCCCACAGGCGGCCGCGGGACTCGGGGTCGAGGACTTCCAGGGTGACCGCCTCGGCGTCGGCTGGCCCGCCTGGCCGGACGATGACGTTCTCGAGCCGCTCCGCATGGCCGTTGGAGACGACCTGGGCGGCGAGCTGCCCGGCCCGTGCCAGCGTGCCCGCCGCGCCGCCGGCCATGCGCACGGTGACGGTCGTGGCGGTGAGGCAGTTCAGCGAGCCGCTCAGCTCGCCAAGGCCGTCGCCGGTCAGCCGCACGCGGTACTCGGCTGCCGGGATGACCGGCGCCCCACCGGGTCGCGGTCCCGGATCGGACAGCTTCATGCCGAGGCGCCCGCCGCTAGCCCGGCGAGCCGCACGACCAGGCGGTCGGCAATGACGGGCGCCGCCTCGTCGCCAGCCAGCGCGATCCAGGCGAGCTCGGCGGCGAGCGCCTCCAGCTCGGCCGCGGCGCGAACCTGGAAGGACTCGAACGCAGCCGCCGTCCGGGCCGGAGCGAACCCGGTCTCGTACCCCGTGAACTCCTCCTTGCGGCGGGCGGCCCTGGCCGGAGAAAGGCGGAGGTAGAAAGTCACGTCCGGCTCGGGCAGCACGCTGGCGATCGTGCGCAGCGCGGGCGCGTCGCCACCGTGCGCGACCTCCACCGCGTAGTACTTGTACCAGTAAGCATTCAGCAGGACCACGTCCGTCTCACGGGCACGCGCGCGCACCAGGGATTCCTGGAGCGCATGACAGAGGAAGTACATCCGCGCCGTCGAGTCCAGCAGTTCGAGATAGGCGTCGGCCTGCGCCGGGGTACCGAACAGGGCCCGTCCGGCAAACGCCGGGTCGAAGATCGCATCCCAGATCGTCGAAATCGCCACCGAGCGCCCGTCCCGGCGAAGCCGCTCGGCCAGCGCGCCGACCTGGGTGGACTTGCCGGAACCGTCGGGACCGGTCACGCACACGATCACCCGGTCACCCCTTGTCTTCGGCGAGCTGCGGCAGGATGCGCCCTAGCGGGCGCGGGAACCGGGTCATGCCGTCCCCTTCGGGGACCTGTCGCGGGTCCACTCGTCGGGGAAGAACCCCTTCTGGCCCAGTGCGTCGAGCAGCTTGTACCACTCGCGGGTCAGGGCCAGCATCGGGAAGTACCCGTCGTGGGTCAGCCCGTCAGGCACCTGGCCGACGATCGCTCGGGTCGAGGCGACGAGCCGGCGGCAGGCCGCGGCGATCTCCTCGTTCGTCTGCGAGAGTTCAAACGAGCGGATGAGCCGCCAGCACTCGGGCCACAGGGCGTGGTCGCGGATGCGAGCCAGCGCCCATCCCGCTCGCATGCTGCGCACCGGCAGCGGCTTCTCGTGGCGCTCGGTCAACGCGAGGATCAGCGCGCAGTCCTCGCCGATGGCCATGGCCGAGTAGCGGACCAGCCCCGACTGGCGGGCCTCGACGGCCCCCTCAAGATCCTCGAGCCGGGCGACCAGCGCGAGGTTCAGCCACAATGCCTGGCTCTGGCACCACGCGAGCCGGCCAGCGCCGCTGCCGGATGCCTTCACGCGATGTCCTCGCGGGCGAATGCCAGTTCGGCTACCGGCAGCCCGCGCTCCCAGCGCAAGCTGGCGATCCCCGCGGCGTACAGGTCATAGGAGAGTTTCAGGCCGGCCGCCCGGCCGGGGTCGCACGCCCACCCGCCGCGGCCGGACCGGCCGTTCCACGCCGCGGCCTCAGCGTCGGTTACCTCCCACAGGCCGTCTCGGTCCACCGAGACCAGGAAGCGCGCGGTCCCGGCAGGGTAGAGTTCAAGGTCGCCTGCGTCAAAGCGGCCCTGAGCCGCCAGCGCGGCCAGCGAAAGCTCAAGCCCGGACAGGTGCTCGCTCGCGCGCACCGCCGAGCGCACGAACGCGGCGACGTCCGCGTCGGGCTCCGGGAGCACCGAATATAAGGCGTGCCGCTCGGCCAGCTCCGGGGCGTCCGTCGTGACCCGCTCGCCGAGCCACTTGTCGCCGGTAAACGGGAGCCCGTGCGCGTATATCGTGGCGTGCAGCGAACTCAGCGCGGCCAGCCGGGCGCTGAGCGCGGCACCGAGCGGGTCGGCGGCCGCCAGCGCCAGCTGGGCCACGAAGGCCGCCTCCCGCATGCGCTCGGCGTACTCGCGTACGAGCAGGTCACCAGCGATCGCGCGGTAGGAGCGGCTAGCGGCCGGCTGGATGCCGGGTCCTTCGATCGGTAGCCCGAACGCCACCCGGTGCAGCAGCTTGAGGTCGGCCTCCTCGAACATGTCGCCGAACGCCCCGGCCACCGGGCCCTCGCCGCCGAGCACCGCCTCTGCCCGGCCTACCAGCTCGTCCATCGCGTCGGCGCGCAGCTTCCAGACATCGACGCGCAGGGACTTCAGCCAGTGCTGAAGCGGTACCCGCGAGGACTCGGCGCTGGCCGGGCCGGAGATGACGATGTCCAGGTCGCTCAGCCGGTTCCCGAGGCCGAGCGTCAGCGAGCCGCCCGCTATCACCGAGTCGCCCGGGTCGCGCAGGTAGTCGACCGCGGCCAGGACTTCCGGGAAGCTGACGCCGTGGTACGAGGCGATCCTCGCCTCGACCGCGCCTCGATCGCTCAGCCTTACCCTCACCGTCGGCAGGCCTTGCCTGGGCAGCACGCACGCATGCTACTATTAAATAACATAATATGAAATGTAGCTATATAGTTGAGGATAAATGACTGGCCAAGTCACCTCGGCCGGACCGCTGGTGCTGGCACCGACTCCGGGGCGCCCGCTCGACGAGGCGAGCGCCGGCGGGAAGGCAGCGGGTCTCGACCTGCTCCTCCGGAACGGGGCCGAAGTGCCCGCGTTCTTCGTCGTGACCGCGGCATCGCTGCGGGCTCATTTGCGCCATCCCGAGGTGGCGGCCCAGCTAGGCGCGTCGATGCTGTCCTTCGCCGAGCTTCCGGCTGACCTGCGCAGCGACCCGGCGGCGCTCAAGGAAGTCTCGGCCGGGCTCTGCGCGGCTATCGAGCGCGCGCCGCTGGCCGATGAGCTGCGTCAGGCGATCGAGCTGGCCGCCGCCCAGCTGGGTCCGGGGCCATACGCGGTCCGCAGCTCGATGGCGGGGGAGGACTCCGTCGAGCACTCCTTCGCCGGCCAGCTCCGCAGCGAGCTCTTCCAGCGCGGGCCTGATCTCGCCGAAAGCATCCGCAGCTGCTGGTCGTCCGCCTTCGAGACACCAGCCCTCGGGTACGCGGCCGGGGCCGGCCTCTCCCCGGCGGAGACGCACCTCGCGGTGATCGTCCAGTCCATGATCGACCCAGACGTGGCCGGGGTGGCGTTCAGCGCGAACCCCGTGACCGGCAGCCGGGAAGAGTACCTGGTCAGTGCGGCGTACGGACTCGGCGTGGGAGTGGTAGCGGGCGCCGCGCCAGCTGACTCCTACATCTGGTCACCAGACGAGGGCGAGCGGTCGGTCACGGTCGCCGACAAGGACGTGAGCGTCCGCCTGTCGTCCTCGGGACGGGGCACCGAGATCCGCCCGGTCCCTGCCGAAGCCCGCGACCAGCGTGCGCTGACTCAGCAGCAGTTGGCGGAGGTGGGCGCGCTGACGCGGGCTATCGCGGACGCGGCGGGCAGGCCTATGGACCTGGAGTGGTGCTTCTCGCAGGGCGTGCTGTACGCGCTGCAGGCCCGGCCGATAACGGCGCTGCCGCCCGGCCGCGGCGAGGCCGGCGCGCGCCGCCTGTTCGACAACGCCAACATCCAGGAAAGCTTCAACGGCGTCACCACGCCGCTGACGTTCTCGTTCGCATCGCGCCTTTACTCGGCCGTCTACAGCTCGCTGCTGCGCACGCTCGGTGCCACAGAGCGGACGCTGCAGGAATTCGGCCCGGCCGGGCAGGGCCTGCTCGCGCTGATCGACGGTCGCATCTACTACAACCTGGGCAACTGGCGGCAGCTGATCGAGATCCTCCCGCGTGGGCGGCAGCGGGTGCAGGAGATCGAGACGGTCATGTTCCGCACCAGCTTCGGCGCGAGCGCGCCGCGCGAGCTGTCCGCAGCCGACCGCCTGCGCCGGGCTGCGGAGGTGACGCGCATGGCCGTGCGCCTCGCCGTGCTCCTGAGCCGCCAGGATGCCGAGGTCGACCGCTACATCGAGCGCTTCGAGCGCTTCTACGGCAGTGTCGACCGGGCCCGGCTCGGCGCCCGGACCCTCGATGAGCTCGTCGAGCTGCTGCGGCGCCTGGAGCACGAGGCAGTGCGCCCTGCTGCCCGGGCCTACCTCAACGACGTGCGGCTGGCGATCTGGAGCGGGCGGCCTCGCCGGCTCATGGCCCGCGTCTACGGCGAGCGCCAGGCCGACGCGCGGCTGACCGGCCTGCTCAGCGGGATCGCCGGCCTGGAGTCGGTCGAGCCGACCCGCCAGCTGGTCGCCGTCGCCCGGGAGGTGGGCCGCGACGAGGCGCTGACCGCTGAGGTCCGTGCCGCAGCGCCGAGCCAGGTGGTCGGGCTGATCCGCGAGCGCTCGCCCGGCCTGGCCGCGCGGCTGGATGCCTACATCGACCACTACGGGGACACCACGATCGGCGAGCTCAAGCTCGAAACGATTTCGCAGCGCGATGACCCGCGGCTACTGGGCGAGGTGATCGTCAACTACCTGGCCCGCCCCGATATCGATCCCGATGGCCGCCAACTCGCCGAGGGCGAGCGCTCGGAGGCCGCCCTGCGTGCCCTCGGCGAGCACATCGGGGCCTGGCGGCGGCGGCTGCTGGCCCGCGAGATCCGGACGGTGCGCAAGGCGGTCAGCTGCCGCGAACGGCTGCGCCCCCGGCGCACGCGCCTGTTCGCGCTCGCCCGGGACATCTACGCGGCGATCGGAAGGCAGCTGCACCAAGGTGGCCAGCTCAGCGATCCCCGCGATGTCTTCTACCTCTCGGCAGAGGAGATCGAGGCATTCGTCGCGGGGCGGGCAGTCTCAGCCATCCTTGAGCCGCTGATCGCCGCGCGAAAGTCGGAGTACGCCGGCTACTGGCGCAAGCCTGCGCCGGACCGGCTGCGAAGCGCGGGCACGCCTTATCTCGGATACCGCGAGGACCTGGGCGCGGACGCTAGCGGTGAACCCGCGGGCCGGGCGCCGGGCGGCAGCTCGCTGCAAGGGCTGGGCTGCTGCGCGGGCGTGGTGGAGGCGCCGGTGCGCATCATCCTGGACCCGAGCGAGCCGCTGTCCGTTAACGGCCAGATCCTGTGCACCGTCCGGACCGACCCTGGCTGGACGCCGTTGTTCCCCACCGCGGGCGGCCTGCTCATCGAGCGTGGATCCATTCTTTCGCATTCAGCCGTGGTCGCGCGCGAGCTCGGCATCCCGGCCGTCGTCGGCGTGCCGGGCGTGACCCGGATCTTGAGGAACGGCGAGCGCGTCCGCCTCGACGGCGGCACGGGCCTGGTGGAACTTCTCAGCCGCCGGGACAAGGGCTGATCGATGCAGGCCGAGGCGGTGCAGGAGCGGGTGCTGAGCGTGGTGTCTGACATGGCGCCGTTTCGGGATGCGCGGGTGAGGCCGGAGTCGCTGTTGCGCGAGGAACTCGGCTATGACTCGCTCAGCCTGCTGGAGCTGGCCGCCGCGCTGGAGGACGAGTTCAGGATCCCGGCTTCCGCGGAGCTGGACGCCGAGGTTGCCGATACGGCGCGGCAGGTCGCGGGCATTGTCCTGGCGAAGATAAACGCCCTGGCCGGTTGATGCGGGTGCTGGTCACCGGGGGCACCGGTATCGTCGGCGCGGAGGTCCGCGACCAGCTGGCTCGCGGCGGCCGGTGGGAGGTGACCTCCGTAGCCCGCCGCCCCGGCCCGGAAGGCGGGACGGTGGTCTGGAACATGTCGGCCCAGCCCCCGCCGGAAGCGGTCCGCGGACGGTGGGACGCCATCGTCAACTGCGCCGCGGACACCCGCTGGAGTCAGACCGCGCAGGAGGCGCTGCGCGCCAACGTCAGCTCCCTCGCGGCGCTGGCCGCGGTGGCGTCGCGGGACACCCACGTGCTGCAAGTCTCGACCGCGGCGGTGGTCGGCCCGCGCAGTGACGGCCGCTCGGACGACCCGGGCCACTACCGCAACATGTACGAGTGGTCCAAGGCCCGGGCGGAGCACGTCGCCGCCGGGCTCTTCGGGCGGCTCACCATCGTCCGGCCTCCGCTGGTCATCGGCCGCCGCTGTGACGGGCGGGCCGCGCGCTTCGCCGGGATGTACATGCTGCTGCGCGGCATCGCCGCGAGTTCGGTGCCAGCGATCGTCGGCTATCCCGGCGGCTACTTCGACGCTGTCCCGGTCGACGATCTCGCGTCGGTCATCATCAAGGCGCTCGACGGACCAGGCGACGGTGAGGTACTGACTCCGGCCTGCGGGCGGGCGGCGCCCCGCGTCCGGACGGTGATCGAGCTGCTCTGCGAGACGCTGAACGAGTGGCGAAGGCGCCGGGGCGTCGCCGCGCTGGACGTGCCGCCGTTCCTCGATCCCGAGAGCTGGACCCGTTTCTACCGTCCGTTCGCCGACGACGTGCTATCGCGCCGCCAGCGGCTGACCCTCGACCATCTGGACCAGTTCCTGCCCTATCTCCGGCTCACGGAGCCGTTCGCGGCGACCCACCAGGTGATTGACGCCGACCGGGCGATCCCGGCTTCGGTTCGCTACTGGGCCGACACCCACCGGCGTCTGGCATCGCTGGCGCCCCGTCCCTGGCAAGCGGTGCCGGCGGAGGCCAAGCCGTGCCCGAAGTAAACCTAGACCTGGACATCCAGGCCCCGATCGCGGCCGTGTGGGCGGCGGTGCTCGACATCGAGCGATACCCGGAGCTGATGACGAACATCGTCTCGGTGCGGATCGAGCAGTGGGAGACGCCCACCACCCGCCGGTCGCGGTGGGCAATGATCATCAAGGGGGCCACCCTGGTTTGGCGAGACCGTGAGTTCATCGATCACGACCGCCACACGGTGCGTTTCACTCAGGTCAGCGGTGACCTCGAGCGATTCTCGGGCGCGTGGGAAATCACCGCGAAGGCGGCCGAAATGACCCAGGCCCGTCTTACCATCTCGTTCGAAATCGGCATCCCTCTGCTGGCGGGGATGCTGAACCCGGTCGCCCAGCGGGCGCTGTACGGAAACGCCCGGGAGATGCTCGAAGGCGTCGAAGCGCAGGCCGGTGTGCGGTGAGCGCCGTCGACACCGCCCCGCAGACCTTCGAGACGCTGCTGCGCCACTCCTCGCCGGGGACCGTCCTGGCCGCGAAGATCGCCGGGCAGAGCGCCGTGGAAGCGGACGCCAGCGGCGCTGTGGTGCGGCTCTCTGACGGGCGCGAAGCGATCGACTTCGGCTCCTACGGGGTGGCGCTCCTCGGGCACCGTCACCCGGCGGTCGTCGCCGCTGTCGCGGACCAGCTGCAGCACATGGCGAGTACCACCCGCTTGCTCGCCAACCCCGTCACGGTCGGCTTAATGGCCGACCTGGCCGAACGCTTCGGGCCGCGGCTGCAGCGGGTCTGGCTGGGCAGTGACGGCGCTGACGCGGTGGAGGTCGCGATCAAGCTAGCCCGGCGCCGGACCGGGCGGCTCCGGCTGCTCGCCGTGGACGGCGCGTTCCACGGCAAGACCCTGGGAGCACTCGGGCTGACCAGCGGCCCCATCTTCCGGGCCGGGCTCGAGCCGCTGCTCGGGTACGTCACGCACCTCCGCCCGGACGATCCCGATGCGGTTGAGCGCGAGGTTCGCCGAGAAGCCGTCGCCGCGCTCGTCGTCGAACCCATTCGCGGCGAAGGCGGGGTCCAGCCACTCGACGCTGGCGTGTTCGCGCGCTGGGCGGCCGACGCGCGCGCCGCCGGAGCATACGTGATCAGCGACGAGATCCAGGTCGGCCTGCACCGGTGCGGGCCGGCCTCACTGGCAATCGAGGCAGGCATCGACCCGGACGCCATCGTGCTGGGCAAGGCGCTCGGCGGCGGCGTGATGCCGCTGTCCGCGATGCTCGCCTGCGATGACCTGTACGAGCCGCTGACGGCGGATCCCACCTGGCACAGCCAGACGTTCTCGGGCCATCCGCTGTCCTGCGCCGCCGGCCGCGCCGCCCTGCGGGCGCTGGACGAGCTCGCTCCCACGACCGGGCCGATCAGTGACCGCCTCGAGGCGGGCCTGCGCGCGCTCGCCGGTGAGCACGCCGCCCTGATCACCGAGGTCCGGGGAAGGGGACTGCTGTGGGGCGTCGAATTCGCTAACCCCGCCGCTGCCGGCAGCATCCTGGTCGACCTGGCCATGCGCGGAGTACTGCTCTCTCCGTGTCTCAGCGCCCCCCGGACCATCCGCCTGCTACCACCCATGGTCGCGACCGAGCAGCAGGTTGACACGGTGCTCGGCTACCTTGCCGAGGTCATCGCGGAAGCCGCAACCTATCTGGAGTGAACGTGGCATCCGTGGCACCAGCGCGAACCAGAACGCAGACCCTGGGCGAGATCCTCGCGGCGCGAGCCGAGAGCACGCCCGACCGCCTTGCCTTCACGTACTCATTCGACGGGGTGACCGACACCCAGGCCGTCACTTACCGCATGCTGCAAGCGCAGGCGCAGCATGCGGCGGGCCGGCTGCTCGACAGCGTGCCACCGGGTGCCCGGGTGCTGCTGCTGTTCGAGGCCGGCCTGGAGTTCGCTGGCGCGGTTTTCGGCTGCTTCCAGGCGGGCATGGTCGGGGTCTCGGCGCTGCCGCCAGCCCCGAAGCGGCTGCACCGGACCATGCCCAGGCTGCTGGCCGTGGCCAAGGACGCCGACGTCGCTGCCGTGCTCACCACGGCAGTGATCCGGGACGCGGCCGAGCAAATGCTGGCGGGGCAGCACGGACCCCGCGCCATCCCGTGGATCGCCGTTGACGAGGGGCCCACCGCCTCGGGGCCCGGTGTGGCTACCCCCGGCCCGTCAGACCTGGCCTTCATCCAGTACACGTCCGGTTCCACGCTGACGCCGCGCGGCGTGCTGCTCACGCACGCCAACTTCCAGGCCAACGTCGAGGTGCTCCGCCGCGGAATGCGCCTGTCCTCGCAGAGCAGGGCATTCTCCTGGCTGCCCCAGTCCCATGACATGGGGCTGATCACCGGGATCCTGGCTCCGGTGTGCCTCGGATACCCGTGCGCGCTGATGTCACCGCTGTCAATGATCAAGCGGCCGCTGGGCTGGCTCGAGGGGATCTCGCGGTTCCGCGCGACCGTCAGCGGCGCGCCCGACTTCGCCTACGATCTCGTCGTACGGCGGACCGACCCCGAGCAGCGCGAGTCCCTGGACCTCTCGTGCTGGGACGTGGCGTTCAACGGCGCCGAGCCAGTCCACGCGCGGACGCTGGAGGCATTCGCCGGGGCGCTAGCGCCGTGCGGATTCCGGCGGGCGAGCCTGTACCCGTGCTACGGCTTGGCCGAGGCCACGCTGATGGTGACCGGGCCGCTGCGCCGCCGGAACGCCACGCTGATCGAGGCCGACGCCTCCTCGCTCGCGGAGGGATCCGTGCGCCCGCGCTCGGAAGGCTCGCGCGCGGTCCAGCTCGTCGGCTGCGGCGAGCCCGGCAGGCACCACGAGCTCACGATCGTGCACCCCGACACGGGGCGGGAGTGCTCGCCGGGCCAGATAGGCGAGATCTGGGTAGCCGGGCCGAGCGTGGCCGCCGGCTACTGGCGCCATGACGCGGCCACCAGCGAGGTGTTCGGCGCACGGATCGCCGGGCGCCAGTCGCCCCGGTTCCTGCGGACCGGCGACCTCGGCTTCCTGCGCCACGGCGAGCTATTCATCGTCGGGCGCTGCAAAGACGTGATAATCATCAGCGGGCGCAATCATTACCCACACGACATCGAGTTCACCGCTGAGTCCTCCCATCCCGCGCTTCGTCCGCACTGCAGCGCCGCTTTCGAGATCGAGTCGGACGACGGACGGGCAGGCGCGGCGGTCGTGCTCGAGATCAACCCCGCCGCTCCCGAGGAGCTGCCCGTGATCACCCAGGCGGTGCGCGGCCAGGTCGCGGGCGCGCTCGAGCTGCAGCTCGAGCGCGTGGTGCTGGTCGGGCAGGCAGCCGTGCCCAAGACCACCAGCGGCAAGATCCAGCGCCAGCTGTGCCGCCAGCAGCTCATCGCCGGGAAACTGGACCTGATCGCCGACTGGCGCCTGCACGATACGCGCCGGGCGGAAGAGGCCGCCGATGCGCGCCTCGACCTACCCCTGACCGGGCTGTTCGGCGGCCCGCTGTGCAATAAGGACGCCGACGCCGTCCAGCATCCGTTCCAGGCCGAAGTCGAACAGCGTGCTGAGATTGAGGTCGATATCCTGACGCGCCATCAGCGCGGCGAACCGCGGCAGTGACCTCGAAGCCAGGAGTGCGGTGATCGCGGCCTCGGCCTCCTCGGACTCCAGCCACTGGTCCTCGGTGATGCCGCTGTCCTGCTCGAACCGCGCCTCCTGCTCCAGGTTCACTGCGGTCCCGCGCACCTGGTTCATCAGGTTGACCTGGATGTGCAGCGTCGTGTTGGCATCCAGGCCCAGGCCGTCCAGCGCGTCCAGGATCCATTCAGCGTGGATGAGCGCGTTGGACACCAGATGGGGCCGGGTGAGGGAGATGACCTGGGCCAGCCAGGGGTGCCGACGGTAGAGCGCCCACTGCAGCCGCGCGGCGACCTCTAGCCGGGCGCGCCAGCCGGGCGGTGCCGGGTCGGGGAAGACGACCTCGCCGATCACCAGCTCGACCATTTGCTGGATGAGTTCTTCCTTGGTGCCCACGTACTGGTACAACGACATCGTCGCGGTGTTGAGCGCGCTCGCGACGCGGCGCATCGACAGCGCCGACAGGCCTTCGGCATCGGCGATCGCGACCGCTAGCCGGATGACCCGGTCCTGGTTCACCTCGTGCTCAGCCTTGGAGAGCCTCCTACGCCGGAGGGCCTGAGCGGGTGGCGTCTTCTGCCGGGGCTCGCCGTCGGCCACCACCGTTCCGACCCCGGGCACCGCCCGGACGAGTTCCGCCTTCCGCAGAGCGGCCAGCACCTTGGTCGCGGTCGCGATCGCGACTCCCCACTCCTGCGTGACTTGCCGCGCGGACGGCACTCTGTCGCCGGGGCGGAGCTCCCCTGCGGTGATGCGCTGACGGATCTCGGCGACGATCTGGAGGTAGCGCGGCTGCGCTGACTCAGCGCCGTCCATCATCGTCTCTCAGGTCCGCAAGCGGCACGGTGCCATTTTACGCCCGTGGCAATTTTCCGAACCGTTCATCCCACGTCGCGACCTCGAAGCTCTCGGATCTCACCGGAACGCGTTCTGCGTCACCCCACCCGGGGTAGTACGCCTCTTTGAGGCAGCCCTTGGTGTACTAGTAGGTGTATCACCTTGCATTCTCGGGAATCCCCTTACTCGCTGGTCTGCTTGGTGCTCTGGCCACACCAGGGTGGTTGTAATGTACGGTGTATCTTAAGATCGCGGCGCCCGTAAAGGGGATGCCGTAATCGAAGCGAGGAGTACAGCGACATGAGCAACGACCTGGCGGTCGAGGTGATCGGCCTCGAGAAGTCCTACGGCAAAGTGGAGGTCCTCGCGGGCATTGATCTACGGATTCCGCGAGGCACCTTGTTCGCCCTCCTCGGCCCTAACGGTGCGGGCAAGAGCACGATGGTGCGAATCCTGGCCACACTGGTGTCCCCTGGCGGGGGGCAGGCCCGGGTGGCGGGTTTCGACGTCGTCCGCGAGCGTCACCAGGTCCGCCGCAATATCAGCCTCACCGGGCAGTACGCGGCGGTGGACGAGCTGCACACCGGTGCGGAGAACCTGAGCATGATGGGCCAGCTGTCGGGCCTGTCGCGGGCTCAGGCCCGCAGGCGCACCACTGAGTTGCTGGCGCGTTCCGATCTCACCGAAGCGGGCCGTCGGCGGGTCTCGACCTACTCCGGTGGCATGCGCCGCCGCCTCGACCTGGCGGCGAGCCTGGTGGTGCCGCGTTCCGTGATGTTCCTGGACGAGCCGACCACCGGTCTCGACCTGCCCAGTCGCCAGACGATGTGGCAGGTCATCAAGGACTTGACCGCGTCTGGCGTCACGGTGTTCCTCACCACCCAGTACCTCGAGGAGGCCGACCAACTCGCCGACCAGATCTGTGTGGTCAACAACGGCCGGATAGTCGCCGAGGGCACTCCGGCCGAGCTCAAGGCGGGGGTCTCCGGCCAGCGTCTCGACCTGGAGTTTCCCGACCGTATGGCTTTCGAGCGCGCGACCCGCCTCCTCGGCGCACGGCTGATCCGCAGCGACCTGTCGAGCCTGACCCTCAAAGTGGCCACGGACGGCGGCGCCGCGCAGATCAGGGCGCTCCTCGACGAAGTCGACCCGCAGCGCCGTGACGTGCTCAGGTTCTCGACGCACGCTGCGGCCCTCGACGACGTCTTCCTGGCCCTGACCGGTCACGCCCCCGAACTTCGTCCTGACACGGAGCCAGCCAATGTCTGACCTCGCCCTTTCTGTTTCCAGCGCGTTCACCGGCACGAACACCGGTTTCCCGTCGGCGTCGGGCTTCAAGCAGGCCCGGATCATGTCGGCCCGGAGCCTCCGCTGGACCCTGCGCAACCTCGATGGTCTGGTGCCGTCACTGACCATGCCCGTCGCCCTCATGCTGATCTTCACCTACCTCTTCGGCGGCGCGATCAGGACGGGAGCCACCAACTACGTCACCTACGTCGCTCCGGGAATCCTGCTGCTGTGCGCCAGCTACGGCTCGTCGTTCACTGCAGTGGCCGTCTGCCAGGACATGACCGGCGGGATCATCGACCGATTCCGGTCGATGGACGTCCACGGCACGGCTCTCCTCACTGGTCATGTCCTGGCCAGCGTGGCCCGCAACGCGGTCTCGACCATCCTGGCCTTCCTCGTCGCCTTCGCCATCGGATTCCGGCCATCCGCAGGACCCCTGGAGTGGCTGGGCGTGATCGGGGTCATGCTGCTCTTCGTGCTGACCGTTACCTGGCTGGCCGCCGCGATCGGCATGTTCACCAAGTCGCCCGAGTCAGCCGGCGCTGTCGGCTTCATCCTGATGTTCGTGCCGTACGCCAGCAGCGCCTTCGTTCCGATCGACACAATGCCGAGATGGCTGCGCGGATTCGCGAACAACCAGCCGGTGACCTCGGTCCTCGAGTCGCTCCGCGGCCTGCTGCTGAGCGGGCCCGTCGCGCCGCACATCTGGGCGGCACTGGCCTGGTGCGGTGGCATTCTCATCGTCTCGGTGTCGATCTCAGGTCTCGCATTCCGAATCCGCACTGCCCAATGACTGACAGGCGCGGGCCGCGGTTCGCGAGCTTCGACCGCGGCGGAACCTACCCAAACAGCGGCCCGCGTCACTCGCGGTCGTGGCCGGCGGCCGTGCCGAGCAAGCACGATACGCGGCGCAGCGGGCCCTCACGCACGGCCAGCTCATGCTCCTTGGCGCGGCCGGAAGCAGGCGTACGCGAAGGCGACGCCGCCCAGCACCATCGTCGTGCCGGCGGCCGCGCGCACCTGATGCTCATCGACGGCGGCCGCGGGCCGCGCACGGTCCGCGCCAGCGGCGTCCGCGACGACCGGGCTGCTGGTCCAGTTCGACATGGCTGTTCTCCTTCGCGCGAAGAGCCGGACGAGCCCGGGTGCCGCCCGATGGTGGCCGGCCGCGCGGGGCGCGGTCAGCACGGCAGGCCTTCAGGCTGCTGGTCGTTCGTGGCCCGCGGTCGCGGCTGCAGGGCTGGCAGCATGTCCGCCGGCATCCGGAAGTGATGGCCGGCGGCGCAGCGCAGCACGATGTGATCAACCGGGCCGTCCGTGCTCGGCAGGCGGAAGCGTTCGGTGATCTCAGCCGGGGCGCTGCACTCAGGGCACGATACGAGCCGCATGGCAAGCATCGACGGCTGGGCGCGGGCAGTCGTGGCGGTCATGGCCAGACCGTCCACGCGCCGGTCATCAGCGGGCCGAACATGGCGCTGCCGCTGGCCAGGACGTCGGATAGCAGCCGGTCGGCGAGCGTGGCCGGGTCGCACCAGCCGGCCGATCACGGCGTCGAAGCCGCCACCGATCCCGTCCAGCGTCTGCACGTCGCCGGCCCGGTATTCGATGTTGGGCGCGCCGGAGTGCTGCCGAGCCAGCTCGACCGCGGCCGGGTCCTTCTCGACGCCAATGACCGAGCCGGTCGGCCCGACCATTTCCGCGGCGACCCGGGACACGTTGCCGGCGCCGCTGCCGATGTCCAGCACCCGCATGCCCCAGGTGATCCCGGCCTGCTGCAGCAGCCGCCGGGTCATCGGGTCGAAGACGCAGCCCTGGGCGATCAGCCGTGCGTCCTCAGCCACGCGGTCGTCAGTGTGAAGGGGGTAAACAGTCATTGATTGCTCCTGCCTGATTCGCCCTCTATGCCTGATGGCGATGGCCTTACGGCAAGTGTTGGCAGGAGGCGGCTTGATGTCGTTGGCCTAGCGCGCGGGCTCCTTAACACCGCGTGCGGACCTGCGGTACTCGGCAGGCGGCATGCCGTGCGCGGCGCGGAACGCCCGGCTGAAGTCCGCCGCGCTGGAAAACCCCCACCGGGCCGCGATCGCCGCCACCGGCCGGCACTCCAGCGCCGGATCGCCCAGGTCACGGCG
>Ga0335078_10005244_pt1 | contig 19151 bp, 17 predicted proteins | sample Lox_Sample_32_FD_206711 | JGI IMG/M metagenome (GOLD analysis project Ga0335078, IMG submission 206711) | Soil microbial communities from Loxahatchee National Wildlife Refuge, Florida, United States - Lox_Sample_3.2 | ecosystem: Environmental > Terrestrial > Soil > Wetlands | place: USA... | reverse complement strand
TTCGCCAGTTCGATGGTCCGGCGGCTGTCGCTCTCGGTGCGCTGCAATGTCGCCTCGGCTTGTAACAACTGAGCGCGCGTCGAGGCCAGCTTCGCCTCGGCATTCGAAACCGTTCCCTTGGTTGAACCCTCGGTCGCCTCCAGTGTGTAGCGCGTCTCGGCGACTTTATATTTAAGGCTGTCAATGGTCGCGGCGGCGGCTCGCGCTTCGGCTTCGAGTTCCGAGGGGTCAAGCACTGCGATCAGGTCCCCTTGCTTCACCTGCGTGCCTTCATCCACCAGCAATTTTGAAAGCCGCCCCTCGATTTGCGGGCTGACAATCACCTGGTTCGAATCAACGGTTCCAATCAGGACCAGATCTTTATTGCGCGGCGTCGACAAAAAGTAATAGGCCAGCGAGATACCGAAGATGATGCCGATCAGAATCAGAAATTTATTGCGGGCACTCATATTTGTGTGCTCCTGTCTTTGTTGCTATGCGCGCAGAACAGCGCTGCCGAAACAAAATCCAGCACGGCAGCGCGGCGCTCTGCGATCTTTTCCGGCGAGAGCGGGTCGCTTCCGGTGACCGTCCTCATCACTGGCGCGCTAATAAAATAAAAAACCACCAGCGCCACCATGGATGGAATGAATTGCATGGGACTCACCGGGCGGAATTCGCCTGTTGCTATACCTTCGCGAATTACCTCTCCCAGTCTTTGATACAGCGGCTTGAAATAAAGCTTCGCGATGCGGCGCAGGTGGGGTGAACCGTGGCCGGAGCGCACCATCTCCATCTGAACCAGGTTGCGGGTAAAACCGCTTCGAGCGACGAAATCGAAATACTCGCCGACATAAGTAAGAACTTTCTCGGCCGGCGGAAGGTCGCGTTCCAGCACCTCGAGCATGTGCTTTGCAAGCTGGGAAAATACGTGGTCCAGCGCGGCGCCATAGAGAGTCTCTTTGTCCTGGAAGTAGTAGTAAAGCAGCGCCTTGTTTACGCCGGCGGACCGCGCAATTGCATCCGTTCTTGCGCCCGCCATGCCCTGATCGGAAAATTCTCGCAACGCCGCATGCAGGATCGCGGCCCGGCTCTCATCCGGACGCCGGCGTGACCCCAAATGTGATCTGGGACGTTTGTGGTTCATGTTTTCCATTCTAATTAACCAGTTAGTTAAAATATACACGAAGCGGCGTCGGTTGGCAATGTCTAACGGCAATGGCCGCGAAACAGGGCCTTCGTCATTCGTCTCACGGTAATAACGTCCCAAAATGTGAGGGGCCTACCCACGAACCTGGCCCGTCTATGCTAGGATTTTCATTGCACATTTCTTATTTTCCCTGGAGGAATTTGTCACTATGACCCGATATGGGTTGGTATGTCTTTTGTTTGGAGTTATGGCCTGGGGCCAGGCCGGTTCGTCGTCGGCTGCCGGGCAGAAACCGGCTTCGCCCGCCATGCCGGCGGAAAGCAGCGCTGAGGCTTCCACCGTGCCTCCCACCGCGGCGGTTATTACCATTGAGGGAGCTTGCCCCAACGAGGCTGAAGGGAAGAAGTCTCCCGATTGCAAAACCGTCATTACCCGCGAGCAATTTGAAAAAACAGTGGATGCGATCCAGCCACAAATGCCGGCACGAATGAAGCGGCAGTTCGCCAGCCGCTACGCTAATGCCGTGGTTATGAGCGATGCCGCCCATGCCCAGGGGCTGGACAAGACTCCTGAATTTGATGAACGCATGGAACTGGCGCGCATTCAGGTTCTTTCTCAACTGCTGAGCCAGGCCGAGCAAAAGAAGGCTGCGGACATTTCCGACAAAGAAGTTGAAGACTACTACAACAAGAATGTCGCGAATTACGAGGAAGCCAATCTGCTCCGCATCTTCGTCCCCAGGGTCCAGCAGCCTCCGCAGAGTGGCAAAGACAGCGACAAGGAAACCGAGGCCGACCGTCAGAAACAGGAGCAGGAAGGCCAGGAGACCATGAAGAAAGAGGCCGACACCCTCCACCAGCAGGCGGTCGAAGGTAAGGATTTCGACCAGCTGCAGGCGGATGCCTTCAAGGTCGCTGGAATCCAGAGCAAATCGCCCACCGCAAAAATGGACAAGGTGCGGCGCAACCATCTTCCTCCCACTCAGGCCAGTGCACTCGACCTGAAGCCGGGGGAGATTTCACCCGTGCTCTCCGACCAGAGCGGGTATTTCATCTTCAAACTCATCGACAAAAACACTTTGCCGCTTGACAAAGTGAAAGATGAAATCAAAGGTACGTTGCGCTCTGAAAAAATGCAGGAAGAAATGCGGGACATCGAGCAATCCGGGACCACGAAGCTCGATGAGGCGTACTTCGGCCCGGAGCCGCAGAGGCCCGTCCCGCCGGCCCCCAAGCCTGGGCTCAAATAAAATGCCAGGAGTCGGCCCGACGGTACTCATCACCGGCGTTTCGGGCAATCTCGGCTTGCGGGTGCTGTCTGAACTCGCGGATTTTCAGGTCGTGGGCGTGGACTTGCATCCACCTCGGGCCGATCGTCCGCTCCACTTTGTTAGCCTCGATCTCGGGCTGGAATCGTCCTGCCGCGAGTTGCTCCTTCTTTTACGTGAGCATCGGCCGCTGGCGGTCATTCACCTTGCCTTCGTGCTGGATCCCGTGCGCACAGGCGTTCTTGATCCTGATCGCATGTGGCAGATCAATGTTGCCGGGACTGCCCGTGTGATGGAAGCTGTCGCGGAAGCCAACCGGGATGAAACCATCGTCGGAAAGTTCATCTTTCTCGGCAGCGTTTCCGCATACGGTTCGTCGCTGCCCAATGCGGTGACCGAAGATGCGCCCCTCAAGGCCCATACTCTTCCTTATGCCATTCATAAGATGGAAGCCGATAAGGTCGTCCAGCAGCGTGCTCCCGCTCTGCGCGGTTGCAGTGTCTACCTGCTTCGGCCGCACATCATTGCCGGCGCCAGCATGGACAATTACATGGTAGGCGCTTTTCGTGGCACGCCCAACGGCAAGTCGGCGCGCGCTGAACGCATGCGCAAACGCGGGCGGCGCCTTCCCTGTTTGCTGCCCACAGGCAGTCGCTATCTGAACCATCGAATTCAGTTTGTTCATGTGGATGACATGGCTCGCCTGCTTGCGTTTATCGTCCGCCGGGTGGAACCCGAGCCACAGCGAATTACCATTTTGAACGTCGCGGGAAGCGGTGAGCCGCTTACTTTTCGCCGCTGCCTGCAACTCGCCAATGCCAATCTCAGGCGCGTGCCCGGTAAATGGATTTTCGGACTGGTGCTTGAACTCCTCTGGAAGGCAAAGATTTCTGCTATCCCTCCGCAAGCCGCACCGTACATGTTGGGCGAATACGTCATGAATACCGATCGCCTGCGGCGATTTCTGGGCTCCGAGTACGAGCAGGTAATCCGCCATACGGTCGAAGATGCTTTCGCCGACAGCTTTGCCCAGGTTTCCCTCGCAGCCGATGCTGTCACTGCCAGGTAGTCGACCCACTATTACTTCTTGCCGATATACAAACCAGCGATGCCGAGCGTGTAAGGGATCCATTTTCCATAAGAAAATCCGGCACTTTTCATGCGATTCAAGAGTTCTTCGGGACTGGGAAAACGCTCCACCGACGCAGGCAGATAAGCATATGGCCCTTTCACGCCCGAAATGACCGTGCCGATCCTCGGTAGGATGAGCTTGAAATAGATTTTGTAAACCTTCCCCACCAACCCGCGCGGGTCGCCGAAGTCGAGAATGCCGCACTCTCCGCCCGGACGCAGGATCCGCAGCATCTCCCGCAATCCGGCATCGTAGTCCGCCAGGTTGCGAAAACCAAACGCAGACGACACCAGATCGAACGACGCATCCGGGAACGGAAGTTTCAAAGCATCTGCTTCTACCCATTGCAATCTCGTTGCAGAAAATTTGCGCGACGCTCTTTGCAGCATCGCATGCGAAAAATCTGCGCCCATGATCTTTGCTTCAGACCCCTGCGCCGCCCGGATCAGTGCCGATGTCATGTCGCCCGTGCCGCAGCATAAATCAAGTACGCGTGCGTCAGGACGGTCCAGAACATGACCAAACCTCCGCGCCGTAGTTCGCCACCACCAGCGGTCAACGTTGAATGAGAGCAGGTGGTTGAGCAGGTCATATCGTGGCGCAATGGATGTAAACATTTCGCGCACAGCGCGCGCGGTCGACTCAGGATTGCTCGCGCCTGCCGGCGAGGCGCCCACGATCGAGGCTTTCGAGGGTCCGCTCAAGCGCGACCGTGCCTCGCACTGCGACGAGCGCCGGTTTGAGAAAGCCGCTTCACTTTCTGCACTGCTTTCTCAATTGCCTCAATCGGCACGGCGTTGGTGATTTCCACTTGGCCGATGGCGCGGGGAAGGACAAAATACAGCGATCCATCGCGGCTTTTTTTATCCACGCCGAGGAAACGAAAAACGGTCGCGCTTCCCACGTTTATCGGGGGCAATGGTCCAATTTGCAGCACGGCATTGGTGATTCGTTCTGCCGCATCGCGACCCAGCGTCCCGACCGCAACAGCAATGTCGGCAGCTGCAATCATTCCCCACGCTACCGCTTCTCCATGCAAGAGCCTGCGATAACCGCATGCCGCTTCCAGCGCGTGGCCAACTGTATGGCCAAAATTCAAAGTGCGCCTCGGGCCGCTCTCTTTCTCATCTTTCGAAACAATTTCCGCTTTCAGTCTCACTGCTTCAGAAATCAGCCAATTCAATTCCGCGGAGTCCTCCCGGAGCTGTTTTAAATGGACCGATTCGAGAAAGTCGACCAGTCCCTCGTTGCCGATAATCCCCGCCTTCAACACCTCATACAGGCCCGACCGAAACTGCCGCTCCGGTAGGGTCGAAAGTACTGTGGGATCAATGAGGACCGCACGCGGCTGATGAAATGTTCCCACCAGGTTTTTGCCGGCGCGCAAATTCGCCCCCGTCTTGCCGCCGATCGCCGCGTCTACCTGCGCGAGCACCGTAGTCGGGATCTGCACAAAATCCACTCCGCGCATATAAACCGAAGCGAGCAATCCGGCAATGTCACCGACCACTCCGCCGCCAAATGCAATCACGGCAGAGCCTCGGTCTGCTCTCAGACCTGCAAGTTTCTCGGCAAGAGCTTCGACTGTCCCCAGTTTCTTTTGGTTTTCGCCGTCAGGAATTTCCAGCATGCGCGCATCCAACTCTGCGCTCGAGAGCGAACGCATTAACTGCTTGCCCCAGCGTCGGCGAACGTTCGCAATCGTTATGACAAAGAGCTTTTTCCGTCCGCTGAAAATTCCGCGCAAATACGTGCCCGCCTCATCTAATACGCCATTCCCGATGATTGCTTCACACTCCAGGCTCTGAACTGCAATCCTCACGCGTGCTGGGGCATCCCTGTTCACAGGCTCTCATGATAGCGAATTACCGCCGGCGGTCTCTCAGAGTGATAACATTTTCGTTCGATGGGCTCTCTTCCCAATGAAACTGATTTTCTCGTGGTCGGAGCCGGTGTTGCTGGTTTGCGCGCGGCCATCGAGTTGGCGCGGGCCGGCCGCGTGCTGGTGTTTGCCAAACATGAGGTCACCGATTCCAACACGCAGTGGGCGCAGGGCGGAATTGCCGCCGCTCTCAGCGATGAAGACGAAATCAGCCTGCATCTGCAGGATACATTGAATGCCGGCGACGGCTTGTGCAACCTTGAGGCCGCCAAGGTTCTGGTCGAAGACGCCCCCGAGCGCATTGAAGAGCTCATTCGATGGGGAACGCAGTTCGATCGCGAGGGTACAAAACTAACCTTTGGGCGGGAGGGCGCGCATAGCCGCAACCGCATCCTTCATGCCCACGGCGATTCCACAGGGCGAGAAATTCTCCGGGCGCTCTACGCAAAAGCCCGCACTTCGTCCCATATCAATGTTCGCGAGTTTGAGTTTTCGACCGATCTCATCGTGGAAGATGGCCGTGTCACGGGGGTTGAAGTCCTCGCGTCCACCGGAGAAACGCAGCCCATCGCCGCGTCAGCCGTGCTGCTCGCCACCGGCGGCATGGGGCAGCTGTATCGAAACACCACCAACCCCGCGGTTGCAACCGGGGATGGCGTCGCGATGGCCCATCGCGCCAGCGCCGAGATCAGCGACATGGAATTCATTCAATTCCATCCCACGGCCTTGTATCTGAAGAACGCGCCCCGCTTCCTGCTTTCGGAGGCGCTGCGCGGTGAAGGCGCTTACCTCCGCAATATGGAGATGCACCGTTTCATGCCGAAATACCATCCTCTCGGTGAACTTGCGCCCCGCGACGTGGTAGCCCGCGCCATCATTCATGAACTTGAAGTTGTGCCGGCCAAAGATCCGGTCGTATATCTCGATCTCACTCACCTTGACGCAGCCCGCATCAGGCAGCGCTTCCCGCGTATCTTCGCCACGTGCATGCAGTACAACATTGACATCACCGAAGAAGTCATTCCCGTCCGTCCCGCCGCACACTACGCCATGGGAGGCGTGCGCAGTGACCTCGTAGGACGAACCAGTTTGCCCTCGCTTTACGCCGCCGGCGAAGCCGCTGCTACCGGTGTCCACGGTGCAAATCGGCTCGCGAGCAATTCTCTTCTGGAAGGCCTCGTCTTTGGCGCAAGAGCAGGTGCAGCCATGCGTAACGAACTGCGTAAAACCTCGCCGAAGAAAGCAAGTCCGCTGCGGGCGAAAACCTCGAACGGTCCTCTCGATTCCGCCACGGAGGATGTGATCGGCCGAATTCAGGACGTTATGTGGAGTGATGTCGGCATCGTTCGCACTGCAGCCGGAATGAAACGAGCGATCGCCAGTTTAAGCGCCCTCGCTTCTCGCGTCGCCCATCCCAAGACGCGCCGCGCCTGCGAAGCTCGCAATCTCCAGGCGATTGGACTACTCGTAGCCCGCTCAGCGCTGGCCCGCGAGGAAAGCCGCGGCGCGCATTATCGCACCGATTTCCCCGCGCACAATGACGCAAAGTTCCTCAAGCATTCGATCATTCAGGGCGAATCGTTGCGCTTCGCCTAGGGCTCACCCGGGCTACCACACTCGGCACGCGTTGGCGCTCACCATCGGCTGCCCGGCTTTGCAACTCCACGCTTTCTGGAACTCCGGCATATTCTCGACCACGCCGTCCACGCGATACTTGCCCGGAGAGTGCGGGTCGACACTGACTCTCATGCGCGCATACTCAGCGCGCTGCTTTTCGCACCATACGCGCCCAAACCCGAGGAAGAATCTCTGCTCTGGGGTATAGCCGTCAATCGTCTGCGCCTCGGGACCCTTCGGGTCACTGGCGATCATATGTTCCAGCGCCATCAAAGCGACTCTCGCTCCCCCGTTGTCAGCCGTATTTTCCCCCAGCGTAAGGCGTCCATTCAGATGCATATCATCCACCGCAACGAATCCGGCGTACTCATCGGCAACGCAACTGGCGCGCTTCTCGAACTCTTTTCCGTCCTGGGCCGTCCACCAGTCGCGCAGGTTGCCCTTGGGATCATACTTCCTTCCTTGATCGTCGAAGCCATGCGTGAGTTCGTGTCCAATGACAAGTCCAATTGCGCCGAAGTTCACCGCCTCATCGGAGTTCGGGTCGAAAAACGGAGGCTGCAAAATTCCCGCGGGAAATACGATTTCGTTATATGAACCGTTGTAATAAGCATTGACCGTCGGCGGAGTCATGCCCCACTCGTTGCGATCGAGAGGCTTCCCGATTTTGTTGATATCGCGCTTGGCTTCAAATTCATTCGCGCGTAAGAAATTGCCCATCAGGTCCCCGCGCTCGATCGTCAGTTTGCTGTAGTCTCGCCACTTGTCCGGATAGCCGATCTTGTTGCGGATTGCCTGCAGCTTGATCTCCGCCTGCTTTTTGGTTTCGACTGACATCCAGGGCAAACCCTGAATATCCTCACTCAAGGCGGATTCAAGCGCGTCTACCATCTTCAGCATGCGCTGCTTGCTTTCAGGGCTAAAATACTGCTCTACGTATCTTTGCCCCAGCGCCTCACCCAAAGCCTCGTCGGTCGAATTCACGCAACGCTTCCAGCGCGCCTGAATTTCCGGCTGGCCGGTCAGTGCCTTGCGCATTTCAAAGTTCGCGTCCACGAAAGGTTTCGAAAGCCAGGGGGCGGCCACATCCAGCAGATGCCAGGTAACGTAAGTCTTCCACGCCTGCAGCGGCTCCGAATCCAGCAGCCCGTTCACCTGCTTGAAAAAATCCGGATTGACCACGTTCAACTCCGAAATCTTCGGCGTGTCTGAATCCTCGAAGAACCGGGTCAACTCGAAATTCGGCGCCAGCGCCGCAGCATCGCTCACGCTCATTTTGTGATCGCGGTTCTTGGGATCGCGGCGCAGTGCGCGTTCCATCGAATTTTTCGCCAGGACGGTTTCTATCCGCAGCACTGTGTCCGCCGACTCTGCCGCATCTTTTTCCGATTGTCCCGCGAGGGTGAAAACCTTCGTCACGTACTCAGTAAAATGCTTTCGCACCTCAACCTTGTCGGGGGTGTCTTTAAGGTAATAGTCACGGTCCGGCATCGACAGCCCGCCCTGATCGATAAACGCAATTACCTGGTCGGCATTGTGAAGATCGGGCGAAGAGTAAAAATTAAACAGAGGATTCGGTCCAATCAGGTGGACGTGCGCAATGGCGTCAATCAGTCCGTTCTTGTCCTTTACCTCCGCAATACGGTCGAGCTCGGGCTTCAGCGGCTCCAACCCCTTCGCATCGGCGGCTTTCTCATCCATGCATGCCTCGTAATAATCGCCGATCTTCTGGTCGATCGCGTCACGTTTCGGATTGTCCTCCGATGCCTTCTCTAAAATTGCGCGCAAGTTCGCCGTGTTGCGTTCATGCAGTTCGGTGAAGCTGCCCCAGCGCGGCTGGTCCGCCGGAATTTCCGCTTTCTTCAGCCAGTTCCCGCATGCATATTGATAAAAGTCCACGCACGGGTCGAGCGTTTTATCCATGGTGTCAATGTTGAAAACCTCAGACTGCTTTTCCGGTGAAGACTGCGCGAAGGTCAAGCCGATCAGAAGGAATGCAGGCAAAATGAAGCGGCAGATACGCATGTTAATACCTCCTTTTGCGAACCGATGATTCTAAGCTGGCGGGAAGAGCCAGGGCAAGAAGCGGCGGAGAGTTTGCACTCGAAGAACTGGATTGTCGCTGGCCGCTTCCGTAACATTGCTGTGTACTATTGTTTTGTTTTTTGCTCCTCAATCCATTGGTTCGTCCGCGACTCGAGCATGTCCAGCGGCAGCGTTCCGCCATCGAGGATCTCGTCATGAAAGGCACGAATGTCGAACTTCGGGCCAAGTTCCTTCTGCGCGCGATCTCTCAGCTCACGAATCTTAAGCTGCCCGAGCTTGTAACTCAGCGCCTGCGCCGGCCACGAAATGTAACGGTCCGTCTCTGACTGGATCGTCGGCTCATCCACCGCTCCCGACTTCCTCATGAATTCGACGACTTGCTCGCGCGTCCATCCTTTTGCATGAATTCCAGTGTCCACGACCAGGCGGACGGCCCGGAAAAGCTCGGATGACAAACGCCCATAGTCCGAGCCGGGGTCTTGATAAAAGCCCACTTCTTTGCCGAGTTGCTCGGCGTACAAAGCCCAACCTTCGGTGTACGCACTGAAGCCGAGTCCATGCTGGCGGAATTTCGGCAATCCCGTCAGCTGCTGCTGGATCGAAAGCTGCAGATGGTGTCCTGGAACCCCCTCGTGATAGGCGATCGCTTCATCGTCGATTAGTGAACGCTTCTCAAAATTCGATGTCGCAACCACCACCCGTCCCGGGCGCTTACCATCCGGCGTTCCCGTGACATAATGTGTCGCCGCCGCGGCTTGAAAATCAGGGATTGCCTCCACGGTAACCGGAGATTTGGGAAGCAGACCGAAGAGCTCCGGCAGCTTCGGCTCCATCTGACTGATGTAATGCCGGAAATCGTCGAGAATCTGCTCCGCCGACTTGGGAACGTACTTCGGATTATTCTTCAACGACGCGCGGAATGCAGCAAGGTCAGCGAACCCCTGCTTCTTTGCGAGGGCTGTCATTTCGCCCTCTATCCGGTCAATCTCCCGCAACCCGAGTTGATGAATTTCATCCGGGGTCATCTGGGTCGTCGTGCGCTCATAGATATCGTTCTGATAACGGCGCTGGCCCTCCGGCAGTGACATGATCGCCAGAACCGTTCGGCCCTGGGGAGCATACTCCGTCCTGATAAATGTCGCGAAGCCCTTGTATGCAGGAATCACGTTTGTATTAATCGCATCCGTAATCTGCTCAGTCAGGCGTTTCTGATCTCCGGGCGGAATGTCGGCAGGAAACTTCTTCGTCGGCCGCAGAAATGGATCGGACTGAACAATACCCTCGCACTGCGCCGGAATTTTCTCCGCCAGAAACTTTACCGGCATCAGCTTGTCCTTCATCCCGGCGCGCAGTACTTCCTCGACCTGGCTGAGCGCCTGCGGAATCTGGTGCAGGCGCGCAATGTAATCCTCGTAATGCTTTACAGAATCGAAGGGCACGGCCAGAGGCAAGTCAGCCAGTTCGGTATGAATGCCGCTCTGCTGATTGATCGGCATCTCAAACTCTTTCAGGTCGAAGTCCGTTACGCGCTGCTTCAAAATACGGACCATGAGATCGTGCGAGAGCTGGTCTTGCTCAGAGAAACCATTTGTCTGGATTGACTCGATGCGCGCCAGAAACTCCTCGTCAGTTTTGTGCCGGGTGTAAATCGCCGCGAGGGAACGGTCGGTCAGCCGGTCGTTGTAGCGGTAGTCGCCATGCGCGGTCGCGCGTTCAGGAAAATTCCGCAGATCGGTTTCGTATTGCTCTTCGAAGAGAGCATTCTGCGCAGCCAGCCGTTCGGCAACGGGCTTAAGCTCTTGAGCAAAAAGGGAAGCGGTCAGCGTGAGGAGAACGATAACAATTCGGCAGCATCGCATGGCGTAAGCAGCCTACCAGAGTAAAGCGCATTTCGCGAGCAGGATTAGGCGCAGGAGCCGTTGAATTCGGCGTCTCGTAAAAAAATCGGTTCGCGAATGTGCTGGTACGCGGGTTACGCAGCGTTCCGCGTGTCGCGGTGCCTATCCACAATCAACTCTGGGTGCGTCCGCCTGAATGTCTCGACAACGTGACAATTCCAGCACACCGGCTGGCAGGTAGAGAAAATTTCCGGCAGCCGCTCCGGGCTGATCTCGTCCCATGCTCTGGTCTTCTTTTCCGGATCCATCAGCGCGGGCGGATGGTCAAGATGATGCAGCCTGCCAAAATGTTTGTGACAGACCGCACACTCTTGTCCTTCATACCAGTTCGATACGATGTTCCAGACCAGGCAATTGTCCGGATCGGCCTCAATTTGAGCCAGGCATTCCTGGCCGCAATTTTGGCGTTCCGGCCAGCGCGAACACTGCTTCAACCGTAACGTGGGTTCACCCAGCAAGGCCGTCGCGGCCGCTCTTCCCGCAGCTACGCTGACTGCGGCCGTCTGTTGCGTCTCCGGGCAACTGATGAGCCGCTTGCCACGAAACTCAAAATACGCCTCCATGAACGGAACCGCACGGAAAACGATGATGCCCGCCAATACCGCCGCAACCCCAATCGCAATCAGAAGTGACATACTCATGGCTCACCTCCCGCGAGCGCTCGAACGGCTCGCGTAACCATCCACCAAATCATTATCGTTTCCACCTTCTCAATCAGGCATGTTCACCATCACAAGACATCGTGATTCCAGCTACAGCCATTGTCCCCGGGTACATTAGCCGCAGTGATCAGGGTCACTGCATCCCGTGGAGTACGCCCATAAAAGTAAGGTAGGAAGAAGTTAGCAAACGAAATTTGCCTTCATTCCGCAGTTTGGAACGATGGCAAAGGAGGGTGCGATGCCGCTAGCCAAACTTCGGGAGTTCCTGGAAAGCAAGCAGGTTAAATACATCGTCATTTCGCATTCATTGGCATACACGGCACAAGGAATCGCTGCTCTGGCCCACATCTCCGGTAAAGAGCTGGCCAAGACGGTAATAGTCAAAGTTGATGGCAAGCTCGCTATGGCCGTACTTCCCGCCTCGCGTCACGTGGATCTGCCCGCCCTCAAGGCCGCCGCGGGCGCAAGCACCGTGGAACTGGCTTCCGAGAGGGACTTCAGGAGCTATTTTCCGGAGTGTGAAACCGGAGCGATGCCGCCATTCGGCAACCTCTTTGGCATGAGAGTATTTGCCGATGAAACTCTGGAAGAGGACAAGGAGATTGCGTTCAATGCCGGCAGCCACCGCGAGCTGGTCCGCCTGGCATGGGCAGACTTTGCACGCCTGGTTGTGCCAACCATGGCCAGCTTTGCTACGGGAAAAACTACGGCGCGTGCTGCCTAGTTCCGCGCTGAACGGTTGTGCATACGGAGGAGTCATGGAGTTACTACTGAGTTCGGAAGAAGAAACGCTCCTGCTGGAAGTACTCGAGGAGCGGCACCGTGAACTGCTGCGGGAGCTTGCCCGTACCAAACACCACGAGTTTAAAGAGATTCTCAGCTACAAGGAGAAGCTGCTTGAATCCGTGCTCGACAAACTGAGAATCGCGCCAACGGTGCACGCATAGAACGCGCGCCTCTTGGCCCACACATTCATTGAGGGAGGCTCTTATGATTCGCAACGCAACTGCTACCTGGAAGGGAGGTCCCGGCGCTGGAGAAGGAACAGTTTCCACATCCAGCGGCGTGATATCCAACGCGCTCTATTCATTCGGCTCTAGCAATGGCAATGAGCCCTGCACCAGCCCGTCCGAGATGCTCGCGGCTGCTGTCGCTTCGTGTGTCTCGCTGATGGTCGCCCAGGAAATGGCTCGTGCTCATTTGAGACCTGAGGACGTCAGAACGCAGGCGGAACTCAAGCTCGAAGAGACCCGAGGGCACTGGAAGATCACTGGAATCGAGCTGAGCGTCAGTGCACACCTCGATCCGAAAGACGCCGAGATATTTATCCAGGCCAGCAAGCGCGCCAAGGCAAAGTGTCCGATCTCGCACGCCCTGAAAGTGCCAGTCAAGATGACAGCCAGCGTCCTCGAACCGGAACACGCTCTCGTGGTCTGAAAGGTTCGCAAAAGACATCGCCTGGGTGCCGAATTGGAGGAATTTGATGGCGTATGTGATTACAGAAGGCTGCACTAAAGACGCGCTATGCGTAGATGCTTGCCCGGTCGATTGCATTCACCCGAAGAAGGATGAACCGGACTATGACAAACTGGAAATGCTTCATATCGATCCCGCTGGCTGCATCGATTGCGGTGCCTGCGTGCCAGTCTGTCCGGCATCGAATATTTACCCGGAAGACCAAGTTCCGGACAACCTGAAATCGTACATTGAGCGCAACGCGGCATACTTTGCTAACGCACAGTAAGTGAACCCTCGACGACCCGGCCGTTCGCGCCACGCCTAGGGTTGTGAATTGCTGAATGTCCCAACTCGCTGCACTAGGCACGGGATGCGGGACGGTGCCCGCCGATCGCATGAAACGCGACCGGCGGCAGGGCTGAGGGCGTGGCGTCACCTAGGGTGCCCGAGGCCCCGCAAGGGGGATTTATGACCGGCCTAAGTCATTCTCAAAGACACCACGAGCCCCATTTCCAGGCGGACCCGTTTCAGACCTTCATCGCTTTGCTGGCGAGTGTTCTGTTGACCTTGTTACTAGTGCTGTTGCTTGTGCCCTCGGCAAGGTGATGCCCTTTTGCCAGGCGAATGTTTCAAACTGGCATTTGTCCATCGCGGCACTCCACTGTGTCCTGAAGAAATGACCGCGACAGGTCAGCGAATCCAGTCCGTCGTAAGATGCTTAGGTAGCGGCATCGTCCCCCGCTCTGCCAAGAGCCTTAGAATTTTATGTCCCAGATGCGCAATAACATCTTCACCCATCGCTGGGTGATCGTCGAGGAAACCAAAAGCGTCAACGCCTCGGATTTCCAGTACAAGAAATTCACCCGCCAGGAGGGTTTTTGCCCGTTCTGCGAAGGCCATGAATCTTCCACGCCTGCGGAAGTCTTTGCCGTACGCAGGCCGGGCTCGCAGCCTAATACACCCGGCTGGAGCGTGCGCGTGGTTGCGAACATCAACCCCCGTTTACGGATTGAGGGAAAGCTGGATCGTCGGCCGGAGGGTTTTCATGATCTGATGAACGGCATTGGAGCTCATGAAATCATCATCGAGACTCCCCGCCACGATTTGAGTTTGCACGAATTGCAGGTTAACCAAATCAGTGATGGCGTGAAGGCCTACCAGCAGCGCATCATCGACCTCGAGGGCGACAAGCGCATTCGCTACATCCTCATTTTTAAGAACCACGGCGAAGCCGCGGGCGCGCACACCGTCAGCCACTCGATCTCGCAACTGATGGGCCTGCCGATTACTCCGCGAACTATCAAGACCAAGCTGATGGTCGCCCGCGAGTATTTTGGGTTGAAGGAACGCTGCGTCTATTGCGACGTTTTGCAACAGGAGCTCACGGGTCCGCGCCTGCTCGCTGAAAACTCTGCCTTTGCCGCCTTTTGTCCTTTTGCCTCGTTGTTTCCGTTTCAAATCATGGTGCTTCCCAAGTCGCACCACAGTGCCTTCAGCAAAATCAGCCCCCAGGAAACAACCATGCTTTCGGAGATCTTGCGGGAAGTTCTGCAGAAACTCGAGCGTACCCTGGAGGGGGCGCCATATAACCTGTCGTTACAGGACCGGCCTTTTCTTCGCAACCGTGAAGGTTATTGGAAGACCATTGAAGACGATTTCCACTGGCACATTGACATCCTGCCACAGATTTTTCGGATCACCGGTTTCGAATGGGCCTCGGGCTTCTTTTACAATCCCGTGCCGCCCGAAGTGGCAGCACGTTGCCTGGCGGCATCGCGCCTCGACTAGCCCTATCCGCGAACCGTCAGTACGGGGCACCTTGCTTTGCTTATGACCTGATGTATCACTGACCACGCCGCGTGCGCCGCGGCACGTGGTGATGCGACATTGTGCACTCCCATCACAATCAGGTCCACGCGGTTCGTCGAAGCTGCGATCAAAATGCCTTCAGCGGCCGAATCAGTCTCGACCAGATATTCGGGGGCATGCGGGAGCTTTGCCTCGGCCGGCATGATATCCAGGAGTTTCCTTACGCTCTCTTGCTTTTTTCTCGCCACCCAGTCCTTTCCATTCTCGCCGAGATATACTGGGCCGCCGAATCCCGACGGGCTGTCATCAACAATCGTGATTGGCGGGACGATATGCAGCAAAATTAACCTCGCTCCATACTTTTCTACCAGCGCTAAAGCGAATGGAAGTGCTTTTGCCGCGCCTGCCCCGAAATCGGTAGCGAAAAGAATTCTCTCGAAGCGTGGGGCATTGGTAATGGTAGGCGGCACGTGCTGACCGATCGTCAGCACCGGGACTGGCACCAGCCGGAGCACCTCTTCTGCCACAGAACCGAGTGTGAGTTTGCCGATTCCGCTCCGGCCGTGCGTGCCCAGCACCAGCAAATCAACATTTTCCCGCTCGGCCATCCATGTAATGACCTTCGCTGGCGGCCCATTCTCGATTATCGCGTGATACGCGAACTTCGACACATCGCAGGTTTGAATCAGATCTTTCATGCGCCGTTCCGCCTGAGCTCGAACCGGATCAAGGTCCTCCGGCAGGCGCTCCAGCGGAATCGGTTCACGCACCAGAGGCATCGCGTGAGCCAGAAAAACCTCCGAACCATACTGTTTTGCCAGTTCAAGCACATAGGGGATGGATCGCACCGAGCTTTCGGAGAAATCCGTCGCAACCAGAATGCGCTCAAACCGCACGGCTGCAGCTTGAGATAAGGTTTCTGCCGCGGCTGCCATAATCACCTCCCGCGTCTCACCGAATCACTTGATTCAAGGCTGGTCGCCCGCCACAGCCTGTTCCGCCACATGCGCCGGCGCAGCCACATCCATCTCCTGAGCATCGACGACCGCGATCGCGGCGACGTTTACAATTTCCTCCACTTCAGCTCCCCTTGGCAGCAGGTGGACCGGCTTGCTCATCCCCATCAGGATCGGTCCAATTGCCTCCGCGCCGCCAATCTTCGACAGTAACTTATAGGCGATATTGGCGCTGTTGAGATCCGGGCAAATCAGCACATTAGCGCCACCCCTCAGCGAGCTGAATGGATAAATCTGTTCCAGCATCTCCGGCGAAACTGCCACGTCCGCCATAATCTCGCCATCAACGATCAGGTTCGGATCGGCCCGGTGCAGCAGTTCGGCCGCTCGGCGCACCTTTTCACATTGCGGATGCTTCGTGCTGCCAAAAGTCGAGAACGACAGCAGGGCAACACGAGGTGTCACATCAAATCGCCGTGCCGTTTCGGCGGCACAAAGCGCAATCTCCACCAGGTCCTCTGCCGTTGGCTCAATGTTCACCGAGCAATCGGCTAGGAACACCATGTCGCCCTTCTTCGTGATCAGCGCGTAAAGCCCCGACACTTTGTGCAGCCCGTCGCGCACTTTAATGATCTGCAAGGCAGGACGGATCGTATCCGGATAATGCTGGGTCACCCCTGAAATCAGCGCGTCCGCATCGCCCATGCGCACCATCATTGAGCCAAACACATTTCGATCGTGGATGAGCTCTCGCGCGTCCGTGATCGTAATTCCGCGCCGTTGCCGCAACCAGTAGAACTCCTCGATATATGATTGCCGCCGCTGCGACCTTTGCGGATCCACGATTTCCATGCCATCCAGCGGAATTCCAAGTTCTTCCGAACGGCTGCGAATGGCCTCCTCATTTCCCAGCAGAATCGGGTGCGCAATGTTCTCATCCACCAGAATGTGGCAGGCACGCAGAATCTTGTCGTTTTCTCCCTCGGGAAACACAACCCGTTTCGGCTTTGCCTGCGCTTTGTGAATCACCCCGCGCATAATTTCATGGGCTTTGCCCAGCCGTTTCTGCAATTGCTCGCGATATTCAATTACGTCCACTGGCTCCTGCGCGACGCCGCTTTCCATAGCAGCTTGCGCCACGGCCGAGGCCTCCCAGACCAGAACGCGTGGGTCGAAAGGTTTGGGAATGATGTAATCCGGCCCGAATGCCAGCCGTTCGACGCCATACGCCCGGCAAACTGAATCAGGCACGTCTTCCTTTGCCAGTGCCGCCAGCGCGCGCGTCGCGGCTAACTTCATGTCATCGTTGATTGCTGTCGCATGCACGTCAAGAGCGCCGCGAAAGATGAAGGGAAATCCCAGAACATTATTCACCTGGTTCGGATAATCCGACCGCCCCGTACAAACAATCACATCCTTGCGCGCGGCGCGCGCTTCTTCATAGCTGATCTCAGGATCGGGGTTCGCCAGGGCAAACACGATAGGGCTCGGTGCCATTGACTTAATCATGTCCACGGTGAACGCGCCTTTTACCGATAGGCCAACCAGCACATCCGCGCCTTCCACAACTTCGGCCAGAGTTCGCCGCTTCGTCTGCTGTGCAAACCGCTGCTTGTAGGGATTCATACCCTCGCTTCGGCCTTCGTAAATCACTCCCTTGGTATCCACCAGAAAGACGTTGTCGCGCCTTACCCCCAGGCGCACATAGTGCTCGGCGGAAGCAAGGGCCGATGCCCCCGCGCCGTTGAATACGACTTTGATCTTCGAAATATCCTTGCCCACCAGTTCCAGCGCGTTCAGCAGCGCAGCCCCGGTGATGATCGCCGTCCCGTGCTGATCGTCATGAAACACGGGGATACCCATCGTCTTCTTCAAAGTCTCTTCAATGTGGAAGCATTCCGGCGCCTTGATGTCTTCGAGATTGATTCCGCCAAAGGTTGGCTCCAGCAACTGGCAAGCCTTGATGATGTCTTCGGGATCGCGGCTATCAATTTCAATGTCGAATACATTGACATCGGCGAAGCGCTTAAACAGCACTGCCTTGCCTTCCATCACCGGTTTTCCAGCGAGTGCTCCGATGTCGCCCAACCCCAGCACTGCCGTGCCATTCGTCACCACTGCCACCAGATTGCCACGTCCGGTGTATTTGAATGCGTCGTGCGGGTTTTTCTTGATCTCCAGGCAAGGTTCAGCCACGCCCGGCGTGTACGCCATCGTCAAGTCCCGCTGTGTGCGGCACGGCTTCGTAGGAGTGACTTCTATCTTTCCCGGGCGTCCCCCAAAGTGGTAATCGAGCGCTTGTTGCTTAGTGATCGGCATATATCATTCCCCGCTGGGCAGTGTCTGGGTTCGCAACCGGATCTGCAAAGAAATGCAGACACATATGCGGCCCCACTTCCTCGGGCTTAGTTTCCTGCCGGGTGAAAATCAAGGCAGTGACGCGGCTCACTGGGTGGTGTGATTTGGAGCTGTTTCCGAACGGATAGCCGCGAACCTAGATCTGGTAGTCGATATCTTCCATGATCCGTTGCATGGAGGCAGAAAGCGGTTCGTGAGTTTTGTCCGATCCTTCTAGTGTCTGAACTCTTTCCCGCAGTCTGTTTACCTCGTTCGCCACCGCGGCCAGCGCCTCCGATAGAGGATCGTTGATCTGCTTGGGATCGGTGATCACCACGCGCTTGCCCTCGCGCAAAATAATATGCCCCGGAACGCCGACAATAGTCGAGTCATCCGGCACGCTGCGCAGCACCACCGACCCGGCGCCAATCCGGCAGTTCCGCCCGATTGTGATATCGCCCAGCACCTTCGCCCCCCCGCCGATCACCACGTCATCGCCGATCGTCGGATGGCGCTTGCCGTGCTCCTTGCCGGTCCCGCCGAGGGTCACGCCCTGATACATGGTCACGTTATCACCCACAATCGACGTTTCGCCGATCACCACCCCAAGGCCATGATCGATAAAAAGCCGCCGGCCAATTTTCGCGCCAGGGTGAATTTCGATCGCGGTCAGGAACCGGGCGATTTGCGACAATGCCCGCGCCAGCAGAAAAAAATTGTGGTTCCACAGCCAGTGATTAATCCGATGGAACCAGACCGCGTGCAGGCCGGAGTAGCACAGGAAAACCTCGAATCGCGATCTCGCGGCTGGATCGCGCTCCAGAACCGCATCAATATCTTCGCGAATTAGAGCACCCAGATGGGGCATGTCTCAGGCTGCGATAGCCGTGGTCGGAATCTGCAGAGCCTCATCTCGCAGATTCTGAAACAGAATACTCGTCAAGTACCTTTCTCCAAA
>Ga0335078_10005242_pt1 | contig 19156 bp, 18 predicted proteins | sample Lox_Sample_32_FD_206711 | JGI IMG/M metagenome (GOLD analysis project Ga0335078, IMG submission 206711) | Soil microbial communities from Loxahatchee National Wildlife Refuge, Florida, United States - Lox_Sample_3.2 | ecosystem: Environmental > Terrestrial > Soil > Wetlands | place: USA... | reverse complement strand
CGAACAACAACGGGCGATCGATCTCCTGAAGGAGATCGGCGTGTAGACAGACGGCCCGCAGGGGAAAACCAATCAAACTGGCGTCACCACAAACGAAACTTGCGTGAGCCAATCAAGAACTTCAGATTAGGTACGTTCGTCATGTCCGTCTCTGCCGCTCACTCTCGTCCTCGCCGGCTCGGGCGGGGCGACGCGCGGAAGGGTTCACCGTATCTCGTGAGTGGTCGATTTCCGTGACCCGCCAGCAGCCCCGCGACCGCTGCCTTTCCGATGCCCGAACCTGCCCCGGTCATGACTGTTGCCTGCCCGTCGAAAGCCGTGTGGCTCCCCTTGTGCTGCGGTCAGCGCCACCTTCCCCAGCGGTTTCGACGCGTTGAAGCCGGCCTCACAAACCAGGGCTTCCCGCAGCGGCGCGAGCCCGCGCTGCACGATCCGGAGCTGCTCTGCAGAGAGCTTCGAGAGTGCACCCTCTGCTGCCGCCGGATCCCTTCGTCCATCCTTTGCCATCGCGTACGGCCGGCCTGCGTCAGTTCGACTCGCACGATCCGCGCGTCGCCCACGGAAGCGGCCGGGCAGGCCGATCGATAAACTAGAGGTCGAGCGCTCCGCTCACGAAGACGGCCGCAGAAGCGAGAAGCAAGACCTTCAGGGCTTCGTTCAAGAAGAGGGGAACTGCGAGCCCACGGCGGCTCGCGCGCGTCGGTTGAGTTCACAACAGGTGAGAAAATCAGGGGGCGGCTGCTCGCCAATCCAAGCTGTGGTGCGGCGGATCGCTGCGCGCAGAAAGGCTCCCAACTTGCTGCTGCGCCGAGGAGCTATGGGCATCGGCTCGGCTGGCCTCGTGGTGCTCCCGGCCCCGCAGCAGGCTCGAGACCTGATCATCGCGCACCTTCCTTGCGAATGCGGGATCCATCGACCAAAGTTGATGGATCGGCTCAAATGAAGATCCCTCTAGCCCATCTGAGAACGCCCTAAAGCGTCCTCGCCCTTGTTCAGCGCGGCCGCCACGTTGCTCCGCGCTGGTGTTGCCTGTGCAGAGGAAAAGGACCTGGTAGGTGCTTACGATCATGGCTTGACCGGCGTGCCGAACACGACGGCCAGGCGGCGACGCAGGTCGTCGCGCACCTTTCTGAAAGCCTGCAGTTGCTCTTCCTCGTTCCTCCCGGCTCCTGCAGGATCCGGCAGTCCCCAGTGAACACGGCGAGCCTTGCCGAGGAACACCGGGCAAACCTCCTCGGCACAGAGCGTGATGACTACGTCAACCCCATCGGGTCCTATCGTGTCGACGCCCTTCGAGTGCTGGCCGCGGATGTCGAGGCCGATCTCGTCGAGAGCGCGAATGGCGAGCGGATTGACCCGCGAGGGCTGAGAGCCCGCGGAAGAGATCTTCACGTTCGCAGGCGCCAGGGATCGAGCGATGCCCTCCGCCATCTGGCTGCGCGCCGAATTGGCGACGCACAGGAAGAGGATGTGCCGCTTCATGAGCCGGCTCATCTCCTCGGCCTCACCCCACCACGGTTCCGTTGCCTTCACGACTGTGCCCCACCCGCCGTAAACCTCCCGGAGCAATTCTTCAGCGATTCGAGTCGTTCGCTCTCCCCCGGGTAGAAGCGATCCCGTAGTTTGAGAGCCACGTTGACAAGCCCGATGAGCACTGGCACCTCGACGAGCGGCCCGATGACGGCCGCGAAGGCCGCGCCATGTGACATGCCGAACGTCGCGACGGCGACGGCGATCGCCAACTCGAAGTTGTTCGACGCGGCGGTGAACGACAGCGTGGCGGTCTGACCGTACGTAGCGCCCACCTTTCGGCTCATGAGGAACGAGGCGAAGAACATCACGACGAAGTAAACGAGCAACGGGACGGCGATCCGCGCGACATCGAGAGGCAGCTGGACGATCGTCCCGCCCTTGAGCGAGAACATCACGACGATGGTGAAAAGGAGCGCGATGAGGGTGATGGGCGAGATGCGTGGGATGAACTCGCGTCGGTACCACGTCTCGCCCCTCCACGCCCGCAGGCCAAACCGGCTCGCAACGCCTGCGATGAACGGGATCCCGAGGTAGACGAAGACACTCTTCGCGATCTCGCCGATCGTGATGTTGACCTCGGCGCCGTGCAGGCCAAGCCATCCCGGCAGCACGGTCACGAAGAGCCAGGCATAGACGGAGAAGAAGAGCACCTGGAAGAGCGAGTTGAAAGCGACCAGGCCGGCGCAGTACTCGGTGTCCCCCTTCGCGAGGTCGTTCCAGACGATGACCATCGCGATGCAGCGAGCGAGACCGATGAGGATGAGACCGATCATGTACTCGGGCTTGTCGCGCAGGAAGATCACCGCCAGCGCGAACATCAGGACCGGACCCACGATCCAGTTCTGCACGAGTGAGAGCCCGAGTACCTTGCCGTTACGGAAGACGAGGGGGAGCTCCTCGTAGCGGACCTTCGCGAGTGGGGGATACATCATCAGGATGAGTCCGATCGCGATGGGGATGGACGTCGTGCCCACACTGAGGCGGTTTATTGCCGGAACGACGCCCGGCACCCACCAGCCCAACCCCACTCCGGCCCCCATGGCGAGGAAGATCCAGAGCGTCAGGTAACGGTCAAGAAATGACAAGTTGCCTGCCACGCCGACGTGTGGCGGCGCAGCGACAAAGGCGGCCTGGGTCACGGCGGTTCTCCCTAGAGGCTTGCGACGAGCGCCTTCAGCCGGCGCAGGACATGGGGTTCGATGCAGTAGCAAACCCGTGGACCGTCGATTTCGCCCCGGATGAGCCCTGCGTCCTTCAACACTTTGAGGTGCTGCGAGACCGTGGACTGGGCGAGCGGCAGCTCGCCCACGATATCGCCGCAAATGCAGGCATCGCGGCGCACGAGGAGGCGGAGGATCTGAACCCGGGCGGAATGACCCACCGCCTTACACAAGAGCGCGAGCTCTTCGTCCGCCTGCGCACCTTCGACAGGCCGAAGGTCAACTCCCCCCCGCGGACGAGTGGCTGGAGGGCACATGGCCTTCGATGACGGCAACGCCATATCGTTGATATACGATTAAAGCTGCGAGTGGTCAACCCCACAACTCGCACGAGGCCTGGGTGAACCCAAGAAGGGTGGAGGTGAAGCTCAGCGTCGGATAACGTTCAGTGTTGATGGACGGATGGGGCCTCGTGCTCAGACAGTTCGGGATCCCACCCCTCAACCTTGCTCTTCTGGGGGCGCTGGCTCCGTCGGATGCCTGGAGGAAAGTGGGTCCACGAGAACATCGCCCAGGACACGCCCGCCCGTGGCGAACGGCTGATCGTGGTGTGCGCACTACGCGATCGGTGTGACGTTCGCGGCTCACTTGCTGTCGGCGTTCGGATTAGCGTGGGGGCGATCGCCGTCCTTGCCTCCTGCTCTCGTCATCGGGATCGCGTCGGTCGTGGCGCCGCTCTTCATCTTGCAGCCGGAGCAGGCGCGCCCGAACGATCCTCGCGTCTACGCGAATCCGGCGGAACTGTGTTGGCGCCTTGGCATTCCGCAGACCGGCAAAGCGCAGCAGAACAACCTCGACTCGATCCGCGGAACCGCCCCTCCGTTCGCCAGGTTTCTTTGTGAAGCCGGCCTACGACGCCACCCATGCAGCGGAAAGGTTCTACCGGTCGGTTGGCCGAGCGGGCCTTTCTGCTACGCTGCTGGCATGAGCGACGTTCCCCTTCCCGTTCCAGCCGGCGGGACGAGCCGCGGTGCGAGCACCCCTCGAAGCACGCTGGCTGTCTGCATCGCCGCGCTGTTCGCTCTCGGGCTCCTCAACGGCGCGCTCGGGCCCCTCGTCCCACGGCTCTCGGCCCGGATCAGCGTGCCGGTCGAGGAGGTCGGCGCCATGTTCATGGCGCTCTTCTTGGGCGCGCTGCTCTTCCAGCTGGCCGGCGGTTGGCTCAACGAGCGGTTGGGGCTGCGGCTCATGGTCGTAGCGGGGACGGCGTTGCTCGCGGCCGCGACCCTGGGGTTGACTCTCGGCCTCACGCTCCCCACCGTCCTCGCCTGCGCGCTCCTGGCGGGCGCCGGGCAGGGGACGCTGGACGCAAGCACGAACGTGCTCGTCCCGGCGGTCTTCCGCGAGCGGTCCGTGTCGGCGGTGAACCTCCTCCACTTCGCGTTCGGGGCGGGCGCGGTGCTCTCGCCGAAGATGATCTCCCTGTCGAGCTCAACCTGGGGGAACCCCATGCCCACCCTGTGGCTCGCCGCCGCGCTCGGCGCGGTGGCTGCGCTCGCGACCTGGCGCTGGGCGCTCGATCCGAACGTCGCGCGACCGCCCACGTCGGCGGCGGGGACGGCTATTTACCGGCAGCCCGTGCTCTGGCTGCTCAGCCTGGTGCTGTTCCTGGGCGTGGGGGTGGAGATCGGCGTGGGCGGGTGGACCACCGTCTACGCGGGCCGGACCACCGCGCTGGCCGAAGGCACTGTGGCCAACCTGGTTTCCGGGTACTGGCTCGCGCTCATGGCCGGCCGGCTGCTGGGAGCCGCCCTGGGCGTGCGCCTCACCTCGCGCCGGCTGGCCATGCTCGCCATCGGAGGCACCTGCCTGGGCTCGGTCATGTTGATCCTAGGCTCGGGGACCGTCGGGTGGACGGTGGCCGGGACGCTGGTGGTGGGTCTCGGAGTAGGCCCGATCTTCCCCACGGTCGTGGTCCTGGGCACGGAGGCCTTCCCCGCCGCTCCGAGCCGCGCCGTGAGCGTGATCATCGCGGCGAGCAGCGTCGGCGGCATGCTCCTACCGACGTTGCAGGGCTTCCTCCTGCAGCGGGTGGATCCGCTCGCCAGCGTCGGCATGGTCGCCGCCGCCTGCTGTCTGATGGCATTGCTGATCCTACCCGTCGCCTGGAGGCCGTGGTCGGCGGATGCGCGAGGGGCGACCGGGTGACGGGTTCACCGATCGTTCTCACCATTCGAGCGGCGATCGTCGCGGTGCCTCTCGCCAGCTTGGCTGCCCACGGCCGGGGCGCAGGCCCGATCGATCTCACCCGGCCCGATGGGCTCGAAATCCCCTAGTCACCGCGTCACCTGTGGTGATAACTGCTGATCATCGGGTCCAGCGAGTTCGACAGGATCGACCTAGCGATCTCGTCGCGCGCGTCACGCTCCTCGGCCTCGGCGCGCGCAGCCGGCGCTGGGACAGGACAAGTCCCTCGATGCGGGAGGAGGCGGCCGCTTCGGCCCGAAGAGTCGGCGCGCGAGCACCTCGAGGCTCGCCAGGCGCGGAGGGCGCGGCGTCAAGGTTCCCGGCAGGAGCACCAGCCTGGGCGGGATCCGGCTTCCCGGTCGAGCAGACGGCTCGTTCGCTTTCGCCGCGTGCGCGCCTTGAGCATTGAACCCTGAAGCTTGAAGGTCTGATCCGGCCGGAGTACACGACCCGTAACCCGAAGCCTCGCCCGTGAACGGCGTACAGCCCAGACGGCCGCGTCCACCGGGCCCCCGGTGCTCGTGAACAAGCTCAATCCAAGTCGTGCCGTGCCATCGCCGTGCTACGGCAACGCCCCAGTCGGGGAACGCGCGGAGCAACTGCGGGGACCGGAAGCGGGGTCGTCGAGGCGCCCGATCCTGGGGCCCTTGGGCGGCCGCGGGGGCGCCTATGGTGCGGAGGCGTGGCTTGGCTACACCCGCAAAGGCAAAAGTCACGCCCCGCCTGGCCCGGCGAGGTCATCGCCCTGCGTTGAAGCGGGCACCGACCTTGAGGCCAGGATGTTCCCATCGGCCGGTCTCACGCAGTATTACGCACCAAAAAGCGGCCACGCGGACCTGGTGCGTCCCGACGAGCTGATCCGTGGTGCGCCGCCCGATTGTGCGGCGCTTCGCATAGTCGTGTTCCTTTCACTGACTCAGTGGAGCGAATGCGCCGGTCGGTTGGTGCCCCATGAACTGGAATATCCCTCCGGCGTAAACAGTGCTGCCGCTCACCACGAGAGCGTAGAGGGTGCCGTTCGGGCTGGGGTTCCACGCAGTGGCACTCCCCGTCGGGGCATCGAAAGCGGCGATGAAGCTCCTCGACTGACCGCCGATTTGTGTGAAATTCCCTCCGGCGTAGACGGTGCTGCCGCTCACCGCGAGGGCGAAGACGGCGCCGTTCGCGCTGGGGTTCCAACCGGTGGAGCTTCCTGTCGAGGCATCGAGGGCGGCGATGTAGTTCGTCGCCTGGCCACCGATGCTCGTGAAATTCCCTCCGGCGTAGACGGTGCTGCCGCTCACTGCGAGAGCATTGAGAGTGCCATTCGCACTGGGATTCCAGGGGGTGGCGTTTCCCGTCGAGGCATCGAGGGCGGCGGCGTAGCTCCTCGACTGACCGCCGATTTGTGTGAAATTCCCTCCGGCGTAGACGGTGCTGCCGCTCACCGCGAGGGCGAAGACGGTGCCGTTCGCGCTGGGGTTCCAGCCGGTGGAGTTTCCTGTCGAGGCATCGAGGGCGGCGATGTAGCTCCTCGCCTGACCGCCGATGGTCGTGAACCATCCCCCTGTATAGACGGTGTTCCCGCCCAGCGCGAGGGCTACGACGCTACTGTTGGCGCTAGGGTTCCAGGGGGTGGCGTTTCCCGTCGAGGCATCGAGGGCGGCGATGTAGCTCCTCGACTGACCACCGATGCTCGTGAAGTCCCCTCCGGCATAGACCGTGCTGCCGTTCAGGGCGAGGGCCTTGACGGTCGCACTTGCGCTGGGATTCCAACCGGTGACGTTCCCCGACGCGTCGAGCGCAGCTACATGGCTCCTCGTCAGCTCGGACGCGCCATTCCCGATAGCCGCGAACTCCCCGCCGACGTACACGGCATTGGCGGTCACCGCGAGAGCAATTACCACGCCGCTCGCGCCGGGGTTCCAGGCGATGGCGTTCCCCGTCGAAGCATCGAGGCCGGCGACGTAGCTCCTCGTCGGCTGCGGAAGCTCGCTCCCGATGACTGTGAACTCCCCTCCGACGTAGACGGTGCTGGCGCTCACCGCGAGAGCATTTACCCCGCCGTTCGCGCCGGGGTTCCAGGCAGTCGCGTTTCCCGTGGAGGCATCGAGGGCGGCGATGTAGCTCCTCGCCTGACCGCCGATGCTCGTGAAGTCCCCCCCGGCGTAGACGGTGCTGGCACTCACCGCGAGAGCATTTACCCGGCCGTTCGCGCTGGGGTTCCACGCAGTGGCGTTCCCCGTGGAGGCATCAAGCGTAGCGATGTAGTTCCTCGTCGGCTGCGGAAGCTCGCTCCCGATGACTGTGAACTCCCCTCCGGCGTAGACGGTGCTGCCGCTCACCACGAGGGCGAAGACGGCGCCGTTCGCGCTGGGGTTCCAGGCGGTGACGTTGCCTGAGGCATCGAAGGCGGCGATGTAATTCCTCGCCTGACCGCCGATAGCCGTGAACATGCCGCCCAGATAGACTGAGCCCCCGCTCAGCGCGAAGGCAAAGACGGCGCTGTTCGCGCCGGGGTTCCAGGCGGTGGCGTTCCCCGTCGAGGCATCGAGTGCGGCGATGTAGCTCCTCGCCTGACCGCCGATGGCCGTGAACCATCCGCCTGCATAGACAGTGCTCCCGCTCAGCGCGAGGGCTAGGACGTATCCGCTCGCGTTGGGATTCCAGGCGGCATCGACGGTGCCGTCCATCTTGACATGAGCGACGTTATTTCGGGAGATGCCTCCCACGGCAGTGAATAACCCACCGATGAACCATCCCCCGTTTCCGTCAGGAATCGAGGTCAAGACGAATCCGGTCACCTCGGGAAACACGGCCGCCTTTTGGCCCGTCACCGCATCGATCGGCACCCCCGAGCCCGTCGCAGGACCAACCCGAGTGAAGCTCCCTCCAACGTAGACGGTACCATCGGGTGCTGTCGCGATCGCGTTGACACAACAATCGAACACGGGCGGATCCTGCACTGTCAGAGTGGCGCCCCCAGACACAGCACCGACCGTGGCCATGATGAGGGTGGACCCAGTGGTCAGCCCGGTAACCAGACCAGCGCTGCTGACGCTTGCCACAGCGCTGTTCGCTGCGCTCCACGTGGCGGAAGTGGTGACGTCTTGAGTGGAGCCGTCCGAGTAATTGCCAGTCGCGGCGAACTGGCGCACGTATCCCGCTGCGACGGTCGCGGGAGCGGGAGCGACGCTGATCGAAAGGAGGGTAACTACAGCCGCAGTGAAGTTTTGTCCAATCGCGTCGACGTTCTCGATGGTTGGGCTCAGGCTCGGCGGCGAGAAGGCATAGCCCACCTTCGAGGGAGTGACCACGTAACTCCCATTCGCCAGCCCGGCGAAGGAGTAATTACCGCTCCCGTCGGTCGTCGTTTTGGCGCTGCCAGCACCGGTCAATGCGATCGTTACTCCCGATGAGACCGCGCCACTCACAGTACCGGAGATTGCGTGGTTGGCCGGACCTGCGCTCGCCCCGCCACCTCCACATGAGATGATCGACAGGAACGGCACCATCAGCGCCAGTATTCGCCACATGTTCTTCATGGGAGGCTCCTCATTCCTGCAGCGGCAAGAGAGCGGCCTACTCCGGTGGCGCGGGACAGCACGACTTGGCAAGCTATGATGACTCTACGAGACCTGCGGGGAGGGGGGAATCACGAAATCGAAGCAAGCAGTCGCTCGTGGCTCGATGTCGCGTAACCTAACGGATTAAGCCAGTTCGGCCAATCTGGGTGTGTGATGATGTAGGCAAGATTCGACCAGTTTCGGGCAATTGGCGCTGCGCTAGCCTCAAGCGGCAGGTAACCGCACCTCCAAGTGGTCAATTGGTACGACTGCCTCTTGCTCAGCGATTGTGCTCGCTGCGGTTTATCGGGGGTGGTGTCCCGATTCCGGTGGAAAAGTGATCTCCCGGAAGGAGTTTCACTAAAAGCAATCATGGCAGATCGGTCCGACATCGCTCAATGGCAGTTATGCGGCAGCCCTGCCCATGACTTGCTTCTGTGCGGCTCGGTAGCTGAACGAGACGGCCTCGGCCAGCTCTTTCCAGCCGTCCAGCCGGCGCAGCTTGATGCGCCCGCTCGCAACGAGGGCGAACAGGAGTGCGGTGGCGGACTCTCTCGTCAGGGAAGGAGCACTGGGTCTTCACGCGGCGGCGAAAGTCCTCGTTAAGGCGCTCCCGTGCCGTCGCCGCGCTGGGGCTCTGACTGTCCGAAGACTACCGGGTCGAGCAGGAATCCCGTGAAGTCCTCCGCGATGGGGAGCGCCCGATAGCTGAGGAACACCTGCTGCGTCGCCACTGCGTCGCCCAAGGGCGACTCGAGGTCGAAAGACAGGATGTAAGGGCTGGCGTCGTCGCCTTGGCTCGGGTCCTCGCTACCATAGAACCCGATGCGACCCGACTCGCCGTCGTCTTGACGGACGACGCCCGCGGATTCGTATTGTGTGCTGTAGGCCGTGATCAGCAGACGATAGAGTCCCCGCTCTCCGAGCTCTCCCTCGTACTGTCCCATGGCACCGGCGCTTTTCGCACACGATCGACGGATTGAAGCGATCGCTCAGGACCGCTCCGATTCGACACGCGGGGGGCCCAGGCGAGATGGTCGGGGCGGCTGGATCGCTGACCTCGACCGCGGTCACGGCCAAGTCAGTAAGCCTCACTCCGAACGCACTAACGCCTGAGCACCAAGTCTACACCGGCAAGCAGAAGCGCCAGTTGCTTGCGCGAGATCCGGCCGACGGGCGTGTCGACCACGGCGCGATCCAACGTCACGGTCTGGGAGACGTTCGCAACAGAGTCCTTTCCAAGCCCGGTGCTGCGCGCTGGGAGGAGCACATTTCCAGGCGCCTCTCCCCACTTGAGGTTGCTCGTAAGTGGGATGCACACGACGGTCGCGATCCGACTTTGGTTGAACGCGTCTCCCTGAACAATGACGATGGGGCGGCGATAACCCGGTGCCGAACCGACAGGATTGGCCATGTCGGCCCAGCAGATGTCGCCTTGGGCGATCACCACTCCGTATGCTCAAAAAAACGGCGCGTTGCGGCGGACGTGAAGAGTTCCGCGCGGGTATCGACCGCGCCCGCGATCCGATTCAGGACTTCTGTGACGGCTTCGGGGTCGTGGCGGGCAAGGTACTCAGCGATGGCCTCTCTGTACAGTTCGCTTCGCGACTTGTTAAGGCGATGCGCTAGCCGCTCTGCTTCATCGAAGATGCTGTCGGGAAGCGAGACAGCGGTTTTCATACCAGAAGTATAACCAGAGCCCGCCGCCGCAAGTGCGGCTCCTCGGCGGCTTGGCGCGGGCGAAGCTCCAGGCGGCCATCGCCGAGGGGCCACGCCTCGGCAGGGGCCGGGGGGGACGCGCGAGGGCAGCGGAGGCGCACATGACCCGGAATATCTTCCAGGCGTGAAGGCGCTCAAGGCACAGGTCAGAGGGAAGGCTGGTCCTCGACGAGCCGACGAACCCGCCCGAGGGCGCCGAGCGTGTGGGGCTGGTCGACGGCGACGAGCTCGACGACAAGGAGCGCGCCGAGCTGCATGCCGCGCTCCTGGCGGCGGAGGCGGAGCTCGACGCCGCTCACAGTCAGGCCGTGAGCGAAGAGGATCTCCGGGCGCGGCTGCGGACCTCCAAGTGAGGCTTGAGCTCGCCCCACGAGCCGTCCGCGACGCCGAGCGGTGCTCTCACCGGCGCTACATCGTGTAGCCCGGTTCCTTGCAGAGCTTCCCTCGGTGCCCGACGATCTCCGGCTTGTAGACCCTCGGTCCACTCGTCCGGAGCGACCTCCTCGATCGTGGCGGAGACGGACTCCTCGCCGGAGCCAGCGATCCGCACGATGTCATCGACAATGGCCTTCGCGAGCTGCACCTTCTGCTGCTCCGACCGCCCGGGATAGAGCTTCACGGTGACATGCGGCATCGCGCATCCTCCAGTGGTTCAGCGGTCGATCATCGCCATCTGCGGGGGGCTGTAGCGCGGGCCCGAGGTCGCGCCAGGCGCCAATGTCGCGTCGAGTCGGTCCGCCTCGGCATGGGTGAGCGCGAGGTCGGCGGCGGCGAGGTTCTCCTCCAGGTACTTCCGGCGCTTCGTCCCCGGGATGGGGACGACCTCCTCGCCGCGGCTCAGGACCCAGGCGAGCGCCACCTGCGCCGGCGTGGCCCGCTTCGCCTTTGCGATCTCCTGCACAACCTCCGCCATCTGCATGTTGGCGTCGAAGTTTGCGCCCTGGAGTCGCGGGTCCGCTCTGCGGAAGTCACCTTCCGGCAGCGACTCGGCGCGCTGCACGGTTCCCGTGAGAAATCCCCGACCGAGCGGAGAGAACGGCACGAGGCCGATCCCGAGCTCGCGCAGAAGCGGGATGATTCGCTCCTCGAGGTTCCGCTCCCAGAGCGAATACTCGCTCTGGAGCGCGGTGATCGGGTGCACCTTGTGCGCCCTGCGTAGCGTCTGCTCCCCGGCCTCGGACAGGCCCAGGTAGCGGACCTTCCCTTGGCGGACGAGCTCGGCCATCGCACCCACCACGTCCTCGATCGGCACCTGCTTGTCGACCCGGTGCTGGTAGAGGAGGTCGATGTGGTCGGTCCCCAGCCGGCGCAGCGACGCCTCGACGGCGTCACGAATGTGCTGGGACCGGCTATCCAGGCCCACGACCTTCCCGTCCTCGATGCGGAAACCGAACTTGGTCGCGATCACCACTTGGTCCCGGCGGCCCTTAAGCGCCCGGCCCAGCAGCTCCTCGTTGTGGAAGGGGCCGTAGACCTCGGCGGTGTCGAAGAACGTCACCCCGAGCTCCAGCGCCCGGTGGATGGTGGCGATGGATTCCGGGTCGTTCGGCGTCCCGTACGACTGGCTCATGCCCATGCACCCCAGGCCGAGCGCTGAGACCTCGAGCCCCTGCCTTCCCAGCTTTCGCTTGCCCAGCATTTTTCCTCCTATCCGGGTTGTACCGGCGTGATCTTGACGGTGGCGGCTCTGGCCCGCGCGCTGATCATCGGAGCGGGATACGGGCTGCCGCTGTACTTCGCCCGGTAGGCGTCGTCGATACGGTCGTTGATGGAGCCTTCGACTGGATCGAACGCCACTTCCTTCGTCAGCCCGGCGGCGGCGATCCGTCCCGCCTTCTGCTGGACCGCCGCCTGATGCCAGCGAGAGGCCCGCCCGTTGTAGCTGCGCACGTAGAGGTCGCCATCCAGTTCGACGGACCAGATCCAGGTGGGCGTCCCGTACGTCTCTCCGTCTTCGTGAAATGGCGAGATGCGCAGGTCGTCGCTTTCGGCGATCCAGCGCGGTTCGTCCTTGGGCCAGCGGTTCATGGCCGTTCCTTTCCGCCCTCAGGGACCCGAGAGCTTCGCCACGACGGCTAAGAGTGCCACATCAGACGGTGCGCTCTGGGGGCTCGTTGCAGATATCGTGTGTCCTTCGTTCACGGTTGAGGCTTCAGGAGCTCCCTCGCTCGAGCCACCGCCGACATGGCGTTGGGCCAGCCGGCATAGAACGCCAGGTGCGTGATGAGCTCGATGAGCTCATCGCGCGTGACGCCGTTCTCGATGGCGCGGGGGAAGTGGAAGGTCATCTGCTCGGTGGCGCCGAGCGCTACGAGCGCGGCGCAGGTGATCAGGCTCCGGTCGCGCTTGCCGAGCTGCGGGCGCTCCCAGACGTCGCCGAACAAGACCTCGTCGCTCAGGTCGGCCAGCTTCGGCGCGATGTCACCGATGGCCTTGCGCGCGTTGCCGGGCTTTTTGGCTTGCATATCCTCTCCTCCGACTCGGACGGCTGCGATGCCGTCCTCGCCTTCAACTTCGTCCTCGGAAGGTGATGCTGTTCGGGGGCGGCGGCTCCGACCGACAAGGGTAGAGAGTTACCCTCGGCACGATCGATGCGCTAGGCGGCGCCAGCCTGACGCGCTGTCTGTCAAGGGAATGACAATGCCGGTCCTGTCGGGACACCCTTTGGCTTAGGAGTGGCGTCCCTCTCCTAGCGAGCGCGTCGCAGCCCACGAGGGGATGCCCAGCAAACCCTCGAACGCAGGTCGCGACCCATGAGCATCCCCGCCTTTCCACAGCGCAAGCGTTCCTCACCGTCGCCCGCCTTCGCAGCTTCAGCAGCGCGGCTCGCGAGCGAGCCCAAACGCGACAAACCTGGCAGCCAGGCGGCCAGGCGGTCGAGGTTGTATGCGATCGTCTCGAAACGCTGCCGGCGTCGAATGTTGTTGCAGAGTTTTAGGATCCGAGCGCCGCTGCGGTTGACGAGGCGGCCTGCGGCGGCGATCCACTCGAAGTGGGGCAACGGAACCTCCGGCACCGGGCGATACCCCTCAGGGTGATCGATCCGGATCGAAGGCTTCAGCGTCAAGGCGAGCCGCCGTCGGATGTGAGTAGGCCGCCGACTTCGCCCTTAAACGCTCCGTCGTGGACGGCGAGCGGAGTTCGAGAGCGCGAAGAAACGCCGTTAACGCAGTAGCTGCTCGATATCCGCGACGCTCGTCGGCTTGGCGACATGACCATCGAAACCGGCCTCGATGCCGTTACGCACATCCTCGGGCTGGGCGTACCCGCTGACGGCGAACAGTCGCACCCCGTTGCCTCGGGCCCGGATAGCTTTGGCAACGTCGTAGCCACTCATCCCGGGCAGGCCGAGATCGCACAGCACGATGTCGGGCGGGTTCGATGATACCTTCTCGACGGCGCTCGGGCCGTCGAAGGCAACTTCGGCATCATGGCCGAGCATCTCAACGACCTCCGCGAGCGACTGGGCTGCATCACGGTTGTCGTCCACGACCAGCACGCGGCGAGGATTAGGTACGCGCTGACGCACTCGGAGTCTCCGCTCCTGCGCCGGAGTAGCCGAAGCGAGCGGTATGCGCACGACGAACCGTGCGCCCTTCCCGGCACCTTCACTCTCGACTCGCACCGTTCCGCCGTGCAATTCAGTGAGACCCTTCACGAGCGCAAGGCCGAGCCCGAGGCCACCTTCAGTCCGTGCTAGGGTGCGCTCGCCCTGGACGAAAGCATCGAAGATGTTTGGCAGGAGCACCGGGTCGATCCCCGCGCCCGTGTCGCTGACCGACATCTCTGCGTGCCCGTCGGCATCGCGCAAAGAGAGCGTCACCTCGCCCCCACGAGGGGTGAATTTCGCGGCATTGTGAAGGAGGTTGCCCAGCACTTGCGTCATCCTCGTGGCATCGGCGTCTACCACCATTTTAGCGGCGGGGACATCCAGGCGGATGGCGACGCCCCGCTCGTCGATCATCATTCGGAAGTCGTCTGCCGCCCGCAACACGACCTCCCGCAGGTCGATGCAAGAACGCCGTAGCTCGATCTTGCCGCGCGCGATGCGAGTGACATCGAGGAGGTCGTCCACGAGCCGCGCCAGGTGCTCGGTCTGGCGCTCGATGACGGCCTGGGCGCGCCGCGCCTGCTCGCTCCCCGGCTCGACTCGACGGAGGATGTATGTCGAGTTGCGGATGGGAGCGAGCGGGTTGCGTAGCTCGTGGGAGAGCATCCCTAGGAACTCGTCCTTGCGGCGGTCGGCCTCGCGGAGTTTCTCGTTTGCGTCCCGCAGTTTCTCCTGAGCTTCCTTCTGATCGGTGATGTCCTGTACGAACCCCACCATCCGGCGTCCGCCGCTCGCATCGCGGATCTGGACGCCGCGGCTGCGAAACCAGCGCACGACGCCATCCATCCGACGCGCGCGGAACTCGGAGTCATAGGGGGGGCCGTCTTCGGCGCAGGACGCGGTGAATTCCGCCGCTGACCGATCTCGGTCCTCCGGCAAGACGAACTCGGTCCAGTGCTGTTCTGCCCACTGGCGCTGCTCGGCCGGGACGCATAGCAAGGGGAAGAAGCGGTCCTCCCAGAAGTGCTTCCCCGCGACAAGATCGACCTCCCAGGCTGCGGCTCCGGCGGTGTCGAAGGCCAGGCCCAGCCTCCGCTCGCTCGCACGCAGCGCCTCCTCGGCGCGCTTGCGCTCCGTGACATCGGTCATCGACAGGACCGCACCCTTGTGCTCACCCGCGACGACAAGCGGCATTGCGCTTATCATCAGCCACCGCGGCTCGTGGCCGTGGCTCTGGACGCGATTCACCACAGGCTTCACGACCTCCCCGCGCACCGCAGCCCGGTACGAGATCATCTCCTCGGGGCCGAGGCGCTGCCCACCCTCCGTCGAGATGACGTATTGAGCGGCAACGCGCTCCTGCACCGGCCTGGTGCGTTCTGCTGCGGGAATCCCCAGCATCTCGTCAGCGGCGGGGCTCGACCGCAGGGTGCGCCCATCCCGGTCGTACACGATGACCCCGTCACCGACACATGCAAGGGTCGCCAGGAGTTCGGCTGTCTGGGCCCTCGCTTGCTCCTCGCTCGTCCGCAGAGCTTCTTCGGCGTGCTTGCGGTCCGCTATGTCGCGCATGATCTTCGACGCGCCGACGATACGCCCCTCGTGGTCTAGGAGCGGCGATACGGTGACGGACACGTCGAGGAGCCTTCCGGCCTTCGTCAGGCGCTTCGTCTCGAAACGAGCAACGCGCTCCCCTGCCTGAATCCGCGAGAGGATAGCCGCCTCTTCCCCCTGTCGGTCGGGCGGGATGACGATGTTGACTGACTGACCCACCGCCTCGCTGGCACCGTAACCCAGCAGCCGGGCCGCTGCGGCATTCCAGGTCAGGATTGTCCCGCGAAGGTCCTTCGACAGGATCGCGTCATCGGTGTTCTCGACGATGGCAGCAAGTCGCGCACGCTCTACCTCCATCCTGCGCTCCTGGGTCTTGTCCCGGAACACGAGCACAACCCCATGGATGTGGCCCTGAAGGTCGCGGATGGGAGCGCCGCTATCCGCGATGGGCCGCTCGGTCCCGTCCTTTGAGATGAGCGCCGTGTGTTCGTTGAGCCCAACGACGATGCCCTCGCGGAGCACGTGGTCGATGGGATTCGCAACCTGCTGGCGCGTGTCCTCATTGATGATGTGGAAGACCTGGGACAGGGGTTGCCCGATGGCCTCGTCCGCCTTCCAACCCGTGAGGTCTTGGGCCACCTTGTTGATGAGGGTGACGTGACCCACTTCGTCTGTGGAGATCACGCCGTCGCCGATGCTGTGGAGGGTCACATCAAGCCACTCTTCACGTTCGCGTATCGCCTCCTCGGCCCGCTTACGCTCGGTGATGTCGCGCGCGGTTCCCAGGTAGGTATTGGCATCAAGGGGAACAACGGTGGTGATGTAATGGCGACCGTCCTCGGATCGATACACCTCCTGCACCCGTGGCTGACCTGTAGCCAGTGCCTCTTGGATTGGCTGAAGATGCGACCTCGACCAACTCTCCCCAAAGATTTCGCTAGAAGTCCTACCGCGAATCTCGTCCACAGAGGCAACTCTCACCGCGCGCAGGAATGCAGGATTAGCATCGAGCAGCCGCCGCTCGATGATCTGCCCGCTCTCGTCACGCTCTACTGAATAGACGGTGAGCATCTCACCGATGCTCTCGAACAGCTTCCTGTACCTGGCCTCGCTCGCACGCAGCGCCACCTCAGCGAGTCGGCGTTCCTCCAGGCGCTGCGTCACGTCCCGGCTGTAGACCACCACCCGTTCGACGCGCCCCCCCTCGCCAGGAAGCGGGTAAAGATTATGCTCGAACCGGAGCCCGTCGCGCTCATCCTCGAAGTTGAGGGGTTTGCCGCTCTGCGCGACAGCCCGTATCTGCGCGAGCCGCGCCTCGCCGAGCGGGCCAGGTGTGTACTCCGTGATGGACTTCCCGATGATCTCCTCGGGCGGTTTCCGCCAGCGCGCGAGCGCCGTCCCGTTTGCCGCGAGCGCCACGCCCTCCGCGCTGAAGAGCCAGATCGATTCGCGGGTCGCGTTCAGGATACCGCGCAGCGTGTCCTCGTTCACCGAGAGCGCGTCCACTCCGTCGCTCGGGGCAACCGCGCGCATGGTTACAAGCAACCCCGTCCCGCCCTCCATCCAGACCGGCGCGATGCTGCCCTCCCACCATGTGTCGCGCCCTTGTACGCGCCTCGCGTGGCGCGGGATATCGACCTTGTTCCCGGCGCGAGCACGAGCGTGCATCTCCAGGGCCACCTCGCGAGTACCGGGGAATAGGTCGATGAAATTCTTGCCTAGGACCTCCGCAGCAGTGAATCCGGTTGAGCGGAGCCACTCATCGTTCGCACGAAGCACGATCCCGTTGGGCGCTACGAGACAACGGCCAGTCCCCGATTCCCCCAACAACAGGTCGGTCAAGTTACTCGTCATCGGTTCATCACGAATGCGGATCCTGTGCCGAAGAAGCCAGTGGGTGGCTCGCCACGTAGCGGCATCAGGAGCCCGTAGAAGTAATGCGGCGGTCTCCCGTGCGGCATGTGCGCTCTCTCCTGACCGGAAACGCGCGACAATACCCCTTTGGGGCCATGACATCAACGTAGACTGTTAGGCAACCATGCCCTTGCTTTGCGAGCATAACCATCGGAGACCTACGAAATTTCTGCGTGCTGGGCGCACTTCAAGCAGGTGGGCGATCCGCTCGCTCCGGCCAAGAAGAGCGCCCTACAGGAAGGCGGCCCTTCGGCTCGGTCCTCAGGATAGGAAGAGTTCGTCGCGCAAAAGGTCGATCCGACGGCCGGGGTGGGCGGCCACGATGGCCTCGACCTCTGCCCCGGTGAGCTTCTGCCTCTCGCTGAGAGCGCGCGCTAAATCGCCGAGGCGGAGGTGCTCGCCCGCAACGAGCAGGCCGCCGACCTGCGCATCACCCAGGCCGAGTTTACCGAGGTCTGCCGCCTCGAGGACTTCGATTTCAAGAGGCAGCAGCAAACTAAGGCCTGACGTGGGCTAGCCGAACGCGCGTGGGAGCAGGAGCGTGCTGAGCAACAGGCGACGCTGACGAACACTGATGAAGCCTTGGTTCACCATCCGTTCTGTCTGGCCATCCCAAATAATGGCGAAGAATACGATGCTCCCGACCGCACCCAGTATGGCGAGCCGTCGCAAGGCGCGTGGGCTGAGCACACGAAAGCGACCACCACTCCACATGCGAGGATCGCGATCCCGGCGACGAGGGAGAGCAAAAAAGGAGAACACCTTCTGCCCCGGTAGCCGTCTTGCCCAAGAGCCAGGAGGTGCCCCCCCAGCCCTGGAGCGCGTGGAAACCTGTCCGGCTGGGCTACCTCTGCGGGACACTTACGACGTGATGCGTCAGGTGTTAGCGCTCACAAAAACGTTGCACCTCCCAATCCAATCTGCGGTCAAACAGAGACCCCTAATTTGCGGGTGACAATGGCATGCCCATACATATTATTGTCCTTTCGATCAGGGGAGGGTCATATGTCCGAGCGTCTACGTTCTCGTGCCCTTCCGCTTCCAGGCGTCCACTCTGCCAACGGCGAGTGCGTGAAATGCGGCGGCTCGCTCCCCAAGATCGTGCGCTCCGGCCTCGCAGCGTACTTCTGCGAAGATTGTTGGCTGCGGGTTCAAGAGAGCGCCAGCCGCATGGCCGGGACGACACAGCCGAATCCGGCCTTCGGCCACGTCAAAGACGATTAGTAAAGTTCGACCGATCGGCGCGGACATACACTCGCGGGAAAGCTTTCAGTCATCTTTGGGCTCCATGCGGCGCAGGTCATTCCGCCGGAAGCGAGCAGGAAAGCGTACACTCTGCATCGGCGGCCATGCGCTGCTCTTCCCGGGCCCGGCGCAGCAAGGTGAGTCGAGTCGCCTCTTTCTCCGCCTCCGCGGTGAGCCGGGCGCGAATCTTCGCGATCTCCACGCCGATGCTCTCGCCGTTCACGCCGATCTCGACCAGCTTCGCCTCGCAACGCCCGAGGAAGGCGGCAGCCCCGTCCTCGGCCGGGGGCAAGCGCACCGACGCAAGGAAGATGCGCTTCACCCGACGGGAGCGGCTGTACTGGACCAGAAGATGGGGCTCACCGCGTCTCTGCCTGCACGGCGGCCGTGACCTCTCGCCGTGACGAGCGGGGCGAATTGTGAACTTGACCATGTGTTCGCGTAATTGGGCGACCCCCCTCCATTTGAAGGACTGGCGGGGCCGCGCTCGCCCGGCCTTTGACCATAAGCTTGACCGAGGGGGGAGAAGACCGCCACCCGGGCTCGCGAGCTTCGGGCGTGGGCCTCCGGGGATGGTGGAAACCCCTCGCCTTCAGGCGAAGAGAAGGTATGACATGGGCGCGTGAGACAGTACCGACTAGGCGCGCACACGAAGTTCGATCTGAAGGTTCACCTTGTCTGGATTCCGA
>Ga0335078_10005241_pt1 | contig 19161 bp, 15 predicted proteins | sample Lox_Sample_32_FD_206711 | JGI IMG/M metagenome (GOLD analysis project Ga0335078, IMG submission 206711) | Soil microbial communities from Loxahatchee National Wildlife Refuge, Florida, United States - Lox_Sample_3.2 | ecosystem: Environmental > Terrestrial > Soil > Wetlands | place: USA... | reverse complement strand
ACGACCATGCGGGCCGCTTCTTCACGGAACTCAGGAGTGAACTTCCGGTATTTCCCTGCCACGTGATCCCATCCTTTCGGGTGAAGATCCTAAAGGATCCGCAGTCCGGAAGATCCGGGGCACCCCCAATACCCTCCTCCTCTACCGTCCGTGGGATGAGCCAGTGGCTGGTTGTTGCCAACGGCGGCGCGGCCGCGAAGCCGACGACACTCGCCGCCCGCCGTGTGGACCTCAGTCTCGAAATCTTTGCACTCGAAGACGGTGCCGCCGCGCCGGTCGCGGCCCAGGCTGCCGGGATGACCATCACCGGTTCGGTGTCAGGGCGGACTCGGCCATGAACGAGCAGCAGCGTGCTGAGCGGGTTGCGGTCGTCACCGGCGGCGCGTCCGGCATCGGCCTGGTCACCGCTGAGCGGCTGATGGCCGACGGGTTTGGCGTGGCCGTACTCGACCTCACCGACCGGCCGGGCACAGCCCGGGGGCTAACCATCCGCGCCGACGTGACCGACCCGGGAGATGTCAAACGTGCCTTCACACAGGTTCTTGACGCCTTCGGCCGAGTCGACGTGCTGGTGAACAACGCAGGCATCACCGGGTCACGCGCGGCCACGGTCTGCCACGAGACGCCGATTGAAGAGTTGGACCGAGTGCTCGCGGTCAACGTGCGCGGCCCTTTCCTGTGCACACGGGCTGTTCTGCCGACGATGCTGCGCCAGCGGTCTGGCCACGTCATCACCGTTGCCTCGATTGCCGGTCTGGTCGCCTTCCCGCGCCGCTGTGCCTGCACCACATCCAAGGGCGCCGCGGTGATGCTCACCAAGTCCCTCGCCATCGACTATGCGACGGCCGGGATCCGCGCCAATGCGGTATGCCCGGGGTTCGTCCAGACCCCCATGACCCAGTGGCGGCTCGACGTACCCGAACTGCGGGCCGAGGTTGAGGCCAAGATCCCGCTCGGTCGGAGCGCGCAGCCGGAAGAGATCGCGGACGCCATAGCGCTGCTGGCCTCCGACCGGCTCAACTACCTGACCGGTCACGCCCTCGTGCTCGACGGAGGCTGGACCGCGCTGTGACCAGCGACGCAGAGGGGAACCACAACGGCAGGAATGCCTGACAAGCAATACGACTCGTTGCTGAGCTCGGCCGAGCCCAGACCCGGAGTCCTCGCTGACCGGCACGCTGTACGAGTCGAACCCGGTGACCGCCGACTTCGTCATCGCCTCACCCGGCAGCTGGATCTTCCGCGGCACCGGGGTGGGCAAGGGCACCAGGTTCACCGGCCTGGTCGGCATCGAGTACGACCGGGTCAACCCCCGTGTATCCGGTGGAGCGGCCGATCGAGGTGCTCTCCCACTCCCCGCTCACCTGCCGCGGGGTGCACAGCTACGCCGACTCGGCCTACTACACCCACCGCGGCGGCCGCGGCGCCAGCGTCACGGCGGCCTGTCAGTGCGCAGCTCGATGGCCTCCAGGATCTCCGTGAACGGCACACCGGCCTGCTCGTTCACCATCGCCACGTCGGCCAGCGAGTCGGCCCGGAAGATGCAGATGGCCCGGCCGGCGCCGGGGATGAAGAAGCCCCCAAGGTACTGCACGGCCCGGCAGCCAGCGCTGACCTGCCGGGCCGCGTCGCCCGCCGCCTGCTGGGCGGCTGCATACTGATCTCTGGTCACGCCCGGCAGGTGGCGCAGAACGAGGAAAGTCGCCACCCACAAGTCCTTCTGCTCCGTCTGCGAGTGACCGCGTTGCAGGCCGACGCTAACGCCACGGTGGCGATCCCCGGATCGGGGAGCCCGCACAGCCGGCATGCGTATTCACCCGGCCGGCCCGCTAGGTAGCGCCGCGGGAGCCACGCCGGCCCTGGTCAGGGCAGCGACCTGAGAGCGGTTGCTGCAGCCGAGCTTGGCCAGGATGTGCCCGACGTGGGTGTCGACGGTGCGCTGGGCGATGAACAGCTGGCCGGCGATCTGCCGGTTCGTCAGGCCCGCCGCGATGAGCCCGGTGATCTCGCTCTCCCGCCGGGTAAGCGCCACCTGCGTTTGCGGGGCGCAGTGCGGTGCCGCTTCCTGGCCCAGCCCGAGAGCCGCGGCGATGCGGTCGCTGCGGCCGACCGCCCGGCCCGCCTCGCGCTGGGCGGTCACCTCGGCCCCCAGTTCGGCGGCCGTCTTCGCGGCCACCGCGTCGACTGTGGCCTGAACACCCGGGAACAGGCGCCCGCCGATGCGCTCCCGCAGGCTGTCGGCCACACCGAGCACGAACGACGCCCGGGCCCAGTCACTCAGCGCGGCGTGGGCCAGCACGATCGAGCCGGTTGCTATGAGCAGGCCCCACCGGTCCGGGAGGGATTCGAACGCGCAGACGCATGCGTGCAAGGTCGCCAGGGCCTGAGCCGGGGCGCCTTCGCTGATCAGGCAGTCGGCCAGGACGCACTGGGCGTAGCCAGCCCCCCGGTAGTCGCCGATCCGGGTCGATATCGCCAGGCTGTCGGCGGCACGCATCCTGGCCAGGGCCGGGTCGCCCATCACCGAGGCGCCCATGGCGGCCATCAGCGAGGCGAAGGCGGCGTAGTACCGATCCTCGGACTGCCCGGCCAGCGCCAGGGCGCGGTCCAGAGTGTTGGCCGCGGCGACACGATCACCCAGGCTGGCCAGCCAGAACCCCTGGATGGCCAGCGCCCGGGCCTGGCCTTGCGGGTCGCCGGCCTGCCGGTAGGCGGAGATGCTGGCCGCGAACATCCCACTGACCAGCTCGGCTTCGCCGCGGAGACTGCTGAAGACGGCCAGGCCGGTCAGCGCGGCGCCCCGGGCGGCGGCCGGGGCCTCCGCCCGCTGCAGAACGTCGTCGAGCCAGCTGGAGCCTTCCTCGAGCAGGCCCCGGATCAGCCAGTACTCCCAGAGTGCGGCGGCCATCTGGAGGCCCAGCCCCGCTCGGGCGGGATCGGCCGCGCACCACAGCCGGGCGGCCCGGAAGTTCGCCTTCTCCTGGTCGGCGCACCGCGCCCACTGGTCCTGGTCCTCCCCGTGCAGCCGGGCGGCCACCCGCTCGCTGAGCTCGGCGAAGTACCGGCCGTGCCGGGCCCGGACAGCATCCGGCTCGCCGGAGCGGGCCAGCTCCTCGGCGGCGAAGGCCTTGATCGCCTCCAGCAGCCGGTAGCGGGTCCCGGCCGCCGATTCCTCCGCCTGGACCAGCGACTTGTCGACCAGCGTGGCCAGCAGCCGGGCGGCCTGGCCCAGCTCCACCGGCGCGCCGGTGCACACCGCCTCCGCGGCACTCAGCGACCAGCCCCCGCCGAAGACCGCCAGGCGGCGCAGCAGGGCCCGCTCGGGCTCGCTGAGCAGCTGGTAGCTCCACTCCACTGAGGTCCGGAGCGTCTGGTGGCGTGCCGGGCCCCCGGCTCCGCGGTATAGCAAGGTAAACCGGTCGTCGAGGCGTTCCGCGATCTCACCAATCGTCAGCGCCGAGGCCCGTGCCGCAGCCAGCTCGAGGGCCAGGGGAATGCCGTCCAGGCGGAAGCAGATCGCGCTCAGCGGTCCGACGTCAGCTGGCCGGACGGCCAGCCCGGGCCGCGCGGCCCGGGCCCGGTCCACGAACAGGGCCATCGCGCCAAACTGCGCCAGCTGGTCGAGCGGGGGCGGGTGCTCGGGCCAAGGGAAGGTGAGCGACGGGACCCGCCAGGTCACCTCACCGGGAACCCCCAGGCCCACCCGGCCGGTCGCGAGAATCCGCAGCTGCGGGCAGGACCCGAGCAGCTGTGTCACGGCGGCCGCGCAGGCCGCCGCCAGGTGCTCGCAGTTGTCCAGGACCAGGAGGCGACTCTGCGGCTCGAGGACCTCCAGCAGCCGCTGGCCCAGGTCGGCGTCGGCCCGCTCCTCAACGCCAATCGTACGGGCCGCGGTGGCGCACACTAAAGCTGGATCGACGACGTCGCTCAGATCAACCAGATCAACGCCATCGGGAAACCGCGGCGCAACGGCGGCGGCCTCTTCGATCGCCAGGCGGGTCTTGCCGACACCCCCCGCCCCGACCAGTGTGACCAGCCGGTTCTCACCGAGGAGCCCGGTGATCTCGGCGAGCTCGCGCTCGCGGCCGATTATTTCGGTCAAGGGTATCGGCAGGCCCCGCGGCCATGCCCGCCCGGCCCGCACCGGCCTTTCGGCTACCACAGCCCACACCCCCAGCCTCTGGCACCGGAATCGCCGACCCAGCTCCCCGTCCAAGGACCGACCCCGGGCCGCCCCCATGAGGCAGCCAATGACACCGCCAGGCGAAGATGGCCTACCCCCAGCCCGCAACCACGCCTCGGTATCGATGATGTGTTGCACCCTTGCGCGCGTCAATACTCTGCGCTGGGCCTGATAAGCCTGCCCCGGCCTATTACCCGGACCGGCACAATTTCCCAGGATTTGTCCGGGTTAGGAATGATCATGGGATTCCGCGCCCGTGCGGACCGCCTTGTCCCGCCGCCTACGCACACCCCCGTCAGTGCGCAGCCGGCCGCCCGGGCAAATACGCATGCCATCTACGTAGTTTCCCGGATAGCCGGGCCTGATGGCCTGGTTAGGGTTCGGCGGTAGGAAGGCCTTTGCTCAGGCTGCCCAGGTGGGTGTCCGCAGTCCGCCGAGCACGGGCCATGAGAAGGGATCACGGTGATTCCATCAGCCTGGGAAACGGCTGCGGCCACGCGGGCGAGTGCCCAATCGCTAAATGGTCCCGGGCGATTTCGCGTGACGGCCGGCGGCTCCGCTGACCGGCCGGCCGCCTCGTTCGCGGCACCGGTCACGGGCGGGCCGCCCCGCGGGCCCAGCCACCTCGGCGCTGGCCGCGGGAACGCCCGACCAGCCCAGGCACCGTCCACCGAGCGGTCTGACGACGAGGGATCGTGACCGCGCCGACACCGCACTCTCACCGGTTCAACTGTGCCAACTCACCATTCTCGGGGGCGCCGTGGACACTCAGCGGAACCAGCCGCCAGACCCGACGGGCATCGGGCTGGCCCGCTTCCAGGGTCATCAGACTCATCTGTACCTGCTCGACCAGTTCTCGCTGCAGCGCGATGGCGTCCAGCTGTGCCTGCCCGAGGGGGCGCGGCGCCTGGTCGCCCTGCTGGCCCTGCAGCAGGCCGTGCTGCCCCGGGACTACGTGGCCGGGGTGCTCTGGCCCGAGGTCAGCGAGCCGCAGGCGCACCACAGCCTGCGCACCGCGGTCTGGCGGCTGCACAAGCTCGTCCCCAGCCTGCTTACCTCCTCGGCCGCCGAGCTGGGGCTCACCGCTGCCGTGACGGTGGACGTGCGGGAGCTTGCGGGCCACGCCCACCGGCTGCTCAGCCGTCCGCACGAGCCCGATGACGCCGACCTGCGCTGGCCGTGCATCGGCGGCGAACTCCTGCCCGGCTGGTACGACGACTGGGTCCTGCTGGAGCGGGAGCGGATCAGGCAGCTCCACCTGCACGCCCTGCAGACCGCCACCGAGGTTCTGTCCGCGCGGGGCCGCTTCGGGGAGGCCCTGGAAACCGCGCTGCACGCCGTCCAGGTGGACCCGCTGCGGGAGAGCGCCCACCGGCTGGTGATGCACGTCCATCTAGCCGAGGGCAACGTCCACGAGGTCCTGCGGCAGTACGAGTTCTGCCGGCTGCTGCTCTGGCGGGAGCTGCAGGTCCGGCCGTCCCGGCGGATGCGGGAGCTGCTCCGGGCGGCCGCCGCGCAACCGCCCGGCCGGGACGGCGACCGGCCGGGCTGGCCGCTGCTCACCAGCCGGCCGCTGCCGGAGGCGTGCGCTCCCCGCCGCCGTGCCAGCGGTGACGGGCTGGTGACGCCCGCTGGCCATGCTTGACCCGCCCGCCGCACGAGTTCCAGCGGATGGACCAGCCGATGCATCCCAGCGCCGACGTTCCCGCCAGCGTCATCGTGGTGAGCCACAACGAGGGCGAGCGGCTCGGCCAGACGGTGGCCGCCCTGACCCGGACTCTGCCGCCCCCGGCCGAGCTGATCGTGGTTGACGACCACTCCACCGACGGCAGCACCGCCGTCCTGGCCGGCTGCCCCCAGGTCGGCCTGATCCGGCCGCCCCGGCGGCTGGGCGTGGCGGGCTCCCGCAACTTCGGGGCACGTGCCGCCCGCGGCCAGGTCCTGGTGTTCAGCGACGCCCACGTCACCCCGGACCCTGGCTGGCTGGCACCGCTCCGCGCCGCCATCATGGCCGGCGGCGCGGCCGCGGCGGCGCCGGGGATCCGGCCGATGGGCCCGGGCGTTCCCGGCTACGGCTTCACCTGGCGGGAGCCGACCCTGGACACGGCGTGGCTGCGGCACCGGCCATCCGGCAACGCCGCGGTCCCGATGCTGTGCGGCTGCTTCGTGGCCGTCCGCCACGAGCTGTTCCGCAGCATCGGCGGGTTCGACGAGGGCCTGCAGACCTGGGGACTGGAGGACGCCGAGCTGTCGCTGCGCCTGTGGCGGATGGGCCACCGGTGCGTGGTCGTACCCGCCGCCCAGGTCCGCCACCTGTTCCGCCCGTGCTTCCCGTACCAGGTGGACTGGCACACCACGCTATACAACGTCGTGCGGCTCGCGGTGGTGCACTTCGGCGAGCAGGCCCTGGGCCGGGTGCTCGGCCGCTACGCGGCCAACCCCGCGCTGCCCAGCGCGTACGCCCGGGTGGCCGACAGCGACGTGTGGGCCCGCCGGGAGGCGGTGTCGGCGGCCTGCCGCCGGGACGCCGAGTGGTTTTTCCGCCGGTTCGGCATCGGGGCCCTGCGATGACGGCCGCACGGACGGGGCCAGCGCGGTGAGCGTACTGGTGCTCGGGATGCACCGCAGCGGCACCTCGACCGCGACGCGGATGGCCAGCCTGCTCGGCCTGCCCACGTGCGACCCGGCCGACCTGACGGACGACCGCCGGGGCAACGAGCGGGGCATCTGGGAGAGCGCCTCGCTGGTGCGCGCCAACGACCGCCTGCTGGCCGGCGCGGACGCGGCCTGGTGGTGCCCCCCGCCGGCCGGGCACGAATGGTCGGCGGCGGCGGAGGCTCAGGGCGAGACCGCCCGGCGCTGCTTCCGGGCCGCCCACCGTGGCCCGTACTGGGTCTGGAAGGACCCGCGCAACTGCCTGACCCTGTCCTTCTGGCTACGGGCCCTCGCGATCCGGCCGGCCGTCGTGCTCATGGTCCGCGACCCGCTCGAGGTGTGCGCCTCACTCACCGCGCGCAACCAGTTCTCCAAGCTGGCCGTCCTGGCCCTGTGGGAGCGCTACCTGCGTGAGGCGCTGGCCCAGGCGGCTGGCCTGCCCGTGCTGGTCACGGACTACGCGGAGCTGCTGGCGGACCCGGCGGCCTGGTGCCGGGCCGTGGCCGGGTTACTCGCCGACGCGGGCAACCCGGTCCAGGCCAGCCGGGGGGCCCTCGCGTCCAGCTATCTGTCCGGCGGGCTGCGCCACCACCGCCACAGCCCCGGCGACCTGGACGCCGACCCGGACGTGTCGGCTGAGCAGCGCCGGCTGGCCGGGACGCTCAGCGCCGCGCGCGGTCCCCACTACCGGTTCGACGTCCCGGACCTGGGACCGGAGACCCCCGGTACGGAACAGTTCTTCGCCCGGCAGCGGCTCGACCACGGCCTGGCCCGCCGGAACGGCCGACCGGCGGCCCGCCCGCTCCCCTCCCGGATCAGCCTGTTCGCGCCCAGGCGCGCCGACACCCGGCCGCGGCCGGCCGCCAGCGTGGTGGTGATCAGCCGGGACGAGGGCGCCTGGCTGCGCGGCACGGTCGACCGCCTGGCCGCCACCACCGGGCCGGACACCGAGATCGTCGTGGTCGACGATGGCTCCAGCGATGGCAGCGCGGAGGGCCTCGGCCCGCACCCCCGGCTCCGGATCGCCCGCCCGCCCGGGCCACTTGGCATCGCCCGGGCCCGCAACTTCGGCGCCAGCCTGGCCCGGGGCAAGCTGCTGGTCTTCAGCGACGCCCACGTCGCCCCGGCCCCCGGCTGGCTGCCGGCCGTACAGGCCGCGCTCGGCGCTCCGCAGGCTGGCGCGGCCAACCCGCTCATCGGCCAGTTCGCCCACCCGGAGCGGGTGGTCAACGGGCTGACCTTCGACGGGCCGGCCCTGAACGTGCGCTGGGTCGCCGAGCCGGAGCGCCACGAGCCGTTCCCGGTGCCCCTGCTGACCGGCTGCTTCCTGGCGATCCGCCGCGCGGTGTTCGAGGCCGCCGGCGGCTTCGACGACGGCATGCGCGGCTACGGGGCCGAGGATCTTGAGCTCTGCCTGCGGCTGTGGCGGATGGGCTACACCTGCCTGTCGGTGCCCGGGGCCAGCGTCGCCCATCGCTTCCGCGCCGGGCGGCAGGTCGACCGGACCGGGTTCCTGCACAACCTGCTGCGCATGGCCACCCTGCACCTCAGCGCCGGCGCGCTGCGTCACATGGTGGCCGTCCTGGGCCGCGACCCGGCCCTGCCCGCCGCCATGGCCCAGGTCCTGGCGGCCGACACCGGCCGCCGCCGGGCCGAGGTCGGCGCCCTGTGCTGCTATCCGGATCGCTGGTTCTTCCAGCGCTTCGGCCCCGCCTGCTACGCCCGCCCGCCTAACCCCGTTGAGGAGACGCCATGAAGACCCTGGCCCCGGACCGCACCGCGCACCGGCTGCCGCCCGAGTGGCGGCGCTGGCTGGCGGAGAACCTGATGCTCGACCTGGACCGCGAGGCACTGGTCGAGGCCCTGGTGGCGCTCGGGCAAGACCGCGCGGACGTCGAGCGGGAGGCCGAGCGGATCGCGCTCACCCCGACCTACCAGGCCGGCCGGTGGATCGCCGAACGGCTGCGCAAGACCGAGTCGCTGCTCGGCGTCTACGCCGACCTCGCCCGCCTGACCGACCCACCCGGGACGGTCGAGCGGCGCGGCCACGTCGGCGCCGACGAGTTCCTGCACACCTACTACGCGCGCAACCGGCCGGTGCTGCTCAGCGGCCTGGCGCGCAACTGGCCGGCGTTCTCGGCCTGGACCCCGGAGTTCCTGCTCAGGGAGTGCGGTGACGAGCTGGTGGAGGTCATGACCGGGCGGGAGGCCGATAGCCGCTACGAGGTCAACTCAGAAGCCCACAAGGAGCTCGTCCGCTTCGCCGACTACGTCGCCACGGTGACCTCGGCCGACTCCAGCAACGACTGCTACCTGGTGGCGAACAACAACTTCCTGGACCGCCCGGGCGTCCAGCACCTGCACCGCCAGCTCCGCCCGCTGCCCGGCTTCCTGGACCCCGGCCAGTCCGCCGGCTGCGTGTTCCTGTGGTTCGGCCCGGCCGGGACGGTCACCCCGCTGCACCACGACACCATGAACGTAGTGCTCGTGCAGATCCTCGGGCGCAAACGCGTCACCCTCGTCCCCTCGCGACAGCTCCCGCTGGTCTACAACGACCTGGCGGTCTACGCCGAAGCTGATCCCGAGCACCCCGACCTGGAGCGTCATCCGCTGTTCGCCGCGGCCGAGCCGGCCCAGGTGACCCTCGAGGCGGGTGATGCCCTGTTCATCCCGGTGGGCTGGTGGCACCACGTCCGCTCGCTGGACACGAGCATCTCGACGAGCTTCACGAACTTCGCCTTCCCAAACGACTTCCGCTGGCAGCATCCGAGCATCCAGCGGTAGCCAGCGGTGCACGAGGACTACCGCGCGGCCAACCAGGCCGGCTGGGATGGGCTGGCGCGGGCCGGCTGCGAGCTGTCCACCCCCTACGGGCCGGACGAGTTCGCCCAGGCCAGGGCGCTGCTAGATCCGCACGACTGGCTGCCCTGGTGCCGGCTGGAGTCGGTCCTGTGCCTGGCGGCCGGCGGTGGCCGCCAGGGGCCGCTCTTCGCCCACCTCGGCTACGACGTCACCGTGGTCGACCTGTCCGCCGAGCAGCTGCGGCGCGACCGCGAGGTGGCCCGCCGGTACGGGCTGGCGCTGTCCTGCGTCCAGGGCGACATGCTCGACCTCTCGGTGCTCGGCGGGCGCCGCTTCGACCTTGTCTACCAGCCGGTGTCCACGCTGTACGTGCCCGACGTGCACCGGTGCTACCAGCAGGTCGCCGGGGTGCTGGTGCGGGACGGCCTGTACCACGCCGAGCACTGGAACCCCGTGCAGATGCAGCTGTCGGAGACCCGGCCCTGGGACGGCGAAGCGTACCGGATCGTGCACCGGCCGAGCCGCGGGACCGGGAGGGTCTGGGTGGGCGACGCCGGCGGCGGCAGCACGGTGACCTGCCGCCACTACATCCACTCCATCGGGGAGCTGATCGGGGGGGTCTGCGCGGCGGGGTTCGCGGTGGTCGGTTTCGCCGAGCAGCCGTCAGCGGGCGGCGGCGCGCCGCCCGGCAGCCAGGAGCACCTCGCCGGTTACCTGCCCTCGTTCCTGTCGGTCCTCGCCCGGCGGCGCCCAGCCCGGTCGGCGTGACGCGGCGGTGACGGGGCGGCGTTGAGCATCCGCTCATGGGGCTGCGGCCTCGCCCGTTCAGCTGGAGCGCCGCGCCGGCTGAACGACCGGCGCAAGAAGGTGCGCCGGTGACCAACCGACACAGGAAGGAGAGGGCTGATGCCAGTCCGACCCAACCACGTCCCCATACCGGGCAGCTACCGCCAGGCGCTGGCCTACCCGCAGATCGGCTCGCCACCTCCGAACCAGATCATCCGCGTCTCGGTACTGCTGCGGGGACGTCAGCGGCAGCTGGACCAGCACCTCGCCGCCCTGACGGCGCAGCCAGGCCGGCGGCGCTACCTGAGCCGAGGGGAGTTCCGGCGCCGGTTCGGCGCCGACCCCGGTGACATCCAGCGCGTGCGGCGCTTCGCGCGCAACAACAACCTGCACGTGGTCAACGTCTATCCCGCGCGCCGCACGGTCGAGCTGTCCGGCACCATCGCGCAGATGAGCGCCGCCTTCGGGGTAGACCTCGCCCTATACCGGTCCCCGGAGGGGGTCATTCGTGGCCGGGACGGCGCCGTACACGTTCCCGACTGGCTCGCCCCGTCCGTGCAGGCCGTGTTCGGCCTGGATAACCGGCCACAGGCCGAGCCGCACTTCCGCGTCCGGCCGGGGACGCGCGGCTTCCGCCCGGCCGCGGGCCCGGCTGGCTCGTTCACCCCTCTCGACCTGGCCCACCTCTATGGCTTCCCGACCGGGGTGAACGGTACCGGCCAGACCATCGGCATCATCGAGCTCGGTGGGGGCTTCCACCCGGCGGAGCTGCAGCAGTACTTCACCAGCCTGGGCGTCAGCCCGGCACCGCAGGTCGTCACCGTGTCGGTCGACGGGGCGGCCAATAACCCGGTCGGTGACCCGAACTCCGACGACGGTGAGGTGGTGCTGGACATCGAGATCGCCGGGGCCGTGGCGCCGGGTGCCAAGATCGTCGTCTACTTCGCCCCCAACAGCGACAAGGGCTTCATCGACGCGGTCAACGCGGCGATCCACGACAACGTCAACCGCCCGTCGCTGCTGTCCATCAGCTGGGGGAAGAGCGAGTCGGTGTGGTCGGCCCAGTCGCGCACCGCGATGAACCAGGCATTCAAGGCCGGGGAGGCGCTCGGCGTCACCACCTTCGTCGCCGCCGGGGATAACGGCTCCGGTGACAACGTGGGCGATGGGAAGGCGCACGTCGACTTCCCGGCCTCGAGCCCGTTCGTTGTCGCCTGCGGGGGGACGAAGCTGACCGCCAGCGGCGGCACCATCACCAGCGAGACGGTCTGGAACGACCCTGGCGGCGGGTCGACCGGTGGTGGCGTGAGCAACGTCTTCCCGGTGCCCGCCTACCAGGCGGCGATCAACCCCACCTCCAAGAACCCGGCTGGCGGCCACGGTCGTGGGGTCCCGGACCTGGCGGCTGACGCCAGCCCGGCGACCGGCTACCAGATACTGGTCGACGGCCAGTCCCTGGTGTTCGGGGGGACCAGTGCCGTGGCGCCGCTGTCCGCCGGGCTGTTCGCGCTGATCCAGCAGTCCCTGGGCGCGATGGTGGCCCCGGTGCACCCGGCCCTGTACAAGGCGCCCGGCGCGTTCCGGGACATCGTGTCCGGCAACAACGGTGCCTACGCGGCCGGCGTCGGCTGGGACGCCTGCACCGGCCTCGGCAGCCCGAACGGGGCGCGGCTGCTCAGCGCTCTGCGGGCCGGCCCGCCACCTCCGCACCCACCGCATCCACCGCACCCACCGCACCCACCGCACCCACCGCACCCACCGCACCCTCCACACCCACCGCACCCTCCGCACCCACCGCACCCTCCGCACCCTCCGCACCCTCCGCACCCGACGCCGACACCCACGCCGCACCCGACGCCGACACCCACGCCGCACCCGACACCGACACCCACGCCGCACCCGACACCGACGCCACCAACACCGACGCCGACACCACCGACGCCGACACCGACACCACCGACGCCGACACCGACGCCACCGACGCCGACACCGACACCGACACCACCAACACCCACGCCGACGCCACCGACGCCGACACCGACGCCACCGACGCCCACGCCGACGCCACCACCTCCGCCTCCGCCACCCCCACCGCCTGGCCCGGGAGGCCCCGGTGGGCCTGGGGGCCCGGGTGGGCCGGGGGGGCCAGGTGGGCCCGGGGGCCCAGGAGGCCCCGGCGGGCCCGGCGGCCCAGGAGGCCCAGGAGGCGGAGGATGCTTCGTGGCCGGCACCCCCGTCGCAGTGGAGTACGGAGCGGCCCGGATCGACCAGCTGCAGACCGGCGACGTCGTGCTCGGGCTCGACCTCAGGGCCGGCGCGGTCTGCGCCCAGAAGGTGACCACGGTCATCCAGGCCGATGGGACCCAGATCCTCGAGCTCGACTTCGGGGACGAGGTGGTCGCCTGTACCCCAGCCCACCGCTTCTACACCGGCCGCTGGGTGGCGGCCGGGGACCTGGCCAGCGGCGATCGTGTGCTGCGCAGCGACGGCGGCTGGCAGGAGCTACAGGACGCCAGGCCCAGCGCACGGCGGCAGCCCGTCTTCAATCTGGAGGTGGAGGACCTGCACAACTTCCTCGTCGGCCAGTCCGGGCTGCTCGTCCACAACGTCAAGGACGAGAACGGCGCCGGTAACGACGGGCCCCCGGTGGTGAAGGCCCCGCGGCGACGCAGCCAGCAGGCCTACACGCCGCGCCGAGGGCGGCGCCAGGGCGCCTAGCCCCAACCCCGGAAGGAGCAGTGTGCTCGACGAACGGACGCCCGGCCGGCCTCCCCACACCTCAATGCTGATCTGCACCCTCCCTAGGTCGGGGAGCTGGCTGCTGGCCGAGGGGCTGTGGCGGACAGGGCTGGCCGGGCGGCCGGAGGAGTACTTCCGGCCTGACTGGTTCGAGCGGTTCCAGCGGGCCGGGAGACTCGCGTTCCAGCACCGGCTGCACCGCCTCGACCGCTGGGAGCCGCCGGGGTGCGCCGTCCCGGGGCCACCTGTGCAGCCGCGCCGGGGCTTCGGGCCCTTCCTAGCCGAGGTCGAGCGCATCGGCACCACCGCCAACGGCGTGTTCGGGCTGAAGTGCCACTGGGGCCAGCTGTGCCAGGTGACCCCGCAGCTGCGGCAGGTCCCGGCCCGCTGCCCGGCCGGTCCGGCCGATTTGCTCGGCGGCTGGTTCCGCGGTGCTCGCTACGTGCGCCTGGTGCGGCGCGACAAGCTCCGCCAGGCGATCTCGCTGCACCGGGCCGCCGCGACCAACATCTGGTCATCCAGCGACGACCCTGGCCACCGGGCGGCCGGCCCCGGCCCCTGCTACGACCGAGGGCGGATCGACGAGCTGGTGGAGCGGCTGCGCCGCTGGGAGGCGGCCTGGGACCGCTATTTCGAGACCTGCGGGGCCGGCCCGCTGGTCGTCACCTACGAAGAGCTGACCAGCAACTATCACACGACCATTTCGAGGGTGCTGCGCCACATCGGCGTGCGGCCGCGGGCTGCGGGCGTTCCCGCCCCGCGGCTCCGCAAGATGGGCGATGCCGTCACGGAGGCATGGGCCGGCTGGCATGCGGCCGAGACGGCCAGCCGGGTCACCGCCTGGCCGGCCGCCGGGAAAGGGGAGACACCGATGCGCAGCAGCGTCATCATCGTGGACAACTTCTACGCCAACCCGGCCGCCGTCCGGGACTACGCCCTCAAGCAGCGCTACTGCTATCCGTATCAGCCAGAGGCGGACGTCCGGGCCGGCCGCCGTCGCGCCAGCTGGATGGCGACGCGGTTCAAGGCCGCCGGCGAGTGCCCGTTCAAGTCCTCATTTGAGCTCATCGGCGCGCTGGAGTACCTCACCGGCGACTGCATCGACCTCGATCAGTGGAACCTCCCGTTCCCGGTGAACCGCGAGGGCAAGCCGCGTCCGGGCTACCGCCGGCAGCCGACCTCCTGCCTGTGGAACTGCTGCTTCCACTTCAAGCCCGACACCGGCCAGGAGCTCGGCGAGGGAGTGCACAACCACGTGGTCGACAGCTGGAACGCGGTCGGCGAGGACGGCTGGGCCGGCCTGCTGTACCTCTCCCCGGACGCGCCCCTGCGCGGTGGCCTGAAGCTGTGGCGGAACGTCGACCCCACGCACAACTACGACTGGATGACCGCCAAGGAGAACTGGGAGCTGATCGACGACCTCGGCAATGTCCCCAACCGGCTGCTGCTGTGCCGCGGCAGCATCCCGCACAGCGGCGCGCGGGGCTGGGGTGCCAGCCTCACCGACGGCCGCCTCTACCAGACGTTCTTCTTCCGCGTCCGGCCGCCCGTGCCCCGGGACAGCGTGCTGGCGCCGGTGTAGGTGCCCGATGACGCAGACGTGGCCAGTGCGCCAGCTGGGCGAAGTGCTGGAAAACCGCCGGTGGTGGCGGCACAGCGAGCCGTTCCCGCACGTCGTCGCGCGTGACGTGCTGCGCGCGCCAGTCTATCTGGAGCTCGTGCAAGGTTTCCGCGAACTGCTCGGCCCGGACGGCGGGGCCGGCTACCTGCCCGCCCACGATATCCACGGGCGGACGCTGAGCCCCGACTACGAGGGGCCGCTGCGGCTGTTCGCCTCCCGCCCGTGGCACGACATGCTGGCCGGGCTGCTGAACGTGCAGGCGACCGGCCACGTCAACTGCGGCCTGCACCACCACCTGGTGGGCAGCGCCAGCGGCTTCCCGCACAACGACCTGAACCCGGGCTGGTTCCCCGCCGCCGCCGGCGGGGACGGCATCCAGCTGGCCGCGCCCGCGCAGTGCGAGTACACCAGCGGCAGGCTGTCCTCCCCGTCCGGCCACCCGGCCGTGGAGACTGTCCGGGCGGTGGCGGTCATCTACTACCTGGACAATCCGCCGTGGTCGCCGGGCGATGGCGGGGTGACCGGGCTGTACCGCAACGCCTCCGACCCGGCCGACCAGCCGGCCGCGGTGGTGCCGCCGCTGAACAACTCGCTGCTTGCCTTCGAGTGCACCCCGTTCTCCTTCCACGGTTTCATCTCCAACCAGCGGCACCCGCGCAACAGCGTCGTGCTGTGGCTGCACCGGCCCAGGCAGGACGTGGTCCGGCGGTGGGGCGAGCATGCGATCGTCGGCTACAAGCGGTAAGGAGGGACCCGTGGGGCGCACAGTGCCGAGAAGGGTATGCCTGCTGACCGGGGCGAGCGGGGAGCTGGGGACTGCCTTCTGCCGCCGTCACGCTGACCGCTACGACATCGTCGCGGTGTACCACTCGAGGCTCCCGCAGCTGGTCTCCCAGGTCTCCAGCCTGGCCGACCCGCTCGCGCCCGGGGCGGAGCTAGCCGAGAACGGCCACCCGGTCTTCGCCGTCCAGGCCGACCTCACCCGGGATGAGGACCTCGCCAGGCTGCTCGAGGTTGCCCTGGCCCGGTTCGGCCGGATTGACCTGCTGGTCAACGCCGCCGCGTGGTCCACCCGCGAACGCGTGCTCGACCAGCACCTGTTCCCGGACAGCCTGGAGCGTCACCTGGCCACCAACGTCGTCGCGCCGGCCCGGCTGGCCCTCGCGGTCGCCCGCGCCTGCTGGCAGGACCGGCCGGAGGAGAACCAGGCGTGCAACCGCAACGTCGTCAACGTGTCCAGCACCGGTGGCTTGTACGTCTACCCCGACGCCGGCCAGGCCGCCTACGGCACCTCCAAGGCGGCGCTCAACTTCCTGACCGTGCACCTGGCGAGCGAGTTCCGGTTGCTGAACGTGCGCGTCAACGCGACAGCGCCCAACACCTTCCCGCAACTCGTGCCGACCCGGCGGGTGCTGGACAGCATCGTGCGCCTGGACGAGGGGGACATGACCGGCGAGATCCTGCTGCTCGACACCGACGAGGAAAGCTTCCTGTAGTGCCGCCGCAGTCCTCCTCACCGCGGGCGGTCGGCGTCCCTGCGGCGCGGGTCAGCATCGTTCTGGCCGGTGGGCCCGGTGGCGCGGCGCTGTCGCTAGCGGCCGGGCAGCTGCTCGCCGTCACCCCGGGCGCCGAGCTGGTGCTGGTCGACGGCCACCCCGGCGGCGGGAGCGGCTGGCGGCTCGCGGGCTCCCGCAGGGTGCGGCAACTGCGCATCTGCAGCCCGCTCGGCATGGCAGCCCTGTGGAACGCGGGCGCCAGCATCGCCCGCGGCGAAGTGCTGATGTTCGCTGGGCCGCGTCTCCTGGCCGCCCGGGGCTGGGTGGCTGCGCTTACCGCCGAGCTGGCGCAGCCCGCGGTGGGGGCGGCCGGGCCGGCGGTGACTCCGCCGGCCTGCCCCGGCGCCCGCATCGCCGGGCTCACCTGGGCCAGCGCCGCCCTCGACGCCCGCCGGCTGCGCCATCGGGAAGCCGGCCCGCAGCCGGTCCCGCTGCTCACCGGCCACTGCCTCGCGCTGCGCCGTGAGGTGTTCGGCGCGCTCGGCGGCTTCGACACCGCCCTCCTGCGCCGGGGCGGGGCGGCCGCCGAGCTATGCCTGCGGCTGTGGCGCTACGGCTTCCAGTGCCGGGTGGCGGCGGGCCCAGGCGTCACCGTGCAGCCCGCAGCCGGGCCCGCGGACCAGCCAGCCGACCAGGCGGACCTGCACGACCGGCTCCGCCTCGGCACTGTCCACCTCGCCGAGGCGAGGCTGGCGCAGCTGGTTGACGCGCTCGGCGGGCGCCCGGCCTTCGCCGCCGCCATGGCCCGCGTGGCCGATGGTGACGCGGGCCAGCGGCGGGCTGTGGTGCGGGACCGGGCGATCCATGACGACGCCTGGTTCCTTGACCGCTTCGCCGTCACGGCGTTCTGCGGCGCACAGCAGCCACTGGCAGATTGCGGCGGACCGCCGTGACCGGGGCGCCAGGGACGAGTGTCAGCGTCATCGTCCCCAGCTACAACGAGGGCCCTTACCTGCTGCAGACGGTGGACTCGCTGCTGGCGGGCCTGCCCGCCGACGGGGAGCTGATCGTCGTGGACGACCACTCGACCGACGGCAGCGCCGAGTCCCTCCCTGGCCGGGACCCACGGCTGCGGCGGCTGCGGCCCCGGGCCCGTCTCGGTGCGGTGGCCAGCCGCAACCTCGGCGCGGCGCAGGCCCGCGGCCAGCTGCTGGTCTTCAGCGACGCTCACGTCACCGTCCCGGGCGGCTGGGCCGAGGAATTCGCCGCCGTCCTGCGGCGGCGGGCGGCCGGGGTGGCCGGGGCGGTCATCGTCGACATGGAACACCCGGACTCCAAGGGCTACGGCCTGCGCTTCGTCGACCACGCGCTCACCTGCGCCTGGGGTGGCCGCCTGGCCGACCGGCCGTTCCCGGTGCCGCTGGTCGGTGCCGGCTTCATGGCCATCCGCCGCCGCCTGTTCGAGGAGCTGGGCGGCTTCGACGGCGGGATGAGCGTCTACGGCATGGAGGACCCCGACCTCGACCTGCGGTTGTGGACCTACGGCTACGAGTGCCTGGTCGTCCCGGATGTGGAGGCCGCCCACCTGTTCCGCCCCGAGCACGACTTCCAGCACTGGACGGACATGCTGCACAACATGCTGCGGCTGGGGATCGTCCACTTCAGCCGGCCCCGGCTGCGCCGTCTGATCGAGGCTCTGGCCGCCAACCCCTACTTTGCCGCCGCCTCCGCCCGGGTGCTGGTCGGTGACGCCTGGGCCAGGCGCGAGGAGGTGCAGGCCGGGCGCCGCTACGACGACGACTGGTACTTCCGCCGCTTTCCGCTGGAGGCGTGAGCGCCGCCCGCCCAGGACCGCCGGTACGGCCCCGCCGGGAAAGGGCCGGCCCGGTGCAGGTCTCGCAGGCTATAGCCGTAGTGCTCTGCGGCGGCCTGGTAGCGGCGGACGATCTCGCCGAAGCCCGCGCGGTCCGGGCCGGCGGCCAGTTCCGCCCAGCGCCTCTCGTAGCCGGCGCTGTGCGCCGCGCCAATGCTAACGGCCGGCACTTCCCCAGCCAGGCCGAGGAATGCGGCCAGGCTGGCCAGGACGCGCTGCGGCTGCCGCACCAGGTGCTCGTACTTGACCACGTACAGGTGCTCCAGGTGCGGGGCGTCCGCCTCCAGCAGCCGGTGGGCGTGGAACCAGTGCCCGAGCAGCCCGTCCAGACCGCGCTGGCACCACTTGGTGGTAGACAGCGCCACGATCGCCGGGTGGCGCACCATCATGATGAAGCGTGCCCCGGGGAACGCGGCCTGCAGGAAGCGGGTGGCCAGCAGGTTTGGTGGTGATTTCTCCAGCAGCACCGGCCGGGACAGGTCCCACCAGGGCCGCCACGCCGCGAACAGCCGCTGGCCAGCGCCCGCGGCCGCCGCCGGGGAGCGCTCGGTGAGGTGGGCGCCGTCGGCCTCGGCGAAGCGGCCCGGCCCCCCCAAGGCGATGGCCGGCCGGTACACCGGCTGCAGGTGCTGGCCCTCGTCGGCCGGCACGCCGGTGCCGTGGAAGCCGCTCACCTGCGGGTGGGCCGCCAGGCAGCGGGCGAGCGGGGTAGTGCCGCTGCGGTGCAGGCCGCCCACGAACACCATGGTGTGGCCGGCCCACTCGTCCCCGGGCGGCACGGTCACCCCGGCCTGCCCGCTGGGCGGTGCCCGCTGAGCGACTGCGACAGTGCGGCGTTGAAGCGCTGGACCGCCTGGTCAGCCGGGGACCGTGGGGCCGACCGCAGGTACCCCGAGCCCTCGAGCTTGCGGTGGTAGTGCAGGATCCGGAGGCTGGCGTGCAGGCTCAGCAGTCTGCCGATGTAGTGGGGCCTGAGGCAGGTCAGCCCGGCACAGTGCGGCCTGGG